>Ga0315286_10006633_pt1 | contig 11275 bp, 5 predicted proteins | sample YL17G10_0_MG_FD_205038 | JGI IMG/M metagenome (GOLD analysis project Ga0315286, IMG submission 205038) | Sediment microbial communities from Yellowstone Lake, YNP, Wyoming, USA - YL17G10_0 | ecosystem: Environmental > Aquatic > Freshwater > Lake > Sediment | place: USA: Wyoming | collected...
AACCTGGGCGGTCAGATCAGCTACACGGGCGTCGACACGGTGTTCTTTGAACATGCGAACAACGAGCAGCTCGACTACGTCCCTCCGTTCCTCAAGCAGGCCTACGACACCTTCGAGTCCCGCATCCGCGTCCATGCCCTGCCAAACACACGCGCTCTGACCCAGGCCGACCCGGGCAAGATGGCCCGCCGGGCGCGGGCGAACGAGCCGATCCTGCAGGCCCAGTTCACGCGCGGAGGGCGGGGCGAGTTCAAGTGGGTTACCACGCTGTTCCCGACCCAGGCCTACGCCCAAGACGCCGAGATGAGCCTGAGCGAATACGAGGACTTCGTCTACGGGGCGTGCCATGCCGGCGAGGGTGACGAAGACGCGGTGGGGTACTGGACCGGCATGCAAAAGGAACAGCAGCGCCTGGTGGACGCCCTGGCGGGACACGACAAAGTGGCGGTGCGCGGACCGCACGTCGATCTGACGCTGTCGATCAAGGGCCGGCGCTTCCTGAACGCGTGCGGCGAACACAACATGCCCGACGGTGAGGTCTTCACCGGGCCGGTCGAGGACTCGGTCAACGGCTGGATCCGCTTCGAGTTTCCGGCCGTCTACCACGGCAATGAGGTGCAGGGTGTTGAGCTGCGATTCCGCGACGGCCGGGTGACCGAGGCCAAGGCCGAGAAGAACGACGCCTTCCTGCAGCGCACGCTGGAGACTGACGCCGGGGCGCGCTTCCTGGGCGAGTTCGCCATCGGCAACAATTTCGGGGTGCAGCGCATCACGCGCGAGATCCTGTTCGATGAGAAGTTCGGTGGAACGATCCACCTTGCGCTGGGCGCCGGCTACCCCGACACGGGCAGCGTCAACAAGAGCAGCATCCACTGGGACTTGATCTGCGACATGCGGCGTGAGGCGGAGATCACCGTCGACGGGTCGCTGTTCTACAAGGACGGCGCCTTCCAGGTGTAGGCGGCAACCGCCGGGGGAGGGATCGATGCAGCGCAGCCTGCTCGGCTTGGGTGCAGCCGTCTTCATCGTGGTTTGGCTGACAGCTTGCGGCGCACCGCCGGCCGCGACCCCGACCGTCCCCGCCGTGCCCGGCGTCCCAACCGCCACGCCGCCTCCAACGGCCACAATCGTGGCGCCCCCGACCGTTGCAGCCGCGACTGGTGGATTTGAAGCCAAGACGCTGCCCACAGGCCGGAACGAGCTGTTCTCCGGGTCCGGCGCATGCGCCGTCTGCCACACTCGGATGACGGATGAATCCGGCAAGGATGTCTCGATCGATAGCGCCTGGCGGGCGTCGATCAAGGCGCAGGCGGCCCGCGACCCGTACTTCCTGGCCTCGGTGCGCGCCGAGGTCGAGGCGTTCCCCGATCACCGGGCGGCGATTGAAGACACGTGCGCCACCTGCCACGCGCCCATGGCCGACTACACCCAGGCCGCGGATGGCGCGCCCGGCGCGCTCCTGGATGACGGCTTTCTGAGCCCGGATCATCCGTTGCATGAACTGGCCCTCGACGGCGTGTCCTGCACGCTGTGCCATCAGATCCGTCCTGGAAACCTGGGTGCGTCGGCGTCCAGCGGCCGCTACATGATCGATACCACAACCAAACCGGGGGAACGGGAGATCTTCGGACCCTTTGCCGTGGATGAGGCCCAGGCGCAGATGATGCAGGCAGCCTCGGGATTCGTGCCGGTCCAGTCCATCCACATGACGCAGTCCGAGCTGTGCGCCACGTGCCATACGCTGTACACGCCGGTCTTCGACGAGTCCGGGAAGACCGTCGGCGAATTCCCCGAGCAGGTGCCGTACCTGGAGTGGTTCTACAGCGACTACCGACAGGCGCAGACCTGCCAGGGATGCCATATGCCCGAGGCGCAGGGCGGGGTGAGGGTGTCCGTGACCAGCCCGAACCTGCGCAGCCCGTTCGCCCAGCACACCTTCTGGGGCGGCAACGCCTACATGCTGGGCATGCTGTGGGCCTTCGGCGAGGAGCTCGAACTGACGGCCTCATCCGCTCAACTCGAGGCCGCCCGCCTCGGCACGCTGGCGCAGCTGCAGTCCGGGACGGCGACACTGGCCGTCGAGAACCTGGTCGCCGGGGGGGCCTCGCTGAGCGCCGACGTCCGGGTGGAGAACCTGGCGGGACACAAGTTCCCAACGGCCTTTCCCTCGCGCCGGGCGTGGCTGCACGTGACCGTCACCGACGCCTCGGGGGCGGTGGTGTTTGAGTCGGGCGGCGTGGGGCCGGACGGGGCCATCGCCGGGAATGACAGCGACGCCGATCCTGGGCTGTACGAGCTGCACTACGAGACGATCAACCGCGCGGACCAGGTACAGATCTTCGAGGCGATCCTGAAGACGGCCGAGGGGCAGGTGACCACGCATGTGCTGCGCGCCGCCGGCTACCTGAAGGATAACCGGTTGCTGCCGGCGGGTTTCGAGAAAGGCGCACCCTATGAGGACATAGCCGTCCGGGGCGGCGCGGTCGATGACGAGGACTTCCTCGGCGGCGGGGATGTGGTCACGTATATCGTCCCGGTCGGAACCGGTAGCGCCCCGTACACCTTCACGGCCGAGCTGCTGTTCCAGTCGATCGGCTTCCGCTGGGCTGACAACCTGCGCGACTACGGGGGGCCGGAGATCGACCGCTTCCTCGGGTACTACGCCACCGTCCCCAACCAACCCGTGGTCATCGCCAGCGCCAGCCTCGAGACGCCGTAGTCCCTGGAAGCTGACCGGAAGACACGTCGCGGCGGCCCGGATGGGCCGCCGCATGTATGTTCGAGGAGCCTTCCGGCCACGCCCCGGCGGAGGCGGACAAGCCTTGGCGATACAGAGGCCTACGGCGCCGCTACACGGTCGTATTCGAGCGCCGGGAGATCGGCCTTCGCCGCCGCTTGCGGCGTGAGGAAGAGTTTGCTGGGCGAGCAGGAGTACGTGGATGGACTGGTCGCCCCCTGGGCGGGGAATGGACTGAACAGATCGAGCGGACCGCCCCCGGTGTCCTGGCCGTTGATCGTCACGCGTTGCTCCATGACGACCCCGTTCTGGACGGCCTGCATCATCAGGCTTCCATCTTCCTGGATCCAGTACATGGCTTGGCCTGGACCTTTGAAAGTCAGAATCACCTCAGCGTCGATGGGCAGGGTCTCGCTTCCCTGATGGAGGGTGTAGCTAAAGGCAAAGTCGAACTCGGCCGCCAGGGTGCCCGTCTTGTCGAAGGAGTAACGCCATCTCCCTTGGGCCGGTCCCGGGTCGAAGAAGTCGGGCGTCTGGGTGAACGGGACCGACATGTAGCCGATGAAGCTGTCCTTGTTCAGCTCCCACGTGCCGAACAGACACGGATCGCACTTGGTCTTCTGGAGGACATCGGCCGTCACGGAGAGGGTATAGGGCTCCGCCGCCCCCGCGGCAGAGCTCGTGAGGAGGACGTAGTAGGGAACATCTCCGCAGCCGGTGCTGACGGTCGGCGGTAAGGGCTCCCAGCCGGTGCCGACGACCAGCCGCGAGGCGTGCTGGCCGGTGGAACCACCCTCCTCCGCCGTGACGCCGTACACCCGCTCCTTCACAAAGCGAAGGCTGTAGCGGGTCAGGGTGAAGGCTGGCGCGTGGAGGACGGCGACATTATGGTCGCCCGGTCCGACGGCCATTTTGAAACCCGGCGACACCGGGAGGTATCCAGTTGGGACGATCGACCCCGGCGCCGTATCGGCGATCTTGATGTCGACGTAGTCCCGGCCGAACTGGTGAAACAGATTGGCGATACCGGGGTAGTTGGCCAGGGCGGCCGCCTGGTCCGCTTCGGTCCCGCTCGTCGGCAAATACTGTTTGACCAGGTTGATCACATCAGTCGGGGCGCCCTGGTTGGCCAGGAACTGGAAGAAGACCGAGTTCGCATAGCTCATGTAGACCAGGGAGGTTTCGGCGGAGCGGATGGCGAAGCCACCCAGCGTGTTCCATTCGAGGTTCACCGTCGGGTAGACGACGTTGCTGAAGTAGTCCGCCGTGCTTTCGCCCCACCAATCCTGGACCGTCCAGGACCCATCGGTGTCGCTGACCGGGAAATGGTTGGGGAGATTCCATTGCTGGAAGCAGTGGAACATCTCGTGTGCGATCACCTGCTTGAATTTCGGCTCAGACCCGGTCAGTGCCAGGGGGAAGACGACGATCTTGCATACATCCTGTCCTCCCAGGCTGTCGACCAGGGCGGCCACGGACTCCTTGCCGGAATACTTGAGAAGAGTGAATACGAGATCGACGTCCTTCATGACACCGTAGCCCGAGAAGACCGAGAAGGAGTCGACGATCGCCTGCCCGGAAGCGTGGGCGTACGCCAGGCGCGGGTCGGAAAGGCCCCACGACTCGGGGTAGAAAACCCGCGATTGGTGGTTGCCGATCGGGGTGGTCATCAGCACGAAACAGGTCAGCTTGCCGCCTGGCGGGAAGCCCTCGGCATAGAGTTTGGCGCACGCCTCGCTGTCGGCGCTCGTCGAAGCCAGGCCAGGGGGCCGGCTGGAGGCGGCCGATTCCGGCCGCGAAAAGGGGAGCAGGCGGTCGATGTCGGGAACGATGAGGTTGTACAGTCGCTCGATCTCGGCCTTGGAATCCGACTCGGGGGCGCCATTCAGGTAGGCGCGGGCGTCGAGAAGAACTCCGGTGGCTTCAGCGTTCTCCGGCGCGGAGTCCCCAAAGGCCAGGTCGACGTCGCTCTCGCCGCCCAGGACGCGCAGGGCGGCGATCAGGCCTTCTTCATACGTCCACATGCCTTCAGCGACGCCTTCCTGGATGCTGTCCACGAACCCGGCCGGAGGCGGGGGAGGCCCTTCGAGGGCGAGCGGATCGGCGTCCTCAGGTGCGGCGGAGGCTAGGGCGGTGGGCCCAGGGTCGGGAGAAGCAGTCTTGGCGCCCGTTGGAGGCAGCGCGCCGCTGCCGACGGGGAGCCCACACGCCAGGGAGGCGGCCAACAGGACGAGTATGGGGGCAAGCAGGGGGTTGCGATGCGTCACGTTCGTCCTCCTCGCGTGCTGGCTACGGCTTGTTCGGATCGGTGGACACCCTGTCGTACTGAATCGGCGGCAGATTGGCCTGAGGTCCGACGTTGATCAAGAGCTGTCCGGCCTCGGCGTCGCACGAGTAGATCGTGGTGTCGCCCTTGGCGAATCCGTAGCCGGCGGACAGCGAGCCGAACACGCTGGCGTCGAGCTTCTCGCCGTTGAGGTAGATCTCGTCCTTCAGGCTGACGTTGTCCTGAACCAGGCCGAAGGCCAGGTTGCTGAGCCCATCGGAGATATAGGTTCCCTCCCCGGTTCCGTCGATGTCGATCTTGCCATTGGTGACGATGTCGGCGCCGAACTCACCGCCGTCCTGGTGCAGGCTGTAGGTGTAGAAGAAGTCGAACTCGGCCCGCATCGTTCCATCGGCGCGGAAGCGGTAGCGCCACAGACCTCCGGCGGCGTCGAACTGATAGAAGCCCGGCATCTCCTGGAAGGGCGCTTCGCTGTATTCGGCGAAGCTGGGGATGTTGAGATCCCACGTGCCGACAAGGCAGGTATCGCAGCCGATCGAATCGCCCTGTGCCACTTTGAGGGCGATCTTGTATGGGCCGGACGCCGCCAGGGTCGTCGTCATGACGAGGTAGTACTCCGTGGGTCCGCAGGCTGGCTTAACGCTTGCCGGGAGGTCGCCCCAGGCCCCTGCGACCGCCACGGGCCGGCTGGTGTGGACGCCGCCGCCGGCCTGGACTGTTGCAGCGAGTTTGTACTCGTGGCCCGGGGCAAAGGTCAGTCCGTAACGAACCAACGTGAAGGGGGCGGCATCGAGGCTGATCGTCCCTGCCTGGCTGATGCCGATCTGGTACGGAGGCAGGACCAGGGGCGGAGCCGATGGAAAGATCTTCTTGGAAGCGTCGGCGATCTTTCCGTCCATGAAGTCGCGGGCGTAGCCGTCGAACAGGGCCTGGATCCCGGGGAACGAGGCTAGGCGGACGGCCTGGGCGTCCTCGTCGCCCTGGGCGGCCGGGGTGAGGTGATCGATCAACGACAGGACGCCGTTGTTCCCCTGCTGATTGCCGACGTACTGGAAGAAGGCGAAGTTCTCATAGCTCTCCTCGAACAGGGGCACGCTGCCCGAGTCGCTCAGCCACGTCTCCATGAATCGCCACTCGTTGTCGACCGTCGGGTAGACCACGTTGGAGAAGTACTCAGCCGTCGATTCGGCCCACCAGTCCTGGACATCCCACGTCGCTTCGAAGGACAGCGCCGGGAAGTTCCAGATCTGGAAACAGTGGAACACCTCGTGGGCGACGTTCTGTTGGAAGGCGGCGTGCGACGCCGGCGGACCGCCCGGGCCCCCGGAGACCTTTGCCTTTCGAATCTCGTTATCCTCGATCGCCAGGGGGAAGAGGATAATCTGGCAAGGGTCGTGGCCCGGCTCGGTCGGGGTGACGGCCATCCCCCCGGTCTTCCCGGGCAACAGGCTGAAGACAACCTGGATGTTCTTCAGCACTGTCGGCCTGCCCGGGACGGCCAGGCCCGCGTACTTCTTCAGCGCGTCAACGACCGCCTGGAAGGCGGCGTCTGCGTAGGCCGTCGTGAATCCTTTGGGCAGGGTCGTGATCGGGTAGAAGACGTGCACCTTGCTCGATCCGACCGTTGCTTCCTTGTAGAGGAAGCACTTGGCGTCGGACCCGGGCGGGAAGCCGTTGGCCCATAACGCGGCGCAGTCCTCTTCGGCCCCGGACGGGCGCGCAACGCCGCGGCCCCGCCCCGACGAGGAAGTCGCGGGGATGGAGAACTCGAGCAGGGTCTCCGGTCGGGGGATGAGGATCCGGAGCAGCCGGTCCAGCTCGTCCTGGGTGGCGGCGTCGCTGCCGCGCAACAGGTAGAGCTGGGCGTCATGAACGATGGCCGTGCCCTCAAGCTCGACAGGGGTTTGCGAAAGGGCGACCTCGAGATCGAGTTCGCCTGCCAGAAGGCGGAGCCCGGCGATCAGGCTTTCCTCGTAGCTCATCTCGCCGGCCTCGACCTCGGCCTGGAGGGCGTCGATCAGGCTCGTCGGCGGAGAGGGCGTGACCGAGAGCCCGGTCGCAGTGGGAGTGGGCGTAGTCGCCTCGGCCGAAGCCGGCATGGCCGCCGGCGCGAGGCCGGGGCGACCGGTCAGGCTGCACGCCAACGTCACGCAGGCCAGGGACGCCAACAGGCGCCAGGTGCCGTGCAAGCGCTGCGAGTGCCCCATTCGCCGCTCCTGTTCTGCTGCTGGCCCGGTTTGCCTCACCCGCTCAGCCGATCCAGGATCACTCGAGCTGCCTTCTCGAGCACTTCCGATCGCGGGCCGCTGATCGACACTCCGTATTCGCCTTCAACGAGCACGGTCAGGCTGTAGCCCTCCCCGAAAGCGGCCGGTTGAAGGTAGGCCACGTCGCCGAGTCCTTCCAGCCATTCGGCCTCCTCATACTGGCGGACGTAATCGACCATCGGCTGGACCAGGTCCGGCGAAGAGACGGAGGCCGAGTAGAGCTCCGCCGTCCCGTCGCCGGGATCGATCGTGTAGATGCAAGCCGGGCCGGACGTCTCGGCGCCCTCGTAAGGCGTTCCGCCTCCGAGTTCTGCCAGTTCGGCGCGCGGAAGGAGCTGGCACAGATTGACCGTCGAAACGTCCATGCCGGCTGACGAAGCGGGTTCGCCCGATTGAGCCGGCGCTTTCGTGGGCTGCGCCAGTGCGGACGTCGGAGCGGCATCCGCGCCTCCGCCAGCTGGAGGCGCCGAGGTCACCGGGGCGCTGCCTCCACAAGCGGACAACAGCGACGCGAGTCCAAGCGAGAGCACAACGAGCAATCGGACCTTCATTGTTCCTCCTCTGGTCGTATCCGCGTGGAAGCTCCATCTCCCTCGCCGGTCAAGGTTGGCTGATCTCCCATTTCTCGAAGAAGGCTTCGGTCAGGCCCGACTTGCCCCCGCCGGCCCCCAGGCCGACATCGCCCTGCCTCACCGTGTCATCGTCGCGGTCGAGGGCAAAGGCACCGTTGATGTAGATCGCCTGATGGGAGCCGATGCACTCGACCCGCACCCGATTCGATGCCAGCGGGTCGGTCCCTGTGGGATACGGACCGAACCTCACGATCATCTCCTCGCCCCCGTTGTACTCGCCGATGGCGACACCGTCGGTCCCTACCAGGAAGTAGTAGAAATCCCCGTAGGCCTGGCTCCCCCGGCACAACACGTACGCCCCGGCGAGGCTCTCAGGAGTGCCATGGATCAGCCGGACATCGACCTCGATGACGACGTCCCCATAGGACTCGCCTGCCGAGCCGGAGATGAATTCATACGACTGCTCATCGTTGTCGATGAAGGCGCGAAAGCCACCGTCCTCGCAGCCGTAGCCGAAGGATGTGGTGCCTTCGAGGGAGCCGAACGGACAGTGGGTCAAGGTGGCCTGAGGTCCTTCCGGAGTCGACTCCGGGAGGGGCGGCGTGGGGGTGAAGCCACAATCCAGCGGTCCTCCCGCCGTAAGCGTGAGGCCGAAACCGAGATCATCCGGAGAAGGAACGGCATTCGCCATCAGCACGTAGTAACGACGCGGCGTGCAGGTGCCGTGGAGCTGCGCCGGAAGATCCTGCCACTGACCGACATCGTTGACCGGACGCAGGGCGTTGTAACCGGAGAGCGAGGCCATCGGCTGGAGGTCATACGTCTGACGCGAGCCGAAGGTCACCCCGTAGCGTGTCACGGTGAAAGGAGAGGCGCCGAAGGGAAGCAGCGCGTCGTCGGGAGCGTCGATCCGGAACATCGGCAGGACGAAGGCCGGCGCCGTGGGGATGGTTGCGCCCGAGGCATCGACAATCGTCCCGTCCATGAAAGCGATGGCATAGCCCACGAACAGGTCCTGGATGCCTGGGAAGGCGGCCAGCAGAGTCTCCTGGGCCGCCTCATCCCCTTCAGCGGCCGGTTCGAGGCTGTGGATCAACTCCAGGATCCCTTCGTTTCCGATGCGGTTGGCGAGGTACTGGAAGAACCCGAAGTTGTCGTAGCTCGAGTAGACGAGCGACGTTGCGCCCGAGTTGTAGCTCCAGTCCTCGATCCAGCCCCATTCCTCGTCGGCCGTGGGATAGACGACGTTTGAGAAGTAGGTCGCCGTCGATTCACCCCACCAGTCCTGCACGCTCCACAAAGCGTTCTGCGCCAGGGCGGGGTAGTTCCAGACCTGGTAGCAATGGAAGGCCTCGTGGGCGACGGTCTGCTGGAAGCCGGTCGGGTCGTCCGCCTGGCTGACGGCCATGGCGAGCGGGAAGAGGATGATCTGGCACGGGTTCTGCCCGGGATCGCTTGGGACCGTCGCCAGGGTTGTGCCGCGAGCCGAGTCGAGCAGCGAGAAGACGACCTGGATGTCTTTCATCACCCCCGGTTGTCCCGGGATTTCGAGCGCCGAGTATGTCCCCAGCGAGTCGAGCACGGCCTGCAAGGCGGCGTCGGCAAATGCGGGTGCGTATCCTTCCGGCTGATCGGCCGCCGGGAGAAAGACTTGGATCGTGCTGGTGCCGGACACGGCTTCTTTGACGACAAAGCACTCGGCCGAGGAGCCCGATGGGAAGCCCTTGGCGTAGAGATCGCGGCAATCCTGCTGGGCTGCAGGCCTTGCCAGCCCGGAGGCGCCGGGGTGGGAGGCACCCTCGCGCACCGAGTAAGGAAGCAGCACCTCCGGCAGAGGCGCCAGAATTGGCAGCAGGCGGGCGACCTCGGCCTTCGTCGCCTCGTCGGTTCCGTACAGCAGGTAGCGCTGCGCGTCGAAGACCACGCCGGTGCCCTCGAACGAGGTCGGGGACTCGCCGAGCGCTGCCGCTGGATCGAGCTCGCCGGTGAGGATCTGCAATCCGGATACGACGGCCTGCTCGCGGGTCATTTCGCCGGCCTCGACCTGGGCCTGGAGCGCGTCGACCAATCCGGCCGGCGGAGGAGGCGGGATCTCCACCTCCACGGGGGCCGTATCAAGCGCTGGCGGGGTCGCGGTTGTCGGGGTGACGGCCGTCGGACTCCCCGGAAGGGCGCACGCCAACAGGGCTGCCAGCAAGGTGATCATCGCCAGAATCCATCGACGTTCAGTTCGCATCACGACCCCTTCTCGTCGGACGACATCCGATCGCTGACCTTCCTTGAGCGGGCGGGTGCGAGCCAGGAATTGTCCTCGGCCGCGCCTGCCGTGCCACCCTGACACCTACGCCATCGACCACCGGGAGGGACACGCGGCCCGTAGCGGATCGAGGGCTTCGTCGCCATGCTCTTCCGCGGTTACTTCAACTTCCACCCGTAAGACTGTGAACCCACCTCCGGACCCGTCACCGTCGGAGCGCACGGAGCGGGCGGACTGCCCTGGAGGTAAGGGGGAACCACGAAATACGCGCCGGCATTCGCGTGTGAGGTCCCGTGCCAGATCATGGTCCCCGCACTGCCGTAGACCCAAGGGCTCCCGAGGTAGGACTGCCAGGGGAAGTAGACGGCGTGGCGGGTGTCGAGGGCCACCGCGACCTTGATCGACTCGCCCAGGGACAGGGGCGGGATGGGCAGGTTGCCGCCCGAGAAGGGGCTGGCGCTGAAGGTGGGGTAGCTTGGATTCCAGCCGGTGAGGGTGTAGGTGGCACCGATGGACAGAACACAGGCTGGCATATTGGCCGGGTCGGGCACGTCCGGGCGCCGGGTGAGGCGCACCAGGACCGTCGGCGGGCTGTCGACCGCGCCCAGCACCGGGCGCACAACCGCGCCGGGTGGCGGGCACCAGGGCTCTGATCCGTTCTCGTGTGCCTCGTTGGCACTGACGCACGACGGCGCCACGCTCTGCCCGGCAACCTGGTCGATGGCGGTCTCGAGCGCCTCGCGAATCTTGGCCTTGACCGCGTCCTCGCATGGCCCGACGCATGCCGGAATCTCCTTCAACGCAACCTCGGCCGCCAGTTCGACAGCGTAGTCCAAGCCCTCATCCATCAGCTTGTCGAAGTTCGGGAGCGTGGGGGGGATGCCCATGGATGCCAGGCCGACGTCAACTGCCGCCGAAATCACGTCGTAGCAGGCCCCCTTGGGCAGAACGGCGTCCTCGGCGAGCTCACACAGGGCTTCGGCCCCCGTCACCTTCATGAGGGTCTTGATGGCAAATGCCTTTATGTCCTGCCACGCCTTGGCCGCCCAGTCGGCACCTTTCTTCAGATAACCGCCGAGCTTGTTGAGGTCCTTCTTGACCCCCTTCCAGCCCTGATAGCCTCCGCCGGTGTACGACGGCGGGCATTCGTGGTCG
>Ga0315286_10006634_pt1 | contig 11275 bp, 9 predicted proteins | sample YL17G10_0_MG_FD_205038 | JGI IMG/M metagenome (GOLD analysis project Ga0315286, IMG submission 205038) | Sediment microbial communities from Yellowstone Lake, YNP, Wyoming, USA - YL17G10_0 | ecosystem: Environmental > Aquatic > Freshwater > Lake > Sediment | place: USA: Wyoming | collected...
CAAGGCGGATTTCAACCTGGAGCGGATGCGGGCACTGATGTTTTTACTGGGCAGCCCGGAGCAAAAGTATCCCATAATCCATGTAGCCGGGACGAAGGGCAAAGGCTCGACCTGCGCGCTGATAGCAGCAGCGCTGACTGCCGCCGGAACCAAGACCGGGTTGTATACCTCGCCGCATTTACAGGATTACGTTGAACGCATCCAAATTGACGGCCAGCCAGTCTCCCATCTCCAACTGGTCGAATTGGTCGAGCAGGTAAAGCCGCATGTGGCGGCTGTGCCAAAGTTGACTACTTTCGAAATTACCACTGCCCTCGGCCTTCTATATTTTGCCCTCCAAAAAGTGGAGGCGGCAGTCATCGAAGTGGGGCTGGGCGGGAGGCTAGACGCAACCAACGTGGTCACGCCGCGCGTCTCGGTCATCACCTCGCTTTCCTACGATCATATGGCGGTGCTCGGCAATACATTGACTCTGATCGCCGGTGAAAAGGCCGGCATCATCAAACCCGGCATCCCGGTGGTCTCCTCCCCTCAAAAGGACGAGGCGCTTTTCGTGCTGGAACGAGTGGCAAAAGAACAGCATGCCTCCCTAACACTCGTCGGGCGGGATGTGCTGTTTGCAGCAGGTGAACATTCTTCGGATGGACAGACGCTTACAGTAACCAGGATTCAAAAGTCAGGAAGCAAGAAGCGGGAAGCAGAAAACCATCGGGAATCGGTTATACTTCGCGTCCCTTTGTTGGGGCGACACCAGGTTGTCAACGCAGCGACGGCGTATGCCGCACTCAAGGCCAGCGGGTTGAAGATCAGCGACCAGGCCATCCGCAAAGGGTTTGCCGGAGTGACCTGGCCGTGCCGGTTCGAGATCATGCGTCGCCCCGTGCCGTACAAGATTCGGGATGCTCTGCTGGAACTGGAACCATCACACGAGGCGACGGTCATCCTGGACTCGGCCCATAACCAGGATTCATTCGAGAAACTGGACCAGACCCTGGAAGACTACTTTCCAGGTCAAACGATCATCCTGATTTTTGGTTCGTCTGAAGACAAGGATATAACAGGGATGCTGGCTGAGTTGAAGGGGCGACTGAAACTCGTCCTTGCCACCAAAGCCAATCACCCGCGCGCCGTCGAGCCGGAGAAAATCGTTGAAACGGCGAACAGGCTTGGGTTGAGGGCGGAAGCGGCTATCCACGTGGAGGCAGCCCTGGCCCGGGCGCGGGAACTGGCCGCGAGCGGCGGAGAAATTATCGTATCGGCAGGCAGCATGTTCGTCACTGCCGAAGTGAAAACCGCCTGGGAAAAATCGCATAAGCCGGAGTAACGACAGACTCGCAAGGCACCTGGCGGAGTTGTACCACCACGAGGATTTTATGAATCAAAACGACTGGTCCTTTCAGGAAGAAGATGCCTTCAACGTGGCGCTTTCGCAGCGCACCGACGAACTTTATCGCGTCACCAATGCCATGCTGGATGAGGATGGATGCATCGAAGCGCTGGTTCTGCCTTTGCGGGACATCGTCGTATTTCCGCACATGGTCACGCCAGTCTTTGTGGCGCGCGAGGCCAGCCTGCTGGCAATCCAGGAAGCCCACAAGCGCGACCGGACCATCATTGGTTTGACCCAGCGGGACTCGAACGTGGAAGACCCCGGGCCGCAGGATTTCCTGCCGATTGGTGTGGAAATGGCCGTCGGACGGCTGCTGTCAATGCCGGATGGCTCGTCTTCGGCGCTGGTACAGGGACGGCGGAGGGTGGAGGTGGTGGAGTTTACCCGCCTGACGCCGGTGCTCAAGGTGCGGGCGCGGGTAATAGACGAACCGACTACTGCCGATAAAACCACCCAGGCATTGATGCGCAACGCCCTGGACCTGTTCGATCGCTGCGTCCAACTCGATCGATCCATCCCGGAGGAAGCCCACCTCTTCGCGATGAACATCTCCGAACCGGGCTGGCTGGCGGATATGATCGCCACGGCAGTCTCCATAAACCTGACCGAGCGCCAGCAACTGCTTCTTATGAAGGAAGCACGCCAGCGCCTGCAACAGATCAACAAATTGCTGGCCCAGGAACTGGACGTGCTCGAATTGGAAGATGAAATCCACAGCCGCGTACAGGATGAGGTGGACAAGAGCCAGCGAGAGTTTTACCTGCGCGAGCAGATGAAACAAATCCAGACTGAACTGGGCGAAGGTGACATCTTCTCGCGCGACCTGAACGAATTGAAAAAGAAAATCGAGGCGGCCTTACTGCCAGAGCAGGCCCGCAGCACCGCCCTCAAGGAACTCGAGCGCTTGAACCAGATGCCGCCCATGGCACCCGAAGTAGGCATCATCCGCACCTACCTGGACTGGATCCTCGACCTGCCTTGGCAGAAATCCACTGAAGACAACCTGGATGTAAAACACGCCGGTCGTATCCTGGAACACGACCATTACGGCCTGAAGAAGGCCAAAGACCGCATCCTGGAATACATTGCAGTGCGCTCGCTTAAACCCAAGAAGGAGCGCCAGCCCATCCTGTGCTTCGTTGGCCCACCCGGAACCGGCAAGACATCCCTCGGACAGTCGATCGCCGAATCGCTGGGACGCAAGTTCGTGCGCGTTTCGCTCGGCGGCGTGAGGGATGAGGCGGAGATTCGCGGCCATCGCCGGACATACATTGGTGCGCTACCCGGCCGGATCCTCCAGACGATGAAGAGGGCAGGGACCTCGAACCCGCTCTTTATGCTCGACGAGATCGACAAACTCGGTCAGGATTTCCGCGGAGACCCTTCCTCGGCTTTGTTGGAAGTTCTCGATCCCGAGCAGAACCATGCCTTCAGCGACCATTATCTCGAACTGGACTTCGACCTGTCCACGGTCATGTTCATCACCACCGCCAACACCTTGATGACAATCCCGCCCGCCTTGCTGGACCGGTTGGAGGTGATCGAGTTCCCCGGCTATATCGAGGAAGAGAAGCTCATCATTGCCGACCGTTTCCTGATCCCGCGCCAACTGGCGGAAAGCGGTATTGAAACCCTCGGCCTGAATTTCACCACAGAAGCGCTTCAACGGATTGTGCGTGAATATACCTATGAAGCGGGTGTGCGCAATATGGAGCGCGAGATCGGACGCATCTGCCGCAAGGTGGCGCGCTGGAAAGCCGAAGAGAAACGCTATCCCATCGCCATCCTGCCGGAGCTGATCGAGAAGTTCCTCGGGCCGCAGCAGTTCTTCCAGACCGAGGCCGAGCGCAAGGACGAGGTGGGTGTGGCCACCGGTCTGGCCTGGACCGAAAACGGCGGCGAGATCATATCCATCGAAGTGGCAGTCCTGGATGGCAAGGGCAACCTGCAGATGACCGGCCAGATCGGAGACGTGATGCAGGAATCTGGTCAGGCCGCGCTGACTTACGTCAAATCGCGGGCGACCCTGCTGGGGATCGACTTCGAAGTGTTCGAGCGCATGGATATCCACGTGCACATGCCGGAGGGTGCCATCCCGAAGGACGGTCCGTCGGCGGGTATTACGCTGGCAACCGCGCTCATCTCCGCGCTGACCGGGCGACCGGTGCACAAGGAAGTTGGCATGACCGGAGAGATCACCCTGCGCGGACGCGTGCTGCCCATCGGAGGGTTGCGCGAAAAGGTGTTGGCTGCTCACCGCGCCGGGCTGAAAGTGGTACTGCTACCGGAGAAGAACATGAAAGACCTGGTGGACGTGCCCAAGAAGGTGCGTGAGGATTTGAAGATCGTCCCCATTCAGCACATGGATCAGGTGCTCGAAATTGCGCTGGCAGCAGATCCAATCCTTGAACCGCCCCGTCCGCGGCGCAGGCAGGAAGAACCGGTCGAACAGGCGGAAGATTAATTAAAATAGAAAATTACGAATGACGCGAATAGGATACAATATTTGCGTCATTCATTTTTACTACTGCTGGCATAAATCTCTGGACCGTAGCAGGTAAAAAACAAAAATATTTGGGTTCGAATAGTTACACGGTAACCTGTGGAATCACATCTCTTGGAATCACATCTCCGGGCAGCACATATTAATCCGCAAAATCATAAGCATGCAGAAAATCTTGAAAGATAAGGTTGTGTTTATCACCGGGGCTTCCTCCGGTCTTGGCGCGGACGCGGCGCGGCTGTTCGCAAAGGAAGGCGCGATCGTCATCCTGGCAGCCCGGAGGATGGATCGTCTGACCGCCCTGGCTGAAGAAATCCATCTCGCCGGCGGGCAGGCCTTCGCGATATCACTCGATATGGCTGAGCAATCGCAAATTGATGAAGCCGTCCAGACCGTACTCGACCATTTTGGTCAAATTGACGTCCTGTTCAACAATGCCGGCTTCGGACGCCTCAACTGGCTCGAAATGCTCGATCCTGCCACCGATATTGACATGCAAATTGCGGTCAACCTGACCGGGATGATCCACGTCACGCGCACCGTACTGCCTGCGATGCTGAAGCGCCACTCCGGCACCATCATCAACATGTCCTCGATCGCCGGGTGGATCGCCGCGCCGCTCTATTCCATTTACGCCGCCACCAAATTTGGCATCCGGGGCTTCACCGACGCCTTGCGCCGCGAAGTAGCTCCCTTCGGCGTCAAAGTCTGCGGAATCTTTCCCGGCGGGGCGAAGACCGAGTTCAACCAGCACACTGGCAGCGCACCCTCCAAGAGTGTATTCAAGGCGTTCGCCTTCCTGAACATGACTTCCGAATACGTCGCCCGCCGGATCGTCGGCCTGGCATGCCGTCCCCGCAGGACGCTGATCCTCCCATGGTGGTATGCTCCCATTATCTGGTTCGAGCGCACTTTCCCCGGGCTGGTGGACTGGCTCGTGAAGGTTGCGTTTGTGGAGAGACTGCACCATTTTTAAACACTAAGTGCAAAGAGTATCGCAAAGGGAATCTCTGATGTCCTTTGTGGTGAAAGGATTTTCCATGAATTCCTCCCGCCTTTTCAAACTATCCGAATCCCTGCGAACTTCCGGCCTGGATGCCCTCGTGCTGAACGCCGGTCCGAGCCTGGTCTATCTGACCGGGCTGCATTTCCATCTCTCGGAACGTCCGGTCGCTGCCCTTTTTACCTCTGACCACGAACCCATCATCATCCTGCCAGAACTGGAATTGCTCAAGGTGGCCGGTCTGCCTAATGAGATCAAGGCCTTCCCGTACGGCGAAAACCCGGCTGAATGGGAGGGAGTCTTCCGCAAGGCGGTCACCACTCTGAAACTGGATGGCAAGCGCGTCGGCATGGAGCCGCGACAAATGCGCCTGCTGGAATACCGCCTGGTCAAATCCGGAGCGCCCGAAGCGGCCTTCCCGGATGGCTCCGAAGTAGTCAGCAGTCTCCGGGTCTGCAAGGATGCAGACGAAGTTGCCGCCATCCGCAAGGCGGTCATAGTGGCACAGTCCGCGCTGGAAGCGACCATCCCGCTGATCAAAGCCGGAATGACCGAAAAGGAAGTGGCGTCGGAATTGGTGATCCAGTTGCTGCAGCACGGGTCGCAATCCGAGATGCCGTTTGTGCCGATCGTCTCCGGCGGGCCGAACAGCGCCAATCCGCACGCCAGCCCATCCGACCGGAAAATCCGACCTGGCGACCTGCTGGTGGTGGATTGGGGCGCGGGTGTGGATGGCTACGTCTCGGACCTGACGCGCACCTTGGCGGTGGGGGAGGTGGAGGCGGAGTACCGCAAGATCCACCAGATCGTGCTGGATGCCAATGCAGCCGGACGAGCGGCGGGGAAACCCGGCGTGCCATGCGGCAATGTAGATCTCGCTGCCAGGACAGTGATCGAGAAAGGCGGCTACGGAAAATATTTCACCCACCGGACGGGACACGGTATCGGTATGGAAGGACATGAGGACCCGTACATGCGCAGCGACAATATGCAGTTTCTGGAGCCGGGCATGGTCTACACAGTGGAGCCGGGAATCTACCTGCCGGAGCGCAACGGTGTGCGGATTGAGGACAACGTGGTGATTACCGAGGCCGAGGCGGAGTGCCTGAGCGATATGGGACGAGAATTGAGGGTGGTAGGGTAGAGTTATAGGAAAAAAAGTACTACACCTTCATGGCTGCCGGCTTGCGGAAATAGAATGGAGTACAAATCGATGACTGACATATTTGGAATTATCCTCGCAATCGTGATGGTCGGATCCGCTGTCTGGGTACTGGAGCGGATGCGCCGCATGTCGCGGAAAAAGAAAACAAAGGACAATTCCCAGACACGTCAAGAGCGCGCTGTCTGGGCTTGGGCACGAATCGTCAACTCCACACAAGGAGCCGCAGGGCTGGGAGGCATGGTACGCGTCGCGTTAGAGATGGAAGTCCACCTGCCCGGCACACCGCTCTACAGCGCCAAGACCGCCTGGCTGGTGGAGCAGGAAGCGTTGGAATATGTGGAAAAGGGAAAAGAAATCTCGCTAAAAGTCGACCCACAGGACCCGAAATACATCTACCCGAATGGTCCATGGGCCAAGGTTCTGGAATAAACATGCAACTTACCCCCTTCAAACTGGAACGTTACTTCGCGCGTTACGAATTCAGTGCAAAGTACCTGCTGTGCAGTTCCGATTGCGAATCGCTTTCAGTCGGAGACCTGCTGGCCTTCGAACCTGAGGCTGAAGAAGGCCTGAGACAGCACTGGCTGGGTTATAGCGAGTCATCCGGTGCGCCTTCGCTGCGGCAGGAGATCAGCCGCATATACACCGGCATCCAGCCGGAGCAGGTACTGGTCCACAGCGGCGCGGAGGAAGCGATTTTTCTGTTCATGCACGCCGTGCTGCAGCCTGGGGACCATATCATCGTCCACTGGCCGTGCTACCAGTCGCTGTTTGAGATCGCCAGGAGCATTGGCTGCGAGGTGACCTTCTGGGAAGCCCGCCTGCAAAACGAATGGGCGCTCGACCTGGATGAACTCAAGCGGGAAGTACGTCCCAATACACGCGCCATCATCATCAACACGCCGCACAACCCAACCGGTACCCTGATGTCGCATGGCGATTACCGGGCGCTCAATGCCCTGGCGCAGGAAGGCGGTATCCTGCTCTTCTCCGACGAGGTCTATCGCGAGTTGGAATATGATCCGGCCGACCGGCTCCCCTCGGCATGTGAACTTAACCCGAGCGCGGTCTCGCTGGGGGTGATGTCAAAGGCTTATGGGCTGGCCGGACTGCGAATCGGCTGGATTGCCACCCACAATGCGGGGGTGCATGCCCGCATGGCCGCGCTCAAGGATTACACCACCATCTGCAGCAGCGCCCCCAGTGAATACCTGTCCGAGCTGGCCCTGAGGCATCGCGGCCAGATCGTCGGGCGTAATTTACAGATCATCCGCGACAACCTGTCTCTATTGGATGCATTCTTCGCGGCACGTGCGGACCGTTTCGAGTGGGTGCGTCCCCAAGCCGGACCGATTGCCTTCCCGCGCCTGATCGGCGAGAACGTCGAACAATTCTGCGACCAATTGGTGACCAGCTCAGGCGTTCTGCTCCTGCCGGGGACGATGTATGAGCATCCAGGCAATCATTTCCGACTGGGCTTTGCGCGCAAGAATATGCCGCAAGCCCTGGCACAACTGGAACAATTCCTCGATCTGGACACAACAAGCGGAAATTTGCCATGATGACTTACTGCCAATACGTAGGCGAACACCCGGAAGACAATTTCAATAAAAAATACCACGACAGCGAATACGGATTCCCGCTGACGGATGACCCGGCTCTCTTCGAGCGCCTGGTGCTCGAAATCAACCAGGCAGGATTGTCGTGGATCACCATACTAAAAAAGCAAGCCAATTTTCACCGTGCCTACGACGGCTTCGATGTGGATACAGTCGCGGCCTACGGCGAGAAAGATATTTCCCGCCTGCTGGCGGAGGCAGGCATCATCCGCAACCGGCTCAAGGTGCACGCGGCGGTTGAAAATGCGCGCCGCATCCAGGGTCTGCGGGCGGAATTTCGCTCTTTCAAGGGCTGGTTGGACGCACACCATCCGCTCAGCCTGGAAGAGTGGACTAAACTGTTCAAAAAGACATTTGTTTTCACTGGCGGGGAGATCGTCAAGGAATTCCTGCTTTCTACGGGCTACCTGCCCGGAGCGCACAGCGACGAGTGCCCGGTCTATAGGCAGATCGTAAAACTGCAACCCGCCTGGGCGAGGAGTCTCAAGAAAGCAACCCCGGTTTCTCACGGAGACGAAACGCCCTCCGAACCCCGCTGAACCCAGCACCCCGCCTTGTTCAGGCGGGGTTATAATTTGTTTGCACCGTCCTTCACTATTCACGATTATTCCAGAGTCTCTTATGCCCCAAATCATTGCTACTGCTGAACCGTTCTTTTTCCCCGGCGAAGGTGACAATGCCAAAACAGGCTGTCTGGTCACCCACGGGTTCACCGGTACGCCGAAGGAAGTTCGCTGGCTCGGCGAATATCTGAACCGCCAAGGCTATACCGTTTGCGGGGTCCGGTTGAACGGGCACGCCACCAAACCCGAAGACATGATCCGCTCACGGTGGCAGGACTGGCTGCTGTCTATCGAGGATGGTTACAACCTGCTGCGTTCCTGCACCGAACAGGTCTTTCTACTCGGTCTTTCGATGGGCGGGATGTTATCGCTGACCATGGCGAGCAGACTCCCGGTGCGAGGTGTGGTTGCCATGTCCACTCCTTACGACCTACCGAGCACACTCATACCGTTCTGGGCGATCCGATTCCTGAGCCAGTTCAAACCCTACCTGCGCAAGGGCAAGGTACCGGGGAGCGGCTGGTTCGACCCAGTTGCTTACAAGCAACATGTGGCTTACCCTTTAAACCCAATCCGCTCAGGGGTGGAGTTGAAAACACTGATTAACGAAATGCACGCCGCCCTGCCAAAAGTCCACATGCCGGTACTGTTAATTCATTCGCGCGACGATGATTACGTTGTCCGTGACAGCATGGAGAAAATCCATGCTGCTCTCGGCAGCGTCGACAAGCAAATGTTGTGGGTCGAAGGAGGCGGGCATGTGATCACCGAGGAGCCAACCCGCGAGACGGTCTTCAAGGCGGCAGCTGATTTCATCAAGCGGGTTGCCCCTGCATGAGCGTTGACCTGATCCTGCTGTTTGCTTCCCTCTTCACCTGGGGGATTGGCGAGGGAATGTTCATTTATTTCCAGCCCATCTATTTACAGCAACTGGGCGCGAGCACAATGACCATCGCCACGGTCTTCAGTGCGTTCGGACTGGCGATGATGCTGGCGCATATCCCGGCTGGCTACCTGGCAGACCGGATTGGACGGAAACCGGTCATCATTGCAGCCTGGACCTCCGGCCTGACTGCCACCTGGGTGATGGCGCTCGCCCGGACGCTGCCGGCTTTTATCGTCGGGGTGCTGCTTTACGGGCTGACAGCTTTTGTCTCCGCACCATTGAACTCTTACGTGACAGCAGCGCGAGGAAAACTTTCCCCGGCGCGCGCCATGACCTTGATGTCAGCCTCTTTCAACTTCGGCGCGGTGCTCGGACCAATCTCCGGCGGCTGGATCGGGGAACGCTTCGGCCTGCGGATCGTCTATCTGATCGCGGCCTGCATCTTCATTATCTCGACGGGAATCCTGCTCTTCATCCGTTCCCAGCGGCGCGACGAACACGACCCTGCCAAACCCCCGGCCAAACTGTGGACGAACACGCGCTTTATCACGTTAGTGGGGATCGTTTTCGTGGCGATGTTCGTCATGTACCTGCCCCAGCCACTGACGCCCAAATTCCTTCAAAACGAGCGTGGGCTGTCGCTCGGAGCGATTGGTTTACTCGGTTCGGTGGGGAGTTTTGGCAATGCCGCGTTGAATCTGTTCCTGGGACAATTCGCAGCCCGCAGCGGGTTCCTGATTGCACAGGCGTCGGTGGCGGTTTTCAGCCTGCTGTTATGGAAAGGTACGGGTGTGCCCTGGTACGCCCTGGGTTATTTCTTGCTGGGCGGGTACCGAGCTACCCGTGCATTCATTTATGCCCAGGCACGTCCGCTGGTCCACCCGGCGCAGATGGGGCTCGCCTACGGCGTAGCAGAGACTTTCAACGCGTTATCCATGACCCTGGCTCCGCTGCTGGCAGGGGTTTTGTACACCCAGTCGCCGGTTATCGTTTACCCGGTCAGCCTGGGGCTGGTAGGAGCGGCAATTTTAATCACGATAGCATTCGCACCCCACCCACCGGATGAAGAACCGGCCGCGGCAAGCCAGTCACTGGAACTATGACCATGCTCGAAATCATCTCCTTCGTCTTAGGGCCTGTTTCCACGAATTGTTACCTGATCGCCGACTCTGATTCTGGCGACGCAGCAGTGATCGACCCGGCGTGGGACGGCCAAGTTATCCTGGCGGAAGCGCAGAAGCGGGGTTGGAAGATCGGCCAACTCTGGTACACACACGCCCATTTTGACCACTTCGGCGGTGCCGTCGAGATCGCCAAGGGGCTGAATCCGCAGCCGATGGTAGCCCTTCATCCGTTCGAACATGATTTGTGGCAAAACCAGGGCGGAGCGCAGCTTTTTGGAATGCGCATTGACCCCGGCCCGGAACCGACGGTTGACCTAGCTCACGACCAGATATTACGATTGGGAAATATCGAATTCGAGGTGCGGCATACGCCTGGCCATACCCCCGGCCACGTTGTCTTTTACTGCGCAACTGAAGCAGTGCTGTTCAGTGGCGACCTGATCTTTCAAGGCGGCGTTGGCCGAACCGACCTTCCCGGTGGAGATTGGGAGGCGCTGTTGAAGAGCATCCGGGAGCAGGTGTATACGTTACCAGACGAAACTCGCATCCTGGCAGGCCACGGCAAGGAGACGAGTGTGGGGGAGGAAAAGAGACTTTCTCCATTTACCAATGGTGGGAACTCTATTTGAATCCAAACCCTCTCAAATTTCTTAAGAACGGATACCTATTAATTATTGCCTGTTATCTAACCCAAGAGATAAGGACATATCTGCTCCCATCGCCGTGACCAGGTATGCTGCTCGAGAAGAGTCTGATAATTTCTTTCGATCAGCGGGATATATTCGTCAAAGTCCTTCAGGAGGGAGAGGATCTGCCAGACCGGGTCCCGCAAATCGATTTCGACGATCGGATTGTAGTCGAACAGCAATTTCATCTCTTCCGGAAGGATCCCGACGATCAGGCATTTCGCTGCCATCGATTCCAAATATCGCCAAGTCATCGTCGAGACATTCCCGGAACGTTCAGGGTGGGTGATATTGGATGGCACGCAGATCGATATCTTTGCGCGTGCGATCCCATCG
>Ga0315286_10006635_pt1 | contig 11272 bp, 7 predicted proteins | sample YL17G10_0_MG_FD_205038 | JGI IMG/M metagenome (GOLD analysis project Ga0315286, IMG submission 205038) | Sediment microbial communities from Yellowstone Lake, YNP, Wyoming, USA - YL17G10_0 | ecosystem: Environmental > Aquatic > Freshwater > Lake > Sediment | place: USA: Wyoming | collected...
GTGCTCGATGAGGGTGTAGACGACGTTGGGTTTGGACCGGCAGATGTCCACGCCGATCCGGCCGATGACGCCGCCCGGGAGGCCGCCGGCCTGCTTCTGCCAGGTCTCTCCGCCGTCGGTCGTCTTGAACAGCCCGCTCGTTTCCCCGCCGCTCGTGAAATAATAGGGGCTGCGGCGGTATTTCCACATTCCGGCATAAAGGATCTTGGGATTGGAGAGGTCCATGGCCAGGTCTGAGCAGCCGGTGTCCTTGTCGATATAGAGGACCTTCTTCCAGGATTTGCCCCCGTCGGCCGTCCGGTAGACGCCGCGCTCTTCGTTCGGGCCCCACAGATGGCCCTGGGAAGCGGCGAAGACGACGTCGGGATTCGTCGGATCGATGCAGATCCGGGAGATGAACCGGGTCTCGGCGAGGCCCATGTTCCTCCAGGTCCGGCCGGCGTCCTCGGACTTATAGACGCCGTCGCCGGGGGCCACCGAGTTGCGGGCCGTCGATTCGCCCGAGCCGACCCAGACGATATCGGGCGCGCTCTGGGCGACGGCCACGGCCCCGACCGAGACTGATCCCTCGTTGACGAAGGAGGGCTCCCAAGTGATGCCGGTATTCGAGGACTTCCAGAGTCCGCTCGGGCCGACCGCGGCGTAGATGATGGACGTGTTTCGGTCCGGGACGGCGAAATCGACCGTCCGGCCGCCCATATTGGCCGGGCCGATGTTGCGGATGCGGAACGTCCGGAGGACGGCCGCGTAGTCGAACTCCTCGGCCTTGACGGCCGGGGCCGCTTTCTGGGCGGCGGCTTTGGTCTGGCTCAGGCCGGAAGGACCGGCCAGGGCCAGGATCGCCGCGAGGATTAAAAGACCGGAGAACCGCGGATGCTTGTTAGACACGGACACCTCCCCGATGAGAATTCGGAAACGAGTGACGGATCGAATGGATGCCCACTCTCTTCTTCGGGGATGGTATATATCAAAGGCGAGACGCTTGTCAAAAAAAAGGCTCTCCGGCCGGTATGGCCGGAGAGCCGGCAAAAGTTCCGTTCTCAAGGGACGAGCCTTCGGCTCGCCACTCGCCCGTGGGTTGTATCCACGGGCGAGTACGGCGGAAGTGGACCCCCGGGCAATGCCCGGGGCCCCGGCCGCCGTCGAGCCGTTTCACCTCATGCTCAGGAGGGTCGTTGGCAGCCGGACTTGCAGTGGCTGACGCGCGGGACTAAGTACCGTGTCATGAGTGCGCTCCTTTCATAAACTTTATAGGAATACTATACAATCAGGGTCGCGATTTGTCAAATGAGTTGGAGCCGGAAGCCACCCTGTCGCCGCGTCGACTTTTTTCTTGGCCGACGAGCGAAAAAAACCACTCCCACAGCTTCTTGTGGAACTCGAGGCTCGGGGGGTGGGCCTTCAGGAACCCGTTGACGGTGATAAGCTCCTGGTCGGCCGGCGTGAACTTATATTTCTGCTCCGTATCCCAGAGCATGGAAAACTCTGGATGGAACTGGACGCCTAGAACATTCCGGTATTTCGTATGTTCCACGGCCTCGACGACCTTGCCGTCGAGCGAAGCGGCCGCGATCTTCAGTCCTCGGCCGATCCGGCTTGCGGCCTGGTGATGGGCGCTCATGATATAGGGCTGATCGGCGGGCGTGAAACCCATCTCGGCGAGAAACTTGCCGCCCGGGGAGAATTGAATGGGATGGAGCATATAAGCGAACAGCTCCCGCGTTTCCGGGTGGAGCTTGCGCCAAGGGTTGGTATGCCAGTTCGGCTGGCCCATGGCGATAACGTCCTCGATGTATTTTTTGCCGTAAATGTCCGTCCAAACGTCCTGGACGAGGGTCCCGCCCGTCCCCGCGTTCAAGGTCTGCATTCCGAGACAGATGCCGAGCACCGGAAAGTTCGGCCGCTCTTCGAGCAAGCCCTTGAACGATGGGTCTTGCGCGCCTCCGAGAAGATGAAAGACGAGCGAGAGCTCCAGATAGTGACGTTGGGGATCCATGATCACGGTCAGCAGGCTCGTCTTCTCTCCATAGGCGGCGGGCGGTATATCGGGGCCGCCGAAGAAGATCAGCCCATCCGACTTCCGGACGATGTCGGAGAATTCCTTAGAGGCGGCGTTCGTCTTGTAAAGATCGGCCGGACCAATCTCAGGCGTGATCTCGTGGAAATGGATCCAATCGATTTTCTCATCGAGGACGAACTTCTGGGCTTCCCTGTAATTCGTCCGCTCTTTGGCGTGATAGATGCCGACGATTTCGAAATTTCCGGCGGGAAGAAGCCCTTGTTCCTTGAGCGCGAGGATGTCCTGGAGTGTTCCCTTCGACGGATAGCAGATGGCGAGCCGCGTCGTATCGGCCGGCACGACCGCCGTGTCAAAGAACCGCGGCGGGGTTTGGGCCGCCGCAACGTTCGTGATGAGCCACAGGGCGCTCAGGATCGTGATGATATTGACCAAGGTTTTTTGTTTCATCCTAACTCCCTCAAAAAAGCCATTTTTTTCGGTCAGGAAACGGTCTTTCACTCGATTCTGATCCTGCCGGCGTCACGCGCTGCTTGCTTATGTTTTTTCCCTTCTCGGTTCTGGCTTCGGAAGCTTCGGGATCGCCCTAAGGCCCGCATAGCGGAGGGGGGGCCCATCGCTTTCGATGGGGGGAACCGACGGGACTGGTTCCCCAGCGGGCCGGGGGTGATCCTGGAACTTCCGAGGCAGACCGAACCCGCGGTCCAAGGTCTATTTCCCCAGGGCCGCGACCGCCCGGGCGATGATCGTTTCCAGCAGCTCGATTTTGTAGCCGTTCTCGGCGAGCGGAGAAGCGTCTTTCAGCCCACTTTTCGCGGCCTGGCGCGCGGCGGCCTCCGTCGCTTTCCGGCCTTTGAGGGCCTCCTCGGCCTTCTTCATCCGCCAGGGGACGGGCGCGACGCCGCCGCAGACGATGCGGATATTCTCGATCGTCGTCCCGGCCAGGACGGCTTTGACCGCGGCCGAGACGACGGCGAAATCCCACGAACCCCGCTCGATGAATTTTAGATAAGCGCTCTTCTCGTTGGCCTTGGCCGGCGGAATGCGGACTTCCTTGACGATCTCCTGTCCGTTCAGGACGTTCTCTTTCCGGACGTTGACGATCGGGGGCATATAGAACTCGGCCAGCGGGACGGTTCGCTCACCCTTGGCCGATAGGATCACGGCTTTCGCGTCCAGGGCGATAAGAGCCGGGGCCAGGTCGGAGGGATATACGGCCCAGCAGAGTCCGCCGCCGAACACGGCGTGGTATTTGTTGCGCCCTTTTTCCGCATAACATTTGGCGCCGCCCTTTTTATTGCAGACAATCCGCGCGTCCCGGTAATACCAGCAGCGCGGCCGCTGGCAGAGATTCCCGCCGATCGTGCCCAGGTTCCGGAGCTGGGGCGAGGAGACGACTGCCGCCGCTTCGTGGAGGACCCGATAGTCCTTTTGGATCCCCGGGTCTTCAGCCAGGTCGGCGATAGTGGTTAAAGCTCCGATGGCGACGCCGTCTTTGTCTTTTTTGATATAGGAGAGACCGGGAACGGCCTTGAGATCGATGACGACGGCGGGCTCGACCAGCCCTTCCTTGATCTCGCCGAGAAGGTCGGTGCCTCCGCCCATGACGAAGACGTTCGGATCGCCCTTGCTCAGGAAAGCCGCCGCCTGTTCGAGGGAGGCCGGTTTTCCGTACTGGAAGTTTTTCATTTCCCGGCCTCCTTTCGTTTGAGGGCGGCCAGGACCCGGGCCGGGGTCATGGGGATCTCCCGGACATGGACGCCGATGGCGTTGAAGACGGCGTTGGCGATGACGGCCGAGGCGGGGATGCGCGGCGGCTCGCCCAAGCCTTTCGTCCCCAAATTGTTCAGGCGGTCGTCGATGACGTCGGCGAAGATCGGGACGATCTCCGGAATGTCCATCGCCGTAGCGACTTTGTAATCGTGAAGGTTGGGATTGAGCATGGTTCCCGTCTCCGGGTCCATGATCTTCTCTTCAAAGAGGGCCGCGCTCATCCCCTGGGTGATGGCGCCGATGACCTGGCTTTCCGCGGTCTGGAGGTTGATCACCCGGCCGATGTCGTGGGCCGCGACGACCTTCTTGACCTTGATCTTTCCTGTCTCCGTGTCCACCTCGACTTCGGCGAAATGCGCGCCGAAGGTCTGGTAGGCGAATCCGGGGGTCATGTTCGCCCGCTCGCCGTGGAAGGGCATGGGCCTCGGGATCGTCCGGGCGAGCTCCTTGAGGTCGATGGACTTGCCGGGATCGGTCTTGGAGACGGCCTTCTTGTCCTCCAGGACGATCTCGGCCGGGGCGACGTTGAGCTTTTTGGCCGCCAGGCCTTTGAGATATTCGGCGGCCTTGAGCGCCGCGTCGCGGACCGCCGGGGCGACCGAGGGGACGGTCAAGCTGCCCCCGGAAATGGGGGCCCAGGGCAGATCGGAGTTCCCGATGTGGACGGAGATGTCCCGCGGCTCGAGGCCCAGCGTCTCGGCGGCGACGACCGCGATATGCGTCCGGGTGCCGGTGCCGATGTCCTGGGTCCCGCAGTCGACCTCGACGCTCCCGTCGTTATAGAGCTTCACGTCGGCCAGCGTTCCGGGCACGCCGGCTCCCGGCCAGATCTGGCTGGCCATGCCGAGGCCCGTCCGGACCGTGCCGCTTCCCGCGCCGGGCTTTTTGTTGCGCCGGGCCCAGCCGATCTTCTCCGCGCCGAGCCTGTAGCATTGCTCAAGCCCTTTGGTCGAATAGGGCGTGCCCGTGTCGCCCTTGTCCTTCGCCGAATAGTTCTTCAAGCGGAGCTCGAGCGGGTCCAGGCCGAGCCTGGCCGCCAACTCCTCCATGAATCCTTCCAAGCCGAACGTGGCCTGGGTGTGGCCGGGAGCTCGCGTGGCCCGCGAGCCGCAGGTGTTGACGAAGACCGCGTATTCCTCGACCTTGACGTTGGCGCATTTATAAACGTCCGTGTATGGCTCCGCGCAGCGGTCACCCCGGCCGATGCCTCCGCAGTTGGTATTCTTCAGGGTAAGGGCGGTCAGCGTTCCGTCTTTCTTGGCGCCGGCCTTGACCGTCATCCAGGCCGTGGGCCTGTATCCGACGCAATCGGAGTTCTCCTGCCGGGTCAGCAGAATCTTGACCGGGCGGCCGGTCTCCTTGGCCAGCCGGGCGGCGATGACCGTATGATCGTTGACGCCGAGCTTGCTGCCGAAGCCGCCGCCCATATAGTGCTTGATGACTTTGATCCGGCTCGCCGGCATGGCGAGACTGCGGGCCAGACCGTCGCGGACGGACTGGATGGCCTGGGTCGAATCCCAAACCGTCAGGTCGTCGCCGTCCCACTTGGCCAGGCTGCCGTGCGTCTCGGTCGGCTGGTGGACCTCCCAGGACGTTTTGTAGGTCTGTTCGAAAATGACGTCCGCCTCCTTGAATCCCTTTTCGACGTCGCCTCGGGTGTATTCATTGGACTTCGCCACGTTGCCCTCATTCTGGACGAGCGGCGCTCCTTGGGCCATGGCCTTGTCGACGGAAATGACATGGGGGAGGACCTTGTATTCAACCTTGATGAGCTTGAGGGACTCTTCGGCCGTCCCCTCGTCCACGGCCGCCACGGCGGCGATCGGCTCGCCGGCCCACTTGACCCGGCCGTCTTTGAGCTTCAAGGCGGCCTTCACGCCGGGATAACTTAAAGCCGGGCCGAGGTCGACCGAGACGACGTCGGCGCTGGCGTGCGGCGAGCGGAGGATCTTGGCGATGAGCATCCCCTCGAAGACCAGGTCGTGCGTGTAGAGGGCCTCCCCCGTGACGATCTTCCGGCCGTCGACGCGGGGGGTGTATTTTCCGATGAGTTTGAATTCGCCCGGCTTGGGCTGGGCCGGCTGCGGCAGGGGGGAAGCGGCGGCTTGGTCCCCTCCGACGTTCGCCAGGTCTATATATTCGAGATAAGGGTCTTCGATAATAGCTTCTTTTTTCATCTCAACCCCTCCTCAGGACCTCGGCGGCGGCCCCGACGGCGGCGTAGATCTTCTGGTAGTTGCCGCAGCGGCAGATGTTGCCGGCGAGGCCCGCCCGGATCTCGTCGAACGTCGGCTGCTTGTTCTTGGCCAAAAGCCCGACCGAGGCCAGGAGGAACCCCGGCGTGCAGAACCCGCATTGGTAGCCGTCTTTGTCGATGAAGGCCTGCTGGACGGGATGGAGCTTGTCTCCGCTCGCCAGGCCTTCGACGGTGAGGACATCCGCGCCGTCGGCCTGCACGGCCAGGAGATGGCAGGCGTAGACGGTCCGGCCGTTCAAGAGCACCGTACAGCCCCCGCATTCGCCCCGGTTGCAGACGCGCTTGGCTCCGGTCAGCCGCAGCCGTTCGCGGAGCGCCTGAAGAAGCGTTTCGCGCGGCTCCGCGTCGAGGATGACCTTCCGTCCATTGACGGTGAACGAGATCCTTTTCTTTTCGAAGACCTCCATCTCGCCCGGGCCGGCGGAGAGCGGCCGCGGCTCCTTGCCGAGGAGACGCGAGACGACGCCGGCGCCGATCGCTCCGCCGCTTACGCTCTGGATAAAGGCCCGCCGGGAGACCGATATTCTTTTCTTGGGGACGCTGTCCATCGGGATCGACCTCAAGCCAGCCGGAGGAGGGCCTGAGCGGCCAGGCAGAGAACCGCGGCGGCCGTTGGCGCGAGCCAGCGGGCCAGGCGCGGCCCAACCGCGGATTCTCCCTCGGCCGATTTCGCCGCGACGAGAAAGCCCAGGGGCACGGTGATTAGCGAGATGCCGACGGCTAAAGGGGCGTAGGTGAGCGAGAGGGCGGTCGTTCCGCCCGGAACGACGCAGGCCGGGATGCCCGTGGCGAATTTCACCAGCGGAAAGAGGCTGGCGGCGAGGAGGGCCGAGGTTCCGCCCAGGAAGGCCTGTCCGGCGGCCTTCCGTTTCCAGGCGTTGGCGAGGAAAGGAACGATGATGAGCAGGGCCAGGCCTTCGGTCACGAAGGCGAACATCGGATTGGCCACGGCGCCGTGCTTGATGGGAAGTCCCAACAGCAGCGCGTCGAAGAGCTTGAAGGCCAAGGCCAGGCCGACGACGAGCGCCGGGCCGGCGACGCGCCGGGTCCGGGCCCAGGCCGCGGCGACGAAAAACAGGGCGACGCCGGTCATGATCGAACCCGAGGCGAGCTTGGCGCAGCTTTCAAGGGCCAGCCCCAGCCCGGCCTCGGCCAGGCCCCAGGCCGACCCGCAGACGATCAGAAATCCCAGATCGGATGGAGATGTTTTTTGGGTCATGGAGATCTCCTTTTGCCAGGATTCGGCTTCTGGACAAAGCCCGGCGTCCATTATAATGAGAGGATTTTGTTTTGGCAATGGGACGCCAAAACGAAATTAGGCCTATGTCCTTTATCGGATCGAGTGAGGTCCTGGAGTCGCTCCCGGACCCGCGCCGCCGGATTTTTTGCATTTGATTTTGAATTGTGCTAATGAAACGAAAAGAAAGGAGAACGCTCATGCCGGGGATGTCGTTTTTTCCGAAGAAGAAAATTCATCTGCTTCTGGGAATCCTGTTGATCGCCGGTCTGGCCTTCGCCTCTATCGAGAACAGGCAGGTCAAAGGCCGCCCGCCCGGAAGCGACGGGCTGAAATGGATCCCCTTGTTCACGGCCGCCGGCGTCGAGCGGGCGGGAGCCGAGCCCATCGCTCCTCAGGCCTCGCGCTATCGGGCCGTGGCGATCAACCCCTTGCTTTCGGAGGATGGAGGCGTGGCCGTCGGCGACCGGCTCTTCATTTCGCCGTTCGAGGACGGCGCGGCTCTCGGGACGATCGACCGGGTCGAGACCGACGTCAACGGCGTCCTGGCCGTTCGGGCCCGGATCCAGGGTTCGGATGGCTATCTGCTCCTCTCCTCGGACAACGGCCGGTCGCTCGGCCGCCTCGTCCTGCCCGAGCGGCGGGAATACGAGATCTCCTGCGTGGAGGGCGGGCCGATCCATATCATCCAGGAATTCGCGCCGGGCGCCCGGATCGCTCTTCCCGGCGGGCCTCCGTTCGTTCCCCCTTCGCCGGATCTTTCCGGACCTGCCCTGCCGCCTTTGGGCGCAGAATCGCCCACGGCCGCCAATACCCGGATCGACTGCATGATCCCCTTTACGCCGGCCGCCCGGGATTACGCCAACACCGGGAGCGGGATTAATAATTATGTCTCCCTAGCGATGCAGTTGGGACAGCTGGGGATGGACAACAGCCTCACCGACATAACTTTGCGATTGGTTTATTCCGCTCTCATCGATTATGCGGATACGGGAAATTCTAATACGGACCTGGCCCGTCTCAGAAATCCCAATGACGGCTATTTGGACCAGATCCATGCCTGGCGTAATACCTATGGGGCGGACATTGTCCATCTGTTCACAAAAACGGATGATTACGGCGGCCTCGGCTACTTGCTCTTGGACCCGGCGGGAAGAGACGACTTGGCTTTCAGCGTGGGTCGAATTCAGCAGGTCAGCTGGACGACCACGACGGTTCACGAAATGGGTCACAACATGGGCTGTGGCCACCGAAAGGGTCAGCCAGGTGAAACCTGGAATGGACTTTTTACCTATTCTGCCGGCTGGCGCTGGATAGGCAACGACAGCGCTAAATACTGCTCAATCATGTCTTATAAGGACGATTTCGGTGGCGTCGTTCCGACCCAAGTCGAATATTTCTCCAATCCGAGCGTCAACTACAAGGGAGTGCCGACCGGGCATGCCGCCGATGGCGATAACGCCCGGAGCCTGCGCGAGATCAAAACGGTCATCGCCAACTATCGTTCGGAAGCCGGCACGAACACGCTGACGATCTCCGCCGGCTCGGGCGGGACAACCAATCCCGCTTCGGGGATGTATACCTACAGTTCCGGAACCGTTGTCCAGGTCACGGCCGTGCCTAACGCGAATTTCCGGTTCCTCAACTGGTCGGGCAGCGCCACCGGGTCGCAGAATCCGATCAATATCACCATGAGCCAGGACAAATCCATCGCGGCCGTCTTCCAGCGGATCATTTATGCTCCGACGAACGCGGTGGGCGTCAGGGTGCTGAACCGCTCCCTCTCCCAGGCCGAATACATCAATGTCATCACCTTCGCGGCCAATCCCAACAACGTGAGCATCTTGAGCTACAAGATCTACCAGGTCGACAACGGGCAGCGAACGGAAGTCGCCTCGCTCGACGCGGCGACCTTCACGTGCCGGCACCGGAAAGTGGATGGGATCAAGGAATACACCTATCACATCGTCGCCGTGAACAATGAGCCCCGGGAAGGCGATCCGGCCGTCATTGTGCTCCGCTGAGCGGTTGGGAAGGAGAAATAAGATGAAGAAAATCATGATCGTCGGGCTGATGGTCGGCCTGATCTCCGTCACCGCCTCGGCTTCTATCGGCTTCAAAATGATCTATTTTTTGCCGTCGGACGCCGATTTCAAATCCATTTACGGCCAAAACGGATGGATGTACGGCGGGGAGATCTCGTTCAATCTTTTCAAGGGGCTGGACCTCTGGCTGGACGGCGGTTATTATGCTAAAAAGGGAAAATTGTCCTTCTCCGAAGAGGAGACGAAGCTGACCCTCATCCCGATCGGGGCCGGGCTGCGCTACAGGTTCCTGACGGGAAAGATCGAGCCTTATATCGGCGCCGGGGCCAGATATAATCTCTTTAATGAATCGAACGAGATCGGCAACATGAGCGGGAACGGCATCGGATTCGTCGGGAAAGCCGGGCTGGCGCTCTATCTGGCCAAGGGCTTCGGCATCGACGTCCATGTCGCCTATTCGTCCTGCAAGATGAAACCGGCGGATTTCGAGTTCGATGTCGGAGGGATCGAGCTCGGCGCCGGCATCATCTTCTGACCGGAGCATTTCGGACACATAACAACTCCGGAAAGAGCCTCCTTTCGTCTCGCTTCCGCCTGGAATTCGGAAAGTGTCCGCGAATTTTTAGTATAATGGGACGTTGGTCCCATGAGCCTCGACTTTCTCAAAGACATTCCCGAGTTCAAGGCGCTCGTCCGGGAACTGGAGAAGGAAAGCCGCGGCCTCCGCATCTCCGGTCTGGCCGACGCCGCCAAGCCCTTTTTCCTGGCCGCGTTGGCCCAGGCTCTACCCAAAACCCTCATTTACATCCAGCCCGCGGAATTGTCCCTGACCGGGATGGAAGAGCAGAGCCTGTTTTTCCTGGCCCAGCTCCGGTCTCCCAAGCGGGCCAAGGCCCTTCCTCCTTTGACGGAGGGCCCCTCCCAGGACGGGCCCCCTTCCCTCGAAGCGGTCTCGTCCCGGATGGGCTTCTTTTATGACCTCCTTCACCGGCGGCCGTCGCTCATCGTAACCAATCTCTTCGGCCTTCTCCGGCCTTTCCCCGCTCCCGCGGATCTCCCCGGGCTCTTCCTGAGGCTGGACAAGGGCGGTCCTTATGATCGGGACCGCTTCCTGCAAACCCTGGCCGAGTACGGCTATGTCCGCGAGGACCTCATTTCGTTCCGCGGCGAATACGCCGGCCGAGGGGGGATCGTGGACGTTTTCCCGCCCTGGCAGAAGGCGCCGTACCGCGTCGAATTCAGCGGAGACGAGATCGCCTCGATCCGGGAATTCGATCCCTCGACGCAGCGGTCCCTCCGCCGTCTGGACAGCGCCCTGATCCCCTCGCTCCTGGAAAGCGCGGGTCCGGCCGTCTCGTCCGTGCCTTTTTCCGCCTACCTCGACGACCCGGTCTTCATCATCGATCACCCGGAGGACGTCGAGAAGGAGTGGGCTGAGGCTCAGGTCGATCCCCGGCCCGGGGAAGAAAGGATCGATCTCTCTCCCGATTCGTTGTGGCGGGAGATCCGGCGGACGGCCGTCCGTTCGGAAGCTCTCGAATCAGGGGGGACGGAGCCGGAGTTCCACTTCTCGTTCCAGTCCGTCCCGCGCTTCGACAACAAGATCCCCTTCTTCCTCGATTACGTCCGCCGCCTTCAGCGGGAACGGGACCGCTGCACTATTTTTCTGACGAGTCCGGCCGTCCGGAAAAAGATCGCCGGACTCCTCGCCCGGAACGATATCGAGAGCCGCGAAGCGGACTCGCCGCTCGAGGCGCCCCGGGGCGGGGAGATCCTCCTCGTCGTCGGCGAGCTCGGCCGGGGCTTCGGATTCCCGCGGGAGAAGATCTCGTTCTTCGCCGAGTCCGACATCATCACCGAGGAGAAGGTCGTCGTCAGCCGCCCCTCGGTCCGGCCCTCGCTCACCCAGTTCCAGGACCTCAGGGCCGGCGATTATATCGTCC
>Ga0315286_10006636_pt1 | contig 11271 bp, 7 predicted proteins | sample YL17G10_0_MG_FD_205038 | JGI IMG/M metagenome (GOLD analysis project Ga0315286, IMG submission 205038) | Sediment microbial communities from Yellowstone Lake, YNP, Wyoming, USA - YL17G10_0 | ecosystem: Environmental > Aquatic > Freshwater > Lake > Sediment | place: USA: Wyoming | collected...
GGACATTGAGCAAACTCGGGATGTCCGAGGGCGTCCCGATCGCTTTGAGGGCCTTGATGGCTTCGACCCGGACCGGGGCCGAAAGTGAGTCCGCATATTTCATGACGACGCTTTTCCCGGAGAAGATTCGCCGCTCGCCGACGCTCTGGACGAGCTCGGCTTGGACGGCTTCGCCCGGCGTTCCGGCCAGGAGGGCGATGATGGCTTCGCCGACCGGCTTGCCTTTTATTCCCCAGAGGCTTGTCCGGGCCGCGGTCCGCTCGTCGGGCGGTGCGGAGGCCGAGGCCGCGGTCCCGGCCAGAAGTCCGACGCTCGAGGCATCGCCCGCTTTTTCAAAGGCTTTGAGCGCGGCCAGCCGAACTTCTTTTTGATCGCTTTTGGCGGCCTGAGTCAGGGCTGACGTGACCGCGTTCCCCGAGTAATCCGCGAGGACGGCTATCAGCGGTAGTTGACTCTTTGCCGGCAGCCTGGGAAGGGCGGCACAAACCGGGCTGATGCCGGCGGCCGTAAAATTATTCCGGACCGAATCGATGGCCGAAAGCTGAAGGTCGGCGTCGGGGCCGGACAGCGTCGAGAGGATGAGTCCGGCGGCCTGATCGCCCGCGGAGGCGATTTTGCCCCGCATCGCGGCACGGCGGACCGGGATGGGAAGCTTTTCGGAGAGAATCCGGTCGTAAATCGCGGCCGCGGCCGGAAGGTCTTTCTGCGACAGGAACCCGTCCGCGCAGAGGAGAAGCGCTGAGGCCACGGTTCCCTTTAAGGCGGGACTGGCCGTCCCGTGCGCCTTTCCGAGCAGGTCCGCGGCCTCCCTACCCCCGATCCGGCCGAGGGCGATCGCCGAAGCCGCGGCGAGATCCGCGTTTGAGCCCTGGACGAGCTTTCCGAGCGCGGATACGGCCTTGACGCCTTTCCGGTCCGCGAGCGATGAGATGACACCGAGCTTCAGGGCGCCGTTCGTTTTCCCCAACGCATCGAGCAGGGCGGCCTCGGCCGCGTCGCCGGGAATTTTCTCGAGCGCGTAGCGGGCCATGTCGGTCGTATCCGGGGAGGCCAGCATTTTATGAAGGATGGGTACGGACGCGTCTCCGCCGATGAGGCGGAGCATCTTGCAGACCGCGTCCTTGGCGACGAGCGTCGCTTTCGTATCGAGGAAGGCCAGGAGCTTGGTCTCGCATGTCCGACGGGCGTCGGGCGCGTCTTTCGCGGCCAGGACGAAGGCCCTCACTTTCCAGAACGCGTCGGAATTCAGGCCGCCGTCGAAAGTCGCGAGCTCTTTCAGGGCGGCCTCGAGAGAAGGCGCGGCTGCAGCGGCCGGCGCCTGGCCGGCGTGAACGGGGGAGAAGAAGAGCGCGACAAGCGCCAGGAGCAGTCCGGGGACCATCCGGAGGAGTTTGCGGTTCTGTGTTCTCATATTCGTCCCCTTAGACCGGCAGCTGCCACGGTTTCCGGTAGGCCCGGCCGAGAAGGCGGGTCGCTTCCTCGTCGCCCTGGATCGTCTCAGTCGCCGGGTCCCATTTGATCTTGCGGCCCGTGGCGATGGCGATGACGCCGAGGTGCCCGACACTCGCCGAACGGTGGGCGATCTCGCAGTCGGCGATCGTCCGGCTGCGGCTGCGGACGCAGTCCAGGAAGTTTCGGGCGTGGTTCCGGCTCTTGGTCAGCCGGATCTCATTTGGCCCGATGATCTCGTTCACGAGGTAAGCCGGCTGCGTTTCGAAGCCGCCCCGGTCCACCCAGATCCAGCCGTATTCGCCGATCCATTTCGTACCGCTCTGGATTTCGTCGTAGCCGCCGGCGATGACGAGCGGCGTGCCGTCGGCGTATTTCGCTTCGACCCAGTAGCGGGTCGGGCTGTTGTAGATCCCGGTTGTCGGAAACTCGCCGGTCCCCGAAATTTCGACCGGGCCGGTCGCGTCGAACCCGAGGCCCCAGTGGGCGATGTCGAGGTGATGGCCGATCCAATCCATGAGCTGGCCGCCGCCGAAGTCCATGTTCCAGCGCCAGTTCATGTGGACGCGCGCCTTGCAGTACGGGGCGTAGGGCGCCGGGCCGAGCCAGAAGTTGTAGTCGAAGTCGGGCGGGGGGGGCTCGATTTTCCATTGTCCGAAGGTCCGGGCGAAATCGGTGTGCCCGGCGGGGAGGCCGACCTCGACCTTGAGGATCTTGCCGATCCGGCCGTTGCGGACGAGCTCGCAGGCGCGGTGGAAGTTGTCCACGGAGCGCTGCCAGCTCCCGGTCTGCCAGACGCGGCCGTAGCGGCGGACCGCGTCGCACAGGGCGCGGCCTTCGAGCAGGCTGTGGGTCAGGGGCTTTTCGCCGAAAACGTCGAACCCGGCCCGGAGGCCGGAGATCGAGAGGATGGCGTGCCACTGGTCGGGCACTGCGATCGAGATCGCGTCGAGGTCGCCGCGGGCGTAGAGCTCGCGGAAGTCGCGGTACGTGGCGCAGGCCGTGTTGCCGTACTTGTCGTCGGCGATCTTCTTGGCCAGGGCGAGGTGGTCCTTGTCCAGGTCGCAGACCGCGACCCACTGCACGTCGTCCTGGTTGACGAAGTCGCGCATGTTCGACGGGCCCTGCATCCCGAAGCCGATGCCGGCCATGACGATCTTGTCGCTCGGCGGGACGGCCCCGCCCCGGCCGAGGACGGCGGACTTGAGGATCGTCGGGAAGCCGATGAGGCCGGCTGCGGCGGCCGGGACCGTCTTCAGGAAGTCGCGACGGCGGATTTTGGAGGATTTCATACCCATGTTGACCTGCCTTTCTTACCGAAATCCGGGGACGCGGGGCCCCAAATAAGGGGACACAGAGCCGCGAATACCGAAATCCGGGGACACGAACCTGTTGCCCTCGCTTACCGCGGGAGTATTCAGCGGTTCGTGTCCCCCGTTGGTTGGGGACACAGAGCCGTTTGATCCCCACCTAATCGAGTTAGAGGGGGTCTGTGTCCCCATCTTATACGAGCGGTGTCTTGCCCGGCATCGCGACCGGATCGACCGGGTTCGGGCCGAGCTCGAACTTGGCCGGAGTGAGGTCGAGCTTGGAACCGGTCATGGCCCATTCCCAGCTGATTGCCCGGCCGGTGTAAGCGCTCATCCGGCCCATGATGGCGCACATCGTGCTCTCGGCGATGCGGCGGCCTTCGTTGAGCAGCTTGCCGCTCCGGAGGCCGGCGATGAGGTCGGTGTGCTCCTGAACGTAGGGGTTGACCTCGTCGCCCTCGAACTTCCAGAATGTGTCGCCGTGGATCTCGCCATAGCCCATGGCGTATCCCTTGGAGCCGACAATCTTCTCCTCGACGCGGTCGGCGCAGCCCGGGATCTGACGGCAATAGCTGGCGACCCGGACGCCGTTCGGATATTCGAACTCCACGGCGAAGTGGTCGAAAATGTTGCCGTATTCCGGAGCGGTGCGCTGCTGGCGGCCGCCCATGGCCGTGACCTTGACCGGCAGCGTGCCGAAGGCCCAGTTCATGACGTCGATGTTGTGGACGTGCTGCTCGACGATGTGGTCGCCCGAGAGCCAGGAGAAGTACAGCCAGTTCCGGCACTGCCATTCCATCTCGGACATGGCCGGCGTTTTCTTGATCACCCAGAGCTCGCCCTGGTTCCAATAGCACTGGCCGCCGACGATCTCGCCGATGGCCCCGCTGTGGATGCGCTTCATGAGCTCGAGATAGCGCTGCTGGTGGCGGCGCTGCGTGCCGGAGACGATCGACAGCCCCTTTCGGGCGGCGAGCTCGGACGAGGCGATGACGGAGCGGACGCCGACGGGATCGACCGCAACCGGCTTCTCCATGAAGACGTGCTTGCCCGCCTCGATCGCGGCCTTAAGGTGGATCGGGCGGAAGCCGGGCGGGGCGGCGGTGACGATCAGGTTCACGTCCGGGCAGGCGGTCACTTTCAGGTAGTTGTCGAAGCCGGCGAACATCCGCTCCCGGGGGACGTTGATCTTGCCCGGGTGGGCTTCTTTGATTTTCTTATAGGCGCTCTCGACGCGCTCCATCAGCAGGTCGCCCAGGGCCACGACCTCGACGCCAGGCGCGGCGTTCAGGCAGTCGATGGCCGCGCCCGTGCCGCGGCCGCCGCAGCCGATGACGCCGACTTTGATCGCGTCCGTGCCGGCCGCGTGGAGGCCGAGGCTGCCGGGGATGGCCGAGGCAAGCGACGCCGCGCCGGCCGTTTTGAGGAAGTCGCGCCGCGAGAGATGAATTTTGCCGGTGGTATCTGTCATGGTGTTCTCCTTGATTCCGTGTTTAAAAATCGTCGCAGGCCCGGTAGGCGTCGATCACGGCCCGCTCGCCGTCCTTGCCCCGCTTGCTGTGGCCGTGCTCCATGCACAGGACGCCCGTGTAGCCTTTGCCGGCGAGATGCTTGAAGATGCTCTTGTAGTTGATCTCGCCCGTGGTCGGCTCGTTGCGCCCGGGGTTGTCGCCGAGGTGGAAGGCGGCGATCTCCTCCCAGGCCATGTCGATATTGGGGATGAGGTCGCCCTCGGTGATCTGCTGGTGGTAGATGTCGTCGAGGATCTTGCAGCTCGGGCTCTTGACCGCCCGGCAGATTTCGTAGGCCTGGCCGATCTTCGTCAGGAACAGACCGGGGTGGTTCCGGGGGTTGAGCGGCTCGAGGACGAGGACGAGCCCCGCCGGCTCGCAGATCTCCATGTTCAGCCGGAGGTTCTCGACGACGTTCGCCGTCTGGTAGTCCCAGCCCAGGCTTTCGTCGAACCGGCCCGGGACGACGAGGGCCTGCTTGATCCCGGTCCTCTTCATGCACTCCACACCGTCCGTCATCTTCTGGCGGAGCATCTCCCGGACGTCCTTATCCCGGGTCACGTAGCTCTTCTTGGGGAAATCGGCATAGAGGACGAACGGCCCGAGGACCATCCCCCGCTTCGCGATTTCCCGGACGATGGCCTCCTGCTGGGGCACGGGACGGTTCATGATGCCGTTGTCGAACATGGCCCCGAAGCCCTCGTCAGCGGCAAAGGCGATCTGGGCGAGCGGATCGTCCCCGGCGTGGGCTTTGAACTCGCCGATGCTCGGCGCGTATTTCAACTTGAATTTCTTGCCGGGTGCAGCCGGCTTGGGGGCCGCGGGGGCGCCCGAGGCCTTTTCCGGCCCGGCCAGGGTCAGCGCGGCGGCCGCGCCGATGCCGTTATGGAGAAATTTTCTGCGGTTCATGTCGGAATCCTCCTCTCTCGTTGAATAGATATTCCTTATACCAATGGAGACAAGAATTCAACTGGTAAATGGGGTCAGGTCTTAACATTTAACAAATTTGACGCGGCCTGACCCCGGAGTGCCAGGTCTCGCCAAAAACGTTAAAAGTTAAGACCTGACCCCTATCTATGACTCAAGGGCCCGGCCCCGCGTTTCCGGGATCCAGATCCACATGACCGCCGCGGCGACGAATGCCGCCGAGGCGAGAAGGAAGGCCGGGCCGAATCCCCGGTCCTGGGCCAGGGTGCCGATGGCCAGCGGGGCGGCGGCCGAGCCGACGCGGCCGACGTTATAGGTGAACCCCTGGAGGGTCGCCCGGATGCGGGTGGGGTAGAGCTCGGCGGTCAACGCCCCGAAGCCCGAGAAATAGCCCGTGCCGAAGAAGGCGACAAACGGCCCGAGGAAGAACAGAAGGAGCGGCGCGCGGACGTTGGCGTAGGCGAAGACGAGCGCGGCCGCGGCCAGCAGGAAGGCGAGATAGGTCCTCCGCCGGCCGAGCGCATCGCTGATGTAGCCGAAGGACAGATAGCCCAGCCACATCCCGAACTGCATGAAGAACACGAGCGACGACGTGAGCCCCGGGCTGAGACCCATGCCGCCCTGGGCCGGGGCGAGGGAGAGGTAGCCCGGAATCCAGGTATTGAAGCCCCACCAGGCGAACAAGGTGAAGGCGTTCATCAGTGTCACCGCGGCCGTTATGCCCAGCAGCCGTCCGTGGATGAAAGACCCGATCCGCGGCCGGGAGGCCGCGGGCGCGGTGGCCATCTGGGCGCGCCAGAGGGCGGGCTCTTCGACCCGTTTTTGAACCCAGAAGACGAGAAGCGCGGGCAGGACGCCGATGAAGAAGACCGCCCGCCAGCCGGCCAGAGGAAGGACGATGCCCGAGACGAGCGCCGCGGCGGCGTAGCCCACGGCCCAGAAGCTCTGGACGAATCCCAGAGCCTTGCCCCGGTGCTCGGCCGGCCAGGTTTCGGAGACGAGCGCCGCGCCGCTCGCCCATTCGCCGCCCATGCCCAGACCCAGGAAGATCCGGAAGACGGCCAGCATGGGCACGGAGCCGGCCAGGCCGCAGGCCGCAGTGAAGACGGAATAGATGAGGACGCTCGACCGGAGGGCCCAGGTGCGTCCGTGGCGGTCGGCGAGGACGCCGAAGACGATGCCGCCCGCGGCGGCGCCCAGGAGAGTGAGCGAGCTCATTAACCCGCCCGTCGTTTTGCTCATCCCCAGGTCGGCCATCAGGTGGGCCAAGACCATGGCATAGAGCATGACGTCGAACGAGTCGAGCATCCAGCCGAGCGCCGCCGCAGTCAGAGCGCGGCGGGACGCGGGCGGCGCCTGCTTCAGCCAGCCGAAGAGGGAACGGTCGGTTATTTCTTATCCTCCACCGGTTTCAGCTTGTTGTATTCGACGAGGGCCCGGAGGAATCCTTCCGGATAGTCGATTCGGCTCTGCTTTCGGGTTTTGGCGTCATAGAGCCAGAGGTGGTTGTATTTCACGAGCAGGCTGTCGCCCAGCTGCCACCAGGCGTTGATGACGAGGTTGGCGTTATTGTTGCAGTACTCGTTCAGGTACTGGCGGGCCGTGGTCGGATCCTTCTGATAGAATTCCTGCGCCAGCCGGTCGATGATCGGCGTCCGGTCGACGGCCGCTTTCTCCCACTTTTTCTGGGCCTCTCGGACATCCTGGATGGCCAGGAAATAGATGACTTGGGTGTGGAAATCCACATAGTCGAACGCCCAGCGGGCCGAATCCCGGCTGAACTCCCAGTGATCACCGACCTGGAAGGAGCGCGGGATCTCGGTGATCCCGGCGTAGAGGGGCATGAAGCAGGACGTGTCCTGGGCGCCGAAGGCGAGCCAGACGATGCCGCCGATGGGATCGGGCAGCCAACCTCGCGCCTGGGTGACGGTGACATATTCCGCCCGGTTGACGCCGATGACCCGGGAGAGGTCATATTGCTTGCCGTCCAGCTTGAAGCCGCGGGGCAGGTAGTTCGGGTTGTTGAACGGGCCGCCCTGCAGGCCGCGGGCCGTATCGAAAACCGTACCCTCACAATGGTCGCGGGTCATCTGCATCACGTCGTAGACGGACAATTTCTTTTCGGGCTTGACCGAAAAGGGCAGGTCCATGTTCGGCGTCTCGGGCGGGTATTTCTGGGACGGCGCGACAAGGTCGAAGAAGCGCCATAGCCGGACCCGGGTCCCGTTCGTATTGGCGGCGCTGACGTCCGTCGGGTCATAGGCCCGCTTCCAGTTGAAGGGCTTGCCGGCCTTGGGGTCGTAGAGCTTCTGGTCGATCGCGAACTGGATGACGTTCGGCGAGGCCAGGAAGTAGTCTTTGTTCGCCAAGTCGATTTCCCCGATGCGCGATTCGTTGGGGCAGACGCTGACGTGGTCGTCGGGGACGCGCTCCGCGCACCAGACCGCGCCGGGCTTGCCGCTCTGCGGCGTCCACAGCGGGCCGACGGGCATGATCTCGAACACCCAGACTTCCTTCGGATCGGCCACGGCCAGCATTTCGCCGGAGTCGGTGAAGCCGTAGCCGTGCTTTTCAGCCAGCTCGCCCATGATCCGGATGGCCTCACGGGCGGTTTTGGCCCGTTCCATGGCGATCATCGTCAGGGTCGTGATGTCGAACTTGGGCGTGGGCGTCTGGTTTTCCATTTTCTGGACGTTGCCGATCGTGGATTCGCCGATCGAGACCTGGTTCTCGTTCATGTAGCCGAAGTCGCCGTGGATATAGCCGTAGGTGTGGGCGACCTCGGGGATTTCGAGGCCCGAGAACTGGTCTTTGACCTTCTCCCACTTCAGGCCGATCTCCGGTGGGAACGTCCCGAACTGGTCGACATGATTGATCCGGCGCATGTCGCCCGGCTTGTGGTCGGCGGCCGGGATTCGGCGGAACGTCCAGTCGCACACGCCGCAATCGCATGTGTGGGTAGTCATCACGGAGCCGTCGGTCGAAGCGTTCTTCCCGACCATGATGACCGTGCAGGCTTCGCTCCTCAGGTCCCCGGAAAGGCAGGTGGGGCAGGGCGGGGTCGCGGCTTGCGGCCCGCCGCTCCAGACCGATGCGCCGACCGCGAGGACGGCCACGGCCAAAAGGGCGAGGATTGATAGTCTCTTTTTCATATTACCCTCCTTAAAAGGAATGCATCGACGCGGGTGACGCCGATCGGGGCGCCCCGGCGCCCGCAGCGGAAGGGCCCCACCGGGGGATGGGTGGAGCGAGGACGACGGGGCTGATCGGTGGCAGGACCCGCAAGATGCTTCATTTTTAAAAATCCGGATCGGTGATCTTCTTGACGGTCCAGGTCCCGAATTTGTCGAGCTGGGCCTTGATCTCAGCCGCCTTGCCGACCACGACGAGGACGAAATCGGCGTCGGGGATGAGCTTTGCCGCGGCGGCCTTGGCCTCGGCCGGCGTGATGGCCTGGATCCGGGCCAGGTACTTGTCGAAATAGTCGAAGCCTAGACCGTAGTATGCCAGACGGACGTAGGTCCCGGCCTTGCTGGCGTTCGATTCGAGCGTCGGGGGGAACTGGCCGAGGATGTAGTTGCGCGAGCTCTCGACTTCCTCGAGCGCGAAACCGGAGGCCCGCGCCTTTTTTAGAAGATCGAATGTGATCTGGAGCATCTCGCCGATCTTGTCGTTTTTGGTGTAAGACGAGGCGTTGAACAGCCCGCCGGCCGCCCAGATTTGGAAGTTGGAGCCGGCGTTGTAAGTCAAGCCGCGCTTGATCCGGAGTTCGGTGCCCAGCCAGGAGGTGAACCGCCCGCCGAAGAGCGTGTTCATGACGGAGGCCGGCCCGGTCATGGGGTCCCCCACGGCGAAGCCCGGAGCGCCGAGCACCCAATAGGCCTGGGTGGCGTCCGGCTTGTCGATGAGGACGAGCTTCCGGCCGGCCGGCTTGGGCAGGGAAGGCACGGCGGCCTCCTTCGGCGCGGTCCCGGCCACGGTCCACCGGCCGATCGTTTCATTGAGGACCTCGAGGAGCTTGGGCTCGTCGATGGCGCCCACGACCGCGGCCACGGCGTTTGCCGGATGGTAGGCCTTCTTGTAGAAATTCCGCACCTCGGCCGGCGTGATCTTGCCGAGGGACGTTTCCGTCCCCGAGGCGAGGCGGCCGAGCGGGTGCGACCCGAAGTAGGCCTTCTTGAAGTAGGCCCGCACGGCGGCGCCGGGATTGTCCTTCATGGCCTTGAGGCTGTCGAGCCGGGTCTTTCGTTCCTTCGTGAATTCGTCGTCTTTGAAAGCGGGCGTGCGCAGGCAGTCGGCCGCGATCTCCATGATCTTTGGGAAGTGTTCGGCCAGACTCTGGGCGCTGACGGCGGCGTATTCTTCGGAGGCCAAGAAGCTCAGTCCTGCGCCCAGCAAGTCCACCGCTTCCGCGACGGCGACCGCGTCCGACTTGGCCGTGCCCTTCATCATCAGAGCGGCGGTCAGGCTGGCCGCGCCCTCGAGGTCGGCGGGCTCGCCGGACGAACCGGCGCCCCGGATCCACATTTGGAAGCTGAGGAGGGGCAGGTCGGCGTTCTTCTGGAAATAGACCGTTAGGCCGTTTTGGAGGGTCAGCTTCTCGGGCGCGGGCAGTTTGAATGCGGCCCGGGCGAGGAGCGCCGCGGCGGCGAGCAGGGCCAGGGCGAGGACGATCCGGAGCCGGGTCTTCACTTCGCGCCTCCTTCGGGGACGAGACGTCCGACCGTCTTGTTGTTCTCGGTGAAATACTTCTTGGCCGCCTCCTGGACCTGGGGTAGCGTGACGGCCTGGTAGGCGTCCATGACGGTGAACAGCTTCTCGTAGCCGCCGTAGTAGATTTCGAAATGGCCCAGTTGGCCGGCCTTGCCCGCGATCGTCTGGAGCCCGGCGTAGAACCGGGTCTTGACCTCGTTCATTGCCTTCTGGAATTCCTTGGCGGTGACGCCGGCCGTCTTGACCTTGGCCAGCTCCTCCTCGATCACGGCCTCAATGCGGGCGAGGTCCGCGCCGGGCCGCGGTTTCACATCGATCGTGAACAGCTGGGGATCGATCGTCTCGCTCATCCCCCCGCCGACGTCGATGGCCAGCTGCTCGTCGCGGACCAGGCGCCTGTAGAGGCGGCTGCTGTCCCCGTTGAGGAGGGCGCTCTCGAGGATGTTAAGCGGATAGAACTCGGGCGAGGCGCAGGCGGGGGTGTGGAAGACCATGGTGAACGAGGGGGCCTGGGCCTCCTTGCGGACGAGTACCTGCTTGGGGCCCATCTGGGGCGGCTCGACTGTCGTCACGGCGGGCGGGGGAGGCCCGGCCGGGATCCCGGCATAGTATTTTTCAATGAGGGCGAGGGCCTTGGCGCTCTCGAAGTCCCCGACCAGGATAAAGACGGCGTTGTTCGGGGCGTAATACGTCTTGTAATAGGCGATGATTTCGTCCCGCTTCCAGCTCAGGATGTCGCTCATCCAGCCGATGACGTCCCAGTGATAAGGGTGGGCCATGATGGCCGTCGCCCGGACGTTCTCGCCGAGGATGGCGTCGTTGCTGTTCTCGATACCCATCCGGCGCTCGGAGGCGATGACCTGCCGCTCGGACTCGAGGACTTTCGGCTCGAAGGTCGAGCCCTGCATCCGGTCGGCTTCCATGGCGATCATGGGCTTGAGGGCGGCGGCCGGGAACCAGTCGGTGTAGCCGGTCATGTCGTCGCCGGTGAAGGCGTTGTTCGACCCGCCGGCGAATTCCATGGTCCGGTCGAATTCGCCGGGGGCGTATTTCTTCGTCCCGTTGAACATCATGTGCTCGATGAAGTGGCTGACTCCCGTGAGGCCGGGCCGCTCGTTCCGCGAGCCGACGTGGAAGTAGGTGTAGAGAGCCACGTTCGGGATGTCGTGGTCCTCGAGGAGCAGGATTTTCAGGCCGTTCCCCAGCTTGTGGACCTTGACGTCCTCCTTGCGGAAGGCGGCCGGGAGCAGGGCGGCGCAGAGGGTCAGGGCGGCGACGGTCGTCGCACATTTCTTGAGCATGATGAGGCCTCCTCGGAACCGGTTATGATTCGTCAATGTATCAGAGGAGGTCCGGCCGGT
>Ga0315286_10006637_pt1 | contig 11270 bp, 11 predicted proteins | sample YL17G10_0_MG_FD_205038 | JGI IMG/M metagenome (GOLD analysis project Ga0315286, IMG submission 205038) | Sediment microbial communities from Yellowstone Lake, YNP, Wyoming, USA - YL17G10_0 | ecosystem: Environmental > Aquatic > Freshwater > Lake > Sediment | place: USA: Wyoming | collected...
GAGAAAAAGAATACATAGAATATTGAAGAGGAGAGTGGAAGAGTGAAAAATAAAAAGTGTGAAAACATAGGAACGAGTTGGAAAAATCGTGCAAAAGCCCGGACACGACAGCAAAGATATGAGCCCCAAAGATTTGATGAGCCCAGCTTCCTCGGACACGCCCTTGGACACCGACTTTTCAGGCCTAACTATTACAACTAAGACCTGACTTCAAGGGGGTGTGAGCATGGGTGAAAAAGGCAAAGCGGTAAAGCTTTGGAATCATTGACTAAAGCATGCTTTTTACTGTGTTGTGTTGTGGGTCAAAACTCACGACTTATTTTTCAAAAACAATGTTCTAAGTTTCGTTTTTCGCAAAAAAAATGAAATCGATACTTAAACTTTCCCCCAAACTTTAAGTTTCTTTTTCCTACCTGCTTTAATACCCGTATGCTCCGAATTCTTAATTTTATTAAAAGCATTGATTTTTGACTTTTAATACTTGCATGCTCCTGTGTTTTAGTGATATTAAATCGCTCGAATCACACGGGGGGCCAAAAAGTGAAAGTCGCAGTCATATACTCGTCAAGGGGCAGACCTTTAACTTTCGAAAAGACACTCAACCAGGATTTTTCCGACGTCACACTTTACCTCGGAATCGAAGAAGATGAACTCCACCTCTACAAACCTCACCTCCCCAAACACTTCCACGTACTAAAGGTTTTTAAGGGTCTTAAAATTACTAAGGAGGAAATGTGGGGGCCTGGCTTTGCTTTTCCTGCTGAAGCCGACATGCACCACTACCTCACCGCCAATACAAAAGGGAGGGTGCTCGCCGAAATGGCAATCGCGGATGGGCATGAGTGGATCATCTGCCTGGTGGATAATCTCTTTTTCCCCCTCAACTACTTCCCACTCCTACTTCCCTTCTTCACCGCATATCAAAAAACCGAAACAATCCTGGCCTATCAAAATGACGCTGCCCGAAAGTTGGTGTGCTATTCGATCTTCACCCCTGAGTGGTTTTTGTGGAATAACCGGGAGATCCAGTATCAAGGCTACTATCATTCCTTTGGAGATGCAGAAGTCTATCTCAGCTCACTCCTATCCAACAAACTCGTCCCACTCCCCGCATATCTGAATCCATACCGTAAGCATGCTTTTTTCGGCACTGCGGAGATCGATGATATGTTTTGGCTGGCGAACGACAAGTTCAGCCAAGCTCAGGCCGAACCTATCTTTATTCGTCGTCGTGATGAAATCCTCAAGGCCCACTCGCTAAAGGTCTTCTGAAATCTTCCGATCCTCTTCATCATGAGGATCTCCACAAAAGGCATGGCACTCCTAAAGCGGCTTGAGGACTTTTGTCCTCAAGCCTATTTCGATGTCGGTGGAAAGCCGACGATCGGATATGGGAATACCTCGGATGTTACCGCTGCCGATGTCCTGTCAAAGCGAACGATAACCGAAGCCCATGGTGTCGCGTTGCTCGAGCGCGACATTGGAAGGGCTGAAGATGCCCTCAAAAATCGTCTCAGCCCTTCCATCTTTGCAGCTCTCACCACCTACCAAATCGATGCCCTCACAATCCTCATCTACAATATTGGTGCTGCCAATTGGCACCAATCCACCCTTGCCAGACTGGTAAATGAGTACAAATTGGAAGATGCTGCGAAAGAATTTCCGCGATGGATCTATGTGATGCATAAGCCTTGTGATGGGCTTGTGAAAAGACGAGAAATGGAACAGCGGCTTTTTCTGAAAGGGCTGTATGAGTGACATTATCCTCTACATCCTTCTCGTTCAATCAGCCCTTGCACTCCTCGCTGACATCTGTTTATTTATTGCGAAGCACTGTGGGAAGAAGAAAACCTCTCTGAGATATAAAAGCCTGGGGAGAGCATGCTGGCATACCGGGCGTTTTCTCTCACTGCTTACCAATAAAGCTCCCGTCCGATTGATCGATGCGCTTTACCAAAGGCGCGTGAAGTGATATCTTCCCGACGTGGTAACGAATCGAAAAAAAGGTCATGACTACGAAAGAGAAATCGCGAATCGATTTCGATTGGCCGGCTGGCTTCACGCGAAAAGGCATCTCGAATTTCAGCAGGCCGAGTGCAAAGGGTATGATCTCGACGGCACCGATCCTTTTCGAATTCAATGCAAATGTACTTCGACCTATGTCCCCATCAATACGATCCAAGATATCCACCCCTCGCCCACTACTACCCCGCTTCTTATTTCGAAGCCTGATGTCGGTCGTGCCGTTGCGGTTCTTTATTTAGATGATCTCATGCGAATTCTGTCTGTCTGCAAAGCCAAGGGAGTTGATCTTTCGCCGCCTTCGCTTGAAGATTTCTAATTCGTTTGGTAACAATTATGAAATGGCAGATCATGACGAAGACGATACAATACTGCAAAGTCAATTCCCACGCATTGATTTTGACGCTGCTTTTAATCTATGGCTTACTTCTGGCCTCCACTATCGCGATTTCTGGCTCAGTTCTGATTACCGCAATCATGAAAAATTTAATGACTTGCTCACTATCTCTTTGATTGAGTGGAAATATCGGGCTAAGCAATGGCTGAGAGAAAACCGCGAACACCCCGATTATGCAAGGCACAAGGCCACACTGGAAGCAAAGCCCCTTGGAATACGCGATAGCATCGAGATCCCAAAGAACGAAGTGACAGTGGCGATCGTTCCTTACGAAAGCCGTCCACTTGTTCCCATGTCCGAAGAAGAAGCTTCACAGTTCATGTATGGAAAGAAAGTTGTGCAAGGCCCAGATGATTGGGAGTGGGCTGAGCGGATGAAGCTTTACCTCAAAGACATGCTGGAGTGTGCCTACATAGAAAAAACAGATTCGTTTACGGGTAAGAAAAGTCGAAAACCCACTATGAGTTTTGGAGAGGCAAGAAACTACGTAGCATCTATGAAAGACGTTGTGGGCATTCAGCGCATCGCTCTAGGCATGTCCAATGATAATGTGTCCACGATGATTGCGTCGGCGAATTTGCCACAGGTCATAGTGAGCTTTGAAGATCCAACAGTCATAGCAACACAGGCCAAAGATGCTGACGAATCCGAAGATTGACATCAAGTTCCCGCCGAAGTTTCGCTGCATCTTTCAGCCGGCGCGATACAAGGTTTTTTACGGTGGTCGTGGATCTGGTAAATCACACTCGGTAGCTCGGTATCTTGTTGTACGCGCATTGCAGGGACCAGTTCGCATCCTTTGTGCTCGTGAATTTCAGAACTCCATTCAAGATTCTGTTCACAAGTTGATCTCCGATTTGATCAAAGGCCTGGGTCTTTCAGCGCAGTTTGAAATTCAGCGATCTACTATCCGATGCAAGCCTACCGGCGCGGAAATGATGTTTGCCGGCATCGCGCAAAATATTGAATCGATCAAATCGATGGAAGGTATTGATATTGTCTGGGTGGAGGAAGCCGAACGGGTTTCAAACCTTTCATGGGACGTTCTTCCACCGACCATTCGAAAACCTGGATCAGAGATTATCTTGACGTTCAACCCGCGATTTGTGACTGATCCAACCTACATGAGATTCATCGCATCGTGCCCTCCGAACACCATACGCGAGAAGGTGAACTACACTGAAAATCCGTATTTCCCAGACGTGCTAAAGCAGGAGATGGAATTCACAAAGAGCATCGATCTCCAAAAATACCGGCACGTCTGGGAAGGTGAAACCCGCTCGTTCAGCGATGCCTGCATCTTCGGCGCTAAGGTTGTGGTCGAAGAATTCACTGTTCCAGATCCTAGGAGCATAGTGTTTCGGTATGGTGCCGACTGGGGTTTTGCGAAAGATCCCACTGCCCTTGTTCGATGCTACGTTGATGAAGGCGATCTTTTTATTTCGCATGAGGCATATGGTTACGGGCTGGATTTGAAAGACATCCCCGCATTGTTTAGAACAATACCCGGCGCTTCGCGTGCGAAGATCTGGGCCGATTGCTCGCGGCCTGAAACGATCTCTTTTTTGACAATGCCTGAAAATGGACACTTTAATATCGAGGGTGCTCCGAAGTGGAGCGGATCAGTGGAGGATGGCATCGAGTTCATCCGATCATTCAAAAGAATTGTGATTCACCCGCGATGCAAAAACCTTCAGTACGAAGCGACAGCCTATCGGTATAAGGTTGATGCGGTGACTGAGGAAATTCTACCCATACCCGTCGATGAGCACAACCATGGATTCGATGCGTTACGCTATGCTCTTAATCCTTTAATTACAAGGGGTTGTACCATATACGACAAAGAAGTTCTTGCTTAATCTGCATGCCCATGATTAGGCAACTATCCCTTGACAACAAGTAAGGATGTATGAAATGAAAAGACTTGAGTTATTTTTTACTTACTTCGGCGGAAAGTGGCGCATTGCAAAGCATTACCCCCAGCCTCGTTACAGAACGCTCATTGAGCCTTTCGCTGGGTCGGCTGGGTATTCGCTTCACTATCCACACAAGAACGTCTTGTTGTTTGACCGTTATCCAATTATTTGTAGCGTGTGGGACTATCTTATTCGGGTTAAGGAAAGTGAAATTCTCGCTCTTCCGTTAAAGATAACGGACGTAAGGGAAATGCCACTATGCCAGGAAGCCAAATGGTTAATAGGATTTTGGCTGAACAAAGGCCATGTGTCTCCTTGTAATATACCGGGCAAATGGATGCGTGATGGATGGGGACCTAATTCCTTTTGGGGGGAAGTGATTAGAGCGAGAATTGCCAATCAAATCAGTCAGATTCGCCATTGGAAAGTGGCAAACAAAAGCTATGACCAAATTGAAAATCAAGAGGCATCCTGGTTTATCGACGCACCATACCAAGTATCCGGCGTTTGTTATCGCTTCAACAAAGTTGATTTCGAGCATCTGTCTAGATGGTGCCAGGGTAGGGACGGTCAGGTCATGGTTTGCGAACAAGATGGGGCGTTGTGGCTTCCATTCTCCCCGTTTCGCACAATAAAGGCCCTAGAAGGCAAAAAGGGAGCAAAGCAAAGCAAGGAGGTTCTGTGGCTCAATCCGTAGAAAAAGCAAAGGTTTTCAGGCTGCTTTCGTTGGCTTCCCAACCCGTGAAAACATCTCGGCGGGTATCAAAACGCCGCGATGGTTGTACCGGAAAGAAAACTCATCCAAGTAAGTCTGCAAATACTTTGGCGAAACAGCGTGGAAAGTCCCATGAACCGACCGTTTGAATTGCGACCAGAAGCTCTCAATCGTGTTGGTGTGAACGTCGCCCTGGACGTACTGCCCTTTGCCGTGCTGAACGGTTTCATGGAGATGCCCGATAGATCGAACCTTATTGTAGCTGTTGGATTCGTCCGTGGTGATGACGGAATTAGGCGGCACCATAGCTTGGATGAGTGGCATCAGCGTAACCATCTTGACGTTCTTAATGGTGCGGGTTTTGATCCTGCCCTTGCGCTCAACCGCACCAAACACCGGAGTCTTGCCAGCGGCACCACGACCACGCTTGCCACGGCGAACGCCGCCAACATAGGTTTCGTCCAGTTCGATAATCTCCTTTCCGTCAAGCGGATCGGGCGATTGCTTCATAAGCATACGGATTTGTTTGTTGATCCTCCAAGCACACTTATAGGTAACGCCGAGGTGCCGCTCAAGTTCTTTGGCAGCGACTCCGTTCTTGCTCTGGCTAATCAGGAAAATGGCATGAAACCACATAGTAAGCGGTGTGGGGCTTTTGTGGAAAATCGTTCCTTCGGTTGGGTACGTCTGGAAGCCACAAGCGCAAGCGTAGGATCGGCGGTTAGTAACTGGATGGAACGCCGACTTGCCGCACTTCGGGCATTTCAAGCCTCCGGGATAACGCTTCTTAAAGATATGTGCCAAGCAAGCCTTGTCGTCGGGGAAGTCCTTTTTGAAGTCTTTAATGGTGTATCGCATGTGTAAAAAAGTACCAAAATGGTCACTTGTTGTCAAGGGATAGTTGCCCATTTTAATCCGCTATTGACTCAAACCGTTTAAATCGTCAAGATAAAACCTATCCCAATCTTTTCGTGGGGCAAAAAAAGCATGAGTGATGATCTCAAGGTTAATAGTTTGCAGGGGCTCGTCCAGCAAGTAACCTCACAATCATCGATGCCTGACACTATGATGAACAGCCTTCGGTATGGGCAGATCACGCTCAACCGTTCACTTTTGACTGAGCTTTACCAAGAACACGGTTTGATCGGCGTGATGATCGATCAACCAGTGGACGATGCATTTCGCGGCGGGGTTGATGTCTACTGTGATGAGTTGAGCGGAGATGATATCAGTGAACTGCAAGACTACCTTGAACGTGACAGTATCGTTCAAACCTACGGGCAAGGGATCAAGTGGTGCAGGTTGTTCGGTGGCGGCGGGGTGGTTATTAATGCTGGCCAAAACATGGGACAGCCATTCAAAATTGAAAAGATCGAAGAATGGACACCCCTCACCTTTCTGCCGGTAGACCGCTGGGAGCTGGGGCTTCAGGTGACCGGTAACCTCAATGATCAGTTGACGGCACACATTAAAGAGCTTCCATATGATTACTACGGGCATCGCATTCACAAGTCCAATGTGATCCGTTTGATGGGCAGAGAAGCCCCATCGCTTATTCGCGGAATGTTTAGCGGATGGGGGGTTTCAGAGCTTGAACGGTTGGTACGTTCATTCAATGCCTACCTCAAGCATCAAAACATCGTCTTTGAACTTTTAGACGAAGCTAAAATTGATGTCTTCTCAATCCAAGGTTTCAATTCTGCTTTGGCCACAAAACAAGGCACAGAGCTTACAGCTCAGCGCATTCAGCTTGCTGCGAAACTCAAAAGTTTTCAAAACGCTTTGGCTCTCGATAAAGAAGATGCATACGAACAAAAGCAAATTTCGTTCGGGGGCCTTTCAGAGATCCTGGGCGAAATCAGAAAAGGCATCGCGTGCGACATGCGAATGCCTCTCACCAAGCTTTTTGGGATTTCCGCGAGTGGGTTTAATGCAGGTGATGATGATATTGAAAACTACAATGTCATGATTGAAACTGAGATCAGATCGAAATATCGAACTGGTCTTAACCAGATTCTTAGGATCTGTTGTCAGAAGCTCTTTGGGTTTGTACCGGAGACGTTGAGGTTCAACTATAAGCCGCTTCGTTTGATCTCACACAAAGATGAAAGTGAGATGAAAACGCAGGGATTGAACCGGGTTCTTGCTGCCTTCCAAAACGGCTTGATGGCCAGTGATAATGCTGTTGAACAGCTCAACAAGGAAGCCATCTTCAAGTTGGACATCCCAGTGGAAGCTGCACTGGACCTAGAAGAACTGAAAGAGATTAGGCAGGGTGAAGATCCACCGGTTGTGCCGTCAATCGCAGTCGGAACAAAGGTTGTCACCGGATGAGGAAAGAGCTGAAGCCTATTACCGTTCGCGATACCTGGGGTACCTTTTTGGCCAAACGTCTCCAACAGATCTTTTTAGGGTTGATTTACAAACCGGTTTTTGCAACAATTAGAACATCCTCCTCTGAGAAAGAAAACGCGAAAGACACACCGTTACGCAAGGCACTAAGATCGGGACAAGTCTCCTTTCAAGGTGACCTCTTTCGCGGCAGATTTACGGCTGAAATTTCAAAAGAGCTTCGAGGCATGGGCGCAGTGTTCGACAAGGTACGGCAAGGCTACCGATTGCCTTCGTGGAAGCTTCCCCCCGAAATCCTATTCATCGCCGTTCGAGCAAGAGATGAAGCCGCAAAACTCGTCCAAGATGTCTATACCGCGATCGATGAGATCCCTATCAATGTAGCTCGGTATGTACATGGGTTATCATTTGAAGATGAAGCTGGTACAGTTGACAAGCTACTATCAAAAAAGTTTAAATCGACTGTTTCAGAAATCATTGGGGTTCAACCGGAGATCAGCGACCGGATGCGCGGAAAAATAAAAGACGAGTACACTCAAAATGTTACAAGATCGATCAAAGGATTTTCTCAAGATGAAACTGAGAAGCTCCGAGAGATCGTTCATGACCATGCGATGGCAGGACGCCCGCGAGACGAGCTTGAGCAAAAAATAATGACCAGGCTCAAAGTTTCTAGTGGCCGTGCTCGTTTTATTGCCGGCCAAGAAACTCGGCTTTTTACGTCGAAGCTAAAAGAAGCGCAGTACATAGATGTTGGAATCGATGAGTATCGATGGGAGACAGTCGGCGATGATCGAGTTAGATCGTCGCATCGATCGCTCAATAATACTCGCCACACCTGGGACCACAACAAAGACAAAAACCCCCCAAAAAGTGACAGGGGTGAACTTATCCACCCCGGTGAAGATTTTGGATGTCGGTGCGTAGCAGTACCGATCGTGGAGTTTTGACGATGCAAGTAGGTAAAATGGTAGTCGGTAAAACGATCAAGATGCCATGCATGCGTCGAGGACTTTGCAAGTACGACTATCCAACAAAAGAAGTCATTCTTCTAAATCAAAATACTCTCGAAGAAATGGCTAAAACGATTTACGGTATTCCCGTAGTCGTTCAGCATCAAGACGTTGATAGTGGTAACGTGTCTGAAGTGACTGTAGGTCGCGTTGCTGACATGCACTACGATACTGAAACAGATTTTTGGTTAGTGCATTTTGTCGTCGATAATCAAGATGCCGTTAGTAAACTTGAACGTGGGTGGGGAGTATCCACTTCCTACGGGATCATAGAAACTGCGCCGGGTGGTACTCTCAACAATGTCCCATATGATCGGGAGGTGACTAAGGCGAAATATTTGCATCTAGCAATTGTAGAAACTCCACGTTATGAGATGGCCAAAAATCCAGTGTTTTATAATTCAAAGGATGATTTACCAAGGGGGAATAAGATGATTGCCAAGTTGTTTCGAAAGATCACCGAACAGATCAAATTGAATGACAATGATGAAGTTTTCATTGATCTCGACGGGAAGGAAGTAGCACTCAATTCTGTGGTCGAAGAATTGAATGCGCTGACTGCAAAACAAAACGAAGCCGAGAAGAAAAAGCACAAGCTGAACGGCGAAGATGAGGTTGAGTACAACGGTGAGAAGATCACCGTGAATGAGCTTGTCACTCGTTACAACGCGATGAAAAAGAAGAAAAACGAAGAAGTAGAACCGGACGACAAGAAAAAAGAAAAAGAGAAGGAAAACGAGGAAGACGAGGAAAAGAAAGAGAAGAAAGAAGAAAAGAAAGAAGAAAAGAAAGAAAGTAAGAAGAACGAAGTCGAAGTGAAGCCGGAAGTGAAGCCGGAAGAAAAAGAGAAGGTTCAAGAGCGGCACGATGCTTTGCAAAATGCCAATCTGAACTCTCAGGTCGATGATGGATCAACTTTCAAGACCGTGCGCGAGCGTGCTGCGGAAGGTCTTGCGAAGTACGGCAAGAAATAAGTGATCGAGGGTCGGAAACGTCCCACAAAAATAAACGAGCTAAAGGAGATTTGAGATGGCTTTGAATCAAAACCAATTCGCGATGCAGACCCTCGCGGGAACGAAGGTCTATGGGACCAACGTGCAGACGGTCGAATTTTACAGTGCGAGCCCCACGGCCACAATCACCCCAGGTGAAATGGTTGTGTTGGCTTCCACCACCGCTCCACTGGTAACGAAGGTTGCCAAGGGAACGGCATTGACTGATCCCTTCTACGGTGTTGTTTTGACCCATCCGTTGAAAGATTCTTTCGCGGTTGGCGACAAGATGGAAATCGCTTGTTACGGTGTTGTGGTCATGATGACAGCTTCCGCTTCCATGACTGGCGGCGACTATGCCCAGTACGACTACTCGACTGGCAAGATCGCGACTCGTACCGGTAACAACACGATCGTGGGTCAAGTGCTCGAAAACGCTTCGGGTAACAACGCTCTTGTTCGTATGAGTGTTTCGCTGATCTCGATCGCGGGTGCTGGTGGAACGACTGGCACGACAGGTGCGACTGGCGCGACGGGTGCGACTGGCCCAACTGGTGTTTAAACTTGCTTTGTGGGGTAGCACGGTAGTTACCCCACTTCTGATTTCATGAAACCCTACGGGGAAAGGAAATAAAATGAAGAACCAATATGAATTCATCGACAAGAACACGATGGAAGTTAAGACCAACAGTCTTGGCTACCAGCAGCTCATCACCACCTTGACGGCAGTTGGCCGCAAAGTCGCAGTGCAGAAATTTTTCGAGATTCCGTTTGCAGAGTACGTTCCAGTGGTAATGGGCAACGGGGCCTTCATGCGTGCCATTATAAACTGGCGAACCTTCATCAAGGGTGAAGGCTTCGAATCGGGCATCATCAGCACTTCCGGCAACAATGCTCAGCTTCATCTCGTGGATGCTGCCTATGATCAAGTGTCACAAAACATTTTGAACTGGGGCAAGGCTCTTGAGTACAACATTTTCGAACTCGAAGAAGCCATGAGAGCCAACACGATCTTCAGTCTCATTGAAGCTCGCGAAACTGCACGGCGAAAGGAATGGGACCTTGGAATTCAAAAGGTCGCGTTCCTTGGTATCCAATCGGAACTCGGCTTGTTGAATCAAACCGGTTGTACGACAGACGCGACCAACTTGACAGGTTGGATCAAGGAGCTTTCCGCTGAAAACTTCAATTTGTTTGTTGGTAAGATCTACGAATTATACCGAGCCAATTGTGCACGAACCGCGAAGCCGACTCACTTTATTATGCCGGAAGGCGACTTCAACGGGTTGGTGAACTATGCATCAACTACGATGTTTACCAAGACCAAGCTCGAATTGCTCTTGGAAGCTTTCAAGACAATCACCGGCAATTCCAACTTCAAGATTCTGCCATGCGCTTATGGTGACAAGGCCAATTATGATGGGGTATACAATCGGTATGCTCTCCTGAACTACGACGAAACGTCGATCAAGATGGATCTTCCGATGGATTATGTCATGACCCAGGCCGGCACGGTGAACGGCTTCACCTGGCAAAACGTAGGCTACGGCCAGTTTACCGGTGTTGCGCTCATCCGCCCGAAAGAACTTTATTACTTCACCCACACCGCTTAATTAGAGGAAAAACGCAATGGCTAAGGGTAAACTGAAACCAACTTCAACTTTGGCGACCAAAAAGCCGGCTATCGAGGAAAACGATTTTCTTGATGAACCGGTGGCCGAAGAAGTTGAAGTTGTAGCAGAGGAAGCAAAAGTTGAATCGGACGTGCAAGTCCTCTCGTTACGGCCAGGTGATATCGTGCTGTCGAGTGGGATCTTGCGCTACAAAGAAACGATGAAGCTGCCCAGAGAAGCTGCCGAAGCC
>Ga0315286_10006638_pt1 | contig 11266 bp, 11 predicted proteins | sample YL17G10_0_MG_FD_205038 | JGI IMG/M metagenome (GOLD analysis project Ga0315286, IMG submission 205038) | Sediment microbial communities from Yellowstone Lake, YNP, Wyoming, USA - YL17G10_0 | ecosystem: Environmental > Aquatic > Freshwater > Lake > Sediment | place: USA: Wyoming | collected...
CAATTTCAGAATGGATATCAATTTCTCAAAAAGGAGGAGGATAATTATGAAACGTCTTTTTATCACTTTATTTGTTTTAACCGTGGTTGTTAGCTTCATGACGGCTTCCGGTCGAGCGGCTGCACCCGAAAAGGCAAAGGCAGCCTTCAAGTATGATGACCCGATCGGCGTGGTCAAGATCAAGCCCGGCGAAGCCATCCACATTGCCTGTTGGATGGTCATCGCAGGACCGGACGCCTCTCTCGGAACGGATACCAAGAGGGGTGTTGAAATCGCTATTGATGACAAGGGTGGAAAACTCCTGGGGTATCCGATCAAGATGACCGCACAGGATACCGGGTGTAATGCAGAAGGTGGCCAGGCAGCAGCCACCAAGCTGGCCTCCGATCCAACGATTGTGGCAGCCATCGGTTCCAACTGCTCCAGTGAGGCCAGACCCGGCGCACCCATCCTCTGGAAGGCCGGTATTTCCACGGTCTCTCCCTCCAATACCGCTCCCTATCTGACCGATCCGAAGCGGGGATCAGAATACGATGGTTATCTCCGCACAGCCCACAATGATAAAATCCAGGGAGCGGTGGCAGGCGAGTTTGCCTTTAAACAATTGAAGGTGAAAAGGGCTGCGACCATCCATGATGGAAGCGTCTATGCCGAGCAACTTCAGGCTATCTTTGCTGAAACCTTCAAAAAACTTGGAGGAACGATCACGGCTCAGGAGGCGGTTGCCCCCACGGACACGGATATGCGGCCTGTGTTGACAAAAATTGCAACGGGTAAACCTGAATTTATTTACTTCCCCATCTTTATTGCGGCAGGCGGGCACATCACACGACAGGCCAAAGAGGTCTCCGGCACAGAGAAGGCCAAACTGATGGGAGCAGACGGAATCTTCTCGCCCGACTTCTACAAGGCCGCAGGGGATGCAGCCATCGGCATGTACCATTCCAGCCCTGATTTCTCCGCCTTTGGCACCGGCTATAAGACCTTCCTGGAAAAACATCAGAAGAAGTACGGCGAAAAACCCATCGCTCCCTTCCATGCCCATGGGTATGATGCGGCCATGATGATCTTTGCCGCCATCGAGAAGGTGGCAAAAAAGGCTCCGGATGGGACGCTTTACATCGGACGTAAGGCCCTTCGCGATGCCCTCTATGCTACCAAAAACATGAAGGGTTTAACCGGGAATGTCACCTGTGGCCCAACCGGTGACTGTGCAGACCCGAGGATCGCCGTTTACATAACAACAGAGGAGAACGTTAAGAAGCTCCAGATTCCAGAAAAACCTTTCTGGAAACCTTAATGAAATCAACACATCTTTTCCTTTGACACATACCCCCCCCTCACCCAATCCCTCTCCCCCATTGGGGAGCGGGATTGGGTGAAATGGAGCTATTATGTTTCAACGGTTGAGAGAGAGAATTACGCCCACCGATGTGATCATGTGGCTCATCGGGGGAGCCATTTTAATCTCCATCCTTATCGGATCGGCAGCCACCCTGACGAGGGGTCCCTATACGGCTCGTCACTGGTTTGACTTTATCATTTTTGGTCTGGCCCAGGGAAGCATCTATGCCCTCATTGCCATGGGCTACACCATGGTCTATGGCACCCTGCGCATGATCAACTTCGCTCACAGCGAGGTCTTTATGAGCGGCCCCTATACGGCCTATTTCTTTGCGGCCGCCATGTATTCTTCCGGATTCCTGAATCGATATCCCATCTTAAGTTTAACGATCATCTTCCTCGTTTCCATGGGAACTTCCACCCTCATTGCTGTCCTTCTCGAACGAGTGGCCTACCGGCCCCTGAGAAAAGCCCCCCGTCTGGTTCCACTGATTACCGCCATTGGAGCCTCTTTTTTCCTCCAATACACCTTTCGGGGACTCTACGGCTCCGGCTTCCAGGCCTATCCTGTGATGAAGATCATGGAGGGACATTGGGCCGTCGGTGTATTCCGGATCTTGAAGTTTCAAGCCGTGGTCATCGTGGCCGCAGCATTGATGATGGCCGCTCTTTATCTTTTTGTCCAACGCACCAAGATCGGCAAGGCCATCCGGGCTGTATCGGAGGACAAGGAAGCCTCTGCCTTAATGGGGATTAATATTGACAAGATGATTGTGACCACCTTTGTCATCGGCGGGATGGCAGCCGGAGCAGCCGGTGTTCTCTACGCCATCATGTTCAAGCAGGTTCACTTTTTCATGGGTTTTATCCCGGGCATCAAGGCATTTACCGCAGCCGTTCTGGGCGGCATCGGAAACATCCCCGGAGCAATGATTGGTGGAATCTTCCTTGGCCTTATCGAATCGGTCGGCCCCAGCCTCTTCCTCGATGGTCTTGGAATTGTAGCTCCTTACCAACTCAAGGACGCCATCGCTTTTACCGTTTTGGTGCTCGTATTGATCTTCCGGCCCACTGGCATACTCGGTGAACGCCTAGCCGTCAAGAAAGCATAATGGATAAGGAAAATAATCAAGCTCCAAATTCCAATAACCAAATAATACCCAATTCTCAATGACCAAAACTGAAACTGAGATTTTAGGCGTAGATTCTTACATGTTAAAGTCTGAGAATTTATCTCTAACATTCTTGACAATCAACCGTAAGAAACTCCCCTCCCCAGCGTGGGAGGGGATGAAGGGGAGGGGGGACCAAATCAGGACCAACACGCCCTTGTCCACCCCCACCCTCGCCCTCCCCCATCGAAAGGGGGAGGGGATTATTGGGGAAATTTCAAATATGTTTGGTTAGACTTTCAGGTATGATTATTCGGACATTGGGTTATTGGAGTTTACTTGGAGCTTGGAATTTGGTAATTGGAGCTTGAAAAATCTGCCAGAAATTGAACAGACTGATTCACGGCCCGAGGATTTAAGGAATAATGAAACAGGCTATTAAGATCGGTCTCATTGGAGGGGTAGTTGCTGTCCTGCTGTCCCTGATCGGGATGGTAGAGGCCTTCAGTCAGCGCCATATCATCAGCCAAGTCATCTCAATGGGTCATACCTTGCTGCTGCTGATTGGGGTTTCCTTCGGTTATTTCTCGGCGCAAAGGACCAGGAGACCGGGAGCATTTTGGGTTCTTCTCAACAGTCTCATTTCAGGGCTCCTGGTGGGGGTTCTGCTGGGGCTTCTGGTCATCCTTGGGAATGGGGTGGATCTTCGATCCATCTTTAAAAATTCCTCACCCGCCCTCTATGAACTATTGACCTATAAAGAGGGATTAGGGGTGGGAAGCCTTTTGCTCCTCGTTGCAGGAGCCTCAAGTGGTCTCTTTGCAGGTCTCTTTTATCTCATGCCAGGTCTTTTCCGGAGGACTCTGATTACGTCCTTGGGGGTCGTGGTTCTCGCCGGAGTCCTTCAGGATCTCATTCGACCTACCTTTGCTGCCTGGGGCCCCCTGGCGATCATCAATGACTGGCTCTTCACGGCCAATGGGCTGACCCCCTATGGTGCTCTTGCATTGTTCATTGTCATTGCAGCCTTCACCTCCTTCTGGATACGAAGGGGAAATGCCATTCAAACAGGTCTGAAACGGTTACCCCCTGGTGGACAGCGTGCCCTTCGGATCTCGAGCATCCTTATACTCATTCTGATCCTGCTCGTCCTGCCCCAGATTCTTGGCCTCTTCTTGAGTGAAGTCCTCACCATCGTGGGTCTATATGTGCTCCTGGGGTTAGGTCTCAATATCGTTGTGGGTTATGCCGGTCTCCTGGACCTTGGATACGTTGCTTTTTTTGCCATTGGCGCCTATGTGACCGCGGTCTTGACCTCCCCCGAGTTGGGGTTTTTCAATTTCACCTTCTGGGAAGCCCTCCCTTTTGCGGTCTTGATGGGAATTATGGCGGGGGTCATTCTGGGTGTCCCGGTCTTAAAGATGCGGGGCGATTATCTTGCAATTACCACGTTGGGCTTCGGCGAGATCATTCGTATTCTGGTCCTTTCAGATTTCCTTAGACCTTGGTTAGGGGGAGCTCAAGGAATCGGAAAAATCGCCAGGGCATCGATTGGCCCCATCGAGTTCGTTTCTCCCCAGCAGATTTACTATCTCATTCTTGCGGGTTGTCTCCTGGTCATCTTCATCTCCCTTCGTCTTCGAAATTCTCGTCTTGGAAGGGCATGGAAGGCTCTCCGCGAGGACGAGGATGTGGCCCAGGCCATGGGGATTAATCTCGTCACCACCAAACTTCTCGCCTTTGCCACGGGGGCCGGCTTTTCGGCGCTCAGCGGGGCCATCTTTGCCAGCAAACTGGGTTCCGTCTATCCCCATAGTTTTAACGTAATGATCTCGATAAACATCCTCTGTGTGATTATCGTGGGAGGCATGGGGAGCATCCCGGGAGTGATCGTTGGCGCAATTGCCCTCGTCGGCCTGCCTGAACTGTTAAGGGAGTTCGCAGAATATCGGCTCTTGGTTTATGGCGCTGCCTTGGTGGCCATGATGCTTCTGAGGCCGGAAGGCCTCTGGCCAGAGGCTGTGCATCGCCGTGAGTTGCATGAAGCAGAATTGGCGGAGGGAGAAACTTTAACCCCTGAGGCTTCAAACAGAGAGAGATAGATAACGGTCTTAAATTGTACACTCTAAGCACGAAATCTTAAACAAGTTCCGCCAAGGCGGGATTCAAAAAATATAAATGAGCCGCAGAAAAGTTTAGGATCTGGACATTTGAATTTAGGATTTGTTTAGGACTTAGATATTAGGATTTTGGATTTGGATATGGCAATTCTCACAGCCCAAAAGATGACAAAGCGGTTTGGCGGCCTCATCGCCGTCGATGGACTCGACCTCGAAATTAAAGAGCACAGTATCCACAGCGTCATTGGGCCGAACGGAGCAGGCAAGACGACTTTTTTCAACTGTGTGACCGGGTTTTATCGTCCCGAGGTTGGGGAGATCCTCTTCGAGAACAATTCCCTCGTGGGCCTTTTGCCTGACCGAGTCGTCCGGCTTGGAATTACCCGAACCTATCAGAACATTCGCCTCTTTCCCAATCTCACAGCCTTGGAGAATATCCTTGTAGGGCTTCACAGTCATCTGAAGTCTGGATTTATGGGCATTGTGTTCGGTTTGCCGGCTATGCACCAGGAAGAAAAAGAGGCGGAAGAAGAGGCAAAACGTCTTCTCAAATTTGTGAATCTCGCCGGTAAAGGGGATTTCCTGGCTAAGAATCTTCCTTACGGGGATCAACGAAGATTGGAAATCGGTCGTGCTCTGGCCGCCCGTCCAAAACTGCTGCTTCTCGATGAACCCACAGCAGGTATGAACCCTCGTGAGACACAGGATATGATGGACTTTATCCGACACTTGCGGAATGAATTAGGGATTACGATCATCCTTATCGAACACCAGATGCGTGTCGTGATGGGAATCTCTGAAACCGTGACCGTCCTGGATTATGGGAGAAAGATTGCCGAGGGGACCCCTGCTGAAATTCAGAAGCATCCCAAAGTGATCGAAGCCTACCTGGGGCGAGGAAGCGCCGCAGAAACATCTCAATTGGCACAGGGCGGAGAGCATAGTGCATAGCCTTCTTTTTAATAATCATCCTTTTCCCTATGCCCTTTGCTCCTTGCGCTATGCCGAGATTTTTTGAGGTTCTTTTATGGCGATGCTTGAGATTCAGAACATTCATACCTATTACGGTCGGATCCACGCCTTAAAAGATGTTTCTCTCAATGTCGACAAGGGCGAGATTGTCACACTGATCGGAGCCAATGGCGCGGGGAAAAGCACCACCCTGAATACGACCAGCGGTTTATTAAAACCCCGACAGGGATCGATCCGGCTCGATGGTGAGGACCTCATCCCCTATCCTCCTCATGAGATTGTCATGAAAGGGGTCGTGCAGGTTCCTGAAGGCCGGCGAGTCTTTGGTCGCCTCACGGTATTTGAAAATCTGGAGATGGGAGCCTTCATCTGTGATGATCGGAAATCGATCCATGACAACCTCGAGCGGACCTTCACCCTCTTTCCTCGATTGAAAGAACGTTCGAAACAGCTGGCGGGCACGCTCAGCGGCGGAGAGCAACAAATGCTGGCTATGGGACGGGCCTTGATGGCAAATCCGCGCATTCTTCTCATGGATGAACCCTCCATGGGATTGGCACCCGTACTGGTCGATAGCATCTTTGACACGATCCGGCAACTCCATGCCGGCGGCACCCCCATCCTTCTCGTTGAGCAGAATGCCCGCATGGCCCTCCAGGTCGCAAGCCGGGGCTATGTCCTTCAATCGGGTGCCGTCGTCCTAAAGGATACGGCCGAAAATTTAAGAAAGAATGAAATGGTACGCAAGGCCTATCTCGGTGAAACTTGAAAAACACCAAATTCCAAGCATCAATAACCAATAAATTCAGGATGACACTTTACAAGAAATTTCAAATTTTTTGGGCTAGAATTTATTGGGAGCTTGGGATTTGGTCATTGGTCATTATTTGGAATTTGGGATTTGGATATTGAGGTTTGATGGATGGTGGATCTTACAAAAAGCGCAGACGTTGTGATCATAGGGGGCGGAGTGATGGGGGCAAGCACTGCTTATCACCTTGCCCTCAAAGGCTGTAAAAACATCCTCCTCCTGGAACGAAACCCCTTTTTTGGACAGGAAGCAACGGGCAAGTGTGCAGGGGGGATCCGTTATCAGTTCGCCACGGAGATCAACATCCGACTCTCCCTCCTCAGCCTCCCGATGCTTGACCGTTTCGAGGAAGAGCTGGGCCAGGCCATTGATGTGCGCCATTGCGGATATCTCTTTCTTCTGACAAGAGAAAAGGATATCCAAGCCTTTGAAGCAAACGTAGTCCTTCAGCACCGCCTCGGAGTTATGACCGAATGGTTGAGCGGCGATTCGGTCCGTTCTCGTCTCCCACTGATGTGTCTCGAGGATGTTCTGGCAGCCACATGGCACCCTAAAGACGGTTTGGCCGATCCCAGTGGTGTCGTCCAAGGGTATATTACCGGAGCAAGACGGTTAGGCGCAAAATGCCTCACAGACATTGAGGCTACAGGGATCTTGATAGAGAACGGCCGTATTTGCGGCGTGAAGACGCCGAAGGGTGAGGTGAGCACCCCTATCCTCGTGAATGCAGCCGGCCCATGGGCATCCCGGATCGGTGAAATGGTAGGGATTCAATTCCCGGTTGTCCCGCTCCGGCGTCAGATTGCGGTTACAACGCCAATCCCCGGGCTTCCCCTCGATTTCCCTTTTGTGATCGATTTTGCAAAAAACCTCTATTTTCATCGGGAAGGGCCGGGCATCCTGACTGGCATGTCCAATTTGGATGAACCCCCAAGCTTCACCCAACAGGTGGATCGAGAATGGGAACTGGTTCATTTCGATGCGGCTATGGCCCGAATGCCGATCCTTGAACATGCCGGCATCATCAGCCGATGGGCAGGTCTCTACGAAGTCAGCCCTGATGCCCATCCCATTCTTGGTAAAGTTCCAGAGATAGAAGGTCTCTATGCAATCGTAGGCTTCTCTGGCCATGGGTTCATGCACGGTCCAGCCTGTGGCCTTCTTTTGTCCGAGGAGATCCTTGATGGCAAGGCTCACACCCTTGATGTGACCTCCCTGAGATTGAGCCGTTTCCGTGAATGCAAACCCATCCTCGAATACAATGTCGTTTAAAACTACTGTCCTTCAGGGATTTCTGTGGGTACTGTCTTTACCCTCCCCTTTACTAAAGGGGAGGCCAGGAGGGGTTACTTTCAGCGCGAGTTCGGCCATAACACCTTGCACATCAACATAACTCCCCCTCACCCCCTCTTACTCTTAAGAGGGGGAATAACACCCACACAGAAGCCGGAAGAGCCAAAACTACTGATTGGGACCCCATCCCCAAGATATCCCCCTCCTTGTGGTTCTTTAAGGACCCAGATCACCGACTTCCTTCTCAACCTCCTTCTACAGCCCCCTGGAAAATGCTATGCAAAGTTTTCCACATTTTGGCACTTTGTTACCTCAAAACTGGATCAATTCATTTCTTATTAAGACGATGAGGTTCAATTTCCCTTTGTATATTGAGGAGTTATAGATTGACAATTTCCATTCTTCCCTTGGGCATAGATTTTGCTCTAAAATCGAGTAAAATCAGACAAAATAGGAGAACTTCCATGGCATTAACGGAAAGAGAAACGGTTTTGACATCAGATGAAGCAACGGAGTACTTAAAGATATCAAAACCGACATTTCTGAAGTATATCCGCCTCGGAAAAATCAGGGCAATTAAAGCGGGGAAGGGATGGAGAGTCCTTCAATCCGAATTGAACAGATTCTTAAAGGGGGAAATGGTCCCTTCATAGGAACAGTAGAAATGAGCTTTCTTCTTGTATTAAGCATTTCTATTTTTCTCCAATTGACCGCAGCAGTGTGGGTATTGAGACTGATTTGGATCACCCGGAAACGGATGGCCTGGATACTCATTGCCCTGGCTTTTTCGCTAATCGCTATCCGGCAACTGATCAAACTCATCCGCACCCTCTCCGGAGACTTGTCGGTGCAGATGGATCTGTCCGACGAATTGTTGACGGTTGCGATGTCCATGATTGTTGTCGTATGGGTGGCCTCCATCATCCCTGCCCTCCGCTCCATGAAGTCCTCAGATGAAGAACTGGCGAAAGCCAAGGAAGCGGCAGAGGACGCAGCCAATGCCAAGGCAGAGTTCTTAGCTAATATGAGCCATGAGATCCGAACCCCGATGAATGGAATTATCGGATTTTCAGGTCTATTGTTAGATACCCAGCTGACTCCAGAGCAGAGAGAATACGCAAAGACCGTCCAGCAGTCCGCCGACCATCTGTTAACCATCATCAACGATATCCTCGATTATTCTAAGATCGAGGCAGGAAAATTGACGTTCGAAACCATTCCCTTTGACCTGCAGGTGACGGTCAAACAAGTCATGGACCTTCTTGCCCTTAATGCTCAGGGGAAAGGGATTGAACTACTCCTCCGATACGCACCCGATACTCCACAGCGGTTCATGGGGGACCCCGGGCGGATACGGCAGGTCCTGATCAACCTGGCAGGAAACGCCATAAAGTTTACAGAGAACGGGCATGTCCTGATCAATGTGACCTGTGAAAAAATAGAGGACGGGAGAGCCTCTCTCCGATTTTCCGTTGAAGATACAGGGATCGGGATCCCGGAAGATAAACTCCGTATCATTTTCGAGAAATTCACCCAGATGGATGCATCCAACACACGTCGATATGGTGGAACCGGCTTGGGGCTGACGATCTCGAAGCAGATTGTGGAACTCATGAACGGTACCATCGGAGTGTCCAGCTCCTCTGAGGGGTCGATCTTCTGGTTCACTCTTCCGCTCCCCATTTGCTTTCAGCCCCTCTCCTTCACTCCTTCCCAAATCGATCTTACAGAAATCGGAATCATGATCGTCAGTGATCACGAGATCAAGCGCCACATCCTGCAGGAACAGATTTCGAGTTGGGACATAAGGAACAAGGTTTATCCCATGAATGAGGAGGCCCTTCAGGCGCTTCGTGACGCCCACCACGCCAACAACCCCTTTCAGGTGGTGATCATCGATTGCCATTCAGCCGGGTTGGATGGAGAAAGGTTGGGAAGGGCCATCAAATCGGATCCCCTGCTGAAGGACACCCTGCTGGCGATGCTTGTTTCAGTTGGACAGCGCGGGGATGCAAAACGGATGAGGGAGACCGGTTTTTCAGCCTACCTGGTTAATCCCGTTTCTCCATCGCAACTGTTTGACGCCTTGTCGATGCTTTGGGGAGTTCAGACCGGGGGAATGGCAACAGAATTGGTCACTCGCCATACCATCGCAGAGTCCCGCGTTGCCAAAGGAATCCCTGACGCGGAGAAAAAGAAACAGCCTCTATCGCTTCATGTCCTGGTCGTTGAAGATAATATCGTCAATCAAAGGATGGCCGTTCGACTACTGGAGAAAATCGGTTGCGTTGTGGATGTTGCCGTGAATGGTTTGGAGGCCGTGGAGCGGGTGGAACAATCGACCTATGACCTGGTTTTTATGGACTGCCAGATGCCTGAAATGGATGGCTATGAGGCCACCGCAGAAATTCGGCGTCACGAAAACGGTTCAAAACATACCCCGATCATTGCTATGACCGCCCACGCCATGCAGGGTGACCGGGAAAAATGCCTCCGGGCAGGAATGGATGATTATATCCCAAAACCGATCAAAAAAGAGAACATGACCGAAATCGTTCAAAAATGGGCCATTCGACCGGTGAACCCATGAACCTTAAGGAGATGGCGCAAAAACTTGAAATGGAAGAGGGCGAATTCTTGGATATGCTGAAGCTTTTCCTTGAGACCAGCACCTCTGATCTAAGCCATCTAAGACTCGCCCAAGAAAAGAGAGATGCCACCGAGGCAGTCAAAGCGGCCCATTCCATCAAAGGGGCGGCAAGCAATCTTGGATTAATGGAGATCTTTCAATTAGCCAAAAGCATCGAAACGGAGGCTCGAGAAAGTCATCTCGATCGGACCCACCCATGGATTCTAATCCTCGGAGAAAAACTGAATCGGATGGCAAAAGAAATCAAGCAGAAGGGTTAAAAGCAATAATCAGAAAGCAGAAGGCAGTAGGCAGTAGGCAAAGAATAGAAGTTCGGAGTTCAGAGAAAAGATAATGGGGAGCAAGTAACAGACAAAGCGTAGTCTAGCCCTTTATGGGCGTCATATCAACTTGAAATCTGTAACTTGAAACCCGGAACATGGAGCGAAGGAAAAATGGGTAAAAAGATCTTAGTTGTCGATAACCATCCGGTGATGTTGAAGTTCATGACCCGTTTGCTTGAGAAGGAGGGCCATCACGTTCTGACAGCAGACAATGGCCTTGCCGCACTGGACATTCTCGAGAAGGAAACGCCGGAGATCATCTTCACCGATCTCATCATGCCCAATATTGATGGAGAGAAGCTGTGCCGGATTATCCGTAAAATACCGAGGCTGAAAGATGTCTACGTAATCGTTTTCTCGGCGATTGCTGCCGAGCAGAAGGTTGATTTCTGGGACTTCGGGGCCAACGTCTGTATTGCAAAGGGTCCCCTGAACAAGATGGCCCAACATGTCCTCACCGCATTAAATTTTTTAGATCAAGAGATTTCAGTTTCGTTTCCCGGAAAAACGTTAGGATGTGAGGATGTTTATCCCCGCCACATCACACAGGAACTCCTTTCGAACAAGAAACACTTTGAAGTCATTCTCGAAAAAATGTCCGAAGGAATCATCGAGATCACCTCCGAAGGAAGAATTGTGTA
>Ga0315286_10006639_pt1 | contig 11266 bp, 9 predicted proteins | sample YL17G10_0_MG_FD_205038 | JGI IMG/M metagenome (GOLD analysis project Ga0315286, IMG submission 205038) | Sediment microbial communities from Yellowstone Lake, YNP, Wyoming, USA - YL17G10_0 | ecosystem: Environmental > Aquatic > Freshwater > Lake > Sediment | place: USA: Wyoming | collected...
TTGATAATTTCATCCCGATCTCCTCAGTCATGCTCAGAAAAGACCTGCTGGAAAAGACCGGGGGGTTCGATCCACGCTACCATCTTGCCGAAGATTATGAGTTCCTGCTGCGGGCCACCCAGGCCGTAGCAGTGGATTTTATCGACGAGCCCCTCCTCCTGTACCGGCAACACCGGGACAGCGGGAGTGCAAAAAAGATCGGCCGCCTCACTGCCGAATCCTCTGCAATCATCGATTCCTGGAGGATAAAAAAACCGGCACTTTTCCGGCGACACTTTTTCAAGTACCTGGTGTTCAAGGGAAAATTTTTATTTTTAAGCCTTAAGGTAAAGTTTTTTTGAACAGGTCCCGTGATGCACCACCGGGCCGTGGTCCGCTCAAAGGGATGTGTTTTTTGCAACCAGCGGTCTCCACCACGAGGGATTGGATGCATACCACAGGATCGTCTTTGTTAAGGCATCTTCAAAAGCGTACTCAGGGCTCCACCCGAGTTTTCTGATTTTTTCTGTGGTAATGGAATACCGGAGATCGTGGCCCGGCCGGTCACGGACAAACGAGATCAGGTCCTCGCTCTTGTTGAGATTTTTTACGACCCTTTTTGCAATCTCAAGGTTGGAGAATTCGCTTCCCGCCCCGATATTGTATATCTCCCCGGGAATTCCCTTGGAAAAAACCGCATCGATCCCCGAACAGTTATCCTCGACATACAGCCAGTCCCTCACATTGTTCCCGGTCCCGTAGATGGGCAGCTTCTGGTCAGACATGGCTTTGAGGATCAGGACCGGGATGAGTTTTTCAGGGTACTGGAAAGGCCCGAAATTGTTGGTGCTCCGTGTTATCAAAACAGGAAGGCCGTACGTTTTGAAATAGGACCGCACCAGGTGATCTCCTGCCGCTTTGCTTGCCGAATACGGCGATGACGGGTCAAGGGGACTTTCCTCGGAGAACGATCCCTCCGGTATGCTCCCGTATACCTCATCCGTGCTGACCTGGATATACCGTGCGGTGTCGTGCCTCCGGGCATAATCGAGCAGCGTACAGGTGCCAAGGACATCGGTCGTTACAAAAATGCCGGGATCGGCGATCGAGCGGTCCACATGGGTCTCTGCAGCAAAATTAACAATGACATCACATGCACCCGCCTTCTTCACGTCACTGGTCCTGCAGATATCCCCTTTGATGAACGTGATCCTGTCGCTGACATCCGCAAGGTTTTCGCGTCTCCCGGCATAGGTCAGCTTGTCAAGGACAACGATCTCGTCCCCGGGATATTTTCTTAAGAGGAAACGGACAAAATTCGAGCCGATGAACCCTGCCCCGCCGGTAACAAGAATTCTCATGGGTATTCAGCCATGTTTTTTTCCGGGCGCGAGCACCCAGTCATAGGGAATCTCGACGGTATCCGGGGGAAGGCGGAATTCATCAGGGTTTTCATAATGATACGGTTCTGTCGGGATGCAGACAACAAATGACTCCTCATTCGAGATGCATTTCCACCCGTGGTAAATCCCACCGGGAACCGATACGAGCAGCGGATTATGTTCACCGATGAAAAATTCGGAAATCTCCCCGCAGGTGGATGATTCCTTGCGGGGATCGTACAGGACAAGCTTGATCATTCCCTTCACACAGCAGATATTGTCAGTCTGCTGTTTATGGTAATGCCAGGCCTTGACAACCTCCGGGTAAATGGTCGTAAGATAGACCTGCCCGAATTTCCGGAAGATCGGTTCATCACACCGCATCATTTCCATGAGCCGGCCCCGCTCATCGGAAACAACCTTGAGATTTTTTACCTGTACACCTTCGATCATAACATCACCTGGGAGCAGTCGCCAAGGACAAACTTCCCCGGCGCAGGCTTTGCATCGTTCTTTGTTATCGAGACGTTTTTTCCCACAAGGCTCTTTGCGATCCGTCCGATATGTTCTATGGTTGTCCCTTCCATGACAATAGAATCTTCAATTCCCGTGGAATGGATCGTACAGCCATCGCCAATGCTGGTGTACGGGCCGACAGAACTGTCCGTGACCGTGCAGTCTTTCCCGATGATCACGGGGCCATTGATCACGGTATTGCCGCGGATTTTTGAATTCCGGCCGATGATTACCCTGCCATTCACACTGCCTGATTCGATGATTCCCAGATTCCGGCTCTCAACCGAATCAAGGACCAGGCGGTTTGCCTCGAGAATGTCCTCCGTCTTTCCGGTATCCTTCCACCAGCCCTTCACCATGGAATACCGCACCTTGTAACCATGTTCGATCAGCCAGTGAAGTGCATCGGTAATCTCAAGTTCGTTCCTCCACGAGGGCTGTATATTGTCGATCGCCTCAAATATGGCAGGCGTCAGTCCATAGATTCCGACGACAGACAGGTTGCTGGGAGGATCTTTTGGCTTTTCAATCAGCTGAACAATAATTTTCTTCTGTTCGTCGACCAGCGCCACGCCGTACTGGGACGGGTCATCCACTTCCGTCAGCAGGAGGCTTGCATCAACATCCGACTCGTCAAAATCCTTAACGAATTCCACGCTGCCGCCTTTCAGCAGGTTATCACCAAGATACATGATGAATTTGTCAGAACCCAGAAACCCGCGGGCAATTTTGACGGCGTGTGCCAGGCCTCTGGGGGCATCCTGGTAAATGAATTCAATATGTGCATCCCATTGTTCTTTTTGGACCGTATCGATGACCTGTTCCCTGTTGGGGCCGACGATGATGACAATGTCGTGGATCCCCGCGTGAATGAGGTCCTCGATGCAATAGAACAGGATAGGCTTGTTTGCAATCGGTATCAGCTGTTTCTGCTGGGAATAGGTGAATGGGCGGAGGCGTACACCGTGTCCGCCGGAGAGGATCAGGCCCTTCATTTTTTTTCTCCTGCTGTGAACCAGATATGATCGATTCTTTTGATTATTTCACCACATGGCAGAATTTTTCTACAATTTTCAAATCGACGTGGTGATTCCTAAGTTTTCCTTCAAACGTGTATCCTGCCGGAAGCTGAGCCAAATATTCAGAAGTACCGGAATTCTTTTATATTGTTCATCAATTGGGCTAACCCTGAATAAATTCTTGTCGGGATATTTCCCTTCATCATCATCTGATTTGTCCAAATGAAAATTTACAGCCGGGAGTTTAACCGGCTCTTTTTTAATCAGGATGAAGAAAGTTTATTGTCAAGTGCGAAAAATACCATGTGAATATCTTTCCTGCCGGGTTTTATGAATATACAAGAATTCAGGTTATTGAAATCCTATATTGCACCATACAAAGTGAAACTGGCGACAATCTCGTTGCTCGCTGTTGTGTGTGCATTTTTTGAGGCGGTTAACCTTGGATCCCTTGTCCCGCTCATCCAGATGATGGGCGGTTCCACTGAACCCGGCGGGACACTCTGGTCATTTCTGGAGTCAGTGTTCGCATTTTTCGGCCTTGAACTGAATTTTTTCAACCTGCTCGCCGTGATGGCCATTCTTTTCATTATCGGGCAGGTTCTGCTCTATCAGAAGAAGAAAATGCAGGCAAACCTCTGGTTCAGGTTAAGTGCAGACCTCAAGGAAAAAATTTTTTCAAAGATCCTGTCTGCAGATATCCAGTATCATTATTCCCAGAAAACCGGGCAGTTCAATGACATTCTCACGAGGGAATCGGAGTATGCGGCCACCTCGGTATTTGCGGTCACGGAAATTTTTACCTTCATTATTTTTATTCTCTTCTATACCGCGATGCTCCTCTACATCTCGGTTGAGCTGACCGTTATCTGCCTGATCGTGGCAGGGTGTACACTGTATTTCCTCAACACCATGATCGCATACTCAAAAACGCTCGGAACACGGGCTGTCGAGACCAGCATGCGGCTGAATGAGTTCATCAGTGAGCGGCTGAACCTCGTCAAGCTCATCAAAACATTCTCCACCGAGAACCTTGAAAACCAGCGGTTCAGGAACATTACCCTGCAGTATGCAGATGATAACACATCGTACCTGATCAATGGCATAAAGATTGAAACGGTCTTCCAGGTTATCATTTTCACGATCGCTATCGTGATCCTCTATATTTCGACATTCGTGTTCCAGCTGCCGCTTGCAATGGTTCTCGTCTTTATTTTCATCCTGGTCCGCCTCACCGACCCCCTCAGGCAATTAAATGCGCAGCGCCACCAGCTTGCCGGGGAACTTGCAAGCCTTGAGAAGATCGACGGCGTTCTTTTAGCATCCTCAACCGCTTCTACCATTCAGGACGGTAAGAGTGACTTTTCCGGTTTTTCAGGCTCCATTCAGTTTAAGGAAGTCAATTTTTCTTACACACCCTCATCGCCCACCCTTAACAATGTCTCCTTCACCATCGGGAAAAATGAGATGGTCGCCCTTGTTGGTGCATCCGGGGGCGGCAAATCCACCATCGTTGACCTGCTCATCCGGCTCATCGAGCCGGATCAGGGAGCCGTCCTGATCGATGGTACCGATATCAGGAACTACCATATCGGAAGTTACCATAACAAAATTGGTTTTGTAAGCCAGGAAAGTTATCTCTTCAACGACACGGCAATCAACAATATCTGTTACGGTGCTCCCGGCTGTGACCCCGGCCGGGCCGTTGCTGCGGCAAAAATTGCCAATGCCCACGAATTCATTACCGGGTTGCCAAAAGGTTACGACACTGAACTGGGAGAGAGGGGGATGAAACTGTCCGGCGGCCAGAAACAGCGGATTGCCCTCGCACGGGCCCTCTACAAAGACCCGTCTGTCCTCATCCTTGACGAAGCAACAAGTTCCCTTGATTCTGAATCTGAAAAAGTGATCCAGCAGTCAATCGCAGACATCAAACACAAGTACACCATTATTGTCATCGCCCACCGTCTCTCAACGGTCGAGAATGCAGATTCCATCCTCGTCATTGAGAAAGGAGAGGTTGTGGAGAAAGGGGTGCATTCGGATCTCCTGAAGTCCGGTGGTACCTACGCAAAATATTACCAGCTCCAGCACTCGCGTGAAGAAGAGCCTGCCGGTATTTCACCGGGATCCGGCCTGCACCAGCACCACCGGTCCAGCCTGTGAGGCATGCATGACGGCCCGACCGGTATTTGATACCTGCCAGTACATAAAAAAGGCAAAAAATTCTTTCTGCCCCCGGTGGCTGCTCGCCTTTTCGCCATGGAAGTACTGGGAGAGGAACCACTGGGCCGGACAGGATGCCGGTGAAATTCATGGCTATGACAGGTATTGTTCCTATGACGACAGGCTCCCCGTCCTGATCGCCGAACTGGAACGCCTCATTTCAAAAGAGGATTTAATCCTCGACCTTGGGTGCAACTGCGGATTTAACCTGAATGAGGTTAAAAAAGCAGGTTTTACCGCAGTATCCGGACTGGATATCAACCGGACGGCTGTTGAATACGGGAAACAGACGTTTGGCCTTACCGGTGACGAACTCCTGACAGGCAGTTTTGAGGAACGGTTACCGGAGATGCTGCAAAAGAACCGGAAATTCACGCTTGTGTATTCCATGGGGGCTACGCTGGAGCTGGTGCACCCGTCATTCGATATTATCAAAGCGATCTGCGATATCACCGACCGGTATGTGCTGCTCGTTATATCAGAATGGGGTCACCGGTACCCGCGGTTCTGGGAATATGAATTTAACCGGCAGGGTTTCCTGCTGGTAAAATGCCTGCGCCCGTTCAACGGGGGATTACCTGACAAAGAACCTCTGGCAATGATTTCGCTGCTCCTTTTCCAGCGGCTTGAAAACCCGGATCACATGTCTCCTGCCAGGTGATCCCGGTCCTGACGGCGGGTATATCGCGATTGCCTCAACAAAAGTAACCAATTACCATTAATATGAAAGGCATCAAAGATAGTAGTAATTTTACGGTGAAAATCATTGTCGGTATTTGACGATAAAACGATACTGGTCACGGGCGGCACAGGATCCTTTGGCAAAAAATTCACCGAGATCCTCTTACAAAAATCCAATCCCCGGAGTGTCAGGATTTTTTCCCGGGGCGAACTCCTGCAGATGGAAATGCAAAAGTTATCTGACGACCGACGGCTCCGTTTCCTTATCGGCGATGTGCGGGACCGGCAACGCATCTACCGTGCGATGAACGGCGTCGATATTGTCGTCCATGCAGCAGCACTGAAGCAGGTCCCTGCCTGCGAATATAACCCGATCGAGGCTGTCAGGACAAATATCGATGGTTCGATCAACGTCATTGACGCTGCAATCGATAATTGTGTTGAAAAGGTGATTGCCATCAGTACCGATAAGGCAGTCCACCCGGTAAACCTGTACGGGGCGACCAAAATGGTTGCTGAAAAGTTGTTTATCCAGGCCAACACGTATACCGGGGCGGTCAAAACAAAGTTCAGCTGCGTGCGGTACGGCAATGTCGTAGGCAGCCGGGGAAGTGTGCTGCCGTTGTTCAATGAACAAAAAACATCCGGCGTCCTGACGATCACGGACAACCGCATGACACGGTTCCTGCTCACCCTTGACCAGGGGGTAAATTTTGTCCTGGGCTGCCTTGAGATGATGCAGGGCGGGGAAATATTTGTCCCGAAAATCCCGAGTGTGTATATTATGGATCTGGCAGATGTTATTGCACCGGATGCCAAAAAGAAAGTTGTCGGGATCCGCCCGGGAGAGAAACTGCACGAGGTTCTCCTGACCGAGGATGAAAGCCGGCATACCAAAGAGTTTGAAACCCTGTTCATCATCGAGCCCGAACATGCCTGCTGGGAGGCGGACTGGGGAAAAACCCGGTACCTCGACGGAAAAATACTTCAGGAAGGCTACCGGTATACCAGTGAGAATAACACCATATGGCTTTCAAAAGACGAGCTGAAAGAGATCGTTGAAAACCCTGACTAAAATCTGCATATTTTCATCATCCGGTCAGGCGTATTTTTTGTGCACAGGCATCAGATGAGTCAAAATAGTCCTGAAATGATTCCCTACGGACTGCAGGATATTGACGAGGAGGATATACAGGAAGTAAAAAAAGTCCTGCGGAGCGGCTGGATCACGACCGGGCCAAAGATCGGGGAGTTCGAACGCGCCCTGTCTGATTATGTACAGTGCGATCATGCCGTCGTGGTAAATTCCGGCACAAGTGCGCTTGATATTGCTGTCGGTTCCCTTAATTTAAAAAAAGGTTCTGAAGTCATCACCACCCCGTTTTCATTCGTGGCCACATCCAATGCACTTCTCTATAACGGCCTGAAACCGGTATTTGCGGATATCGAACAGGATACCAGGAATATTGATCCGGATAAAATCCGCACAAAGATCACAAAAAATACGAAGGCGATTGCATATGTGGATTTTGCCGGGCACCCGTGCAGGATGAAAGAGATTTTGGAGATCGCTCATGAGAACGATCTTGTCCTGATCGGGGATGCATGCCATGCACTCGGTGCAGAATACCAGGGTAAAAAAACCGGTACGTTTGCGGATGTCACTGCGTTCAGCTTCCACCCGGTCAAGCACATCACGACCGGCGAAGGCGGGGCAGTCACCACAAACCGTCCCGAATTATACCAGAAAATGCTGATGCTGCGCAACCATGGGATCGACCGTGATGCATGGTCGCGTTTCGGCCCGGATGCATCGTGGGCATACGATATGAAATTTCTCGGGAGAAATTACCGCATGACCGATTTCCAGGCGGCTCTCGGGATATCACAACTGAAAAAACTCGATCTGTTTCTCAAAAAGCGGACTGCACTTGCCGGGCGGTACAAGAACGCTCTGCGGGATATTCCCTGGATCACGCTTCCGTGCACGCTGCCGGGAGTGAAACATGCATGGCACATTTTTTGCGTCCTTCTTGAGAGACCTGTTGACAGGGATGCATTTTTCAGGTACATGCGGGCAGCAGGTATCGGGGTGAACGTGCATTATATCCCGATCTACCGGCACTCGTATTACCAGAGGAACTACCCTGTACTCCCCAAAGATTACCCGGTCACCGAAGACGTATTTGACAGGATCATCACCCTCCCGCTCCACCCGGGGATCACCGGCCGTGAATTTGACCATATTATAAAAACGGTAGCAGCGTACAGGGATTCCGGATGATCATGTTCCATTGTTCCCTGGCCGGCACGGCCAGGTCTCCTGAAAAGATCCATACTCGGCAGAAACGAGGACGCTGATGGCAAAAAAGATTCTCCTCATACGTCCTTCAAACGTATACAATTACAACAATTATCCCCCTCTGAACCTCATCCTTCTGGCATCAGCACTGAAAAAAGAGGGTTTTACTACAGAAATTATCAATTCCGCACTTGAACCTGATATTGAAACGGTCCTGAAAAACCGGCTGCCCGATACCCTTCTCGTCGCAATAACGCTGCTCACACCCGAAGTGCCGGATGCATTGCGGATTATGCAGTGCATCCGGAATATTTCGGATACCCCCATTGTTGCCGGGGGCTGGCACTGCACATTGTTCCCGGAGCAGATGGCAAAAAGCAGCCTTGTGGATTATGTTGTCTGCGGGGAGGGGGAAACCCACATCGTCTCGCTTGCCCGTGACATTCAGTCCGGAAAGAAACCGGAAAACCGCATCTATGACAAAACATTTCTCGATCTCAACTCCCTTGCGGAACCGGATTATTCATCCGATCCCCTCATTGAACGTTTTATCTGCAGCTACCTCACCGATACCCTGTCACGGTACGTGAAACAGCCGATGCGCTGGCTGCCCTACGAGAGCAGCCGGGGCTGCCCTTCCGAATGCACCTTCTGCATCAACGTTGTCACCGGAAATACCCGGTACCGCAAAAAGGATGCTGCAAAGGTGATATCGGAGATCGAAGGTCTTGTCCGCCGTTACCACCTCACCCATATCAAATTCATCGACGACAATTTTTTTGTCGATATCCGGCGGGTGCGGGATATCTGCGCCGGGATCATCGAACGCGGGCTTGAATTTACGTGGGACGCGGAATGCCGTTGTGACTATTTCAATGAGCGGTTGCTGAACGATGAGACACTCTCGCTCGCAAAAAAGGCAGGGCTTGTCCAGCTCACGCTGGGGATCGAATCAGGTTCAAATCACACCCTTGACCTCATGAAAAAACATGTCACGCCGGAACAGGCGGAGTTTGCGGTCCGGAAATGCAACGAGCACGGGATCATTGCACGCTCATCGTTCATGCTGGAGGTTCCCGGAGAAACCCGCGGGGACATCAGGTCAACAATACGGTTCATCAACAGGATGCGGAAATACCCTCTGTTTTCCGCTGGTGTGGGAACATTCCGCCCCTATCCAAGGTGTGAGCTTACCCGGGATCTTATCGGGAAAGGGCACCTCAGGGAACCACAGAATCTTGAGGAATGGGCTTCAACAGATGTTATCAACATGTACACGGCGGCTGAATATATCCGTCCATGGCAGGTTGACGGCCCGTACTCGGTTGCGGCGGCGTACTACCTGAACATGGAATCGTCCACGCGCCTTGGGAGCCACCAGATCAGTCGCCTCTCCGACCGGATAAAAAATTCGTTGTTCGTCGCGATCGCTGCGATCCGCAACCGGCTGATGTTCTACGGCCTGCCTCTCGATATGGAATTATACAAAAAATTCGTCGTGGCGTTTTACGCACAGCAGGGCACCGCCGACCGGCAGGGATGTTACCCGCTCTCCGGATCGGACACGACCGGAAGAGACTGACAGGGTTTTTATGGTCCCTTTTTTTCAGAACAATATTCTTGTGCTTATTGAGCCAAACCCTAATCAGACAAGAGAGCAGGTATGAGTTCTGTTATCGGTGTCATCACCGCCCGGATGGCCTCGACCCGGCTTCCGGGCAAGGTGTTAAAACCTCTTGCAGGGAAATCCATCTTCGCACATCATGTCGAACGGATGCGGGAGGTGGAAGGGCTCGACCGGATTTACCTCGCCACCTCCATCGATCCCAACAACAAGGCGCTCATCAGGGAGGCAGAACAATACGGTTGCGGCTGGTATGCAGGCCCCGAGGAGGATATCGTGGAGCGGCATATCGGGTTATGCCAGCGTGAATCGGCAGACGCCGTGATCCGGGTGACCTGTGACTGCCCCCTCTTCAACACCGATATCACCACCCGGTTCATAACGTCATTTAAAAAAGAGTACGCGGATTTCATCTTCTGCGGCAACATGACCATGATGCAGGGGACCCTGACTGAACTCATTTCCTGCGATGCGCTGGTGCGGATCCATGAATCCTACCACGGGCCTGCGGTCTCCCTTCCCATCCGGGAAAATCTTGCCGCGTACAAGACACGGACGCTGGATATCGAAACGGATCTCGTCCGCCCGGAATACCGGCTGACGGTCGATGAAATGGCAGATTACATCCTCATGGAACACATCTACAATACGCTGTATGACGGGAATGCCATCCCCCTTCGCGATGTGTATACCTGGCTTGATGACAATCCCGAAATCGCCCGGATCAACAGGAATGTGAATATAAAAGGGGTGAACCGGTATGCAGCAGACCTGATGGACAAACCGGTGTATTCAATCGTACAATCAGGAGAGAAATTCATCGTTCTTGATGGCAATAAACAGGTTGTGGATCCGGCCGTTTTTCTCGAGAGGATCAAGAAAATGGCAGATTCCGGTGAACTGGTCTGATAGCTTCATCAGCATCTGGGGGGCATGACGGCATGAACGCGAAAAGAGGGGAAAAAAAACCTTCCGGGCAGGCGATACTCTTCAGGGCTGACGCAGATCAAAAAACAGGGACCGGTCATGTCATGCGTTGCCTTGCGCTTGCCCAGGCGCTCCGTGACATGGATGTGCCTGTTTTTTTTATTGTGACAAAAGAATTTCCCGACATTGCCCCGCGGCTTCTGCGTGAGGGAATTACGATCATCCCGATCGATGCAGAACCCGGATCCCCTGAGGATGCAGAATTAACCTGTGCAGCGGCAAAGAAAACCAGTGCCCCATGGATTGTCATTGACGGGTATTGTTTTGCGGAGAAATACCAGCAGCATATCAAAAATGCAGGGTATTGCCTCATGTGCATCGATGACGGCGGGCTTCTCCGGCACTACCACGCCGATATCATCCTGAACCAGAACCTTTACGCAAAACGCAGGATGTACAAAGATACCGCGCCCGGGACACAACTGCTCCTGGGAGGGCGGTACGCACTGCTCAGGCGTGAGTTTCCTGCCGCACGGGACAGAAAGCGCCGCATCCGGAAAAAAGCAGGACGTATCCTTGTTACCCTCGGGGGGAGCGATCCGGATAACTA
>Ga0315286_10006640_pt1 | contig 11266 bp, 7 predicted proteins | sample YL17G10_0_MG_FD_205038 | JGI IMG/M metagenome (GOLD analysis project Ga0315286, IMG submission 205038) | Sediment microbial communities from Yellowstone Lake, YNP, Wyoming, USA - YL17G10_0 | ecosystem: Environmental > Aquatic > Freshwater > Lake > Sediment | place: USA: Wyoming | collected...
GACGGCAAGGTGGACATCATCTGGCGGAATTCCTTGAACGGGCAAAATGCGATCTGGTACATGAACGGAATTACTAATATGGGGTATGACTATCTTCCTCCGGTGGCGGATAGTCTATGGAGAATTGCGAACCGGTGAAGCGAGATTCTAGGCGCGGATGATCCCCATCACTTCGCTCACCGCATACTTGGGCGGAATGATGATCAGCATGTGGATATGATCTACCTGAATATTCATTTTCAGGATTTCGCATCCCGGCCACTGTTTCATCACCTCCGACCCACGCCCAGTGACGCCGGAATCGTCCGGGACGGGCTATAGGCAGAGGGACGGCGGGAAAAAGAGCGCGGGCGCGACGCCTAGGCAAAGAAGAATGGTTTCTTCGCCAGCGCGCGCGCTATCCAAAGCGGAGGACACCCTCTTTCCTTTGGCACAGCGCGACTCCATGCCACGCCGGTGTCACAAAAAATGCTTAAACTCGCTCAATTTAGGCTACGCATGCGAAAAGAAGATCGTTGATTTATCAGGGGAAAACATGAGCCAGCGAGAGGAATCGAACCTCCGACCTACTGATTACGAATCAGCCGCTCTACCGACTGAGCTACGCTGGCGGTTGAGGGATTCAGGGCCATAAATTAGCCTAAATCGGGTTGACTGTCAACCTGGCGTTCGGGGTCTGGCGTTCGGGGTCGGGGGCTGCCCCCTCTCTTTCGGAATTGGGTGACGCGATCCCCAATCAAGAGAATTGTGTCATATCGCCGAATTCCGGCGTCCGTCGGCTCACCAGGGATTGGACATGGCGGGCGCGGCGGACCATCGCTTCGCGGCGCCGTCCCAGTATCTCAGGCCTTTCCCCAAATTCTCGAAATAGGCGTCGTCGAGGACGCTCCGGACCTTGCCCTCATCGAATGCCTTTTTGTGCATGGTCAGGAAGGTGTGGCTTTTCCGGACGCGGAGGAATTGGAGGCCGTAGGAAAACTCGAAATACAGCCGGCTCCGGAGGCTCAGCACGGAGATTTCCTTGTTCTTGCTCAACTCGATGCTGGCCGTAGCGTCCACCGGATAGCCGTCCTGGAGGTCCACATCCGTTCGGGGAATCAAGATGTAGTATTTTTCGGATCCGGAACCCAAGTTCTTGAATTTCTTGTCAGGGTCGGGCTGGGGGGCGGCTCCTGAGACGTTCAGAGGATCAAAAACCAGGACAAAGGCTTTCCCATAATCGTTATTCACCCCGCCGGCGATAATTTCAATCCGACCGTCATCGTTCACATCCGCATAAATAAATTCGTTGAAATGCCCGGGGTTCCAGTACTCCCCGAGCTCCTTGCCGGCGGCGTCCAAGATGACGAACTGCGAGGGATAATCCGGATAATGCGTCGCATAGAACAGGACTTCGAGCTTGCCGTCCTGGTTCATATCGGCGGTATCGACGCCGCCGATCCGGTAGTCCGCCGAAAACGGTTGTTTCCCGATCTGCTGCTCCCTCCCCGCCTGAAAATGCCATTTCACCCGACCGTCATCAGCCAGGCAATAAACAGCCCCTTCGCCTCGTTGGTTCTGGGTCTTGACGACAAAGAGTGTTTCCACTTTCCCGTCCCCGTCGATGTCCTCGAACTTGATCAACGGAAAATGCGCCTGGTGATCTTCGTTGTAGGTTTTTCTTTGAAACCGGCCCCGATAAAATGCGTCGTCACTCAGGTTCTGGATCTTCGTATCCAAGGTCCCGATGGGGTGCTTCTCGGCATCGAGGATGTTCAAGGCGGATCCGTCGATCAGAAAATCGTGGGGACTATGGGAAACCCTTCTATGGCCGACGATGATGACAAGGCCGATGATCAGGGCGATAGCTGCCAGATGGAACGGGATATAAAAACGGGGATTGTACAGGAGCCTCTGTTTCGGCGTTCCGGCCGAAAGACCGGGAGCGGCGTCCGAAAACTCGGCTTCCGGATTCCCATTCCCTTCGTGATGGGCCATGCCGTTCCGGCCGTTCGTCCGGGATTTCTCCGTGATCCACCGATCGAGCTCTTCCTTATAAGCGAAAACGGTCCCCTTGGACCCTGCTTCGACCCGGTGGACGGGCAGTCCGAGATTCTTCTCCCAGCGATGGCAGGTGCGGATATCACAGCCGAGATAGGCCGCGACTTCCTTCCAGGACCGGAATAAATTCTCATTTTTCAATGCTACACTGCGCCTTATAGCTGACCAAAATAGGCTTTTATTCTATTCCAACTCAAAATATTCCTCAAGGCTTGAGCGCAAATTTGCGCAAATCCTCCTGGACAACACGTGACATGAAGTGACAAATCGCGACACTTAGCCAAAAAGCATTGACAGGATTGTATATTCTGCTATTTTTGTAAGCGCCGAAATGGTGGGGGCCTCGCCAGCCCGGAACCCGGTGGGGGATCAATCCAATTGAAGACGCTAGGGCGTCTTCAGTTTATTCTGGGCGCTTTGAAGCTCGAGCCATCGCGCGTAACCGATATCCAACAGCTTGTTTTTCATACTCTCGTCCATCTTCCGGAGCTTGATGCCGACCTCGAGCTTATCATCTTTCGCCTTGGACCAGATGATCTCCCCGACGACGGAGCACGTTTCCTTCTCGTCGGGATTATGAACCTTGAAATCGATATCCCCTCCCGGACGGAGGTCCGGACCCAGATCCAGAATCATCCGCATCCCCTCCCGGGACACATCTTCGATCAGAACCGACTCGGGATCCTCTTCCCCTTCTCCACGGATTTCAACAAGATCGACGGGGACCAGGCATTCGAACCTCAGGTACTTCCGCTTCTCTATTCCCATGCTTTGATTTTTTCACGAATGCCCGGGAAATTCAAGTCCTATTTCAGCGCCCAGGGGCCATTGCTCCCAATAATCCGCCGGACCGCCTTTTTTCCCTTTCCAAGCAGGGCGGTTTTGACTACAATACTGCCTCGGAAACGCATATCATGATCATTAAAAGACTGGAACTACAGGGCTTTAAAACGTTCCCCGATCGGACGAAGATTATTTTCCACTCCGGCATCACGGCCATCATCGGACCGAATGGGACGGGCAAGAGCAATATCGTCGAGTCGATCCAATGGGTCCTCGGCGGTCAGCGGATCAAGACCGTCCGCGGGGAGAAGGCCGACGACGCCATCTTCACCGGAAACACCAAGAAGCCGGCCATGGGCATGGCCGACGTCACCCTCGTCCTCCAAGGTGATGGCGAGGAAATGCAGATCAATCATCGCGTCTTCCGGACCGGCGAAAGCGAATACCGGCTCGGCGGAAAGACGGTCCGGCTCAAGGACATCCAAGACGAGCTCTGGAAGAAATCCATTTCGGAGAATAAATACTTCGTCATCGAACAGGGCGCCATCGGCACTTTCGTAACCTCCAAGCCCACGGAAAAGCGGGCCCTGATCGAAGAGGCCGCGGGCACGGCCTTTTACAAGGACAAGAAGCGGCAGGCCGAGCACAAGCTCGAGGACTCCGAACAGAACCTGGTCCGTCTCGAAGACATCGTGGCCGAAGTGGGCAAGGCCAAGAACTCGCTGGCCCGCCAGGCGGGAGCCGCCGAGCGATACCGCAAGCTGAGGGAGCGGATCCGGGAGCTCACCGCGCTCCATTTCCGCCGCCGAAGCGAGCAGCTTCTCGCCGGCCAGCAGGAGGTCCAGGCCCGATATGATGAGCTCCTGGCCGCCGAGCGCGAGGGCTTGGCGTCCATCGGCGTCGAGGAAAAGGGCGTCAACCTCAAGCGCAAGGAGGCCTGGGAGCTGGAACAGTCCCTCAAGCAGGGACAAGAGACGCTTTTCGCTCTGAGATCCCATATTGCCCGGACGGACGCCGAGCGGGACCGGGAAGCCAAGCGGATCGAATATTTCGCGGAACGCAGAACGAAAGCCGCCGCGGACACCGACGAGTTCCTGGCCGGACTGTTGGTCCTCGAGAAGGATCTCATCCAAGCCCGGGAAGATCTGAACACCCAGAATGAAGCCCGGGCCCGGAAAGAGCGGGACGCCGCCGACCTCGAGGCCGCCTATCGGGAAACCGAGGCCGCGACAGCCCCAGGGGCGAAGCGGGTCGAGGCCGCCCGCGAAGACTACCTCCAGAAGTTCTCCGAAGTCACCACGGCCAAGAACGAAAGCGCCAAGCTCGAAAAAGAGCTCGAAATCATCCGCCGCCAGGAAGAGCGGATCGGGCAGAGGCGGGACGAGATCGGGAAACGGCTCGCGGAGAAGGACGCCGATATCGCCGGCCTCGAAAATCGCCGTCTTGCGACCGAACGAGAAGCGGCCGATCGGGAGACGAAGCTTCGCGGCCTGCGGGACCGGCAGCGGGAGGTCCAGGCCTTGCTCGAAGGGCTGCAGGAGACGATCCGCGGCCTCAAGGAGAAGCGGGACGAGGATGTCTACCACCTCCAGGCCCTCCGCAAGCTCGAGGAAAAGGAACGCGGCGCCGAGCCTCTCTACGATGCCGAGGGCAGCCTCGGATTCTTCACCGACCTGCTCGAATCCGACCCGGCCGACGCGCCGCTCATCGACGTATTCTGGAAAGAGGAAGCCCGGGCGACGGTCATTTCAGCCGAAGCCCTCCTCCGCAACTTAGCCGGCCGCGAGCTCCGGGGCCATTTCTTGCTCGTCGCGGAACTGCCCGCCGAGCAGGCGCCCGCGGACCTCCGCCACGCCCCCGAGGTCGTCGGCCTTCTGGCCTCGCGACTCCGGCCGAACGCCAAGCTCGCCGGCCGCATGCCCCATCTTCAGGACGCGGTCATCGTCGACCGGATCCAGGCGGCGATCCCTCTCTGGCTCCGCCATCCCTCCCAGAACTTCGTTTCCATTCAGGGCGATGTTCTGTTTTCCTCCGGCCTGCTCAAGCTCGGCCAGCGGAAAGAAGGGCTCTTCACCCTCAGCCAGGAAATCCGGGACATCGAACGCCGGATCGGCCGCCGCGACGAGGAGATCCTGCCCTTCACCGGCCGCCAGGAAGAGGCCCTCCGCGAAAAGGCCCGGCTCGAAGCCGAATCCGCCGCCGGCGCCGCGCTCCTCGAGGACGCCCGGAAGGCCCTGGTCCAGATCGATCACGAGACGGTCCTCGCCCGGGCGGAGAAGGACAACCTGACGAACGACCAGGCCCTCTCCGCCCATGAGATCGAGGTCCTCAGCCTCGACCGGACGGAATTCACCGCCCGGGGCGACTCCCACGCCATGGTGGTCCGCGGCCTTGAAGAGGAAGCGCAGGCCCTCCGCGCCCGGGCCGACGGCGAGGAGGAGGATTTCGCCCGCCATCGGGAGAAGAGCATGCGCGAGGGGCGGCTCGTGCTCGAACTACGGGGCGTGCTCGACGTCATCCGGGAGCGGATCGGCAACATCCAGGTCCTCGAACGAAGCCTTGCCCAACGAAAGGAATCGGCCGCGGCCAAGATCAACGCCCTTCAAGAGGAAATCCGCGCCTCCGAAGAGGAAGAAGCCCGCCTCCGCGAGCTCGTCAGCGGGCTTAGCGATAAAGTCATCGGCCTCGAAAGTGAACGGAGCCGGCAGGAAGCCGGGATCTCCGAGAACGAGGGGCGGCTGGAAGCGGTCCAGAAGGAAGCCGCCCGGGCCGAGGCGGACCTGTCGACGCTCAGAGAGGGATACGAACGCAAGAAGGACGAACGGATGACGTGGGAGGTCCGCAAGGCGGAAATCGACCGCGACCTGGTCAACCTCGAGGAGGCCTGCTGGCAGGAGCTCAAGAAGACGATCCAAGAAGTGAAAGCCGAAGCGCCCGCGCCGGTCCCAGTCTCGGAAACGAACGAACCCGTCGACTTCGAGGTCGAGCTCGAGGAGGCGCGGGAGCGGCTGCTGCGCTTCGGCGCCGTGAACCTCATGGCCGAAGAGGAATATGCCGCCCAGAAGGAGCGCTACGATTTCCTGATGCAGCAGAAGGCCGATCTCACCTCGTCCATCTCCCAGACCAAGGAAGCCATCCACAGGATCGACGATGAGAGCCGGACCCGCTTCCTGACCGCGCTCGGCGAAGTCAACATCTACTTCCAGGACTTGTTCCAGCGGTTATTTAAAGGCGGTTCCTCGGAGGTCAAGCTCCTCGACGACGGCGACCCGCTCGAGAGCGGGGTCGAAGTCATCGCCCAGCCGCCGGGGAAAAAGGTCCAGAACATGGGCCTTCTCTCGGGCGGCGAGAAGTCCCTGACGAGCCTCGCCTTCCTCTTCGCCCTGTTCCGCTACAAGCCGACCCCGTTCTGCATCCTGGATGAAGTGGACGCCGCCCTGGACGAGGCCAATCTGGCCCGCTTCCTCGACCTCATGCGGACGATCAAGACAGATACGCAGTTCATCATCATCACCCACAACTATAAGACCATGGAAGTCGCCGACTACATCTACGGCACGACCATGGAGGAGCCCAACTGCACCCGCATCTTCTCGATGAAGCTCGAGAAGAAGGGCGAACCGGAGAAGACCGATTAAGGTCCAGCTCTACGTTCCGCCCGGCGGCTATTTCGCCGAGCGATGGTCCCAAGGGTCGTCCATGCCCCCGCTGGGGCTCCTCTATATCGGCGCCGTCCTCGAACGCGAAGGCATTCCGATCGAGATCGTCCCGGCCAACGTTCTGGGATTGGATTGGAAGGCCATCGCGCGCAAGATCCGGACGGAAAAGCCCGACATTGTCGGCGTCACGATCACAACCGAAAACCGGTTCCAGAGCTTCGCCCTCGTCCGGCTCGCCAAGAAAGCCCATCCCAAGGTGCTGACCGTCCTCGGCGGGCCTCACGCCTCCATGGCCGCCGAGGACTGCCTGGCGCACATCCCCGAGCTCGACGTGGTCGTCCGGGGCGAGGGCGAGTTCGCCATGCTCGACATCTGCCGAGCCTGGGAGGCATCCCCGACGCCGGCTTCGCTGGCCGGCGTCCCCGGTCTCGTCCTCCGGGTCGACGGCCGGCCCCATTGCAACCCCGTGCGGCCGCCGATTTCCGACCTCGACGCCCTCCCCTTCCCCGCCTTCCACCTCGTGCCTTTCGAGAAATACAGCTTCCGCTTCCCCGTGCCCGGCCAGGGCGACCTGCCCGCGGTCAACGTCATGACCAGCCGCGGCTGCCCGTTCGCCTGCAGCTTCTGCGCGACGCCGATCAACTGGGGCCGGAACGTCCGGATGCGGAGCCCGGAGAACGTCGTCCGGGAGATCGAATTCCTGAAGGAGCGCTATGGGATCCGGGTCGTCTTCTTCTTCGACGACACGTTCAACGCCAGCCCGAAGCGGGCGGAGGCCATCTGCGACCTGATGATCGAGCGGAAGCTCGACGTTTTCTTCAAGTGCGACGTCCGGATGGACATCATGAGCCGGGAACTCGTGGCCAAGATGAAGCAGGCCGGGCTTTTCCATCTGTCGTTCGGCCTCGAAGCCGGGTCCGATCGGGTCCGGAACGAGGTCGTCGGCAAGAAGATCGAGATGGCCGACTTCCACAACCTCGTCCGATGGTGCAACGAGTTCGACGTCATCCCTAACGTCTTCTTCATCTTCAGCCATCCGAGCGAGACCTGGGCCGAAGCCCAGGAGACGATCCGGACGATCGAGCAGTACCGGGACCGGATCGAGGGCTCGATCGCCATCCTCCACATCTACCCCGGCACACCCTTGGAGGCGCTCGCCCGCGAGCGCGGCATCCTGCCCGTGAATTTCTCCTGGACAAAAAAATATTTTTCGAAAATAATCACCCTGCCCATGGCCCAAGGCGACGTCCCCCTCTTCGTCGACAAGCTGACCTGGAGCCAGATCAGCGAGCTCGTCCTCCGCTGGTCGTTCAGCGCCGGCCGGACGTCGGTGCTTCGGAAAATCCCTCAGGCGCTCAAGCATATCCGCTCGTTCGGAGACCTCAAGCGCAACCTCATCATGGGCTGGATCTACTTCAAGCTGAAGGCTGGAAAGAGGAAGCGGGTCGCTCTTCATTCCTCGGTCAAAAAATGACGGGACAGAAAAGCCGGGGCGCGACAGGGGTGGTCCGCGATGTCCGCTTCCTCGACCACAACTACGGGGCGGGACATATCGAGGGCCCGGAGCGGCTGGAAAGCATCTACGCTTCCCTCCGGACCGAGCCTATTCTTCCTCTCACCCCCATCGAACCCCGCCCGGCGACCATCGAAGAAATCGCCCATATCCACTCCCCGGAATACGTGGCCTTTATCTCCCGGACGGCCGGGAAACGGTATCTGCAGCTCGATCCGGACACGTCCGTCACCGCCCGGTCGTTTGACACGGCACTCCTGGCCGCGGGAGGCACGATGCAGGCCGCGGACGCGATCATGGCCGGCGAGATCCGGAACGGGTTCTCGCTCGTCCGGCCGCCGGGCCACCACGCCGAAAGAAACGGCGCCCGCGGATTCTGTCTTTTCAACAATGTGGCCGTGACGGCCGACCACCTGATCCGGCGCCACGGGCTGAAAAGGATCCTGATCGCCGACTGGGACCTCCATCACGGCAACGGCACTCAGCACGCCTTCTATGAGCGGGATGACGTCCTCTATTTTTCGACCCATCAGTTCCCTTACTATCCCGGAAGCGGCTACTGGGACGAGACCGGCGCCGGGGCGGGCGAAGGCTTCACGGTCAATGTCCCCCTCACCGCCGGGAAGACCGATCGCGACTATGCCTGGATATATCGGAACATGCTCGGGTCCGTCGCCCGGGCGTTTCGCCCGGAATTTATCCTGGTGTCGGCCGGCTTCGACATCCTCGACGGGGACCCTCTGGGTGGGATGCGCTTGACGCGCGCAGGGACGGCCGCCCTGACCGCGGAGGTCATGGCCCTGGCCGAGGAGCTCTGCAGGGGACGGCTGCTGTTTGTCCTCGAGGGGGGCTATGACCTTCTGGGCCTGGCCGAAGGGGTGAAAAGCGTCTTCGCTCAGCTTGTGGGCGAGGCCGGTCCGACCACCGTCCGGGCGGAAATCGAACCCGCCGCCCGCCTGGAAATCGAGCCGTTCCGGCATTTCCATGGATCGCGTTGGCCGTTGAGCTTTTGACGGCCAAAAAAGCCTTTCATTTCAAGGAAAAACGTCCCCCCCGGTCTCAGGAGACAACCGTCCTTTTTCGAGGACAAAAAAAACCTGGCCGGTATGATGAATCAGGCGGGAAATTTGGTATATTTATTGCAGAGGTTGGGGTCGGAAGGAGAACGAGGATGAAAAGACTAGCCCTCATGATGCTAATCCTAATGGCCGCCGCTCTGGCCGGCGCCGCCCAGGAAGGGGCGAGAACGCCCGACCAAAAGCCGGCCGAAGTCAAATATTCCGATAATTCATTTGCCCGGCTGAGCTTCCTCGAGGGCAAAGCTTACGTTCAGCGCGCAGCCGACCTGGCATACGAAGATGCCCAGATCAACACGCCCATCGCGACGGGCGACAGGATCGGGACAGCCGACGGCCGTCTCGAGATCTACCTCGGCCTGAAGAACTATCTCCGGCTGGACGCGAACTCCAAGCTCGATTTCCTCGATATGCCCAAGAGGGACGCGAACCTGACCCGGCTCCGAGGCTGGACGGGGAGCATTTATCTCGACGTCAAGGGCATGACCCGGGAAAAGGAGATCGAATTCCTGACCTCGGATGCGACGTTCTACCTCCTGGAAAACGGAGTCTACCGGATCGATATTCGGGAGAACAAGGAGACCGAGATCCTCGTCTTCTCGGGGGTCGTCGAGGCCTCCGGCGAAGAGGGCTCGATTCTCGTGAAAAAGGATCAGAGGCTGACGATCGCCGAAGGCCGTTTCCAAGGCAAGCCCTCCTCATTTTTCGCCGCGGCCGACGACGCGTTCGACCGCTTCAATGACAGCCGTCAGGCCAAGTTCGACCGGCCGTTCGCCAAACGGCATCTGTCCGGCGACCTCGAAGCCTACGAATCCGAGCTCGACGAATCCGGCGATTGGATGTACGAGAACCCGTTCGGCTATGTATGGGTCCCGCGGGGGATGGGCGCTGGCTGGATGCCGTATACCAATGGCCGCTGGACATGGCTCCCGATGGCCGGCTGGAGCTGGCTGCCATATGAGCCCTGGGGATGGAGCACCTACCATTACGGCCGGTGGCACTGGGGCCTGAACCTGGGCTGGTACTGGATCCCGATGTCCGGATGGGGCCCCGGGTGGGTCAACTGGTGGTGGGGCGACGATTATTACGGATGGGCGCCGATGAGCTACTGGGGCTACCCCGGCGTCATCATCGACAATTTCTACTACGGCCGTGGATGGCGCGATTACCGTGACTATCCCTGGAATTCCAGAGCGCTGACCGTCGTCCGCAAGGACCAGCTCATGGCCCGGGATGTGCGCGGCGTCGCTTTAAAAAACGACGCGGTTCGGGCCATCGGCAAGATGAGCCTCAACGATCGGGCCCCCCTGGTCCGGCCCTCCTCGAGCCCCCGGATTTCCACGGAATCCCTGGGCGGCGGCAGCCGGGTCATTCTCCGGAAAGGCGGCGAGACGGGCGATCCGTCCGCGGCCGGCGCCACGACCGGACAGGTGAACCCTCGCGGCCGCGACACCCAGACGACCACGGCCGGCGGCGAGCGGAAAATCGACCCGAAGGCCTCGTCGTCTGAAGGCGGGCGCAAAGTCGAGCCCCAAAAGAAAGGCGAATCCGCTCCTCCGGCGAAATCCTCGCCTCCCCCCGAACGCCGGATCCGGAAAAAGATCGGAGAGGGCGGCGGCGCGATCCCCGGCGGCACGGGACGGAGCGATGTCCTCGGATATCCTTCCCGGATGGCGAATCCGCAGGGCTCGGTCAGCCGAAGCGGCGCCCGGACGGATTCGGGTTCGGTGCTCGACCGGGTCTACCGGTCCATCACGGGAAGCAGCGGCGGGACGGCATCCCGCGGCACGGTCAGCCGGGGATCGAGCTCGAGCGGTTCGGGCTCGTCATCGGCGCCCCGGTCCATGCCCCGGATCTCCTCTTCGAGCTCGTCTTCCTCGCGGTCCTCGTCCTCATCGTCGGGGCGGTCCTCGTCGGGGAGCTCCTCGAGCGGGCGTTCGAGCGGAGGCAGCGTCCGCAAGAAGTGAAATAAGCGGTCTCGACTTCTTCCTTCATGAATAGGGGGACGGCCGCGGGGCCGTCCCCGATCATCCTCTTACGGCTCGTCTCTGATCTTCCCCCCGTTCGCGTAATCGTACGTCAGCATGTGATCTTCGTACGAACAATAGCGCATGGGCTCCGTCCCCGCCATGAAGGCCTCCATGAAGCGCCACTTACAGAACGGGGCGGACAGGAGTCCGGTCAGGCGGTCGATC
>Ga0315286_10006641_pt1 | contig 11265 bp, 12 predicted proteins | sample YL17G10_0_MG_FD_205038 | JGI IMG/M metagenome (GOLD analysis project Ga0315286, IMG submission 205038) | Sediment microbial communities from Yellowstone Lake, YNP, Wyoming, USA - YL17G10_0 | ecosystem: Environmental > Aquatic > Freshwater > Lake > Sediment | place: USA: Wyoming | collected...
AATACGGCACTATCCGCCTGTTCGACGACGGCCCGGACGCCGCCGGGGACGGGCCCCAAATGTCGCTGTTCTGAATGGCGCGGGCCCGGGAGCCCGTGTTGACAAGACCGCCCGCCCCCCCTATATTAGACGTGGCACCTGAAAAGGACGACATCATGGAAATCGAGATGAAGATCAAGGGCTTGGTGGTCGATCCCATCTCCAAGATGCCCATCGTCGTCCTGGAGGACATCCGGTCAGAACAGATCCTGCCGATCTGGATCGGCGTCTTCGAGGCCAACGCCATCGCCCTGACCATCGAGAACGTCCCCTCCCCCCGGCCGATGACCCACGACCTGCTCCGGAACTTCCTGGAGAAGCTCGACATCGCCATCGAGAAGATCGTCGTCAACGACGTTCGGAACAACACCTTCTATGCCCTGATCCACTGCCGCCACGACGACCACCGGATCGTCATCGATTCCCGCCCATCCGACGCCATCGCCCTCGCCCTCCGGATGTGTTCGCCCATCTTCGTCGAGGACGAGGTCGTCCGCAAGGCCCACGGCCTCAAGTTCGACGACAACGTCGAGGGGGCGGAAAAGCTCCGGAAGTGGCTCGAAGGACTCGGCCCCGAGGACTTCGGCAAGTATAAAATGTAAGGCGGGATTGCCGACTCAGGACTCGGGGACATCCCTCCTGAAGACGCGGATTTTCCCCAGCGTGTAAAATCCGCTCCGCTTCGGGGCTTCGCTCTCCCCGTCCTGCAGACGGGGAACCGTGCCCGCTCAGCCCCTCGACGGCTTCCTCCGGGATATCCCCTCCGTCCTTCGTTCGGCAATCTCCTGCTCTTTAATTGTCCTGAGCTGCGCCGTAGGGCCGAATCCTCAAGTCCGTAGGCGAAAAAGAAGGTAGATGCCGGCCAGGCCGAAGACGAGGTTCGGCGTCCAGGCGGCCAGGAACGGCGCCAGATAATTGACGTAACCAAGGCTGCGGAACACGCCGATCGCCCCCCAGTAGATCATGGCGATAGTGACGCTCAGCCCGATGCCCACCAGGGCACCCTTCCGGCCCATGGTGAAAGCGAACGGGATGCCGAGGAGGGTCATGACGAGGCAGACGAAGGGGAAGGCGATCTTGCCGTGGAGATCCACCCGGAAGCGGGTCGTGTCGAATCCCATCTCCGCGACGTCGGCTGTGTAGGCCCGGAGCTCGGCCAAGGTCATCTGGGAGGGCTCCTTCCACTCTTTGAGAAAGTAGTCCTTCCTCTCGACCCCCGGCATCTCCGCCTCGCCGCTCGTCCGGAAGCCCTCCGCCATGTCCCCCGAAAAGCGCCGGGACCAGCCGCCGGTCAGCCGGAGGGTCTCCCCGACCAGGACGGCCTTCTCGGCGTATGTCCTCCCGGCCAAGGACCAGGTCGCGAGGTCGATGTCGAAGACCGAGAGCCGGCTGAAGGCGGCCCGCCCGGGGTCGAAGAAATCGTAATGGTAGATGCGGTCCTTCTCCCGGCCCAGGACCCAGTGCCGGTTGAGGTAGCTGTAGCTGCGCGACGGGTAGTCGTTGATGCGGTTCCAGATCTCCTCCGCCTTGGTGTTGGCCCGCGGCATGATGCGCTCCTGGAGGTAGAACGCGGACAGGCTCGTGACGAGGGCCATGAAGATGATCGGGAAGATGATCCGGTACAGGCTGATGCCGCAGGCCTTCATCGCGGTGACTTCGTTGAACTTCGTCAGGATCCCGAGGGCGAGCAGGGTCGTCGTCAGGGCCGTCACGGGCAGGATGAAGAAGGCGAATTCGGGGACGCGGGCCCAAATGTACTGGAAGAACAGCGACAGGGGCTTGTCGTGGGCGTAGACGTTGTCGATCCGCTCAAAGAAGGTCACGATGATCGAGACCGAAATGAGGCCGATGAAGATCAGGGCGAAGATGGCCAGGTATTTCCGGATGACGTACCGGTCGAGGATGTTGGGGAACCGGACGGAGATCCTCGGGAAGCGGAAGCCTTCCCGCCGCGTCCGGTCCGGGCCCGCCCCAGCACCGCGCTTCCGCAGAAGCTTCGCCAGCCCGGAAAAGAGGGAGGTCTCCCGCATGGACTTCACGAAGAGATAGAGGCCGGCCAGGCTGAGGAGGAGGTTCGGGCCCCACATCCCCAGAAAGGGAGGGACCTTGCCGTCCATAGCCAGTTTTTCCCCGGCGGTGATCAGAATATAGTAAAGAAGGATGACGGCGATGCTGATGGTAAAGCCGCTCGTCCTCCCGCCCTTCTTCGTCGTCATGCCCAGGGGCAGGCCCAGAAGGACGAAAATGAAGCAGACGAAGGGGAGGGCGAACTTCTTGTGGATCTCGATCCAGTGGGCCCGGTAGTCCCTCGTTTTGTCCCGGAGGGTCGGCTCCGGGACGTCCGCTCCCCGGAGCTTCAAAGCGGCCAGTTCCACCCGAAGCTCCCGCACCCCCTCCCGGAGCTCCAGGATATCCTTCTCCCGGACCCTCTTCCGGCCGGCCATCGACGCGAAGAGGCTTTCGACGTCGATCCCCTCCTCGAGCCGCTTGAACGAGGTGATGCTGTACTTCTCCGGCTCGGCCAGGGGGTAGGAATGGACCGTGCCGTCGGTGAGCACGAGGGTCGCTGTTTTCGTCTCCGGGAAGAGGTCGAGCCTTCCCTCCCGCGCCAGGATCAGCCGCGGCTCGGCGGGCTCCTTGGTCAGGTAGACGAACACGTTCCGCCACGTTTTGTCCCGGTCGATCTCCCGGATGTAGAGGACCATCTTGGGGACGGTCTCGTTGAACTCCCGGGGGACGATCCGGACCTGGACCTTGGCCAGGACCGAGCCGGTGATTGTCTGGACCCACTTGTAATTGGCCCGCGGGGCCAGAAAGAGGGTCAGATAGGAGGTTACGAGCCATCCGGCAAAGGCAAAGACGAAGACGGGCCGGGCCAGGCGCCGGGAGCTGATCCCCAGGGTCCGGAACGCCACGATCTCGGAATCGGTTGAAAGCCGGCTCAGTCCGGCCAGGATGCCCATCAGGACGGCCATCGGGACGGCGAAGGCCAGGAGCGACGGGATGAGGTAGATGAGGACCTCGGCGGCCAATCCGAACGAAACGCCCTTGGTGATGAAGAGCTCGGCCAGGAGGAGGATCTGGTTCATCAGGAGGACGAATGCGCAGAGCAGGAGGCCGATGCCGAAGGGGGGGGCAACCTCCCTCAGGATGTACCGGTCGAAGAACTTGAACATGCCGCCTTTTTTTATATCATAAAAGGGGTCAGGTCTTAACATTTAACAAAATTGTTAAATGTTAAGACCTGACCCCTCCGCAAAAAAAAGGCCCCGGGCGTCACCGCCCGGGGCCGTGGAAAATCGATCCCTTAAGGGGTCGCCCCTCAGTACATATCCCCGCCGGGAGGCGTAGGATACTTGGGCGACTTCTCTTCCTCCGGAAGCTCGCTAACGAGACCTTCCGTGGTCAGGAGCAGGCCCGCGATGCTCGCGGCATTCTGGAGGGCGATGCGGACGACCTTGGTGGGATCCAGAATCCCGGCCTTGATCATGTCCTCATACTCTTCCTTCAGGGCGTTGAAGCCGAAGTCCTGCTTCATCTCCCGGACCCTCTCGACGATGACCGAACCTTCGTGGCCTGCGTTGTAGGCGATTTGGCGAAGGGGCTCTTCCAGGGCCCTGCGGATGATGTTCACGCCGATCTGCAGGTCGCCTTCGACCTGGAGCTTGTCCAGGGCCTTCTGGGCCCGGAGCAGGGCTACGCCGCCGCCGGGGACGATGCCTTCCTCGACGGCCGCCTTGGTGGCGTGCATGGCGTCCTCGACGCGGGCCTTCTTCTCCTTGAGCTCGGTCTCGGTGGCCGCGCCGACCTTGATCAGAGCGACGCCGCCGACCATCTTGGCCAGCCGTTCCTGGAGCTTCTCCCGGTCGTAATCGGAGGTGGTCTCCTCGATCTGGGTTCGGATCTGCTTGATCCTCGCCTGGACGTCGGTCGCCTTGCCCTTGCCCTCGACGATGGTCGTGTTGTCCTTGTCGATGACGACCTTGGCGCACTCGCCGAGCCAATCGATCCCGACGTTCTCGAGCTTGACGCCGATGTCCTCGGTGATCACCTTCCCGCCCGTCAGGGTAGCGATGTCATCGAGCATGGCCTTGCGCCGGTCGCCGAAGCCGGGGGCCTTGACGGCCGCGCAGAGGAACGTGCCCTTCAGCTTGTTGACGACCAGGGTGGCCAGAGCCTCGCCCTCGACCTCTTCGGCCACGACGAGGAGCGGCCGGCCCATCTTGGCCACGTTCTCGAGCAGGGGCAGGAGCTCCCGCAGGTTGCTGATCTTCTTCTCGTGGAGCAGGATCAGCGGATTCTCCAAGACGCATTCCATGCGGTCCGGATCGGTGATGAAATAGGGGGAGAGATAACCGCGGTCGAACTGCATGCCTTCCACGATGTCGAGCACCGTTTCCAGACCCTTGGCCTCTTCGACCGTGATCACGCCGTCCTTACCGACCTTGTCCATGGCCTCAGCGATGATCTTGCCGATGGACTCGTCGTTGTTGGCGGAGATGGAGCCGACCTGAACGATCATCTCGCCGCTGACCTCGCGGCTCAGCTTCTTGATGTCCTTGACGACCTCTTCAACGGCCCTGTCGATCCCCTTCTTGATGAGGATGGGATTCCGGCCGGCGGTCACGTGTTTGATGCCCTCGCGATAGATGGCCTGGGCCAGAACCGTGGCCGTGGTCGTGCCGTCGCCCGCCACGTCCGAGGTCTTGGAAGCAACTTCCTTGACCAGTTGGGCGCCCATGTTCTCCCAGGGGTCCTTGAGCTCGACTTCCTTGGCCACCGTCACGCCGTCCTTGGTGCTGGTGGGGGAGCCGAACTTCTTGTCGAGGACGATGTTCTTGCCGCGGGGGCCGAGCGTCGCCTTGACCAGGTTGCTCAGGATGTTCACGCCTCTGAGGAGGGCCTGCCTAGCGTCGTCGCCGAGTATGATTTGTTTTGCCATGTTTTCTCCTTACTTCGTAATGATTGCCAGGATCTCTTCTTCCCTGACGATGATGTGCTCGGTCCCGTCGATCATCACTTCCGAGCCGCTATACTTGCCGATCAGGACCTTGTCGCCCTTCTTGACCTCGAGCGAAATGACCTTGCCCTCGTCGGTGGTCCGGCCCTTCCCGGCCTCGATGACCTCGGCTTCCTGGGGCTTCTCCTTGGCCGTGTCGGGGATGATGATGCCTCCCCTCTTGACTTCCTTTTCTTCCAGCCTTTTCAGAAGAACTCGGTCATGCAACGGTTGAACCTTCATATAAACCTCCTATTGATATTTTAGCAGGACTATGTCCAGACTGCTAATATATGATATTCCGGGGGCCTTGTCAAGAGAAAAATGGGCAAAACTAGCAGTCTTGATGATAGACTGCTAAGATTTCCTTCTAATCTTCAGGACCCTGGTCCTGTTATGGAGCGTATTGCGGTGGATCCCCAGGGCCTTTGCCATTTTCGTCTGATTCCCGTTGTACTTCCGGGCGGCGATCTCGAAGAAGATCTTTTCGAATTCCTTAAGGGCCGCCTTGAGGTCCAACTCCTTCTCGACCATCTCCTGGATGGTCACTTCGAGCTTCTGGTGGATGTTGAGGTCGCTAAATTTCCTGTCCATGAGCCGCCCCCCCCTTCTGCGCCCCCTGATAAGCCGTCTTGAACTTCGCTTTGAGATCCCCGGGGATGAGGCGGACGACGGCCCTGGTCGCGTGGAAGCACAAAGGCGCCAGTTTCGATCCCGCCAGTGCGTCCCGCCGCACCTCGAACACGAGGAGGGCGAACACGATGACCCCGCAGATAAGGACTCCCTTGAAGAGCCCGAACACCCCGCCGAGGACGTGGTCGAGGAAGTTCAGGGGGCCCTTCATGAGCTTCGAGATGAGCAAGCCGACCAGCCAGCCCGCGGCGATCACGGCGGCGAACAGGGCCAGGAAGCCTATGAAATCGGCGACGACGCCGTTGGAAACGATCTTCCGGACGAACGCGCCCGCCCGCGGATAGTACCGGGCGGCCAGGACGAGGCCGGCGACCACCGCGACGAGCCCGATGGCCTGCCGGACCAAGCCCTTGATCAGGCCAAGAACCAGCGTGACGAGGAGGACGACCGCGAGGATGATGTCGAGGGTGCTCAGGCTCACTGCGGCCTCCTCCGGCGCAACTCTTCCACCATCCAATAGCGGCCGTCGGTCATGGCGCCGAAGCTCACCTGGGGCTTGATCTTGCCATGGAAGTCCGAGCCTGCCGTCGGGACGAGCCCGAGGTCGTCGGCCAGCGCCCGGTAGAACGCGGTCTGATCTGCGGTGTGGTAGAAAGTGTAGGCTTCGATCCCGGCAAGTCCGCGTTGTTTGAGGTCCTCGAGGTCCTCCCTGGTCGTCCGCTGGAAATCGGCGCCGGGGTGCGACAGGACGGGGACCCCGCCCGTCGCGGGGGCCGCAACGAGGGCCTCTTCAAGGGGGATGTGCCGCTTGGGTACGAACGCGGGCTTGCCCTCCATGAAGTAGTCCCGGTAGAACAAGTACGGCCCGAAGGCGCGCTTCTCCCCTTCGAAGTACTTCCCCAGCCCGGGCATCTTGTCGCTCCCGGGCTTATCGAGAAGGATCTGGGCGATCTTGACGCCGAGGGGCGGGCAGGACTGCGCCCCCTTCCAAACCTCGTCCCAGCTGATCTCGAGGCCCTGCTCCCGGAGCCGCTCGACACGTTCCCGGGCCTCGGCCAGCCGCGATTCGGTCATCCGCTCGACGATCGCGGCCACGGCTGCCGACTCCCAGTCTACGAACGGCAGGAGGAGGTGGAACTCGCGGCCGTCATAGAGCGTCGTGACCTCGATCCCGGGGATGACTTCCACACCCGCCTTCCTCCCGTCCTCCAGGACCCCGGGGTAGGCCGCGACCGTGTCGTGGTCGGCGATGGAGATGGCCCTGAACCCCCGGGCCGCGGCGAAGCCGACGAGCTCACCCGGGGAGAAGTCGCCGTCGCAGCTCCTGTTGGAGTGGACGTGGAAATCGACGAGGTCGGTCATGGAAGGTCGGTCTTCCCCGTCAGGAGCCGGTAAAGCTCCAGGTATTTCTCGGACGTCTTCCGGACGATCTCGTCGGGCAGGACCGGCGGCGGCGGGGTCAGCTTGTCCCAGCCCGTGGTTTCCAGGTAGTCGCGGACGAACTGCTTGTCCAGGCTCGGCTGGGACTTGCCGGGGGCGTAGGTCGGGAGAGGCCAGAAGCGGGACGAATCGGGGGTGAAGATCTCGTCGACGAGGACGAGATCCTCGCCGATGAGGCCGAACTCGAATTTCGTGTCGGCGATGATGATCCCATTGGACAGGGCGTTCAGGGACACCCGCTTGTAGAGCTCGAGGGATACCTTCCTGATCTTCCGGGCGAGGTCGCCGCCGATGATCTTCTGCATCTCTTTGAAGGAGATATTGAGGTCGTGCCCTTCCTCGGCCTTGGTCGACGGTGTGAAGATGGGGTCTTCCAGCCGGTCCGACTCCCGGAGGCCCGGAGGAATCCTGATGCCGCAGATCTTCCCCGAGGTCCTGTATTCCTTCCATCCCGAGCCGGCCAGGTAGCCGCGGACGACGCACTCGATCGGGACGACCTTCGTCTTCCTGACGAGCATCGATCGCCTGTCCAGCGTCGCGGCGTAGGGCTTGAGCGCGGCCGGAAAGTCGGCGGCCTCGGCGCTGAGGAGGTGGTTCGGGCAGACCAGGGCGGTGAAATCGAACCAGAACTTCGAGATCTGCGTAAGGACCTTCCCCTTATAGGGGATGAGCGAGGGCAGGATGAAGTCGAACGCGGAGATCCGGTCCGTCGCCACGATGAGCAGCTTGTCTCCGAGGTCGAAGACGTTGCGGACCTTGCCCTTCTTGAAGATCTCGAAACCCTTGAGCTCGATGTCGCCGATCGTTTTTTCCATGATGATTAAGGATAAAGAAAACCCCGCGAAAAAGCAAATGCCGGAGGGATCAGGCCTTCATCCCGATGAACGCGTACATCCTCCCTTCGGCGGTCCCGTCCCGGCGGTAGGACAGGAGCTCGGGCCGGCACCGGGTGCAGGCGTCCAAGGACAGGATGTTCTCCGGATGGAGGCCGGCCCGCCGGAGCCCAAGGGTGTTCGCGGCCCGGATGTCCAGAAAATATTTCCCGGCGGCGGCCGGATTCGGCCGGAAGAGATCGTCCGGGAACTCCGCCGCTTCGAACCGCTCCCGGACCTCCGGCCCGACTTCATAGCAATCGGGGCCGATGCACGGGCCGAGGGCGGCCAGGAGCCCCGCGGGGTCGCATCCGTATCGGGCCCGGAGCTCGCCGACGACCTGCTCCAGGATCCGCTTCCAGGTCCCGCGCCAGCCGCAATGGACCGCCGCGACGACACGCCGGGCTTCGTCCGCGACGAGGACCGGAAGGCAATCGGCGGTCTTGACGACGAGGAACAGCTTGGGAACCGACGTGATCAGGGCATCGCCCTCGAGCCGGCCGTTCTGCGGACCGGCGACGCAATGGATGATATCGGAATGGACCTGGTCGAGGATGACGGGCCGGAATCCGTCCCACTCCCGCACCCGGCCGAAATCGGCCTCGGTCCAGGCGGCCGTCCCGAACCCATGGATGAGCCACGGAATGCGCTCGAGGCGCGGTTCGGTCAGGTAAGCGCTCCCTGTTCTTTCCATCATGGGCGTTCCGGTTATACCCAAGGTCGTCGTTATGGTCAAGTCCGCAGGCTCTTTTCGATCGCCCCAGCCCAGGTCCACGAGGATCGCCTTCTCAGGACTCGGGGACATCCCTCCGTCCTTCGTCCGGCGATCCATTTCATCAAAGTCAAGGTCCGACGGCTGGGACCCCGTTCGGATCAGATTATAGCAAAAGGCCGTCGCGACCATGCTCCTCTTGAGAATTTCGCCTGATCTGGTCCATAATTGGGCGGGCCGAAGAGCCTTGAAGGAAACGCGCATGAAGGTTCACGTCGGGCCGCACAAAGGGCAGGAGAAGCCGGCGATGAAGGACGGGAAACGAAAGACCCTGGGCATCCTGGGCGGCATGGGGCCGGAGGCCACGGCCTATTTCTTCGAGCTCATCATCCGGCTCACGGCCGCGGACGAGGATCAGGGGCACGTCCCGGTCATCATCCGGAGCGACCCCAGGGTCCCGGATCGGACCAAGTCCATCCTTGAAGGCGGCCCGAGCCCGTTGCTTTCCCTCATCGAGGGGGCGAGGGCGCTGATGGCGGCCGGGGCCGACTTCGCCGTCATGCCCTGCGTCACGGCCCATTTTTTCCTGCCCGAGCTAGCCGCCCGCGTGAAGATCCCATTCGTAAGCCTCCTCGACGAATCCCTGGAGTTCCTCCGGAAAGAGCACCCCGGGGTCCGGAAGGTCGGACTCGTCGCCACGAACGGAGCCGTGCGCTCGGGGATCGTCCGCGACGCTTTCGCCCGGGCAGGGGTCGAGGTTTTGATCCCTTCCGAGGCGGACCAAGCCAGGATCATGGAAGCCATTTACGGCCCGAAGGGCATCAAGGCTGGCTTCACGGCCGGGAGCCCCAGGCGCGCCGCCCTGGGAGTCGCCCGCCGTCTCGTCCGGGAAGGGGCCCAGGCCGTCATGGCCGGATGCACAGAGATCCCGTTGGTCCTCCGGGCGGAAGACTTCGACGTTCCCTTCGTCGAACCGATGCTCGTCGGGGCGCGGGCCTGTGTCCTCCGGGCGGGGTTCCGCCTCAGGTTTCCGGCCCGGTGAAGCCTGGTCGGCGTCCTTGACATTCCCTCCCGAATCAAGTATAAAATCAGATACTTCCCGAAAGAATGGAGGTGAATTTTTTGGCATTTGTAGTGCTCGATGAAGGTGAGAGCCTGGAATCCGCACTCCGCCGGTTCAAGAGGAAAGTTCAGCAGGAAGCGATCATCAAGGAGATCAAGAAACACTCGATCTACTTCAAACCCGGCGAGAAGCGCCGCCTGAAACAAGCTCAGGCCCGGAAGCGGATGAGGCGCCGGATCAAGAGAGAGCGCGACATGGAGTACTGACGGATCCTCCTGATTTCGGAAGTCTTGAAGAACGAATCGCACTTGTGAACACGACCGCGCGAGAACCAGAAGTCCGTGGGGGCGACGACGCCCCCCGGAACACACGAAAGCCCGACTGGCTGAAGGTCCGACTGCCCTCGGACGCCGACTATTTCCGCGTCTCGGGGATCGTGAAGGAGGGCCGTCTCAACACGATCTGCCAAAGCGCCCGATGTCCCAACGTCGGCGAGTGCTGGTCCCGGAGGACCGCGACGTTCCTCATTCTGGGGGACACCTGCACGCGGGACTGCGGCTTCTGCGCCGTGAAAAAGGGAAAGCCCTCGCTCCCCGACGCGGACGAGCCCGGGCGCGTCGCCGGGGCCGTCAAGTCCCTGGGCCTGGGATATGCGGTCATCACCTCCGTCACGCGGGACGACCTCGCCGACGGCGGGGCATCGGTTTTCGCCCGGACGATAGCGGCCATGAGGTCGGGATCGCCCCGGACGAAGATCGAGGTCCTCATTCCCGACTTCCAGGGTAGCCCTGAGGCCCTGGACACGGTCCTGGCCGCGGGGCCGGACATCCTCAACCACAACCTCGAGACGACCGAGGCCCTCTATCCCCGCATCCGCCGCCCGGAAGCCAACTATAGGAGGTCCCTCGCGGTCCTGGCGGCGGCTAAAAAGAAGGGGGCCGTCACAAAATCGGGCTTGATGATCGGCCTGGGCGAACGGGAGGAGGACATCCTCCGGACCCTGTCCGACCTCAGATGGTCCGAGTGCGACCTCCTGACCCTCGGCCAGTACCTCAGGCCGACGCCCGCAAACCCCCCCGTCGCAAAATATTATTCGCCGAAGGAATTCGAACAGATGAGGGCCATCGCCATGGACTTCGGGTTCACCGACGTGGTCGCCGGGCCCCTGGTCCGGAGCTCGTACAACGCCGAGAAGCTATTCCTCTCGGCCGGGGAGAGGGCCTGAGGCAATGCGCTATCTGGTGTTCACCGACATCCACGGCAACCTGGAAGCCCTCCTGGCCGTGCTGAAGTTCGTTATGAAGAAGCGGATCGACCACTACCTCTTCCTGGGGGACCTCGTCGGCTACGGAGCCTCCCCCAACGAGGTCGTCCAAAAGCTCGCCGCGCTGAAGCCCCTGTCCCTCGTCCGCGGCAACCACGACAAGGCCGTCTGCAACCTGGACTCCGTCCAGACGTTCAACCCCATCGCGGCCTCGGCCATCTACTGGACCAAGAGCCGCATCAC
>Ga0315286_10006643_pt1 | contig 11263 bp, 22 predicted proteins | sample YL17G10_0_MG_FD_205038 | JGI IMG/M metagenome (GOLD analysis project Ga0315286, IMG submission 205038) | Sediment microbial communities from Yellowstone Lake, YNP, Wyoming, USA - YL17G10_0 | ecosystem: Environmental > Aquatic > Freshwater > Lake > Sediment | place: USA: Wyoming | collected...
ACATCACCAAAGAGAGTGAGTATGTAGAGCTTGCGGGAGAGATCGTAGCCAAGCAAGAGGAGCTAAAATCCTATTTTGGGGTTGGATCGGGCAAGCTAAGCTGGGATGGGAAAGTGCTGAGGTTTGTCAGATGAAAAAGCGAGAAAGAAGTGATTTTGAAACTTTTGAGGAATACAAAGCATATTTAGATGGCATCACAGATGGAATAGAGATGGCAAGAGAGATTTTATTGAGGAAGGGGAGCTGAGATGCTAATCCGCAAAGTCTCTAAGATGGGGTCTCGGATGAGGGTTGTCTATCTTCCGATCACCGATTTTGTCAGGGGCGAGAAGGTCAGGCTGAAACCCAAGTCCAAGAACTATTTTGTAGTGAGGAAGGTCAGCAAGATGGGTTCGCATCTGCTGGTTGTGATCCCGAAGGCAGACTGGAGCTATTTCAGGCACAGGTCAGATGTGTATGTCATGGAGGCGAAAGGATGAACAAGGCAAATCTCGGCAGGAGGCTCAAGCCAGTTCTGATTTGCCCATATTGTAAGGAGATAACAGCTTGGGCAACAGATCGCCAGAGTATGCTCTGGTGGCATCACCATATCAAGAAATGCAAGGAGGAGGTTAAGAAATGAACAAGAAAACTGAGGATAGGAATTGGGTGGCTTATACAGACAGAAAGGGGAATCTTTGGTCAAAACAAAACCTTGAGGAACTAATCAGAGGATATGCCCATTTCAAGAAGTTCAAGGACATCTGCGACCATTATAAAGGAAGATTCGATTGATTTTTTATTTTTCTTTTTCTTCTGGATAGAAATACATCTGATTCTTAAATTCGATAGCAATCTGTCCCTGTTTGTAGTCTTTCTTCATCTGGCGAACAAGCTCCGCAAAGCCTTTCTCCTCTTTTTTGAATCTCTGCTCAGTCGTGAAAGACCTTATGATCCCGTTAGGCTCTTGTGAAATTCTCCCTGTCTTTGGGTCTTTCCATTCGCCTTCACCATCAACCTCAGTATATCCCCCAAAGAGCTTGCCCATCTTCATTTCATTATAGTGGATGCGTTTCTTGAGCTGAGGTATGGTGATGACCTTATTCTTGCCAAGAGTGGCAGGAACAATCACAGCAACCTCAACAGGATTGGGAGGCATAGCCCTCTTTGTCGAGAATGGTTGTTCAATACCTTTCGCTGATAGGCTATGAACATGGCTGTCAAAGGGCATCAAGTTCTTATATCCCTTACCTCGCCCCTTGCCAAAACCTGATCTTATGGTTCTCATTCCTTCTGCCCGTAATCCTTCATGATCTGGTCTTTGGTGTCTGCCTCGAACCCGTTTTGCTTGAGGAACTCTTTGATATGCCTCAAGGTGGTGTCTGAATATGTGCCATTCACATAAGCCTTGCCATTCTCGATGTATGCCACATCAGTTGTGTATGATCTCAGAGTTAGCCTGTTGTTGCCTGAGATGATTTTTGCCTTACCATAGAATGAAGCTCTCTTATCATATCTTGGCTCAAGGGGATAGGTTGTCTCTGCATACTCACGGGGTGCGGAAGGCTCAGCTTGCTCTCTCCTTTCTTCGGAGACTGGCTGTTTCATCATGTTGATGACCGCATTTAGTCTTGCCTCTTTGGTGTTCTCATCGAGCTTGTCCCAATCTTCGGGCATCTCAAGACCTTTGTTCTCAAGCCCCGCTTTCAGCATCCTCTCTTTCCAGTCGTTCTTCTCCTTCTGATCTTTGCCAAAGATTTCACCGAGCTTGGCGATATTGGCGATCTGCCCAAACTCTTTATTGACTCTTGCCTCCTCGAACTTGCTCATGTCCTTGTCGATATAGGCATACGCCATCTCCTTCTCAGCAGGTGTCAGGGTCTTGCTTTTCTCAACTGCCTGCCTGATCGCACTCTGGTAGTCATAGGATTCCCATGTCCTGTTGATATAGTGGACTTTTGTTGCCACATCCTCAACTCCATTGATATAGAGTGTAGCAAAATGATTGAATCCATCTCTTGATTTACCTTGTCGTGCTACGATCTCGATCTTGTCGCTGATCGGGAAACGGGTTACTCCCAGCCCTTCATAGACGGGAGCATTGAATCTGGGCTTTGGTGCAGGCATTGGCACAGAATCAGCAAGGTGTCCAGTCTTGAACCCTTTTGCCTGTAATGAGTGCCTTCTTGGTTCGTTGAAGTGTCCTGATCCCCCGAAGGGCTTTGGTGCTCCCCTGAATGTAGTTCCTTTTGCCATTGTTTATCGCCTCTTTACAATCTTTGTTTCATCATTGAAGTGACCAAAAGGTTTGCTGACTTTTAGATAACCTTCCTTCCACTTTGTCGCTCCATTATGCAGTTTCTTCGATGCGAAATAGACACCAATCTCCCTGCCATATCCATCCTGTGTCTCGGTTATGAGGACTTTATCGTATCCTTTCAAGAATTTCTTGATCTGCGGTGTCCTATATCTCACTCTTGCCCCGAACTTGGGTGTGAAGCCAAATGGATTAACGATTTTCAGTGCCATCTTATTTACCCCCCTTCAATTTCCCAAGACCAGCCATCACCAGCTCATTTGCTGACTCTGATGAGAAACTAAATGAGTCTTGCATCGCATCATCTTTGATTTCATCAATACGAGAGAACAAATTTTCCCAACTTGAGGATTCTTTCACAGATTTGATAAGATTTTCTTTCACATCTTTATAATAAGAAGATTTCTTAAAAGCATCAAAATCTGTGCCTTTGTAATCACTTTCATCAGTAGCTTTTGAAAGTTCATCAACATCTACACCTTCATCTTCTGCAACCTGTTGTTCAGCCTCAAATAGTTCTTCACTATCCTCACCAAAATGCCACTTAGCATTATCTCCTGTCAATTCGTAGATTCCATCCCCTTTCTCAGCACTTTTCAAGATGTCCTCCTTAAAGTCTGACAATTTGATATGGTTCTTTTCCATTTTCAAGAGGAAATCATCACGAGCTTTACTATCATGCAGTCTTATGACAAACCCAGCCATCTGAGACTTATCGCCATCCCAAAACCAACCAGCATCAGAAAAGTTGCCAAGTGTAACTTTAATTTTATCTGCGGGAGTCCTCTCAAGAGACCAATACTGAGAATTGAGTGTAACTGGCTTGAAATGTCCAGTCTTGAAGCCTTTGGCTTGCAGGCTATGTCTGCGAGGCTCATTGAAGTGACCTGTCTTGCCAAATGGCTTGGCTTCGCCCTTGAATGTAAATCCTTTCTTTGCCATGTCTCTCACCTCTTGATAATCGGATACTTATATCTCACCATGAACCCAGCTTCGTCAGGGTTCTTCATGACCTTCATCTTGTATTTGGGGTTCATCCATAGAGGATGCTTGAGCTTGTCTGAGGTTTGCTTTCTGGTGATGCTCCTGATACTTGAGAGTGCACCCGCTTTTGTCTTGTAGCCTCCGATGCTTCCCCATCCGCTCCATTTCTGCTTAGCCATCTTTTTATCGCCTCACGATCTTCTTGAAGTCACCAAACTTTGCGATCCGAACAAACTTGGGAAAATACTTCAAGTCCTCTTTGGTCGCATACAGCTTGCCTTTATAGACTGCTTCCCCGTCAGAGATAGGCTTGAGCTGGTTATAGGGCACTCGCTTATATGTCCTCATTGATAACATTCCTGCATTGAGCTTCTTCATTGGTATCTTCATTCTGTTCACCTCAGTCAAAAAATAATTCTTGGAATAATCCTTTCTCTTTCTGCTTGGGCTTCCTCAATTCTGCCCTGATCTGGGCTTTCTCCCGACTCAGCTCTGCCTTAGCCTTCATCCTATTCTTGAGTTCGTCAATGAACGGGTTGTCAGGCTCACCGAACAGGCTCTCCTTGTTCTGGGTCTTGAACTTCAATGCCAACAGCTCGACCTCTTTGTCAGATAGACCCTTCATGTCCTCTGAGGTATAATCGCCATCGAGATTAGCAATGAAATGAGCGAACTTCGCAGGCATCTCGTCAGAGTCGTAATCTTCTGCTTCCTCGTAATCCTCATCCTCAGAGTCCTCGTCATCTTCTGCTGGTTCTTCTTCTTCTGGCATCTTCTTGTCAAGCTCCTCGTAGAGCTTCTCTTGCCTGAGCTTGGCTTTCAATGCCTTCTCTTTTCTGAGGTTCTCTGCGAACTTCTGCTCCATCTTCTTGAGCTTCTCGCCAAAAGACACATTTTGTGATCTATCAAGCTCTTTTTGCTCAAGAGCCTCTGCCTGAGTATCCTCCAAGCCTGTTGAGGTAACTGGAGTCTGATCAACAGCCTGATCCTCAAGATTAGTCACACCCCATTTGGTATAGGGCGGTGCAAGCGGAGACTGGGCTAAGTGACCTGTCTTGAAGCCTTTGGCTTGCAGTTCATGTCTGCGTGACTCATAGAAGTGCCCAGACTTGCCCATAGGCTTCACTTGACCCTTGAATGTTGTTGATGTCGCCATTCTTATTCCTCACTTCCTCAGATTCCTGATCATGAGAATGATTATGATCGCTACTATGATAACCCCTGCATACACGATTCCTTGCTGGAGGAAAGTAGCGAACAGATCGCCAAAAATCCCAGCAGTGTCGGCTGGCGTAAATGTAACATTATAGACCATTTCTATTTCACCTCTCGAATGTATTTCAATGATGTGTCTTTCGGGAGTATTCCTTTGTGCCTTTTTACCCTCTCTGTGACCTTGAATAGCTGGGTTGCGGTCTTGCCCCATCCCTGCCAATCATTGAGTGGCTTGACAGATGTGATCACCCCTGTTCTATGGTGTGTCTGATGTGTAAGCCTCAGATAGTTCTTCTTTGCCTGAGCTTTGTCCTTGCCATAAACATTGAGTCCTGTCCAAACCATTTATTTCACCTTCCTTCCAAATGCTTGAGTATGCAAATGACCCAATATTGCTGACTCACTTCTTGTGAGTTTTTTACCTTCAAGATATTTATCAACAATTATTACCTTTTGCTTGGGCGTTGGTTTACTATAGATTGATGCTCGGCAGACCGCATAGGGATTGACCTTGCCTTTTGTGCCTACTTTTTTGACGCATCTTTTCATCTTGCTGAACTTTGCTCTCGTTCCGTATCTTGCTTTGCTGAATGGCATCTTGTGTCACCTCATCTTTCTTTCCAGTCTTGCCTTGATGACTCTCGCCTCTGATTTGGTCATCCCACCGATGACACCCAAAATTGCGTCTGGCATTTTCAGAGTATCTTTTGCAATCCTCAACTGGTGCTTTTGGAATACATCTAATTGTCTCATTTTCATCGCCTCCTCTTGACAATTTCGCTGAACTTGGTCACTGCATCTATCCTCCTCGCAAACCATCTGTCGTGACCGCCACCTACCAGATGGTATTGGAATCTGCCATTTGTATATGGCTTTATATCTCGATAAACGCCAACAACTTTCTTTTGGTTGAATCTAATCGGCTCTAATACCATCTCAGTTCCCCCCAACAATCTTGAGTGCATCAATTACACCCTGCCTATCTGCTCCGAGCACCACAAACATCGTGGCGAGTGCCTGCCTATTCTGTGCAGGGAACTTGCTCAGGAGAGCCATATACTCCCCGTAGTGACCTCTGGTGGTGGGCATCCCGCTCTCGATTTTCTTCCCTCTAACATTTTCTCACCTCTCCTGTGGCATATCCCACTTTTCCATCTCTCTGGTCATAATATCCTGATAGTGCGGTGTCTTGCCTCTGTGCTCTGTGTGGAATCTCTTGGTTGATTTCTTGCCATAGATTGATGCTCGGCAGACCGCATAGGGATTGACCTTGCCCCTTGTCCCGACTGCTTTCACGCATCTTTTCATCTTGTTCATTTTCGCTCTTGTCCCGTATCTCTTGACGCTGAATGGCATCTTGTTCACCTCTTGCAACAATGCTTTTCTAATCTCTGGAATATCTTGGCGTGATGACCCTCTTGTGCTCCAGCCTTCACGAGTTGGGGGAGCTTATAGTGCTTCCCGAGATATGTATATCTCTTGTCAGTCTCTCTCTCATCTCTGGCGAGGAACTTCACGATCCTGTGCGATAGGATGTGCTTCATCTGAACGCTCTTTTCATGACTCGCTGGGTTGTATTGCCCACAGCTTTCACTCCATGCTCGATCCCTCGAACAATCCCATGATGATGTCTCACTGGCTGGACTTTTTTGGTAGGTATCCATGCCTCGTCACCTTGCCTCGTGCCCAATCGCCATAACCTGCCTTGCATCCGCCTGTAAGTTGTCATCTTGTCACCTCATCTCCTGCCGATCTTCTTGAATCTGTTTGCTCCATAGATCACGATTCCCACAACGACTATCACACCTATGAAAGCAATAACCTCAAGCAACCCTTTTGCTAAGGTATCTATGGTCAGCTTGCCAAGATCGCCAGCTTCATATTGTGACACATAGCCTGTTATCTGGTTTCCACCCTCCTCACCGACACCGAACCCGTCAAAGTGCTGGGCGGTGAATGTCAGCACGCCCCCAGAACACCCCACATCCGTGCAGATGCTTTGGTCTGTGCAGTCTCCGCCTATGTTCGCTGAGGTCGCCACTACCTCTCCTCCCGCTATCAAATCCTCTCTGGTCGCAAATAAGCCGACACCATAATAGAGTGCGAACCCATCGCAGGTTGTCAGTGTTGATATGTCCAGACCTATTGAGGCAGACACATTCAGTGATGGGTTCTCTACCACATCTACCACAATCAGCCCGTCAGTGATATAGATTTCATCGCTGATATCTGCTGTGCCAGACAGATCGACTGGTGTATTGAACTCCAGCAGGCTTGTGGTTGTCTGGATTGTGAAATCAACCACTGCGGAGATGTTAGGCACATTTGAGAGGTTAGTGCTGTTACCATAACCCTCATAGGTGTTGATAGGTGGGGTGTAGAGACCTCCATCAGTGATTGTCCAGTTGTAAGTATCTGTCAATATGTCCCTACTTGTTCTTCCTATTGCAGTATAAACTGAGTATCCTCCACCAAAAATAACATCAGGTTGAACTAACTGACTTGCCCATCCATTTAATAAAGAATTATAATTTGTGTATGAAAGATTACATTCCTCAAACATCCCCTCTGCATAAGTAACACTTGATATATTCCAAGCTCCTATATTCTGAGCAAAACTTGTAGCCATATAAAATACATAACTCATATCTGTCACTTTGCTTGTGTCCCAGCTTGAGATATCTTGGTTAAAGGAGAGAGCACCATTGAACATACCATTAATATCTGTGACTGAACTCAAATCCCATTCTCCTATATCTTGGTCAAATGCCTCAGCACCTTCAAACATACTATACATTGTCGTTGCACTACTTGTATTCCAAGCAGAAATGTTTTGGTTGAAAGCGGTGTCTTGTCGAAATATGCCAAACATATTGGTCACATGGCTTGTATCCCAGCTTGAGATGTCTTGGTCAAACATAAATGCAGAACCAAACATACTGCCCATATCAGTCACATGGCTTGTATCCCATAAGCCTATCGGTTGATTAAATACATCTGTCATATAAAACATATAGCCCATATCAGTCACATGGCTTGTATCCCAGCTTGAGATGTCTTGGTCAAATGCTTGAGCAAAAGCAAACATACTATTCATATTTGTGACACTGCTTGTGTTCCAGCTACCTATAGGCTGATTAAATACTGGCTCGTGGCTAAACATCTCACTCATATCAGTTACATGACTAACATCCCATGAACCTATATTTTGATTAAAGTCAATGCTACTAAAAAATAATTTACTCATATTTGTAATGCAACTTGTATTCCAACCCGATATATTTCCTATTGTTGTATCAAAATTTTCTACATCACGAAACATACTACTTAAATCAGTTGCAGTGCATCCTCCACCACAAGGTGAGCAAGTTTCATTACAGACAGAGCAAGTCTCATTCTCAGTAAGAGGGGTAGTTAGACCACCATCGGTGATTATCCATCCATAATCATCTTCCAAGATTTCTCTCCCCACTTCTCCAGCAGAAGTGTATTGGGAATAACCAAAATTGATTTCCTTATCTGGAAATACTCCACGATTAGCCCAACCTATTAATATTGCATCATAATTAGATGTTGAGAGATTATCCTCACCAAACATATCACCGAAATCATTTCCACCATTGACATTACTGACATCCCAATAACTCAAATCCTGATCGAATGAAGTTGCTTGATAGAACATATTATACATATCTGTTACAGAACCAGTATTCCAACCTGATATGTCCTGATTGAAGTTTGTTGCACCTGAGAACATCTCACTAAAACTATAAACTTGATCAACATCCCATCCTGAGATGTCCTGATTGAAAGCTGGTGCATTTTTGAAAAGACCATTAAGGTGATAATCATAATTGCTTATATCCCATCCTGAGACATCACCATTGAAAGCTGTCGCACCATGAAACATCCCATCCATAGTATCTACATTTGTCATATCCCAAGCAGAAAGATTTTGATTAAATTGGGTAGCACCTGCGAACATCATATACATACTGGTGACAGATGAGGTATTCCAAGAACCTATCGGTTGGTTAAATATCGATCCATAGAACATCCTTGACATATCAGTCACTTGGCTTGTATCCCATCCTGAGATGTCCTGATTGAAGTCTGGTGCATCTCTGAACATCCTATTCATATCTATTATACAACTTGTGTTCCAACCCGAGATATCTCCAACCACCACATCAAAGTTTGTGGTATTATAATAACTGAGTTCATACATACTTGATAAATCCGTTGCATCGCACCCACCACCACAAGGTGAGCAGGTCTCATTGCAGACTGAGCAGGTATCCGCAGACACCGCAAAAGTCATCATCGCTATCAAGATCATGCCCAATAGGAGTAAAGGATATTTCATTTCCCCCTCCCCACAACCTGATGTATGAAGATCATCGTTTTGGGTCTCTCTGAGAACTTGAGATTAACTTCCTTACGCTTTGCCCAATCTTTCCATTCAGTCTTTGTCCCGACGGGAGAACCCCACTGACGAGCAACATATTCTCTTTTTGGATATGGCGTTTTCTGATCGCCATAAGTTACCCTGCGTAATGTCAGTGTTTGTTTCATTCTGTTCACCTCAAAAAATCTTCCCCTTGTCTGTAAATTCATACTCATTTGCCCTGAGCGATTCCGCAACTTCCTCATCAGACAATCTGCGATAGTATTCATCATAGAGGTTTTTCCAAGCCTCTTTCATCTTATTGTCCCACTTCTGCGATGCGTTCAGGAGGATATTAGCATCTTTCATGCTTACATCGCCAGTGTCAAATTCAAGTTGGGTGTTATTCTCTCTCTCATTCACAAAGCGGTATGTGACTTTTGACCAAATCTTTTCTGGGATGCCCAGCCATTTCCTGAATATATTGTCATCATTCACTTTCAGGTCTTTGAACTGGAGGTATCTTCCCCTATCAAGATCAAATTCCATGTTCTTTACATTATATTTGAAAAGACCAGTATATGCTGGATATTCTACACCTTCATAGTGTATCTGGTCGGGCATGAGCTTCCTATTTGACCAATCTTTCGGAAGGGGCTGGATGCCTGCGATCTTCATCTCATCTTCGGAGAGATCGAGCTGTCCATCATAATCCCACCAGTCAAAATTCACATTCATTTCCCTGTGCTCATCCAAAGCCTTCTGCTGAACTTCTTTTGGCAGGTCATCGAATTTATAGACCCTGAATTTCTGGACTACGAGCCTTCCTTTTGGTGATGGAGGCAGAACTCTATCAGCAAAATGCCCCGTCTTGAAGCCTTTTGCCTGTAATGAGTGCCTTCTTGGTTCGTTGAAGTGTCCTGATCCCCCGAAGGGCTTTGGTGCTCCTTTGAAAGTTGTTGATTTAGCCATTCTCACCACCTCTTTTTGATGCCTGTTATATGATGGCTGGTATGCCTCTTGCCTTTGAAGTATCTGGTGTATGTGCCAGACACTCTTGCCTTCATAGTGCCCCTGCCATACTTGATGGTCATCATCTTCGGTCTTGGAAATAGTTTCAGACTGCTTGGCATCTTAATTTACCTCCTCCCGAGCTTCTTGAGCCTGTTTGCTCCATAGATCACGATTCCCACAATGACTATCACACCTATGAAAGCAACAACCTCAAGCAATCCATTGCCGATCACATCAGTTGCCATACCAGTAATGTCTCCAGTCACATAATTTGGAGCATATCCGCAACCGCCCCCATAGGGTGTGAGATTGCCATCGAACTGATCTGAGCTGAGATTGGTCTCCGCATAACAATTATTCGTATCATTTACACTCAAGCAGTTCGAGTGATGCAGAATACAAGCTCCGAAAGCTGAGCATGACCAGTCTGGAGTGCAGTAGTCGCATACAAATGTCCCGAACTCTGAATAGTTGCCTGCATAGCTCACATTGCAGAAGCTCTCGTCAGTAACGACATTGCAGGTCTGGGAATTATTCGTTGCACAATCTGTATATCCAGTGCAATTCCAGTTTGGTGTGCACATCCCACAAGCTGTCCTGTTATGCAGATCAGCAAGCACATAGCCCGCAAAATTCCAGTACCATGTTGTTGTCCCATAGTCTGAGTGCGTGTCTGTCGCTTGGTTGCAGTAATAAAAATGATCGCCCAAGCAGTCAGTTGCATTGTAATCCGAGCACATCCAATATGCCATCTTGTTCTCGATCACATCAGATTCAACCCAGTTGGAATAGTTTGTGCCATCGAAAGCCCGAACCCTCAGTGTGAGATTGCCTTCTGGGAATTCGCCTGTCTTGAACATGACGACTGGATTCTTCCAGCCCCAAGTATCATTATCTGTCAGCATCCCGTAATTAGTGTAGTTATAGCTCCCGTTTGGCATATACCAGTTCGCTCCACCATCGTCTGAATATTGGATGTCATAAGTCACATCTGAGAATGGTGAGAAATTGCCACAGGTCACTGACTGGTTAATGTAATCCATCCTGCACTCATAGCTGATCGTTGAGGCGTTTGTGGTTGATCCATTCCAGAATATCTCCTTGTCATAGGATGATGGGAAATAGCCCCAACCCCCCGCCCTGTTGAGGAAATCAGTCGGGTCTGTTGGATATGTTAATAATTGACCCCCATCAGTGATGATCCATCCATGAGTATCACTCAGGATGTTCCTGCCGACAAGACCAGCAGAAGAATACTGGGAATATCCTGCATTAAAGGTCACATTATCCTGAACAGATTGATTACTCCATCCTAAAAGGATTGAATCATAGTTTTCTGTTGATAGAGTGACCATGTTGAACATATT
>Ga0315286_10006645_pt1 | contig 11262 bp, 11 predicted proteins | sample YL17G10_0_MG_FD_205038 | JGI IMG/M metagenome (GOLD analysis project Ga0315286, IMG submission 205038) | Sediment microbial communities from Yellowstone Lake, YNP, Wyoming, USA - YL17G10_0 | ecosystem: Environmental > Aquatic > Freshwater > Lake > Sediment | place: USA: Wyoming | collected...
TGTGCTGGTCATGACGGTCAGTCCAGGCCAGGGCCGGCAGAAGTTCATCGACGGCATAGTGCCCAAGATCGAGCGCGTGCGGGCGATGCTCGACAGCACCGGCTGTGGGGCAGAGCTTGAGGTGGATGGCGGGTTTGGGCCGGACACTGCACCATTGGTGGTTCAGGCGGGCGCGAACGTGCTCGTGGCTGGCACAGCAGTCTTGGGGGTGGAAGCCGGCATCGGAGCAGCAATTGCACAGATCCGCAGCGCCTGCCAGGTGAGAGTCCGAGCAGATGAGCCAGGACCCTTTCAGGCCAGCCGTCGAGCCTGCGGAGCCGCCCAGCCCTGACGGCCTGCTGCGTGGTCCTCGAATTCCATGTCCGCGGCGTCGGCAACTGACGTGTAGCCGTTCCTTTGGTACATGCTATTGGACGTCGCGTTGCCAAGATCCGCGAACAGCATCCAGAACTTCTTCCCGTCATCCAGAATCCTCTGCGACAGACGCCCCTCACCGCCTTCGCATAGCCTCTCCCTTGCCGGATGGGAGACGTGTAGACCACCAACCCCTGGGCTTCGGCCCACGGCCTGTATCGTTTGACGGCCCAACGCGCAATGCCGGCATCGCGAGTGATCTGCCGATCACCCGCTCCAGCACAGAGTTGATCCCTCCCGCTGTGTCGGCAGCGTCGTACGGGGTGCGCACCTGTCTGGACGACAAGACACTCGTGGAGGAGCTACCGGGCTACAGGGAATACGCCCGCCAGATCCGCTACCGCCTGCTGCCCGGCCTGTGGTAGCGGACAAAGGGAGGCGCCCCGTGGAACAGTTGGGTAGCTGCCGATGGCGCCTCAAGGCGCGACGGCGCCCATCGAAGTCATGGGCCGGCGGAGAGATCCGTCAGCAGCCGGCCAGGTAGCGAAAAACAAGCCCTGCCGTTCTCTCGATTCGCTCGCTGAGCGGCTCACGGTAGCGCGGGTGGAGATGGATCCCGCCAGCAGCCCAGAGGTTCCAATACACCTCGACGGCGGCGATAAAGAGCTCCAAGTTTTCCAGGTGCTTTTCCGGCAGCGAGCCCAGCTCCACGTATCCGTCCAAGAGGGCATCCCGATTGCGCGGAAACGCGGCATCTCCCCAGCAGTACTCCAACGCGACAGCCAGGTCAAACAGAAAGTAGCCGAGACCTGCTTCATCAAAGTCGATGGCCCGCGGCTCGCCGTGCCAGAACAACAGATTGGCATCAACGCCGAGGTCGGCGTGGATCATCCCAAACACGGCGGGGTCTGCGCCCCACTCGTCCATGGCCTGCCGCACCTTTTCGGCCACGTCGGTGAAGGGCCTCAAGTAGGATGGCGGCAGCAGCGCCCACGCTTCGCTGTTCGGCATGCCGCTGCCCGCGTCGTCGCTGAACAGGCCGTCCCAGCCATAGCTTCTCGGGGTGAGGCCCGCTGGAGGTTGCCATTTTGCCGATGCGTTGTGCATTCGCGCCATAAGTTGCCCCTGGCTCCTGAGGTGATGGGGCTGAGGCCGGAGCTTCACCGACCGCCCCTTCACCCAGCGCAGCAGCGAGCAGTTGCGTTCCCCAGCACCTCCGGGGATGGATGCCTGCGTCAGCAGCTTGCCGTCCAGCGCCGGGACCGGTTCGGGGACCGGCAGATCGGCGTCGCGGCGCATCGCGGCCAGCCACGCCAGCTCGAGCTCAATCGCGTCTGCGGTGCGGTAGTTGGGCTGGTGAAGGCGCAGCAGGTACTGCCCCTCCTCGAACAGCGCGCTCGCTGCCCCGGCTGCGGCCGGATGGGGGTCAAAGACCCGGAACAGCGCATTCCCGGCATCCAGGACGAGCCGGAAGCGCGCATCGGACAATCCGTATGCGCCCAATGCCGCCTGGGCCAACTGCCTCATGCTCCGTATCCGGCCAGAATATGTCATCGCTCCAGTCCGATGCAGTTCAGAGCAACACCTTCCTCATCGGCTGCACCTTCAGCCCTCGCCCCTCGAAACTCCACCCCGTTCGCACGCCTGTCGACCTCGCGTAGCCCATCGCCCGGTAAAAGGGGACCGCGTACAACGTGGCCGTGACCCGAATCACCGTCGCCCCTTGGCGCAGGCACTCCAGCTCGAAGCGCTCCACCAATGCCCGCCCAATCCCCCGGCGGTGATGGTCCCCGCTGACAAACAGGCTTGCCAGCCTGTCCCTTCGGCCCCGCAGCACGCCGACGACCTCGCCATCGTCCTCGGCCACAAAGACCATCGCCGAGCGGATCGCCTGGGCAATCGCCTCTTGATGCGCTTTCTCCTGCGACCTGGCATGGCGGAAGGGTCCCAGGAACAGGCCCAGCTCCTCGGGGACCACGAAGGCAAGGTTGAACTCGGCATAGGTGTCGGCAATGAGGTTGCCGACGCTTGGCGCATCACTGTCTTGATAGCTTCGAATTGTCGTCATGCCCAGACCCTGAAGCCGTCAATCGGACTTGAACCAGGCGATCAACTGGTACTCTCTTTCGTTCTCAAAGCCCAGCTTGCGCGCCACGGCCGCGGAAGCGGGGTTGCGTTTGGCGCAATCCCAGTAGGCCCGGTCTCCCACTTGTGCACAGATCCGGATCAGATGAGCGCAGGTGATGGTGGCAAACCCCTGTCCTCGATGCGCTTCCTGGGTAGTAACTCCGATCTCACGTACCCCGTTCACGCTGATGTCCGCATAGGCTTCGCTGAGGATCTCATGGCCGCGCATGAGACTAACAGCCACCCCCGTCTCCAGCAAGCTCTGTACGCTGCCATAGCGGGAAATGGTCGCAGCGTGGTGCGGGCTTGCCTCCAGCAGGGCGCGATCCATGCGCTGCAGCTCATGGCCCGCGAGCAGGCGGTCCAGATAGGGGTCCAAGGCTGCCGTGTCCAGCGAGCGATCGAACTCGAGCGCCCTGGCAGCCAAGTCGGGGTTGGGAGGAAAGAGATCGCGCAACAGATCGCCGTCCCTGAACCCGAAGAGGACGTTGCCGTCTTGCCTGAGAATCGCAATCGCGCTGTCCACGACCTGCGAGTCCAGTGCGCCACCCAGGTACGTGCAGCCGTCGTCCGCTTCCCAAACGATCCCCCAGGCCGGGTGATTCAAGTCGTCGGTCAAGATCTTGCCGGCATTGCCGCCGGCAAGCACCGCAAGACAGCGAATGGCGGTGGGTCCGGCGGTGTCAAACAATGAACTGAGCGCGGCGGTCACCTGAGCCGGCTGTACTTCAATCATACGTGCATCTCCACCGTGCAGGTTCGTTGCATTCTCTATTGACGGCCCCCGAGGGAGGCCTGACCGCTCGCTGCTTGTCCTTGCGAGCCGCAGCGACGACGCAGTCTCCCTCTACCTGCCCTGAGATTGCTTCGCCGCTCGGCGGCTCGCAATGACCGAGAATGCAACAGACCCGGTCTTGAACTCGGCCCCACTGTGCGGTTTTCAGTCACAGGGTACGCGTTGCTTTCTGGCAGGCGCGTTCATTCCATCGGTTTGCGAAACCACGTGTCCGTGCTTTCGGTCTCGTATCCCATGCTGCGGTACAGTCCCAACGCCCCGCTTTCGTTTTCCGAATCGACCCCCAGCTCCGCCTCGTTCATGCCGTGCGCTTGAAGGACGCGCAGGCCTTTGGCAATCAGGGCACTGGCCAGCCCACGTTTCCGCCAGGGGCGGCGAACAAAGATGTGCTCGGTATAGCCCCTCTTGCGCCCGCGCTCCTTGTTTTCCGCTTCGTCGATGCGGGCGAGCACCATCCCGGCCACCCGGTCGCCATCCCAGGCCACTTGCCACAGGTCGGGCGTATGAGTTGGGCGGTCCAGCCACGCCTGGTACTTGTCCTCGGTCCAATCCTCGGCCACGGTTTCAAACAGGTCGCGGGTTTCCTCTTTTTGGACCTCCCAGATGCTCCTCAGGTGCGCCGGCCGCAACGGACGGACCTCCAAGCCCGCGGGCAGAGGTCGATCGGGGAAGTTCTCCAGCCGGTGCAGCATGTTGAAGAAGTAGCGCACTGCCCGGTAGCCCTGGCTTTCCAGTACCGAGATCCATTCCACTTGCGTGTCTGTGGACCATGCCTGCAAGAGGCGGCGAGTGGTGGCCGGATGGCCGGCGGCAATCTCCCGCAAGCGGCGCTCGTTCTCCTGCACCATCGCCTGCCACAACCCCAGCCCCCTCCACTCGGGCAGCAAGAAGCTGATCTGGTAGTAGAGCCGGGTGTCCTCCAACCCCGAATACCAGCCAACCCGGCTGTAGCCAATGACCGCCGGCGCGCCGCCCCCTGCGCCGGCGGCCAAAGCCAACAAGACGTCCTGACTTGGATCATAACCGTCACGGGGAGTGCACACGCGCTCAATATCCGCCAGTGAGACCCTTCCGCCGGTGCGGTCGGCCCGGTTGCTCCCCTGCGCCACGGCCAGCATCAGGGGGAAATCGGCCTCTCCCCGCAGGCGACGGAAGGTCAATGCGGGCACGCGTGGCCCCTCCACCCTCGTGTTATGCAGCGTCACGTTCTACGTCCTCCAACTCACTTCTCAGCAGCCCGAAATGGACCGTTCCGCTGAATGTCCCGTCCGCGTCCCTCTTGTTCTCGCGGAACCATCCCTCTCTGACCATCCCACAGCGCTCTGCGACCCGGCGGCTTTGCACGTTGGTGTCGTCGCACTCCAGGCGAACTCGATGCGCCTTCAAGTGCTCAAAGATGAAGCGCAGCGTCGCCTTGACCGCTTCAGTGGCGTAGCCTCGACCCTCGTGGTCCTTGTCCGCAAAGTAGCCGATTTCAAACTCCGGCAAGTCCCAGTTGGCAGGACCCACGTAGATCTGGGCGAAAGTCACCGGTCTCCTTGTCGAAAACGCCGATGAAGAAACAGTTGCGCGCTAACCAGTCGGCGGCAAGGTCCTGCACTACGGCTTCTGCATCCTCTTCGCACTTGACCGTCATGATCACGTTTTCGGATTCGTAGCGCGCCAGGTGGGCTCGGTTCTTCTCGCTCGCGGCGTAGTACCACGGACCGTCGCCTGCCCGGTAGCAGCGCAGGACCAGGCGTTCCGTCTCTATGCGTGTGGGGATGTCCAGCAGCGACTTGTCCATGTTGTGTTTTCTCCGGCGCTTGGCCTTGCAGTGATAGCCACCCTGGATTCATGGCGCGCGCCCTGGGCAGGGCGCTTGGCGGGAATCGGGATCGTGCCCTGGAGCGGCTCGTAGTATGCCACAAAAGCCGGTTCAAGTCAAAACGCCAGGAGGAACCCGGATCGGACCGGAATGATGGAAGCTGCCAGGTGCGAGATGAGTGTGCAGACGCCACGGAAGGCGCGAGGTGTTGCCAGGAGCCAGACAACACTGCACAGGAAGCGGTCCCTCTCCGCTGCGCTGCGGGGCTTGCCATACTACGACAGCATGGGCGAGAGAGATACCCCCTCTCGCCCATGCCAACGCTTTTCAGCGGTTACCGTCTGTCATCTTTCTTGGGTCGGAATCACCTCCTCTCTCCCCTACGTGAAGGCCTCATGCTTCGCTCGGAAGGATCTGCCGGTCGCTAGAATCCACCCATTCCGGGACAGCCCATCCCGCCGCCTCGATGTCCGCCGCGTCGCAGGTCAAGCCCCGTCTGCTCCAACTGGTCGGCCAGCCGGGTGTTCATCTGCTCCAACTGGTAGTCGGCCTGCTTCTGGGTGATGCGACCGCCGGTGACGGCCGCGTCCAGGGTTTCCTTGGCCTGGCTTGCAACCGCATCGATGATGGTCTGCGTGTCCACGCCCTTGTCCTTGGCCACGCCGGCGATGCTCTTGCCGCCCTGCAGCTCGGTGAGCAGGTCAGTGAGCGACATATCCAACTGCTTTGCCGCCACGGAGAGCAGATTGTCTCCCCCGCCCATCATCCCCGGTCCGCCCATGCCCCGGCCCTTGCCCATGCCCGGCATCCCGGCAGCCGGCGCCTGGTTCATTCGCCACGCCATCATCTCGGCTTGGCCCTTGGTCAGCCACCCCTCGGACACGGCGTCGTCCACCACCTTGGCCTGGGCCGTCTTGATCGCCTCGTCGTACTTGTCGACGGTGATGCCCAGGACGCCGGCGATGGCCTCACGGAACTTGTCGGCAAAGTTGAACGACACATCGGTCGCGCTTGCCGTGTCCTGCGCCAGGGCCACCGCCCCGACGGCCGCACCCCCCAGGATCGCGACCAGCATGGCGATCCCTACGATTTTCCAGACTTGCTTCAACCTCATCCTCCTGCTAAGATTTGCGGGCCTATCCCGCATGACCTCATCTTAGCAGAAGGGAGTGCAGATGTGATGGAGGATTGCTGAAGGTTTGGTGAACTTTAGGAGAATGCTCAGGTTAACAGGTGGCCAAGCCTGCTTTTGGCCATTGCTAGGCGATCGGATGCACCGAAAGGTACTGTTGCAGGATGCTTGCTGCGTCGCCCAGGAGCTGGTAGCTCTCCCACTCGTGCCACGCCGTCAGGGCAAAGACCGTTGCCCCGAGCACATAGTCATCCAACTGCAATTCCGAATCGTACCAGGCCAACTGCTCGACATAGTTGCCCGGCACATCGGGGCCCATGCCCAACTCGGCCCAATGCGCGCCAAAGTCCTTCCAGCCCTTTCCAGGCGGCCCTGGCCGGTTGGCCACCATGCCATCGATGCCACACTCGGTGATCAGCAACGGCAGTCGCACCCCCCACGGATTGAGGAATTGGCGATACACCTTCCGGTAGCGAAGCGTCAGCCAGCCCTCGTCGGCGGGATTCGCTTGCCAGTCCAGCGCATCGCGGTTGGTGTTGAACCACAGGGTGGGAGCCGAGTACTCGTGCAGGCCCAGGTACCCCCCGTTGGCCTGGGCGGCTTCCAGCGCCGGACGGAAGGCGGGCCACCATTCCAGCGGCGGTTGGCCCGTTCCAAAGTTGCCCACCACTGCCCTCAGGCCCTCCTTCGCCAGCAGGCGCACCCGTTCGGCCTCCAGGTCCGACAGCCGGCGCATCTGATCCTCGTCGCCCGGGACGGGCTCGTTGAACCCCTCCCAGGCGTCGACCAGGCCGGCGCGGCGCGGATCCAACGCCAGAGGGAGAACCACGTCGACTGCGCGCCGGGCCATGGCGGCCAAATCCGTGCGGTTCAGGTCGAGCTGTTCCAGTGGCGCCCGGCCCACGATGAGGGTCTGCGGCGAGCGGGCGCGTACGTCCGCGAGAAAGTTCGCGTCGAACTCGAGCGTCTTGAGCACGGCCACGTTGCGTGTAGAGACGAGGTCCATGATCTGGGGGTGATACCAGGCCACGAACAGGCCGAGTTTGGTAGGGGGGCCGGCAGGAAAGGGCGTGGGCAACGGAGTAGGCGTGGCCGTGGGCTCCGCAGTTGGGGCGGGCAGCGGCTCCGTAGCCGGCGGTGATGCCGGCGGCGACACGAACGGGCCGGCCGGCGCGGCCGTAGGCGTGGCCGTGGGTGTGGCCGTGGGTGTGGCCGTGGGTGACGCACTGGGCAGCGGGGTACGGCCGGCACGGCCGGGTGACGGTGCAGGCGGCGCATCTGTTGGGGTCAAGCCACAACTCGAAAGAAAGGCGGCCAGCGCCGCCGCGCTGCTACCCTGCAGAAACCGCCGGCGACTGAGACGAGATTCTGTTTTTGGCATGCCACGCATTGTAACCGCAAACCCCGCGGTAGTCAACCGGCACCTGTGGAACGTGCAGCGTGAGATCGGATGAAGGTGCCCCAGCCTGTCACCACTTGGATGCCATCCTGAGCCGGGCAGTCGGCAGCAAGCGTCTGCGCGACGGGTGGAATCGCTGCGCAAGGCAAAAACGCGCGGCTTGACAAATGCGGCGCCCGCGGGTATACTCTTTCCATCGCGAACTCGATCCAAGGAGGTGCGCTTATGTCACGCTCTGTCCGTGTCCCGATGGTCCTCTTGATGTGCGCCGCGCTGTGCTTGCTCGCCCCCTGGCCCGCCCGCTCTCTGGCCGCGCCATCGCAGCCGCCGTCCCTCGATCAGGCTGCGCAGATGGCGGTGCAGGGCGCCTTTGGGGAGTGCACCCCCGACCGCCCGCAGCACAACAGCCCGGCCGTCTACCGCATCTGCCGCCCGCCGTGGTGGTGGTCCAACAACGGCGACCTGGTCATCTGGGCCCACGGCTACGTCGACCCGGCTCTGCCGGTGCAGATTCCCGAGGACCAACTGTGCATGGACAACGGCCTGTGCATCCCCGACATGGTCAACCTTCTGGGGTACAACTTTGCCACCACCAGCTACGCCGTCAACGGCCTGGCGGTGCTGCCGGGCATTCAAGACGTGATCGAGTTGGTGAGCCTCTACACCGAGGAGTTTGGCGCACCGGACCACGTCCTCATCGTAGGCGTTTCGGAGGGAGGGCTCATTACCGCGCTGGCCGTCGAGCAGTACCCCGACGTCTTTGACGGCGGCTTGGCCACCTGTGGGCCGATCGGCAACTTTCAGAAACAGATCAACTTCTTTGGCGATTTTCGCGTTGTCCTGGACTATTTCTTCCCCGGCCTCATCCCCGGCAGCCCGGTGGACATTCCCCCCGACCTGATCCCGATCTGGGATGGCTACTATCGGCAGAGCGTCGAGCCGGTGGTCTTTGCCCGGGCGCACCGCTCGGAGCTCCAACAGCTCTTCAATGTGACGAAAGCCGCGTACGACCGCTGGGATAGGCTGGCGACGATGCGAACCTCGGTGGAGGACCTGCTGTGGTACGACGTCAAGGCCACGAACAACGCCAACCAGGTCCTGGGTGGCCAGCCCTTCGACAACGCGAACCGCACCTACCGGGGCTCGTTGGACGATGGCGCGCTGAACGCCGGGGTGGCGCGCTTTGCCGCCGATCCGGCGGCCAAGGCCGCGGTCCAGGCCCACTACCAGACGACCGGCGTCCTCAGCAAGCCGCTGGTGACGCTGCACACTACCCTGGACCAGCAAGTGCCCTACTGGCACGAGCAGCTGTATCTGGCCAAGACCAAGGCAAGTGGCGCCTGGCCCGTCTATCACGAAGAGTACCCGCCCACCTAGGGCTACGGCCACTGCATGTTCGCTACCCTCGACGTGCTGGGCGCGTTCGACCTACTGGTCACCAAGGCCGGCGCGGGCCGGCTCGATCAGGCCAGCGTGCAGGCCCTGCTGCGGGCGCTGGGGCCCGACCGCCAGGTGCTGAACCTGGGCGAGAAATAGGCTTGACCAGACCGGCTTCCTACCGCGCCTGGCCGGCGCGCGGTTGGCGACGGCTCTCCCAAATCCGCTCGCAGGCCCAGTCGAAGAAGCGTCTCATCGCCGACGTGAGAAGCTCGCCGTCCTCTATCGTGGCCTGCTGCTCGTAGGATCTACTCGCCGCCTCAATGTGGGGTCGCCACTCGGGAAAAGCGTCGTAGGCCCACCGGGCACAGGCTCGTTTCGACACGACGACGTCCCCGGTCTCGAAACTGTACATCAGGCGGCACAGGTTGAGGACGCAGTAGGCCGGATAGTCGGCAAGATGCTGTTCGACATAGTCCAACTCCCACTGGAGGGCGTTCTCCAGTTCCGGCCACGGCGCCGGGGGGACCACTCGCCGCGGATCCGGTCCGTAGAGGACGATGCAGCGACCGGCGCGCCAGTGCTCCCGGTGCAAGGCCCAGGAATTGTCGATCACCTCGGGCAGCAGTTGGTGTCGCGGGGGTGACGCCTGGCGCGCGTCCTCCAGGAGGATGTAATAGCCATCCATTTCCGCGCCCAGCGGGGGGAACTGCTGCGCGAGAGTCGCGCGGAGGTGGTTCACTGCCCCCTTTTCGCGGTCGTTGGGCCTTTCTGTCAGGATCACGTGAAAATCGATGTCCCCGGTGGCGCCTGCCTCGGGAAATGCCAGCGCACCGTAGAGGTAGACGCCGTACAGCTTGTCGCCCAGGGCGGCATCGAGGCCGCGCAGGAAAGCATGGCACAGGTCGTGGAGCTCTTCTGGCACTTCCATGTCAACCCTGTTCAGTCGGTGTTTGGCCGTCCGCCATGGGCTTGCGAGAGCGCGGGAACTCTCTCAAACAGGACTTGCCCCAATCGAAACTAGTCGGAGGGTACGTGGGTAGGTTCCCGCCTTGCGGCTGGCTCGCCGCGGCTGTTCTATAGGTCGGGCGGGTCACAAGCCTCAACGTCGTGTCCTCGCACATCATGACCTTGAAAACCCACTTGCCTTGTGGGCAAGTCCAGGGGCAGCCGCAAGCTGAACCGGGCGCGCTGCCCGATCTGCTCCACGCCCACGCACCCACCGTGGCGGTCGGCGATGGCCTTGACGATGGCCAGCCCCAGGCCGCTGCCCGGATACTCGGCCGTGTTCCGGCCGCGGTGAAAGCGCCGGAAAAGGTGCGGGAGATCCTGTGCCGGAATGCCAATGCCGGTGTCCTCGACCCACAGCTCGGCGGTCCCGCCGTCCTGGCGCAGCCCGACCAGCACGCGGCCGCCTTCGGGAGTGAACTTTAGGGCGTTATCCACCAGGTTCGTCAGGGCCTGGCGCAATTGCGCCGGGTTGCCCCGCACGCTCAGCGGCTCCTCGGGCAGGACCAGGTCAAAGGCGAGGCCGGCCTGCTCGGCCTGGGAGGCAGCCATTTCGGCCACCTCCTGGACGAGGGCGGTGAGCGACACTGCCCGGAGCGCCTCGTGGTTCGTCCCGGACTCGATGCGCGACAGGCTGAGCAGGCCAGCGGTCAAAGCCTCCAGCCGGTCCACCTGCGCCTGTGCACGCACCAGCCGCTCACCCTGCCCGGGCGGGGCATCTTGGCGCACCATCTCCAGGTTGGTGCGCAGTGTCGCCAGCGGCGTGCGCAGCTCGTGGGCCGCGTCGGACACCAACTGGCGCAGGGCCGTCACAGTCGACTCTACCCGCTGCGCCATGAGGTTGTAGGAGCGGGCGAGGGCGCCGAACTCGTCGAGGCGCGCCACGTCGGCCCGGGCCGAGAGGTCGCCCTCGGCCATGGTGGCAGTGACCTGGGTCAGCGCCAACAGGGGCGCGCTGATGCGGCGGCTGGCCACCCACCCCACCAGTGCGGCCAGCACCACGGCGACGGCGCTCGCCCATGCCCAGGCACGCGCCACGCTGGCCACGATCTGCTGGCCGTAGGCCGGGCCCTCTGAAAGCTCGACGTAGCCTTCCAGGCTCGCCCCCGCATCGTAGAACGGCTGGCGCACCACCCTGATCGAGCGCCGGCCCTCCGGCGGCGCCCCCTCTATGCTGAGGCCAAAACCATAGGGCGTGCCCACGGCAGGCAGGGCAAAGAGCAGGCCGGGCGGGGTGAGGCCCGTCACTTGCTCGCTGCCGA
>Ga0315286_10006647_pt1 | contig 11261 bp, 13 predicted proteins | sample YL17G10_0_MG_FD_205038 | JGI IMG/M metagenome (GOLD analysis project Ga0315286, IMG submission 205038) | Sediment microbial communities from Yellowstone Lake, YNP, Wyoming, USA - YL17G10_0 | ecosystem: Environmental > Aquatic > Freshwater > Lake > Sediment | place: USA: Wyoming | collected...
GAATACACGAACCTCTATCTAAAATTCAATTTCATAAAAAAGCACCAATCAAACGTATTTCCATGCTAAGTAAAAAAACCATACCTGAATCAAAAATTCATGTTGCTGTTCACTTTGTTGATGCCATCGATAAAAAAATATCAAAATACAGCATATTGCATATGCATGATGTAGATGAAGTGAACATACTTCTTTCACAGAATGATAAACTGGTCTATGAAATTCAACTGGATGATGAAATCTATAAGGTGAGTTCACCTGTGACTATATTCATTCCAAAAGGTGTAAAACATAGGGCTGATGTTATCTCGGGAAGCGGATTCTTTGTGTGTTTGATCATGTCCAACAAATACAAAACATCATAGTTTTACCATCAAGACCTGCTGGGTATAAAATGCATAAAATACCTATCACTGGTTAAATCCAAGATACACTTAATCCAATTAATTGAATAAAAAAATCTTACACGTTCTACATACTCTTGAAAAAAGAGCTGATTATGAGCAAAAAAATTACAGCGAGATTCATCATGATGAAAGGATGCTCGCAATAACTAAAGACACTGGAATTTTTTATAATATTCTTCTCAAAATACACAAGCCCAAAAAGATACTTGAAATTGGCACATCTACTGGTTACTCTACCTTGTGGTTTGCAGATGCCATGACTGGAAAAAACTCAAAGATAATTACAATAGAAAAAAACCCCAAAAAAATTAAACTGGCACGAAAGAATTTTAGTAAAGCTGGTGTGTCTAGCATGATAGAAATCAAGCAAGGCATAGCAAGGGATGTTCTAATTCAACTAAGTAAATTTAGAAAATCAAATACACGAGAGCATTTTGATTTTATATTTATTGATGCAGATAAAGAAGAATATTCATTTTATTTTGATATTTGTTTATTAATGTTAAAAAAAAATGGCATAATTGCTGCAGACAACATCATTTTTCCAAGACGATTCCAAAAACACATAAAAAAATATCTAAATCATATTGATAGAATCCCACATGTTGAATCAATCACAGTCCCTATTGGCAATGGGCAAGAGATATCTTTCAAGAAAAAATGAAAAACTCTATAATATTAGTTTATGACGAACATCAAACAGCAAGAACATATGTGATTAATTTATAAAAATTTGATCAAAGTTAATCAATATTATACATGTTACCATGAATTATTTTGTTCTCATTTATGGTAGGATGATTTTTTTTATTAACAAGATAATCGAGACAAATAAAACTCTAATAATCAGGAATGCATAGAACAAACATTGAATTATGAAACTTTTTGTTCACAAATTTTAGAATCTAATCCTAAAATTAGATTTGCTACAGTTTATGATCAATGGGCTGTTCGCGTTGGAGGTGGCATGCGTAAAGGATTAACTAGCCTACTTTCAGAGCATAAGGAAAATGAATTGGTCACTCTTTCCATAATTGATTGGAAGGCACGTAAAGAAATGTCAAAATGGCTTGGCAAAACAAAATACACCCTGGCTGAATATGACTTGGTTAAGCGCTTTTCCCTTTATCTGGGGGATGACCATTTGCTTCTTGTAAGCACAGAAAAAGATGTCGACACAGATACATTGGTAGATAAAATTATCAAACTTTATTACAAAAATCAAGATTAAGTGATTTCAAATAACATTACGTATCTGAAAACACACAATATTCAGGAAGGAAAAGGAATCGCCGAACCCAGTGAATCTGGAGACGAGGTAAACAAGTACAAGCCATAATGATATTAACTATCTTATTTATTCTTTAGATGATTTTTAGATTGTTTTTGATTTATCTTGTTTAATTTTTTTTAAATAATCTCACATTCCTATTCTAAAACCACCAAGGTTAAAGTTACTGCCTTGTGTTTCTTGATTATTTCTAACTCCAAGCAAATCAATTAACTCTTTGAGATTCTTTGTTTGAAAATACACCGTGGCTGGACCCGATATCTCTGTAACTAGTCCTTCTCCTCCAAGTATAGTGCTTTTGAATCCACCAAACTTTACAACTTTGTAATCTGAATCAATACTTAGTGCAACAAGATGATAGTTATCCAGAATAAATTTCTCTCCTGGCAAAATTTGTTTTTCAATTATTCCACCATAAGCGTTACAAAAAATCTTGCCTTCTCCGGTCACTTTTAGCATGAAAAGTTCGCTTCCAAATATGCCCTTTGTGAATCCTTGCCATTTTGTATCAATTTCAACACCTGGTGTAGAAGCAATGTAAGATCCTGCTTGCACAATAAAGCCAGAACCATTATTTATTGAAATCTCTATTATATCCCCTACTGGAGGACCGGTAAGACCCAAAACACATCCGTCCTCTTTTGCAGTGTACTTGTTGACAAAAAACGTCTCATTTCCCAAAAGTGAGACCTTGACTGTTTTTAGAATTCCTGCACGCATCTTTGTGTCTATTTCTATATTACCTTTCATGAAAACCAAAGCCCCAGCTTCGGCAGTAATGGTTTCATCTTTTTTTAGAGCAACTTCCAATATACTCATTGGATTTTTAAGAATTTGAAATTCCATAAATCAACAAAAAAGACTGTGGTAAAAAAACTATTGTATTTAAAAAATAATAGACATAAACGCCAAATAATATCTGATTAGATTATCTTCTTGTAATCCACAATAAAATTGATAACCCAATTGTTTGCACAATATTAATTGCAAACAGATATTGTGATATCATATCTGCAGATTTCATAAGATCTGAATTATGCATGTAGAGGGTTGCCCAAAATATAACAATTACAACATTTTGAATCATTAGTAGTGTTGCTACTAATACCAATCCAAGTGTATAGTATGATCTGATTAGTCTCATGTTTTGCACATAAGTTGTAACTGTTATTGCCAACAGTACAACATTCACTAGAGCTGCAATTACCGCGGCAATCATAAAATCAATCATGATAAACTCCTTTGACATAAGTTAATTTACTTTGTTCCAATTCTCTCCATAATCTCCACAAGCACATTTTGGTTATCTTTCATTATTTGAGTTAGTTTGTAAGATGCACCATAGTCTTTTTCTTCTTTCACTATTAATTCATTTTTTGTCAAAATGTTAACATGGTGAATTACCGTTTTATGATCAAGCTTTAATGTTGTTGCGATTTTGTTTGCATTTAGTGGCATATTTGCAAGTAAACTCAATATTTTTGCTCTATTGATGCCACCTCTAGTGCCTGCAATTATTGACCACAATATCATCTTAAATCTTGGATCTACTATGGAATCATTTTTTCCTTTAAAAGAATCCATAAACCGAAAAATATCTCTTGGAATTATTGTATCCAGAGAAAATACTGGAAAATTAACCGTAAATACAAACATTAACAAAAAATTCAATTCCTGCTATAAAAACTAGAATTTCTTGTTCTGTAATTGTATGTTTATTTAATTAAAAAAATTATTGGGAAGATAAATCTGCATTTCCAAAGAGAACACCAAAGGTTTTACACCAAATCAGAACTTTGTTGTATTGTTTAAGATCTGTACCCTCTGGAATCTCATAATTTTGATTTCCATTATTTGCCTTTAGTTCACCAAGACTAACAAAATTTGATGCCTTGTTATCTGTGGCAAGATACACATACAAATCTGGACCATTGGTGGCTTTGAAGTTCTCTAATCTGAGAACATTATTTCCATTATCTAATGGAATTGTTCTTGCTATTCCTTGAGCATCATGGATTCCATCACCAAGGCCAACAAATGTACCTACGTAGGTTTGCATGGCTTTCTCTTCCATCATGGCTTTCTCTTCCATCATGGCTTTCTCTTCCATCATGGCTTTCTCTTCCATCATGGCTTTCTCTTCCATCATGGCTTTCTCTTCTATCATGGCTTGATTTTTCATCATTGCATCTTTATCTTTCATCTTTGAGGAAACTGCAGAATTTGGTAATGCTTCATCAACAGTGGTGTTTGTAAAGTACGGTGAAATTGCATACACCCCTCCTATTCCAATTATTGCCACTATTGCAATAACTAGTAACGATTTTTTCATGAAATAAAATTTCTCTAAAGATATAAAGACGATTTTCCATTTCTCACCCCAATCTTTTTGACTATAAAAAAACCTTAAAGTTTAATTAAAATAGATTGGGGTCTAACTTGGATAATCAGTTTTATTACTCAATCCAAATATTGTATTTATGACAGAGGTCACCATACTTGTAGCCCTATTTGCTGGCATAGCATCATTTGTCGCACCATGTATACTGCCAATGATTCCAGCTTTTCTTGCATACATATCTGGTACTACCGTTACAGAACTCAGTTCTAAAAGTGGATCTACTATGACCATTAACAGAACAGGTATAATTCTAAACACTGTATTTTTTGTGCTAGGGTTTTCAGTAGTATTTTCTGCTTTGGGTGTTTTGATTAACAGTATTTTATCAAGTGCAGCTGGCGATATAATACAAAGTCTAAACTATGTTGGAGGAATAATCATCATATCATTTGGACTATTTTTGTTATTATCAACAAAGATTAGAGCCCTAAATATAGAAAAGAAATTTTTCCCAAAAAGAAAAAAATCTAGTTATCCACTATCTTTTGTATTTGGTCTAGCTTTTGCAGCGGGATGGACTCCATGTGTGGGTCCAATACTTGGAACGATTCTAACGTTGGCTGCAACTACACCCTCCGTATCATTTCATTTGTTGTTAGCTTATTCTCTCGGACTTGGAATTCCATTTGTTCTAATGGGCGTATTTTTCTCAAGGGCTACAAGAGTAATACGAGCAATGAGTAAGCATCTAAAATATTACAATTTGATATTGGGAGGATTCATAATACTTTTAGGAATTCTTGTATTTACAAACAAGCTTGTATACATTGCAAATTTTCCACTTTTAGACAAGTTGCTATTGTTAGGGTGATTAAATGAAATCAGAAATAAAGACCCCACTAATTTTAGGAATAGCAATTTTAGCTGGAGTAACTGTTCTTAGTTTATCATTATCTGTATTGGATTCACAACCACAAACTATTGGAAACACATCAGATAAATCTAAAACATTTTCAAATTCTGATCTTAGTAAGATTGGATACAAGAAAGCACCCGAACTGGTAGGAATTTCAGGATACATAAACATACTACCTGATGAACTACAAAAGAAAATACAAAACCATGTAGTACTTTATGACATTTGGACGTATAGTTGCATAAACTGTGTTAGAACATTGCCATTTATCACAGCTTGGGATGAAAAATACTCTGATCAGGGTTTATTGATAATTGGTATTCATACTCCCGAATTTGAATTTGAAAAAAATATTGAAAATGTTAAGTTGGCAGTAACAAAATATGGAATACACTATCCTGTTGTTTTAGACAATGACCATAAAACATGGAATGCATTTGAGAATAACTATTGGCCTAGAAAATACATTGCCGATCATGAAGGCTATATCCGATATGATCATATTGGTGAAGGAGGCTATCAAGAAACCGAGAAGGTAATACAAGATCTACTAAGAGAAAGAAACGAATCTTTGGGACTAAATGCATCGTCTGCAAAAGAATTTGTCAAGATTGTTGAGTTTGATTCAGCAGGATTTAGAACTCCAGAATTATATTTTGGATATGATTTTGTATCTGGAAGAAATCAACTCGGGAGTCCAGAGGGATTTAAACCAAATCAAGATGTTACTTACTCTATTCCAGAATCAAAGCAACTACATAATTTCTATCTTAATGGAACATGGGAGAATTTGAAAGGAAGTATGAAATTAATTTCTGATTCTGGATCCATTGTTGTTCCATATAGTGGAAAAGAAGTAAATATTGTAACTGCCGGTGAAGGTAATCTGAAAATCAAAATCGATGGAAAAATCATTGACTCCTCAATTTCTGGAAAAGACGTTGGAACACTTGGACGTATACAGGTACATGAACCTGGATTATACAATATTGTACAAACAGATACCTCTGAAGAACATACTCTGGAAATATTAGTAGAAACTCCAGGATTTGAGATATTCACATTCACATTTGGATAGGGAAAAATGTCAGAGTCTAAAACACAAAAAATTTGTCCTGTCTGTTATATTATAGTGTAATTCTAAGAATCAAATATATTCTGATAAATTAGTAATCCCCAACATTTACGCATGAAAAGTTACTCTAATCCCAATTATAATTGAAAATATATTGCTAGAGAAATTGTTTCATTATGGGATATATTTGACCACTACCTCCTGATTACAAGAACATGTTTGCAGAGAATTTACGTTATAAAGTGGACATACAAATGACATTCACACCTAAAATAATACGTATTAAAAGTTAATGTGGATGCTGATGATGAGCGGAAAAGCCGTCTGATATATGATGAGGATTATGAGTAATGAAGCATCCGTACATCTCTTCTTTGAAGATTTGTTGAATTATTTTTTTTATTAACATGAAATTAGCTGCACTTTTTTCAGGGGGAAAAGACAGTGCATATTCTATTTTCTTGGCAAAAAAACAAGATCACGAAATAAAATGTCTCTTAAGTGTTTTTCCTAAATCTGATGAAAGTCACTTATTACATCATCCTAATTTACAATGGACACATCTGCAATCGCAATCAATGCAAATCCCTCAATTGACAATTAAATCTGAATTCGATAAAACTGACAATGAAATAAAATTATTAGAAAAAATCCTGATTCAATCTATAGATGAATATCAAATAGAGGGAATAGTGCATGGTGGAATTCAAAGCCAATTTCAAAAAGAAAAATTTGAAAATTTATGTGACAAGTTAAATCTCAAATCAATAACACCATTATGGAATCGTAATCCGATAGAGTACATGAATGAATTAATATCCTCAAACTTTGTATTCATTATTACCAGTGTTTCATCAGGTGGATTAGATGATTCATGGCTTGGTAAAATAATTACAAAAAACGACATTATTGATCTTTATACTCTCTCTCAAAAATTTGGTTTTAATTTAAATTTTGAAGGTGGAGAAGCAGAAACGTTTGTCATCAATTGTCCTATTTTTTCACATCAAATTGAAATCATTCAAGGAACAAAAATTTGGGATGGCTATAGAGGAAGGTTTGAAATAGTGGATGCGAGGCTAAATTACAATGCTTGATAGCCTAAAGAATAATCTGCGTGATGCAATCAAGAAAATTGTAAAATCTTCTGGTATAGATGAAGAACTCATCAAAGAATTGTCAAAAGATGTCCAGAGAGCATTATTGCAATCTGATGTCAATGTGAGATTGGTTCTTGAAATTACAAAGCAATTAGAAGCACGTTCATTAAATGAAACACCTCCACCAGGGTTGTCAAGAAAAGATCACATTGTGAAAATTCTATATGATGAACTTGCAAAGATGTTGGGTAAAGAAACCGATTTTGATTTCAAACCTGGTAAACAAAACAAGTTAATCATGCTTGGAATTCAAGGAAGTGGAAAAACAACTGTAACTGCCAAACTTGCTAAATTTCTAATTAAACAAGGTTATACCGTTGGTGTAATAGGGGCTGATACATACCGACCTGGAGCATTAGTTCAATTACGAACCATGTGTGAAAAATCAAATGTTGAAGTATACGGCGAACCAAACAACAAAGATTCTCCGGACATAGTAAAAAATGGTCTAAAACATTTTGAAAAATTACCTTTGGATGTAATAATAATTGATACTGCTGGACGACACAAAGAAGAAAAGGATCTATTGGCGGAAATGGAACAAATTAACAAAGTTACTGATCCTGATCTTGCAATACTTGTTATTGATGGAACCATTGGTCAACAATGCTTCAATCAAGCTGAGGCATTTCATAAAACAATTCCTGTAGGTGGAATCATTGTTACAAAATTAGATAGTTCTGCAAAAGGAGGTGGAGCAATTGCAGCTTCTGCAGCTACTGGTGCTCAAATCATGTATGTTGGAACCGGAGAACGAATTGATGATTTAGAAAAATTTTCACCAACTAGATTTGTTGGTAGATTACTTGGAATGGGTGACATTCAAGCAGTTTTAGATTTGGCAAAAAGACTAGAAAATGAAGGAGACGATGTCAGACTAAAACGAATTTCCAGTGGAAAAATGAACATGGATGATTTTTTCTATCAATTAGAAGAAGTGACCAAAGTAGGCTCATTGAAAGGATTTCTTGATAACATGCCTGGTCTTTCAGGTATGGTAAAAGATGATCAATTAGATCAAATGGAAGAAAGGGTGTCAAAATGGAGATTCATTATTCAAAGTATGACCAAAACAGAAAAAGCAGATCCTGATATATTGAATTCATCTCGAATTAAAAGAATTTCTAGAGGCTCTGGTTGGCCTGAACACGAAGTTAAGGAACTACTCAAAAATTATAAAAATTCAAAAAACATGATGAAGGCATCCAAAGGAAGACAAATGCAAGGTACACTTCGTCGTATGGGATTTGGTTAGATCTCTTATCCATTTGTTAAAAATTAGAAATTAAAATGACTATCAAAGAAATTATCCCTATCGCAAATCAAATCATACGAAATTATGAGTTATGTGATAGCTGTTTAGGTAGACTTTTTTCTAAACAACTACACCTGTCATCAAATAAATTACTTGGAAAGAAATTAAAGATGTCTGTAAGACAATCCTCTAAAAAATGTTTTATTTGTAAAAATCTCCTAGATAATCTCACGCCTTATTTGAAATTAATGTTGGATGCTTCTTCCAAATATGATTTTTCATCTATGATTGTTGGGGCTTTGATTAAACCATCTGTAATAGATAGAGATGATTACATAAGATCAAAATACAAACTTAGGGGAATTGATAGCGTTAAAACTGATATTACCAAAGAACTTGGGAAACAATTCACTAAAAAAACAAAAAAAACAATTGATTTTCTAAACCCTGATCTTACTTTTACAATTAATTTTAAAGATGAATCATGTCAACTGCGCTCAAAACCTATTTTATTACATGGAAGGTATACAAAATCCGAGAGAGGGTTACCTCAAAAACAAAAATCGTGTGTTAATTGTTCTGGAAAAGGTTGTAGGTCTTGTAATTTTCATGGTATCTCTGAATACGACAGCGTTGAAGGCAAACTTTCTGAATTTCTTTTTGATAAATTTGGAGGAACAACTGCAAAATTTACTTGGGTTGGTGGAGAAGATAAATCTAGTCTAGTTTTAGGTTCTGGGAGACCATTTTTTGTCAAAATTCAAAATCCATTCAAAAGAAATCTCATTCTACCTAGAAAAATAACATCTGATTCTGTTGTTATACATAATTGCAAAATAATCTATGTACCTCCAAAAACCCCAATTAAATTTAATTCCACAATAGAATTGAAAATTTCTACAGAAAATGAAATTTTACCTACAACTATGGTAAAATTAAAGAGTATTCTCAGTGGACCTGTAGTGGTTTATGAAACATCTGGAAAACGATCTGAAAAGGTCATTTCTGATTTAAAATATAAAAAAACTTCAAAAAATTGTTTTACTTTATTTATTAAAGCAGAAGGTGGATTGCCTGTAAAACGATTTGTGGATGGCGATAATGTAACTCCGGGAATTCGGCAAATAATGAATGATAAATGTACGTGTATGACGTTTGATTTTCTTGAAATTAACCTAAAATGATAACAATTAACTAATACCTGATTTTTTACATAAATCATGCCAATACGAAAAAAAAGTAAACATAAGAGACATGCAGATCAAAGAGCTGACAGACGTAGAAAAAAGACAGCGAAATCAGGCAAGCCAAAATCCAGAAAGTCAAAATCCAAATAGGATCAACCTTTTTACATTCAAATTTCTCGAGAGAATACATTGGATCCGTTAATACGAATGAAAGAGGCGCATCTTAAGGGATTAATTCCAGACGATGTCTATGATCTTATTGTAAAACGTTTTCCTATAATTGTGGATGGCATTAATAGGATTGAAAAAACATCTGGAATACGTTATCCTACAGCTTACGTAGAACCTTCAATTATTATTTCATCTCCTAATCCAAATTCTTATGAATTTGGAATATTATTTGCTCGTACTATTCCGATATTTTTTGACGATAAATTTCATGTTGTAATTCAGATTTCTGCGCCTTTAATTGCATATGGCCTTAAAGGTACAATTCATGCAATTTTGGCACATGAGTTTTTACATTTTCTTGAATTAATTCGAAAAATTTCTAAAATGGATTTACTTTCAGATGAAATCACTGGAAATCTATTTGAAAGTGTTTATGCTGATGAGGCAAGATTGTTTGAACCTAAGGTAGTATTCAAAGACAGAACTCTGTTAGATCATATCACAAAACGATTCCCTGCAGGTTTTAGAGATCATAAGTTAGAAGACAAAGTAATACAATTTTGGTTAGAGAAAAATCTTCCAAAAATAAACATCTCCCTTGATGCCAATACTGTCAAATTATCTGCTGAATCCTTATCTAAAATAAAACTTGATCCTATATTTTTACATCGAATAGACCAATTAGAACAAAAAAGTGCTAAAATTCGTAAGAAAAAACTTTACTGATAAACTTTTATTAAATTACAATATTTTCTGAATTCTTTATTACACACATTGATTAGATGGGTTTGTTTTTATGAACGATTAATTTTGGAAATCTGTAATTATGGAATTAGTTTTAGAAATTATATTCATATAATCTACCCCTGGGTCTATACTTAACAAAAAGAGATTTCCATTAAGATGTAAACTAATTAAAGTAACTTTCTCATATTCTGTAATTGATGTTTTTTCTTTACCAAATTTATGAGATAAATTTTGAAGATTTGTCCATCTCTCAAAAGTATAATGAATTGACATTTTCGCTTCATCGGGATTAAGTAATTTTGCATCATTACGCTTTTTTTCACTTACTAAATCTCCTTTAGAATCCAAAACTCCAGTAAATCTAACGTGTGAATCTATTTTTAACACTTTATCGCATAATTTTTTATAATCCATTTTTTCACTAGAAATTATCATATTATTATGTTTTATTTAGAATTTTTTCTAATGTTTAATAGTTTCATACGTTAACGGCATATTTTTAATTCTGAATTAAATAAAATCTGTTGTAATGAGAAGAACTTTATTGATTAAATTCTGTTAATCCACATTTTCCACAGGTGTTTCTGTCTTTATGTTTAGACATGAAAACTCCTTTTCCGCATCTGGAACAATTTTTTCTACCTCTTGTTAATTTATCTCCGTCAATTTTAAAATATTTATAGACATTTGGGCTGGAACCTTTTTTTCCAG
>Ga0315286_10006648_pt1 | contig 11261 bp, 10 predicted proteins | sample YL17G10_0_MG_FD_205038 | JGI IMG/M metagenome (GOLD analysis project Ga0315286, IMG submission 205038) | Sediment microbial communities from Yellowstone Lake, YNP, Wyoming, USA - YL17G10_0 | ecosystem: Environmental > Aquatic > Freshwater > Lake > Sediment | place: USA: Wyoming | collected...
AACGGAAGCCCATTGTGGTGTGGAAAGGCGGTGAAAGTGAGGCGGGCGCCCGAGCGGCGGCTTCCCACACGGGAGGCATGGCAGGGGAGGGCAGGATATGGGAGGCCGCCTTCCGTCAAAGCGGAGTAACCCAAGTCCGCTCCCTCGAGGAGTGGATAGATGCAGTCCTGGCGTTCGCCTTCCTGCCTGCGCCGCAGGGTCGGGGCGTCTTCATCATCGGAGTGGGCGGCGGCAATAGTGTCGTATACACTGACACGTGCGTCCGCGAAGGACTCTCTGTTCCTGCACCTACGGAAGCCACCATGGAAAAACTGCGGGAGACCGTACCCGCCGCTGGGTCCATTGCGGGCAATCCCTTAGATGACTGGCGGACAGTGGTGGATCCAACCTACTTCGGCTCAATTTTAGAGCTTGTCTATGGAGACCCTTCCACAGCGATGGTGCTCGTGGACCGGATCATCCCCCGTAAAACCTTTCACATGCCAAAGATGCCTGATCCCACCCAGGAGACGATCGCTCAGGTGCGAAATAAAGGGCACCGCAAGCCGACAGTCTTCACAGTGGATGCGGGAGGCGGCGACCCCGAACTGGCTGCGCAGGGTGCGGCCCTGCAGGCGGCCCTGAGCAAAGAGAAACTTCCCGCGTACCCCTCGGTGCAGCGCGCAGCCCGAGCCCTAATGCACCTTTATCGCTATCACGCCTGGCGCAAGATGAGATGAAGGAAAGTGTTACTCTGCTTCAGCGAATCTGCTGGCATTCCCGCCACCCGAGTATCGCTAGGGGCGTTATTCGCCGCCGGTCCGTGTGGTCTCATCCAGCCGCCGTCTAAACAACCCGACCCCGCGGTACCCGCACTCCTCGCACCTGCCGTTAACGATTTATCTTTCGAGTCTATTGCGTTCCCCCAAGATCTGCAGGTTATGATTTCGATACGCTAGTCCTAGAGCGGAGCACCTCATGCGGGGCCATTTGCAGAACGGATTGTCCGGAGAGCTCGCAGTGCGCTCTTTTCCGGTTTGGGCGGCATCCAGCATCCAGGATCAGTGGCGGCGGCGGGGGGAAATTCACGAAATCATGAGCGGCGCTTAAGTTGATGGGACTTTGTTAGCGCAACGAGATTTCAAGATTCTTTCCCAGAGCCTTTGCGACCTTCTGAATCGTGGAAAGCTTAATGTCCTCGGCATGATTTTCGATGCGAGAGATGGCCGTCTTCTGAGTTCCAACTCGATCGGCGAGTTCTTCCTGGGTTAACCCTGCTTCTTCTCGCGCCTGTCTGAGGATCACACCAATCTTGAAGTCCCGGTATCCCTCGTCAAACCCTGTGACAAATTCGGGATCGGTCTTCTTTCTACTCTTGATATATCGGTCAAGGTCGCTCATGATGCCCTCCTGTTCCTCGTGAAATAATCTCTGCGGTAATTCTCAGCCAGCTTGATCTGTCTGGCATCGGTTCTTTGAGACTTCTTGGCGTACCCATGTGTCAGTACCAGAGTGTCACCGTTCACAAAGAAACCGAATATTCTGATGGCCTTGGACTTTGTCTTTACTCTGCACTCCCATATTTCCTCAGTTCCGGTCAGTTTTTTGAAATACCGATAGGGAATCCGATCAAGTTCTTCTATGAGTTTGAGTACCCACAAAATTTTTTGAGCCTCCTTCGATTCAAGAGAATCCAGGAAATACTCGACAGGGCGCTTTCCGGTTTCGGTCGTGTAGAAGGTGACGTTCCGAGGCATGATTGAAGTTAACACGTGCGTTAACATCTGTCAACTGAAATTACCATTCATCAGCTGCCATCTGCCGTCTGTCCTCTGCCTTTGCCATTCTACTGTCTACTGACTCCTGTCTCCTGTCTCCCATCTTTTTATTACCCTGTGATCTTTGACTTCCGTGGCTCTGAGGCTCTGATCTCTGCCCTCTGGTTCTTCCATGCTTCCAGCATTTCAACATTTCATTATTCCCTTAATCCCTTGCTTTTGCCTGCCCATTTGCGTATCCTGCCTTCATAGTTTTTGGCCCTGGTTGGTGTATCGCTTTTTGATCCGAAAACCGCTTCGAGATCGAGGAGGCGTGAAACACGAAGGCCCTGAATAAAGATAGATTGAAAGCCCCATTCCCCAGCGCGGGACATGGGGCTTTGTCTTCTGTGGGCGTTGCATGGGCTAGGATTAGCCTTTAAGGTACCAATTTGGCACCTCAAATTGGACCGGTCACAATTTGTGACCACTTCTGGAGACTCTAGAGACAGTTGGAGTTGAGCATGACTTCTAAGGAATTGCCTATCTCAGTTGAGCGGATCGAGAAAGCGATTCTGCTGGTTCGTGGGCAAAAGATCATGCTGGATAGAGACCTGGCTGTGCTCTACGGGGTAGAGACGAGAGTTTTAAACCAAGCTGTTAGCAGGAACATCAAACGGTTTCCTCCGGATTTCATGTTCGAACTAACCCGTGAAGAGATAATGAGGATATCACAAACTGTGATATCCTCTGAGATCAAATACTCGAAACGTGTTCATGCCTTCACCGAACAAGGGGTTGCTATGCTTTCAAGCATCCTCAATAGCGAACGGGGCATTGAGGTTAACATTGCCATCATGCGGGTATTTGTGAGACTTCGGGAGATGATGGCGACGCACAAGGAGCTGGCCTTCAAACTTGTGGAACTGGAAGAACGGCTCGAAGGGCACGATGAACAGATCCAAAATATCTTTGACGCGATTCGCCAGCTTATGACCCCACCGGATCCACCGAAAAAGAGGATTTACCCCGTTAAATTGAAGCTGGCAGCTTGATGATGGGTAGGGAGAGATGTCGGAGGGGAGAAAGCTGTTGGGATGAATCATGATGAACGACATTTAACTGGGGTAGGGTTTGAAGCAAAGGAAGCTCCCGCACCTTATGGCAAGGGTGTAAAGAAGAAATAGGGCAGGGCGATTTCGGAACTGGAGTACTTCGGCCTAGTCAAATAGGCCTCTCATGTCACAAATGGGAAAGAGCTTTTGCGTTGCTTGACCATTTCCCGGAGCCCTTTCGAAGAAGTAGAATTGTCAAAATGCAAGACCTGACCCCAGGCACTTTAGCTCACATGGATATCACTCGATTCGTGTCGCGGTCTGCTCCGCAATGACGGCCAGTTCCGCGGCCTTGAAAAACATCTCCTGGGAATAGGCCTTCGTCGTGTGGTTCAGGCTGTCCAGGATAAGAGCGCCAAAGAAAGGGAAGCCGACCTGACCGGTCACGGAGAACTGCCGTTCGCCTTTGTGGTCGACGAGAAACACCTGGTCTCCGTCCTTGCTGCGGGCAACATCGATGTACTTTCTCATTTCGATATATCCTTCGGTGCCGAGGATGAATGCCCTCCCGTCGCCCCAGACGCCCAGGCCGTCCGGCGTGAACCAATCGACCCGGAAATAGTTCGTCGCGCCGTTGTCCGCCAGGAGCGCCGCGTCGCCAAAATCCTCCAGTCCGGGATATTGTTTGAATTTATAGTTCGCCACCTTGCTGGAGAGGACACGTGCGTCCTTCGCCCCGGAATAAAAGAGGAACTGCTCGATCTGATGACAGCCGAGATCCACCAGGATGCCGCCGACCTTTTCTTTCGCGAAGAACCATCCCGGTCGCTGGGAGAGGCTGATCCGGTGCGGACCCATCCCGATCACCTGGACGACTCGGCCGATCGCCCCGTCTGCGATGAGGGTTTCCGTGAAGACAGCCGCCTCCACATGCAGCCGCTCACTGTAATAGACGGCGTATTTTTTGCCCGTTTGGTCGACTTTTTTTCTGGCCGCCGCGATCTGGTCCATGGTGGTGAAGGGAGGCTTGTCGGTGAAATAGTCCTTCCCGTGGTCCATGGCCTCAAGCCCGATATCGCAGCGATCGCAAGGAACCGCTGCACTCGCGACAAGGTGAATGGAGGGGTCTTCCAGGATCGCTTTCTTCGAAGAGACGGCCTTCGCATCGGAAAACGCTTTCCGGAAATTCTCCACCTTCGCCGGATCCGGATCGTACACCCCCACAAGCTCGGCCCCCGCCTCGACGAGGCCGTTGCACATCCCGAAGATATGTCCGTGATCCAGCCCGATAACACCCACCCGGAAATCCCCTTTAGCGCACACCGGGGCGGACTTCCCCCGGGGGGCGTAATTCATTCCGTTGGATTTCTGCATCCTAATGCTCCTTAAGTGTGGACTTCGGCGATGGCGCCGGTGCCCATAATTGCTATTCCGATCATGTCTCCCCTCTACAGGTTCTTAATTGTTTTATCAATATTTTTCGCTTTTTCGCTGGGTACCGCCGGGGCGAACGACATTTGTTCACCCCGGCGCCTTGCCGATATAATCCATGACTTTGTAAAGCGATGTGAGAGTGTTTGGAGGCTTCATGAGGTGACCTCACGAAAAGCATTGTTATGTTTCGTTTTCCATCAGCATGTGAAAGTTCCTGGCACCCCTTTCGGGGGTGTCAAGGATAAAGAAGTATGAGAATTCCTATTGACAAAATCCGCCACCGGCGTTACGGACAATCCTAATTTCGCAATATTGCCGCCCTTTCGTCCATCATCGAAGGCGGCTCATCGGAGAGAAAACGACCATACATCCGTGTGGGGATTTAATCCCCAATGCCCTCGCTCAGGGATTGCCGAGAGGGTCCGTTTTCTCTTCTCAACCCGTTCTCTGCTTGAAAAAGCCTCCCCGGAAGGACGAGATCTGGCTCCCAGGCCTTGTTCAAAGGATTCGGGCCCAGACACAAGACGGTCAAGTTCTGCAGGGCTGATTTTGTAATGAGTGACAGGTTTGCCTGTTCCATGAATGGTTGCATTGCTGTGAGATCGGAGGCATTCGGATGACAGACGAACAATGGAAGGCCCTTCTGGACGTGATCAAAGGTGAGCGGATGGAGCCACTGCCCATTGGCTTCATCATCGATTGTCCCTGGCTGCCGGGGTGGTGCGGGATGGCGATCGCTGATTACCTCTCCAGCGAGAATAGGTGGTTCGAGGCCAACCGCAGGGCCAGCCAGACCTTCCCGGAGTTCATGTTCATCCCGGGATTCTGGTCCGAGTTCGGCATGTGCACCGAGCCCTCCGCCTTCGGTGCCCGCTGCATCTTTCCGCGCGACGCCTTTCCCCATGCGGAGAAGATCATCACGAACGAGAACCAGATCCTGGAGATCCAGGAACCCGATCCTTCCTCCGACGGGCTTCTGCCCTTCGTCCTCAACCGGCTGCGCTGGGCGCAGCCGCGGATCGAGGATCTCGGCCACAAGATCCGCTTCTCCATCTCGCGCGGTCCCTTCAATATCGCAACGTTCCTGATGGGCATGACCGAATTCTTGATCGCCCTCAAAACAAAACCCGAGGCCGTGCACCGTCTGCTGCGCGTCATCACCGACTTCCTCAAGAAATGGCACCAGCTCCAGTGGGAGACGATCCCGACGATCGACGGTATTCTGATCCTCGACGACGTCGTCGGCTTCATGGGCGAAGCGGATTTCATGGAGTTCTGCTTCCCCTACCTCAAGGAACTGTATGCCCCTGAGGCTGCGGTCAAATTCTTCCACAACGACGCGCCTTGCGCCGTATCGATCGGGCACTATGCCGACATCGGCATCAATGTTTTCAACCCCGGCATCCAGAAAACGATCGTCGAGCTGAAGCAGTTGTGCGACAACAAGCTGACGCTCTTTGCCGGCATACCGCCGCGCGACGTCCTGGCCGCGGGAAGTCCCGCCCATGTTTCCTCCGCCGTGCGGAACCTGCTGGCCGAAACGCCGGACCAATCCCGGCTGATCCTCTCCTGCGGAGGGGGAGTGCCGCCCGGTGTGACCACTGAGAACCTGCGCGCCTTCCTCGACGCGGCGCGCGGCAGTCATCTTCACACACCCTGACACCGGAAGGCACCCTGGTGACACGGTGATTCTTTAAAGATCGGCATACAGGAGTTCATTGAAACCTTGGAAAGGAGGAAGAATGATGAGGAGTAAAGCTGAAGACAGAGTCAATCGGAAGAGGTGGGCGGTCCCCGTCGCCGTACTGGGATCGGCGATGACCATTGCACTGCTCTTGATTGCAACCCCGTTCACCGCGATGGCCCAGACGACCTACGAGTTCCGAATGGCGCACGCGGAGGCCATCGGCACGCCCATCACCGACGCCTTTGAGACCTGGGGCAAGCTTCTGAACGAACGTTCCGGGGGACGGATCGTGGCCAAACATTTTCCGGCGGGACAGTTGGGGAACTACACCCAGTTGATCGAGGGGAGCCGCCTCGGAACCATCCAGGCCACGGCGGGAGGCCCCGATACGGAAGAGGCGGTCGCTCCGGAGATCGCGGTGACGGGACTGGGGTTCATCTTCAAGGACGAGGCCCATGTCGACCGTGTCCTCCAGGGAAAGATCGGCAAGGAAATGTCGGATATCGCCCGGCAGAAGACGGGGGTCGAATTTGTCGACTACGCCGAGGTCGGGTTTCGTCATCTGCTGACCAAGAAACCGGTGAACAACCTGGCCGAGCTTAAAGGCCTCAAGCTGCGCGTCCCGGAACTGAAGGTCTGGGTCAATTTCTGGAAGGCGCTGGGCGCCAATCCGACGCCCATGGCCTATGCCGAGCAGTACAGCGCTCTGTCCACCGGGGTCATTGACGGCCTCGAGGCCGATTTCTTCTCCATCAACGGCTTCAAATGGTACGAGCAGGCCAAGTACCTGGCACTGACCTACCATTGGTTCCTGCCCAAGGCCGTCCGCGTGAATGCAAAATGGCTGGACAGCCTCCCCGCGGACCTGCAGAAGTTGGTGCGCGATACGGCCAAAGAGGTCTTTGCCGAACAGCGGAAGATCAACCGGGCGAACACCTCCAAGGCCCTGGACCAGTTGAAGGCGCAAGGCGTGAAGGTCGTCCAGCCGGCCGACATGGCAGAATGGCAGTCCGTCACGGCATTCTTGTATGTCGACTACGCCAAGCAGTTTCCGAAGGCGGGGCCGATGATCGAAGCAATCAAGGCCCTGAGGTAGCCTTTTCCTTTTCCCATATTCCATACTTGAGGCCTCTGCGAGTCGCGGGTTGGTTGTCCCAACCCGCGACAGCACTATAAAACTCTATCCATAAGAAAAGATACCGTGAGCAAGAAACCCAAGAACGGCCCCATCCCTTCCGCCCTCCATTCCCTGGCACTCGGGGTGGGAAAAGGGCTGGGCTGGCTTGACGGCGTCTTGGAGTCCGTCTGCGCCATCCTTCTACTGGCGACGATTGCGGTCACGCTGACCCAGGTCTTTTTTCGCTATGCCCTCAACGCATCCCTCAGTTGGCCTGAAGAGATGGCCCGCTGGGCCTTCGTCTGGATGATTTTCATCGGGATGGCCCTCGGGGTTCAGCGGGACACCCATATCTCCCTTGACCTGTTGAGCCGAAAGGTCAGCGGACCCTGGCGAACCGCGCTCACGATCTTCAGACAGGTGGTGATCTGCGCCGCGAGTATCGCCCTGCTGAAACACGGCCTCGATATGGCCGACCGCGCCACATACGTCTCGCCGGCCCTGGAATGGCATTTTCGTTATCTTTACCTGGCCGTCCCCTGCGGTGCGGCCCTCAACATCCTCTATCTGGTCCGGCGGCGGGTCGAGGGAATGAAATATCCGCTGAATGCGGTTCTGGTCCTCGGCTTGGGCTCGCTCCTGTTTCTTCTCGTCAGGCATGTGAACATGGCGAACCTGACCGGGCTTCCCCCCACCGTGATCCTGATGATCTGCATGCTCCTTCTGCTTTTCCTGGGGGTCCCCGTGGGATTCGCCCTGGCCTACGGTACCATCGTCACGATTTCACCGCAGGGGGATCTGATGATGCTCACCGTATCGCAGAATCTCACTGCGGGGGTGGATTCCTTCACCCTCCTGGCCATCCCATTTTTCATTCTTTCCGGCGGGTTGATCAACGTCACCGGCATCGCCGATCTCCTGCTCGGCTTCGCCGCCTCGCTTGTCGGTCACTTCCGGGGCGGCATGGCCCAGATCAACGTCATCAACAGCGTGTTTATGGGCGGCATCACGGCCTCTTCAGCGGCGGACTGCGCATCCGACTCCAAGATCCTGATCCCCCAGATGGAAAAACGCGGCTACCCCCGGAGCTTCGCCTGCGCCAACACCGCCTCCTCGGCGGTCCTTGCCAACCTCATCCCGCCCAGCATGGGCCTCATCCTTTACGGGGCGCTGGCCTCCGTCTCGGTGGGCGCCCTGTTCGTGGCGACGATTGTGCCGGGGCTCCTGGTTGCGGGCGCTCAGATGGTCACGGTATTCTGGATCTCGGTCCGAAAAGGGTACGGCAGCGATAATCCCCGGGCCACGGCGCGCGAGCGTCTGAACGCCTTTCTCCTGGCATTGCCGGCCCTGCTCCTGCCCCTCGGGATCGTGGGCGGCGTGCGCATCGGCATGTACACGGCCACCGAGGCGGGGGCCGTCGCCGTCATTTACAGCCTGCTGATCGGGCATTTCCTCATCCGGAAGATGAACCTTCGCGATGTGGTGTCCTCGGTGCGGGAGTCCCTGCATGACGTCGCAGCCATCATGTTCGTCGTCGCCGCAGCCGCCCCTTTCGCCTGGGTGCTGGTCACCGAACAGGTGCCGCAGAAGATCGCCGCCGCCCTGGGCGAAATGGTTTCCCATCCGGCCCTCCTCCTTCTGATGATCAATGGATTCCTCATTGTAGTCGGGCTCTTCATGGAGATGGTGGCGGCGATGGTCATCCTGGTCCCCATCCTCGTCCCGATCATCCTCAAGGCCGGGATCGATCCCGTTCAGTTCGGCATCATCCTGGTCATGAATATCGTGATGGGGGCCCTGACGCCGCCGATGGGGGTACTGATCTTCACATCCGCGCGAATCGCCAAAGCGGACGTGGCCGAGGTCTTCAAGGCGGCCCTACCCTTTATCTTGAGCATCCTGGCCGTCCTGATGCTGGTGACCTACGTTCCGTCCCTGAGCCTCTTCCTTCCCGATTTGATCGGACCTTAGCGGCACCTTCCACCCCTTTCCGTTCGCAGCGGACCATATCATCCCGTGCCGCCCACCTCCGTCGCAATACCTTGGTCCCCACCCCTGCTGAACCTCCAGCTTTTCCAATATTGCTGGCTTTGCCATTCCACTGACTTCTGTCTTCCTTGGCACGGCGTAGTTCTGACGAAGCCGGCGGTCCTCCGTCATCTGCCCTCCTCGGCACGGCGGGTTCTCGCGGCGTAGCTCCAGCGAAGTCGGAAGCTTTAGCGACGGCGGTCAGCGCAGGAGGATGTCTTCTGCTGTTCCCAATCTTCCATCATTCCATTATTCCCTTAATCCCTTGCTTTTGCCTGCCCATTTGCGTATCATGGCTTCACAGTTTTTGGCCCGTAACCCTCTCTGCGATCGAGGAGGCGTGAGACACGAAGGCCCCACATAGAACATATTCAAGGCCCCATTTTCCCGAGCAAGGGACATGGGGCTTTTGACATTCGAGTGGTAGCGTTCCAATGCGCACTCAAGTCCAATGACTTGATGTGCCATCTTGGAACATCAAGTTGGGGTTGGCGCAGAAACTGCTGACAGCGTTCATAGATCAAGGCGTCGCGATGCTTGAGCGGGCGCGGGAGAAGGCTATGGAATCACGGATGGAATTTGTCTTCCAGAGCTGGTGGCGGAGGTGATGGGATGAGTGACATGCTCCCAGAACAGCGTTCCGAAATCATCCTGTATCAAACAGAGGATGGCCAAAGCCGTATCCAGGTCAGGTTGGAAGGAGAGACCGTCTGGCTAACCCAGGCGCTTATGGCCGAATTGTTTCAAACGACCCCTCAAAACATCACCATCCATATTAAGGCCATCTACAAAGGGGGAGAACTGACCGAAGAAGGAACTTGTAAGGAATACTTACAAGTTCGTCACGAAGGAGGCCGCGCAGTTCAGAGAAAGATAAAGTTGTACAATCTGGACATGATCCTCGCGGTGGGCTACCGGGTGCGCTCTCACCGGGGCACGCAGTTTCGCCAGTGGGCCACGGAGCGGTTGCGCGACTACCTGGTCAAGGGCTTTGTCATGGACGACGAGCGGCTGAAGGAAGGCCGCAGTCTTGGAGCCGATTACTTCGACGAGCTACTTGAGCGCATTCGGGATATCCGGGCCTCGGAGAAGCGCTTTTACCAGAAGATCCGTGATCTTTACGCCTTATCAGTGGATTACGATCCCAAGGCGGAGCAGACCTTCGAGTTCTTTCAGATTGTCCAGAACAAGCTCCATTGGACGGTAACAGGCAAAACCGCTGCTGAACTGATTGCTGAGCGAGCAAACGCGTCAAAGGCCAATATGGGCCTGACAAGCTGGCGAGGCACGAAGGTGCGCCAGGCCGATGTGACAGTGGCGAAGAATTATCTGAATGCCGTGGAAATCGATGAGTTGAACCGGGTGGTGGTGATGTATCTCGACTATGCAGAAGACCAGGCACGCCGCCATCGCCCGCTGTATATGCGGGACTGGCAGACCAAGCTCGATGCGTTTCTGAGGTTCAATGAGCGGGTGGTGCTGGAAAGCCCCGGCAAGGTGTCGATGGAAGTAGCTCGTGCTCTGGCGGTAGAGGAATACGAGAGGTACACGCAACGCCGCTTGGCTGAGGAAGCTGAAAGAGCTGACGAAGAGTTTGACGAGGTTGTGAAAAAGTTTTTGCCCCATGGAGGGAAGGGTAAGAAGAAGAAATAGGGAAGGGCGATCAAAGGAGATGAAGGGAGACAAGAAGCTGGGAAAAGTGATTCAGGAAGTTATGTCAAATGTCAAGACCTGACACGCTTTCTCCTGGGGCGAGAGATGAGTTTTCTTGCTTTTGCAATCGCCCGTTTGGCTAGACTGCATACCCCTTACTGCTTACTGCCTACTGATTCCCGTCCTCTGTCTCCTGACTCCTGAATTCTGTCTTTTTCTTCTCCCATTCTAATATTCCTGCTGTTCTCTGAGGCTCCGGGGCTCTGAGGCTCTGATCTCTGCCCTCTGGTTCTTCCATGCTTCCAGCATTCCAACATTCCATTATTCCCTTAATCCCTTGCTTTCACCTGCCCATTTGAGTATCCTGCCTTCACAGTTTTTGGCCCTGGTTGGTGTATCGCTTTTTGATCCGGAAACCCCTCTGAGATCGAGGAGGCGTGAGACACGAAGGCCCTGAATAAAGATAGATTGAAAGCCCCATTCCCCAGCGCGGGACATGGGGCTTTGTCTTCTGTGGGCGTTGCATGGGCTAGGATTAGCCTTTAAGGTAC
>Ga0315286_10006650_pt1 | contig 11260 bp, 7 predicted proteins | sample YL17G10_0_MG_FD_205038 | JGI IMG/M metagenome (GOLD analysis project Ga0315286, IMG submission 205038) | Sediment microbial communities from Yellowstone Lake, YNP, Wyoming, USA - YL17G10_0 | ecosystem: Environmental > Aquatic > Freshwater > Lake > Sediment | place: USA: Wyoming | collected...
TTATTGGACGATGGGTCGCTCGCGCGCCCGGTGAACACGAGCGCATTCACCTGTCTCGCCTGATGATGGAAGATCTACGACTGACCTTGCCTCTGCGATGGGCGCGAGCGCGGCACGATCGCACACCAATAAGTCAGATCGATAGCCAGAAAGTCAGGCCGTGGAAGGAGAGCGGGGATCAGCGGGCCGCGAAGATGCGTCGGTACTCGCCAGGCGAGACGCCGACGTGTCGTTGGAAGGCGCGAGCCAGCGCGCCATTCCCGCGAAATCCCGACGCGTAGGCGGCCTCCTTGATGGGCACGCTGGTATCCATGAGGAGCCGGCAGGCGTGGGCCACCCGAAGCCTGACCAGGTAGGCGTGCATGCGCTCACCCACGATGAGCGTGAAGCGCGTTGTCAGATATCTCGGATTGCACCCCAGCACCTCGGCAACGGTAGCCAGGGACAGCGCCGGCTCCTGGCAGTGCCGATGGAGATGCGAGAGCGCGCTGTCCACGAGCGTCAGGTTCTGGCGCTGCGCCGCTCCCGGATCGGGGGTCGTGACAGGCGGGTCGGGACTTTTTGCAACGGGAGCACGCTTCGAGTGAACCTGTCGTAACTCCGCTACGCACTGCCGCAGCGCGCCCACCTCTCCCGACAGCACCGACACGAGGGACTCCTGGCAAATCCCGGAAACAATGAGCGTCAGGACACTCGTTGCTGCCGAGAACGCCCGGTCCGGAGTTTCCGAGCCGACGACCAGTTTCGCGACGCCGATGAGATGGCCGTCGAACTGAATGGGCACGCACGAGCAGCGCAGGCCGATCGGGCAGGTGTGGCTGTGGACACCTGGGGACCGGCGACTGGATCGGATGTGAAGGGACCAATGCTCTCTGCAGGGCGTGGCGCGGACGGACCGGAGTCGTCTGGCGCAGCGCGGATGGACCGGAGGCCACAGCGCCGACGGTTCTCCGGAGCCGGGCAGGGGAGTCACAAGACTCGTCACGGCGGTCAGCCCCGTGATCGTGCGAAAGAGCCCGAGTGCCCTGCGCATGTTGCTGGGAAGCCGGACCATGCACAGTACAAGGTCGGAGCCTGGCTGAGTTGCTTGCACTCAGAGCCTCCCGCCCAGGGCGAGCCACACCTCACCCATGCCCCCCGCGCCGAGCGGAGCGTGGACTGTGTCGTGACCGAGGCGCGTGCGTTGCGCGACGGTCATCGGGGGCCGTGGTCTGGCTGGAACACGTGGAACGCCGCATACGCTATCCGCTCGTGCGGCCGTTGTCAAAGGGAGAGAGACCTGGGACATGTCCTGGCGCCTCACGTGGCCGGCTGCAGCCGAGGCTCCCGGTGCTACAATCCCCCCGTCTCCCCATGCCCCTGCCGTCCGGCGCCCGCCTCGGCCCGTATGAGATCCAAGCCGCCCTTGGGGCCGGCGGGATGGGTGAGGTCTACCGCGCGAAGGACACCCGCCTCGGGCGAACGGTCGCGATCAAGGTGCTGCCCGCGGAACTGGCACGCCAGCCTGGCGCCCGCGAACGCCTGGAGCGCGAGGCGCAGGCGATCTCCGCGCTGACCCATCCGAACATCTGCACGCTGTTCGACGTCGGACACCAGGACGGTACCGACTACCTCGTGATGGAGCACATCGAAGGCGCCACGCTGGCCGACCGGCTGCACGCGGGCCCCCTGCCGGTGGATGAAGCGAGGCGGATCGCCGTGCAGATCGCTGGCGCGTTAGCAAAGGCCCACGAACGAGGCATCGTGCACCGGGACCTGAAGCCCGGCAACATCATGCTCACGAAGGCGGGTGCGGATCGGTCTGGCACCCCTCACGTCAAGTTGCTGGACTTCGGGCTGGCGAAGCTGAGGGAGTCCGACGCCGAAGATGGGTTGAAGTCGTCGGTGGCGACCCGGCAGGCGCTTACGGTACAGGGCACGATCGTCGGCACGCTCCCGTACATGGCACCGGAGCAGATGTCGGGCCAGGCTGTCGACGCCCGCAGCGACGTGTTCTCCTTCGGCGCCGTGCTCTACGAGATGGTCACCGGCCGGCGTGCCTTCATCGGTGACACGCCGACAGCCGTCATGGCCAGCGTGATGGGCGGCCAGCCGGCCTCGCCCCGAAGCGTCCGGCCTGACTTACCGGCCGGATTGGAGCGTCTCATCATCGCGTGCCTCGCCAAAGATCCCGCCGATCGCTGGCAGTCGGCGCACGACGTCGCCCTCTTGCTCGACAGCCCCGACGACGTGGTCACGGAATCAACACGCGCCCGGCCGCGGCGCAGCCCGTGGATCGCTGCAGCGGCCATCGCCGGCGTCGCCGCGATCGGCGTGGGGGCTGGCTGGGTACTGGGAACCCGCGGGCCCGCGGCCGCGACTGCGCAACTGGCCCGGCTGTCGATTCCCCTCGCGGCCGACGGGCCGCTGATTTCCCCAGTCAGCCCGCGTGCGGGCTCCGCGGTGGCTCTCTCGCGCGACGGCCGGCGCCTGGTTTACCGATCCAGACGGAACCGCCGGGGCATGCTCGTCCTCCGCGCGATCGACCGCACCGACGAGACCGTGCTTCGAGGGACGGAAGGTGCGTTCGGCCCGTTCTTCTCGCCCGACGGCAACTGGGTGGCGTTCTTCACCGAGTCTGCGCTGAAGAAGGTGCCCCTGGACGGCGGCGGGCCGGTCACCATCTGCGCAACAGCGCCGGTCAGCCGCGGCGGAAGCTGGGCCGACGATGACACGATCTATTTCACGCAGGATTTCACGGGTGGCGTGCTGCGCGTCGCGGCGGCAGGCGGGCCGCTGCAGGACGTCACGACCGTCGATCTTGCGGCCAAGGAGAGCAATCACCTGTTTCCCGAGGTTCTGCCGGGCGGCGAGGTCGTGCTGTTCACCGTCTGGAAGGGCGGCACCTTCGACGCCGCGAGCACGTGGGCGTTCTCGACCCGCACCGGGAAGCGGACCCTGCTCATCGAGGGCGCATCGGAAGCGCGCTACCTCCCGCAGGGCTACCTGGTGTTCGCCCGCAGCGGCACGCTCCTCGCCGTGCCCTTCGACGCGAAGACCCTCGCCATCCTGGGCGCGGCCACGCCGGTCGTCGAAGGCGTGTGGAACGACCCCACCACCGGGACGGCACACTACGCCATCTCGCACACGGGCACGCTGGTCTACGCGCCCGGACAGCAGACGGTGGCCAGCCGCCGACTCGCGTGGGTGGATCGGCGTGGCGGGATCGAGTTCCTCCCCTGCGAGCCAGGCCTCTACAGCGAGCCGAAGCTCTCGCCCGACGGGCGCCGCCTCGCGATCGAGTTGCTGAACGACATCTGGGTGTACGACTTCGGCAGCCGTACCATGACCCGCACGACCTTCAGGGGCGTGAACCAGGCGCCGGTCTGGACGCCTGACGGACGGCACATCGCGTTCAGTTCCTCGCAGAACGTGACGCGGCCCACGCTGTATTGGGTCGATCCAGCGGGCGGTGAGGAGCCCGAGATCCTCAGCCGCGACGGCGAGGTCCAGTTTCCGTCATCGTGGTCGCCCGATGGGCAGGCACTGGCCTTTGCCGAGATCAAGCTGGTCAATCCCGAGACGGGTATCGATGTCTGGCTGCTGACGGGCGGCGGACCCTGGACGCGGCAGATCCTGATCCAGACGCCCTTCAAGGACGACCAGCCGATGTTTTCGCCCGACGGCCGGGCGCTGGCCTGGGTGTCGACCGACGCGGGCCGGTCGCAGGTCTACGTCCGGCCGTACCCCGCCACCGGCCGCACGCTGGTGTCCCCCGACGGCGGCACCGAGCCGATCTGGTCCCGCAGCGGCACGGAGCTCTTTTATCGGAATGGGCGCGGTTTCTACGCGGTTCCCATCGGCACGAAAGGCACGCTGACGGTCGGCCAGCCGGCGCTGCTGTTCGAAGGGGATTTCGACAGCGGCTCTGTCACACCCGGCATTCCCTCGTACGACGTCGCCCCTGACGGCCGGCGCTTCATCGTGGTGAGCGGGGCCGCCGACGCCGAGTCGCCCTCGCGCCTCGACGTCGTGATGAACTGGGTGGAGGAGCTCAAGCGCCGGGCGCCCCGGCAGCCTGCGCGGTAGCTGACGCCCGCGACCGCGCGGGCCGCCCGTCCGCCAGTCCGTTCATCCTCGCCGCCAGCGCCTCGTACGTGGCGAAGGACTTTGCACGTGGCGCAGGACTTTGGTCCTGCGATCCCTCATTCCTGCCCGGCCTTGCGGTTGATCCCGTCGTTGTGGGGGGGCCCACCTTGGTCGGTGTCTCGCCGCCGGCTGCGATGGCTCAGTGCTTGGACGGTGTCCAGTTCACGACGATCGTGAGCGGCGAGGGATCGCGCTCGCTCGGGACGACCATCACGAACTGCTTGCCGTCGTGGGTGTCGAACAGAAAGTTCCAGGCGACGCCCGTCATCTTGAAGAGCGTCTGCGGCGTGCCGGCGACCACGAATGTGCTGCCACTCCCGTTGACCGGCTGAGCCGTCAGCACCGACTCAGGACTCCTGTAGTAGATCTCCTTGCCGCCCGGACCCCAGACGGGGTAATCCCCGCCGCCGGTCGACACCTGCCTCCGCGGCCCGGGGCCCGGGACGGGTTTGACATAGATCTCGTAGCGCCCGGACTCATCGGACATGTACGCAATCCAGCGGCTGTCTGGCGAAAAACGTCCTCGCATCTCGCTATATGGCGTGATGCCGACGGGGATGACCGTACCTCCCTCTGCGGGGACGATGTGGAGGTCGGCTTTCGCCTCGGTCGTCTGAAACGCGACAAAGCGGCCGTCGGGCGACCAATCCTCGGGGTCGGCGCCAGTGGGCATGCCTGGCATCGGCCCGGCGCTGGCATCTCCGCCGAGCGAGATGCGGTGGATGCCGACGCTGCCGGAGTAGAGGAGCGATCCCCCATCCGGCGACCACACCGGCATGACGCCGCCATCGAGGGTCACGCGCGTTCCCGCACCCGCACCGCCCGCGACATCGTAGGTCCAGAGGTCGGAGACACCAGCCTCGTTGCGTCGCGCGATCGCGAACTGCAAGCCGTCCGGCGAGATTCTTGGATCCACGATGGTCCCGGGTTCGCCGGTGGTCCGGAGCCGCGTGCCGTCCCGGCTGAACCAGGCGACTCGCTCGCTGAGGTTTATGCCGCGCGGTGTCGCGAAGTACGCGAGCGTGCCGGCCTCCGAGGCGGAGAACGCCGCGACGTTGGGCGCGATCTGCGTCACGTCGCCCGTGAGATTCGTGGACCCGGCATCGAATGGTGCCGACACGAGCGTGCCATTCTGCGTGAACAACAGCGACCCGCGAGCCAACGCCAGGCCGTTCGATCGGCCTTTGATGACGGATCGCGTCTCCGGCGACCGCGTCGACCCGACGAACACGCCATCGTCGTCTCCGTTTGGCGCCTCGCCTCGCAGCACGAACAGAAACCGCTCGCCATCGGGCAGGAGCACCAGGTGTCGAATCTCTCCCTTCGGCGCAAGCACCGACAGCGCCACCTGCGGCGTCGTTCCCGACGCGGACACGCGGACGAGCGGTCCGTAGTACTGCGGCACGAACATGATGGTGTTGTCCTGTGTCCACGTACCGGCACTGCGCGGATTTCCACAGTCCGCGATCGGCTGGGGTGTGCCTCCGTCGCGCGGCACCTTCTTCAGTTTCTTCCCGTGGCAGAAAGCCAGGAACTGGCCGTCCGCCGACCAGAAGGGATACCCCGCGCCCTTCGACCCCTCGAGGTACGTGGCGGTTGTCTGGTCGAGGCGGCGGATCCATAAGCCGCTCCCGTCACTCGCATAGCCGACGAACGCGATTCGGCTTCCGTCGGGTGATACGGCGATGGCGCCTGGCGGCCCAACGCCGCCCTGTCCGATGGACATGTCCTCCGGCGGCGGTTGGAGGAATCGCACGACCAGGGGTGCACGTTCGGAGCGGTTGAGCCGCCACCCGGCCCATGCGAGCGCGATGACGAGCAGGCCCAGCGCGGCGATGGCGAGCCGAAGGCGCCAGACGTTGGACGGGCGCGCGACGGATGGATTGATCTCGCGGGGCGAGGACGGGCCGGAACCGGACAACCCGCCAAGCGCGAACGCCACGTCACGCGCGGTCTGAAAGCGTTCGTTCGGATTCTTCTCGAGACAGTGCCGGACGATGCGATCGAGGTCGGGGGAAAGATCAGCACGGGCGGTCAGAAGGTCCGGCGGGTCTTCCTTCACGATGGCGAACATCGTGTCGGCTGTAGTGTCGCGCCGGAACGCGCGCTGGCCGCTGAGCATCTCGTACAGCACGGCGCCGAGCGCAAACAGGTCCGTGCGCGCATCGACGGCCTGGCCGCGCACCTGTTCCGGCGCCATATACCCGACGGTGCCCATGACGGTGCCAGGGTCGGTCAGGGCCGCAACCGTCCCGGTCGCGCCCGTGCCCGCGACGACCTGCCGCGCGAGGCCGAAGTCGAGAATCTTGACCTGCCCGTCCTCGAGAAGGAAGACGTTCTCCGGTTTCAGGTCGCGATGAACCAGGTGTTTGTCATGGGCGGCGGCGAGGCCGTGGGCGATCTGGACGGCGATGTCGACGGCCTTGCGAACGGGCAGGGCGCCGGTCTGCAGCGCGTCCCGCAGCGTCTCGCCCTCGAGCAGTTCCGTGACGACGTAGAGCTGGCCAGCATTGACGCCCGTGTCGAAGATCGCGAGGATGTTCGGATGCGACAGCGCGGCAACGGCCTGCGCCTCGCGTTCGAAGCGCGCGCGGCGCTCGTCCCTCGACTTCGCTCGGGACGACCCTGAGCCTGCCTGCGGTGAGCCTGCCTGCGGTGAGCCTGCCTGCGGTGAGCCTGTCGAACCCGCCGAACCCGCCGAATCCGCCTGCCCCGAGCCCGTCGAGGCGGTCGAAGGGTCGGGATCGGCGGCGAAACTCTCAGGCAGGACCTTGATGGCGACGTCGCGATTGAGGCGCGTGTCGCGGGCGCGATAGACCTCGCCCATCCCGCCGGCGCCGATGGCGGCGACGATCTCGTAGGGGCCGAGGCGCGTGCCGACGGTGAGGGCCATAGGGGAGCGCGCCGATTATAGCGCGCCAGCCGCGACAGCGCGGCGTTAATTCCGGCGCGAATGCCTGGTATCCGCTGGGGCTCTGCATGGGGGCCACGGCTGCGGCGATCGCCACCGCGGCCAGGAATCGACCGGCTCGCTTCATTGTCACAGGTGTCCTTTGCCCGGCTCACTGCTTCAACGTGGCCAGCATCCCACTCGCGCCGACCCTCGCGACGGCCTGGTAATAGTGTGCGGCGACGAGGCGGTCCCCGTCAGGGGAAGATCTTGCCAGGGTTGAGGATCCGGTTCGGATCGAACACGTCGCGAATGCCCTGCTGCAGCGCGATCTGATGCCGGTCAAGAGCCATCGGCAGATACGCCCGGCGGGTCGAGCCGATGCCGTGCTCGCCGGTGATTGTGCCGCCCAGCGACAGGGCCAGCCGGTAGATGTCCGCCTGCAGCAGGGGCACGACGTCGCTCCATCGTCCATCGGGCAGGTCGTCCTTCAGGGCGTTGACGTGCACGTTGCCGTCGCCCGCGTGCCCGAAGCTGACGATCCGCACGCCGTGCCGGCGCGAGATTTCCCTGATCCCGCCGAGCAGAACGGCAATGGCCGCGCGCGGCACGACGACGTCCTCCATGTGGCTGATCGGGCTCTCGCGCCGCAGCGATTCGATGATCTTGCGCCGCGCCTCCCACAGGCGCTCGCGCGTGGGCCGGTCGCGGGCCACCAGCCCATCCTGCGCCCCGTGCTCCAGGCACCGCTGACTCACCACCTCGAGGTCCGCATCGACGCCTTCGTCGGTATTGCCGTCGAGTTGAATCAGCAGGTGCGCCTCGGCGTCGTGGAACGGCACGTCCCGCTTCAGGAGGCGCTCCACCGCCAGGATGCTGTCGCGCTCCATGAACTCGATGGCCGTCGGCAGGATCCGGTGCGCGATGATGTCCGACACCGCGTCGGCGGCGTCCTGGAACCGGCCGAACGGGACGAGCAGGTCCACCTGCACCTTCGGCAACGGGATCAGCCGCAGGATGATCTTCGTCACGACGGCCAGCGTGCCCTCCGAGCCGACCAGCAACTGGATGAGGTTGTAGCCGGTGACGTTCTTGACGAGCTTCCCGCCCGCCTGGATGATCTCGCCCGATGGCAGGACGGCCTCGAGGCCGCACACATAGTCTTTGGTCACGCCATACTTGACCGCGCGCGGGCCGCCGGCCCCTTCGGCGACGTTCCCGCCAATCGTGCACGAGTCGAGGCTGGCCGGATCCGGGGGATAGAAGAGGCCTTCCGCCTCCACGGCGCGGTGGATGTCGCCCGTGATGACGCCGGGCTCGACCGTCACCATGAGATTGGCCTTGTCGATCTCGAGAATCCGGTTCATCTTCTCGAGCGAGAGCACGATGCCCCCGACAACGGGGACGGCGCCTCCGCTCAGCCCGTACCCGGCGCCGCGCGGCGTGACCGGGATGCGTTCCCGCTGCGCCAGCCGGAAGATGGCGGACACCTGCTCCGCGCTGTCGGCGCGAACCACGGCTTCCGGCTGACCCCGCACGCCCACCGTCTCGTCGTGCGAGTACGGCTCCACCACGTCGCGATCGACGAGCACTCTGGCGTCGCCCACAATCGTCCGAAGCTCGGCGACGACGGCCTCGTCGACGTTCCGGTAGGAGGTTGCGTCCATGCTGGGATTCCCTCTATTCGGCTGTCACCCGGAGGCGCTTCAGCGACCAGAGGTCCCCTGTGAAGTCCGAGAGCAGCATGTACAGTCTAGCGCGGCCTGCGCGCATCCGGGAGGCGCTTGGAGATCGACAGGAGCCTGTATGAAACAAGCGCCTTTACCTTTGTGTTCTAACAAGCTCTAAGGGGCCGGCGCCAGCAATCCTCAGAAGGTGGGCCCGATGGACTGCCCCTCGTGACGGGCGCCCACGTTCTGTGTCCGGACGTCGCGGAGGCCCCCACGTGCAACCCGTGACCGCCTGGCCGACCGATACGACATTCTCCGTCCGCTCGGCGCGGGCCCGCCGCAGCCCACGCGCGCGACAATGCGATAGCGGCCGGCCAGGAGCGTGCCGGGCACGAACGCGCCGGTGCCTGACAAGCGCGGCGCGGGCGATCCCGGAGGGGCAGGGGAGGTGGTGTCAGTCATGGGGGTTACCGCCTCGTCACCGACTTCAACCCGTCCATCAGCCACAGGTTGGACGTGTTCCTGGCCGTGCTGCAGGTGAGGCTCTTGCCGTCCGTCGTCAACGACAGACGCAGGGCGGGTCTGAAAGAGGCCGCGGGCAGATGCTCCCGCGCCAGGGAGCCGAGGGTCTTCTCGGTCCCGCCGGCGACCGAGGCGGGGAGCACCTTGAGCGCCACCTCCCGCTTCAGCGGCGCTGATGATAGCCTGCCGGCGGCGTCATGGGACCGGAGAGGCGCCGGGGGGGCCTTCGTGGCGGATACGCACGAACCCGTCTGACACGGCGGGAGGTGCGTGGGTGAAGCCGTTTCGTGCGCACCGACGCCACCGCGCGGGAGTGGTTCCTGCGGTAGCGCCGACATCACGCGCGTGCGGCCGGCGGCTACTTCCCGCCGAACCGGATCGCGAAGGTGCCGGTAATGCCCTGGATCTGATCCTCCCACCCGTTCGCCCAGCCGATGACGCGGTAGCCGACGCCGCCGACCATCGCCACTCCGGGAACGAGGCGCAGCGACAGGTTCACCTGCGGCTCGAAGATGAAATACGTCTGGTCGTACGCGTAGTACCCGCCCACCGGCGGGTACATCGCTCCGTGGCGGGGGGCCGGCTGGTTGATGTAGACGTAGTCATTCACGCCGACGGTTGCCACGCCGCCTCCGATGAGGCCCCGCGCGCTGACCGAGACGACGGGCGAGCGCAGGGCGTACCACTCCAGCAGCAGGCCGCCGTATCCGTTGACGCCGTAGTAGTCGTTGTAGCCGTAATGGTCGTCGTAGCCGTAGTAATAGTCGTCGTAGCCGTACCCGTCGTAGTGGCCGCTGTCCACCTGCCAGTACCCGGCCCCGCCGATTAACAGCTTGCTGTCGAAGATGACGCCCGCGTAGCCGCCCAGCAGGAACACGTCCTGGCGGTTCATCTCCGTGTACTTGAACTCGGCGCCGAACACGGGCCCGTTCTGGACCTGTTCGACGACGACGGTGCCCTGGCCGGCGGGGGGTTGCGCCGGTCGCTGCGGGCCCTGGCCGGCGATGGCCACGAGCGGCGACAGCGCCATCACAGCGGCCGCCCCGAGCATCGCATGCGGGAGCCTGAATCGAAGACGTGTGTGCGGCATCTCAGAACCTCGCGAGGCTGACGTTGAGGGGCGTCACTTCTCCGCGCTTGATCTCGACGGCGGTGACGAAGGGATCGTAGCCGTCCTTGCGGATCTCGACACGGTGCGTGCCCGGCGAGAGGTACACCAGCAGGCGTTCGGCGCCGTCCGGGTTGCGCCACGGCTCGCCATTGATGAGCACCTCGGCATCGGCCGGCTGGACGCGAATGGCCACCTGCCCGAATCGGGAGTTCCCGGGGAGCGGCGGGTTCGAATCGGGCGCGGGGCGGTCGGGCGGCGGGCCCTGCGGCTGAGGATTGCGGTACTGCGGCTGAGGACCGGGGTACTGCGGCTGGGGATTGGAGTACTGCGGTGCCACCTGGTACTGCGGGTCCGGCCGCCCCTGCGCAGGCTGCGGACGCGGCTCGTTCGGCTCGCCAGGGGCAAGCTGCGCCATCGCGCCCTTGATACGCTGCGTCGAGCCGGCGCTCAGGTAAAGCTGCTGCCGGATGCTGCGGAAGCCCTCGTGATAGATCGTGATCTCGTGCCCGCCGGGTTCGACCGAGAGGCTCTGGAACATGCCGTCGAACTGGTCGACGATGCCGGCCAGCTGGCCGTCGACGTACACTTCGGCGGTCTTCGGCTGGACCTCTACCTTGAGGCTTGCGCCACCGCCCCCGTAGCCGTACCCGGAGTCGAAGGCCCCCCCATAGTAGCCGTACGCCGCGTAGGGCCAGACACCGTAGTAATACGGCCAGCCGTAGGCCCCGAAACCGAACGAGAAGCCCGAATAGTACCCGGGGTAGTAGCCCCCGTAACCGTACCAGGGGTAGTGGCCGCGGTAGCCGTAGCCGGGGTAGTAGCCCCGGGAGCCGTAGCCCGGCCGATAGCCGGGACCAGGCCGATAGCCGGGACCCGGGCGGGCGCCGGGCCCTGGGCGGTAAACGGGCCCGGTTGCGGGGCGGCCCCCGCCGCCGGGGC
>Ga0315286_10006651_pt1 | contig 11260 bp, 1 predicted proteins | sample YL17G10_0_MG_FD_205038 | JGI IMG/M metagenome (GOLD analysis project Ga0315286, IMG submission 205038) | Sediment microbial communities from Yellowstone Lake, YNP, Wyoming, USA - YL17G10_0 | ecosystem: Environmental > Aquatic > Freshwater > Lake > Sediment | place: USA: Wyoming | collected...
GTTGACGGACTACGCGGACCTGGTGGTGCCGGTGATGGCGTCCTCGCCGACGGTGTACTCGGGGGACAGCATCCTGGTGACCTGGACGGTGCGCAACGCCGGGACGGGGCGGACGGACGTGGACCAGTGGTGGGACACGGTGTTCCTGTCGGCGGACTCGCTGTTCGGCTACCAGACGCCGAACCCGGCGACGCTCCAGGTGTTGGACCTGCCGCTGGCGCGGCGGCTGCGCGTGGGGGCGCTGGAGGCGGACTCGAGCTACGTGGCGTGGCAGAAGGTGCGGCTGCCCGACGCGATCCACGGGAAGTACTACGTGTTCGTGGCCGCGGATCTGAACGCGACCGCGCAGGGGCAGTACGTGTCGCTGCCGGGATTGGTGTTCGAGAACACGGCGGAGCTGAACGTGTCGGCGGGGAGCCTGACGGAGGTGACACTGACGCCGCAGGCGAACCTGGCGGCGGACTCGGTGGCGGTGCCCGACACGGCGTGGACCGGTGTCGAGTTGGCGTTGAGCTGGCAGGTGAGGAACGCGGGCTACAACCCGACACGCGCCGAGAGTTGGGTGGACCGGGTGTACTTCTCGGCGGACTCGGTGCTGGACGGCGGTGACTTGCTGATGCAGACGGTGGGGCACGCGGGGGTGCTGGGGCTGCAGGAGAGCTACACCGGGCAGGCGACGGTGACGCCGGGGCCGACGCAGACGGGCACCTACTGGGTGTTTGTGAAGACCGATGCGGACGGGGCGGTCTACGAGTCGGACGAGAGCGACAACGCCCGGGCGGCGCCGCGGACGGTGGTGGTGATGCTCTCGCCGTGGCCGGACCTGCAGGTGACGGGTGGCGAGGTGGCAGCGAGCGGGCGGGTCGGCGAGGCGGTGCCGGTGAGCTGGGGCGTGGTCAACGCTGGCGTGGGGTCAGCGGCGGAGCGGACGTGGCGGGACAAGGTGTACGTGACGGCAGACTCGAACGGGACGGGGCTCAGGGAACTGGCGAACGTGGCGAACCCGATGGGGCTGGCGCCGGAGCAGGACTACACGAGCGGGACCTCGATGCCGCTGCCTGCGGACCTGGCGGGGATCTACTACGTATTCGTGACGACGGACGCGAATGACCAGGTGTTCGAGCACACCGGCGAGGGGAACAACCGGCAGCGGATCGGCTCGATCGTGGTGAGCTGGCCGGACCTGGTGGTGAGCGGCGGGACGATGCCGGCGAGTGCCAGCAGCGGGACATCGGTGCCGATGAGCTGGAGTGTCCTGAACGCGGGGGTGGGGACGGCCGCGGGACGGACGTGGACCGACAAGCTCTACGTGGGGCGGGACACGAGCGGTACGGGGCTGCGGGAGCTGGCGAGCGTGACCAATTTGAACGGGCTGCTGCCGGGGGCGAACTACACGCGGGCGGCCTCGGTGTACCTGCCGGTGGACCTGGCGGGGACGTACTACGTGTTCGTGACCGCCGATGCGAACAGCAACGTGGTGGAGTGCACGGACGAGGGGAACAACCGGCGGCGGATCGGCTCGATCCAGGTGCGGTGGCCGGACCTCACGGTGAGCGGTGGAAGTGCGACCGGGACGTGGAAGGCGGGCGAGCTGGTACCAGTGAGCTGGACGGTGACGAACGCGGGAGCGGGGACGGCGGCCGGGCGCTCGTGGACCGACAAGGTGTACGTGAAGGCGGACTCCAACGGGAGCGCGCTGCGGGAGCTGGGGGCGGCGTCGAACGGGGCGGGTCTGGCCGCGGGCGAGGAGTACACGAGCCGGGTCTCGCTGCCGCTGCCTGGGGATATGGCTGGGACCTACTGGGTGTACGTGACGGCGGATACGAACGGCAACGTGCCGGAGAACACGGACGAGGGGAACAACGGGCTCAGGATCGGTTCGATCGCGGTGACGGGGATCCCGCCGGCGGACGTGGCGGTGACGGCGGTGGGCGCGCCGGACACGGCGGCGTCGGGGCAGAGCGTGACCGTGACCTGGCACGTGCAGAACGTGGGACCGGGGCCGACGACGGTGACGAGCTGGGGGGAGAACGTGTACCTCTCGGCAGACTCGCTGCTTGACGTGGCGGACTACCGGCTGGCAACCGGGACGCACGGCGGGGCGCTGGTGCCGGAGGCGGGCTACGACGGGCAGGTCAGCCAGGTGATCCCGAACGGGATGAGCGGGGCGTATCGGGTGCTGGTGCAGGCGAACGTGGCGGATGCGAACGGCGCGAACAACGTGCGAGCGAGTGCCGCGCCGCTGGCGATCCGGCTGACGCCGGCGCCGAACCTGGTGGTGACGGATCTGAGCTGTGCGGCGCAGGGGACGGCGGGACAGCCGCTGACGGTGCGCTGGACCACGGCGAATCAGGGCACGGGAGTGACGGTGCCGGGGCGCTGGACGACGGCGCTGTACCTGTCGACGGACCCGCTGCTCGACGGGTCGGACCTGCAACTGGGGGCGCTGGCGGACACCCTCGCGCTCGTGCCGGGCGGCTCGGTGGCGGACAGCCTGGGCGTGAGTATCCCGGGGTGGGCGTCGGGGCCGTTCTACCTGTTCGCGAAGACGGACAGCCGGGACGAGGTCTACGAAGGAGGGTCGGAGAGCGACAACTTGCGGCGCACGCAGCTGAACGTGTACCTGCCGCCGCCGGCGGACCTGGTGGTACGGGACGTGACGGGGCCGGCGACGGCGACGCCGGGGGATCTCGTGACGATCTCGTGGACGCTGGCGAACGTGGGGACGAACACCGCGGCGGGGCAGGTGTACTCGGCGGTGTACGTATCGGCGGACACGGTGTGGGACGTGAACGACCCGGTGCTGGCGGTGCCGATGATGAACGTCAACCTGCCGCCGGGCGTGGCGCAGCGCTGTGCGCAGCGGGTGAGCATGGAGCAGACCTACCGGGCGGACGCGCAGGGGAACCTGACGGCAACGCTGCCCGGAGTGCCGCCCGGGGCGTACCACGCGGTGGTGCGGACCAACGTGCGCGGGACGCTGCGCGAGCTGACGACGACGAACAACGTCGGCGTTTCGCCGGACACGATCGCGGTCCAGGTGGACACGCTGGCGGTGGGTGGGGAGGCGAGCGGGACGCTGGCGGCGGGGCAGTCGCGCTACTACCGGGTGGAGACATCGCCGGGGCTGGACCTGACGGTGAGCCTGGCGAGTGACGTGGCGGATGCGACCAACGAGTTGTACGCGTCTTACGGGACGACGCCGACGAGCGGGGCATACGAGTACGCCGGGCCGCCGGAGTTCACCTCGCACCCGGCGCTGCTGATTCCGGGGACGCAGGCAGGGGCGTACTACGTGCTGGTGACGGCGCGCGCGCTGCCGGGGGGGACGACGGGCGAGAGCTACACGCTGCGGGCGCAGGCGCTGCCGTTCTCGTTGACGGCGGTGACGCCGGCGGTGGGCGGGCGCGCGCGGTGGGTGACGACGACGCTGCGCGGGGCGGGGCTGCGGGACTCGACGCGGGTGGTTCTGGTGAGCGGGGTGGACACGGTGGCGGTGGCGGGGCGGACGGAGTGGGTGAACAGCACGGAGCTGAAGGCGCGGTGGGACCTGAGCGAGGTGGCGGTGGGGACGTACGACGTGGTGGCGCTGACGGGGGAGGCGGGGGCGATGCTGCCGGGGAGCTTCACGGTGGGTGCCGCGACAGCGTTGGAGGTGACGACGACCGCAGTGAAGCCGGATGTGATCCGGCGCACGGGGACGACGGCGTTCACGTTCCGCTACCAGAACACGGGGAACCGGGACGTGGCGGTGTTGAAGGCGCGGGTGCTGTTCCCGGCGACCAGTGAGCTGGTGAACGTGTGGACGGACGCGGGGCTGTGGCGGCGCAGTGCTCTGTATCCGGAGCTGTATCCGTCGGTGAGCGAGGACGTGTACGAGGTGGCGCAGGCGGGGACGGAGTATGGGGTGAAGGTGATGGACTTGGTGGCGGTGGACTTGGCGCCGGGGGAAGAGCGGAGCGTGACGCTGAACCTGCGGAACTTCGAGCACACGCCTTTCTCGGTGCGGACGCTGACGGAGGCGCTGGACGCGCAGACCTACCTCAGGAGAGAGTTGAACGCGATCGAGGGGGCGCGGCAGGCGATCCTGGGCGCGCCGACGGGGCAACCGGTGGGGGTGGTGGCGCTGGCGGGGGACCGGGAGGCGTTCGCGGACACGGCGCTGCGGCGCGGGTACGTGGCGCGGGGGCTGGTTGGGGCGGAGGAGGTGGGCTATTACAGGAGGATGAACGGGGGGCTGCGTGGCGGGGCGACGGACGAGCCGGTGGCGCCGGCGGAACTGGCGGCGGAGCTGGCGGCGGGGGCGGAGTGCGGGGCGTTGCTGCCCGCGGGGCTGCCGGAGTGCCGGCCGGATGCGATGCCGCTGACGACGGCGCTGCCGGCGTGCGTGAGTTGCGTGAGCGACACGGTGGCGGTGGCGTACGCGTTGCCGCAGGCAGTGGAGGTGTCGCTGGTGCGCGGGATCTGTGAGGGGTACGGGCGGACGGTGCTGGCGGACACGCGCGTGGTGCTGCCGTGCGATCCGAACCTGATGACCGGGCCGGCGGGCTACGGGGCGCAGCGCTGGGTGGGCGTGACCACGCCGCTGGTCTACCGGGTGGACTTCGAGAACCTGGCGGAAGTCTCACAGGCGCCAGCGCAGGTGGTGCGGGTGCGGGTGCCGATTGACGTGGGGCTGGACCCGGCGACGTTCCGGCTGGGGAGCTTCGGGTTCGGGAGCCACGTGATCACGGTGCCGTCGAACCAGACGACCTACACGGTGGAGCCGTACTTCGCGGACCTGGGACTGAATGTGCGGGTGACGGCGGGGATCGACGTGACCCAGCGGGCGGCCGTGTGGACGTTCACCTCGCTGGATCCGGCGACCAACGCGCAGCCGCTGAACCCATTGCTCGGGTTCCTGCCGGTGAACGACCCGACCGGACGCGGGCAGGGGTTTACGAACTTCACGATCCAGGTGCCGGCGGGGAGTGCCAACGGGACGGTGGTGCAGGCGCAGGCGCAGATCACCTTCAATGTCAACACGCCAGTCGAGACCAACGTGGAGGCGAATTGGGTGGACAGCCGCCCGCCGGAGAGCCACGTGCTGCCCTGGGTGGAGATGCTGGACACGACCCGGGTGCGGGTGCGCTGGAGCGGGGCGGACGTGGACAGCGGGGCGGGGTTGAGCGCGGTGGCGCTGTACAGCCGGTCAGGGCCGAACAAGCCGTTCACGCTGCAGGCGGCGAACCTGACCGGGGACTCTCTGACCCTGGCGCTGCCTTGGGGGCACGCGTGGGAGTTCTACACGCGGGCGACGGATGCGGCGGGGAACGTGGAGGCGAGCAAGGGGGCGGCGGAGGCGGTGGTGCTGTTCGGCACGCTGGGGGCGGATACGGTGCGCAGCGCGCCGCTGCGGTTCGCGCTGTACCCGGCGGCGCCGAATCCGTTCCGGGTGGGCACGCTGATCCGCTTCGAGCTGCCGGTGGCGACGGAGGCGAGCCTCGAGGTGTTCGACGTGACGGGGCGGCGGGTGGCCGAGCCGCTGAAGCCGAAGCGGCTGGTGGCGGGACCGCACAGCGTGATATTCCAGCCCGCAGGGCTCTCGAGCGGGATGTACTTCTGCCGCCTGAAGGCCGGTCGCCTCGAGCAGACGATGAAGATGGTCCTGGTGCGCTGACCCGGAGTATGATGCGCCGTCTGTTCTCGTGACCGGCTGGCGGGGAACCGCCTCGAGGGAGGAGCAATCATCGGCCGTATCCTGAAGACGGGTGCCCGCACGGCGTCCTTGCTCATCCTCCTGACCCTCGTGGTCCGTCCGTCCTCCGCGGACTGGCAGAACTTCCGCGGGGCCCGGGACGGGCTCGCGGACAACCAGGTCCTGGACATCCTCGAGGACGGCAATGGGGCGCTGTGGTTCGGCACGCCCAAGGGAGCGAGCCGCTTTGACGGCGTGCGCTGGACCACCGAGCGCGACTCCCTCCCGAACCTAACCGTGTTGTCGCTGACCCAGGATCGCACGGGGGCCTACTGGTTCGGGACCGAGAGTGGCGGCGCCGTGCGCTTCGACGGCGCGCGCTGGACCCGTTTCTCGAACCCGGAGGTCCTGCCGAGCAATCAGGTCGAGGCGATTCTGGAAGACCATCGCGGCGATCTCTGGTTCGGCACGCCCGCGGGGCTGACGCGCTACCAGCCGGGGCCGGGAACGTGGACGATCTTCACGGCCGCCGCTGGCGGACTCGTGCATTCCCACGCCTGGCGCCTCGCGGAGGACCGTGACTTCAACCTCTGGATCGCGACGCCGGAGGGCGCCAGCCGCCTCGACAGCACGCGCACGGTCTGGGAGAGCTTCACCGCCACTGCCGGCGCGCTGGCCCGGGACAGCGTCCTGTCGCTGGCCGTGGATGGGGCGGGCGCCGTCTGGTTCGGTACTGACCAGGGCGCGTTCCGTTACGCCGCCGCGACCTGGACCCGGTACACGCAGGCGGACGGGCTTGGTGACAACGTCGTCACGGAGATCTGCCCGGACGCGGGCGGTGCCGTCTGGTTCGGCGGGGTCTTCTTCGGGATCAGCCGCTACGACGGCCACGTGTGGCGCCAGTACCGCGAAACGCCGGATGGCCTCCTGGGCCGCGTCCTGACGATGCACCAGGACCGCTCGGGGAACCTTTGGGTCGCCACTGCAGTGTCGGGTCTCTACCGCTACGACGGAGTGGCCTGGCACAACTACTTCTCGACGAGCACGAGCTGCGCGGGGCGCAACGCGCAGAGCGCGCCGTTCTCCTACACGCTCCCGGGCAACTGCATCCAGAGCATGCTGCTGGACCACCGCGGCGACCTGTGGTTCGCCACGGCCGACGGCGGGGCCGGCCGCTACGATCACGCGGGGCAGTGGGCCACGTTCCGGCGTCGGGCCGGCATGCCGATCGCGGATTCATTGAACGTGCTGTTCGAGGACAGCGCGGGCGATCTGTGGTTCGGATCCAGCGGTGGTGGCGTGGTTCGTTTCGACAGCGTGCGCGCCGCCTGCACGGCCTTCACGCGCGCCGAGGGCTTCGCCAGCGACACGGTCTACTCGGCTTTCCAGGACCGTCGCGGCGACCTGTGGTTCGGCACTGCGTCCGGGGCGAGCCGGTACGACGGTGTGTCATGGCGCAACGGCCTCACCGGGCCGGGCTCGGGCTACGGGATCGAGGTGCACGGCATCGTCGAGGACGGGGCGGATCGGCTGTGGTTCCGCACCTCGGACGGGCTCTACCAACTCGATGCCGCGCGCGCCGGCTGGCGGCGCTTCGGCATCGCCGACGGCCTGCCGGACAGCGCCGTCACCGCCATGGTCGTGGATGCCGCCGGACGTGTCGTCGCGGGCACGCCGAAGGGCCTCTCGTGGTTCGACGATCCGGACTGGACCACGCTGACCTCCTTTGGGGCGCCCCACGACAGCGTCGTGAAGGCGCTGTTCGTCGATCACTCGGGCCATCTCTGGGTCGGGCTCGGCAAGGGCGCCGCCGTCTTCGATGGATCGGGCTGGACCTACTACCCGCGACAGGCCTTCCCCTCCACGCCGATCCTCGGGCTCTTCGAGGATGACCTGCACACCATGTGGCTCGCGACCTACGCGGGTCTCGCCCGTTTCAACGGCGACACCTGGCGCGTCTACGACAGCCGTGGCGATGGCCTGGCGTCGGACCAGGTCACCGGGTTCCTCCAGGACGCGGTGGGCCACCTGTGGTTCGCGAGTTACGGCGGCCTCACGAAGCACGAGCCGGACCGCGTCGCGCCGCAGACGGTCCTGCTCTCCGCGCCCGCGGCGCTCACCGCGGCGCAGGACGTGGACCTCGTCTTCGGCGCGGGCTACGGGGAATCCTCCGACCTCGAGTTCGCCCAGTCGTTCGACGGGAGCGCGGACTCCCCCTGGTCCTCGACCTCGACCTGGAGCCGTAGCGGTCTGGCCGACGGCGGGCACGGGTTCACGGTCCGCGCGCGCGACTGGTCGCGCAACGTGGATCCGACGCCGGCCCGGGTCGCCTGGGACGTGGACGCCACGCCGCCCAACGCGATCCTCGCCTCGCCGCTGTTCGGGCAGCCGGTGCGCGGCGTGCTGGAGGTGCGGGGCAGCGCCACGGACCCGCGCTTCCGCTCGTACCGCGTGGACGCGCGGCCGGTGGGGGCCACGCACTGGTCCATTCCGATCGACTCCTCCGCGGCGCCCGCGGGCGACACGCTGCTCGCGCGCTGGGACACGCGCACGGCGGGCGAGGGCGACTACGACCTGAGGCTCGCCGTGCTCGACACGCTCGGTCTCATGGGCCTCGCGCAGGTGACGGTGGTCGTGGACAACGCGGCGCCCTGGGCGGAGGTGACCACGCCCGCCCGCGTCAGCGCGCTGAACGGGGGCGACGTGTACACGACGCATCAGGAGCTCCACCTCTACTTCCCGCCGCGCGCGTTCCCCGACGACGCCGTGGTCTCGGTCACGCCGGCCGGTCCGCCGCCCGCGCCGGCGCTCCCGCCGTCCGCCGTCGCCGTCACCTCCGCCTACGGCATCGCCTGGTCGGTCGGACCACTGGCCAAGACCGCGACGCTCGAGTTCGCGCTGCCCGACAGCCTGCCCGCGCACGGCGGTGCGTCGCCGGCGATCTATCTGGGGAACGGCGACGAGGGCTGGATGCGGCTTGGGGGCACGCTTGACGCTGCTCGCCGCGTGATCAGCACGCCCATCACCAGCCCGGGACGCTACGCCATCGTCCTCGACGCTGGAGCGGGCCCCGGGACCGGCGGGATCGCGGCGCTCGAACTGACGCCGCGCGTCTTCTCGCCCTCGGGCGGCTTCGCGGGCACCAGCGCGGCGATCAGCTTCACCCTGGCGCGGCCGGCCGCCACGACGGTGACGGTGTTCAACCGCGCGGGCCGGCGGGTGCGAAGCGTGATGTCGGACCGCCCGCTGGGCGCCGGCGCGAACCTGGTGCAATGGGACGGACGCGACAACGATGGTGGCGTGGTGGAGGACGGCATGTACCTGATTGCGATCGAGGCGCTGGGAGAGGTTCGCAAACTCCCGGTGGCGGTGGTGCGATGAAGCGCCAGACGGCCGGTGCCGTACTCGCGATGCTGCTCGTGGCACTCCCGGCGCTCGCCGCTCCCAGCGAGCAGGTTCCGCTCGGCGCTCGCGCGATCGCCATGGGCGGCGCCTTCACCTCGATCGCCGACGACGCGACGGCGCTCTACTGGAATCCGGCCGGGCTGGCGTGGATCGGCCACCAGGAGATCGGCTTCTCCCACGCGGACCTCTTCGGCGCGGGCATCAAGGACGATGTCGCCTCGTTCGTGCTGCCGCTCTCGTGGCGGCAGGCCGCGGCCGCCGACTGGTATCACTCCGGGTTCGAGGACGACGAACTCGCGTACGGGGAGAACCGCTTCGACCTCTCCTACGCCCGGCGCATCGGCTCGGCCTTCGCGCTGGGCGTGACGGGCAAACTGCTCACGCGAGGGACGGCTCTCGATGGCTCGACCGTCCGCCAGGGGCGTGGCACGGGCCTGGACGTGGGATTCCTGGCTCTGCCGCTGGAGTGCCTGCGCGTCGGGCTCGTGGCGCAGGACCTGCTCGGCACCCGGCTCAAGTACTCGAACGGAACCTCGACCGTGGTCTACCCGCGCAATCTGCGCGTCGCGGCCTCGTATGCGCTGCCTTCGAGCAGCGTGCTGGCGCTGGACGTGGACGACCGGGTCCACGTCGGCGGCGAGACCTGGCTGCGCGACGTGATGGCCCTGCGCGCCGGGCTCGAGAAGGACCTGCACGACGACGAGCCCCTGACCTGGTCCACGGGGGCGGGTTTCAAGGCCGGCGTCCTCCGTGTGGACTACGCCTACCAGCAGCACCCTGTGCTCGGCGGCACGAGTCACTTCGGGCTCTCCATGGCCTTCAACTTCAATCCATCGCAGATCCGCATCGAGAAGGTCGAGACGCGGGACTTCTATCTGTCGCTGTACAAGAGCTACGCACGGGAGTCGTTCGGCGCCGTGCGGGTGCGCAACCTGCAGGACCGGCCTCTGACGGCGCGCGTGAGCGTGATGGTGCCGGGTCTGATGGAGTTGCCCTCGGAGCAGGACTTGCTGCTGCGGCCGAAGGCGGTGCAGGAGTTGCCGCTGACGGCCGTCTTCCCGGGCAAGGTGCTGGCGGAGCGCGGCGACCGGCCGGTGCAGGTACGGGTCTCGGCGACCTACCAGAGCCAGCGGCTCTCGCGCACCGAGCACGTGCTGGCACGCAGCGTCGCCTACGGTCCCGGCGCCATCGACTGGAGCGCGGGCCTGGGGCAGGCTGCGGCATTCGTGACCACCACAGACCCGGCCGTCGAGGACGTGGCGCGCGAGGCCAGTACGCTCGCGTCGCCCGACGGCAGGCACCTGCTCGGCAACCGCAACCTCGGGCTGGCCGCCGTGATCTTCGACGCGGTCTCGGCCCTGGGCGTGACCTACGTGCCGGATCCGAACAACCCGTACTCCTCGATGTCCGACACGCCGCGTGCGGTGGACACCGTCCACTACCCGCGCGAGACGCTCGAGAGCCGCACCGGCGACTGCGACGACACGTCGGTGCTGATGGCCGCGCTGTTCGGCAACGTCGGCATCGCCACGCAGTTCGTGGACGTCCCCGGCCACGTCTTCCTGCTGGTGGACACCGGTCTGCACGAGCGCAACCGCGTCGCGCTCGGGGTCCCCGACGAGCTCACGGTCGTCCAGGGCGAGCAGGTCTGGCTCCCGGTCGAGACCACGGCGCTCAGCAAGGGGTTCGCCGAGGCCTGGCGGATCGGCGCGGAGTCCTACGCCAGCTGGGCCGCGCGTGGCCGCCTCGGGCTGGTGGACGTCACCACCGCCCAGGGCCGCTACGAGCCCGGGGACCTCCCGGGCACGCCCGCCGCGCTGCGCTGGGACGCGGACCGGCTCCGCACTCAGTTCGCCGCCGATGCGGCTTCGCTCAACGGCGTGCGCCAGGAGTACCTGGCGTCGCGTTATGGCGAGGCCGGGCGCGACATCCGGATCACGCCTGAGGGCCTCAACGAGGTGGCGCACGTCTTCCTGCTCGCCGGCCGGCCGGAAGGCTGCCGGGGCAAGCTCGATGACGCGCTCAAGCTCGAGCCCGCCTCGGCGCGCACGCACAACAACCTCGCGGTCACGCTGGCGGACGAGGGCGACTACGCCGGAGCGCTCGTCCATCTGCGCGAAGCGGTGTCCTCGGACCGCTCGGACCCGGGCGTCTGGCTCAACCTGGGCGTGGTGTCGT
>Ga0315286_10006652_pt1 | contig 11260 bp, 8 predicted proteins | sample YL17G10_0_MG_FD_205038 | JGI IMG/M metagenome (GOLD analysis project Ga0315286, IMG submission 205038) | Sediment microbial communities from Yellowstone Lake, YNP, Wyoming, USA - YL17G10_0 | ecosystem: Environmental > Aquatic > Freshwater > Lake > Sediment | place: USA: Wyoming | collected...
CTCCAGGCAGCTAATGTCACGTGCCGTTAAAGCTGCCGGACGCACTCCCAAAATAATCAACTTAGATAAAGGAAGGGCATATCTGGACGGTATAGAGATTGTCTTTGGTGCTGATACCGGGAATTTACAACCGGAAGGATTCGCTTTTAAACCTAACACGAATAGGATCGAGCGGTTTCATGTGACCCTGGAAGACCGCTCTAAAATTATTCGACGAATGAAGAACCAAGAGACAGCAAAGCTTATTATGGAAGGTTGGCTGGTGCATTACAACTTCTTTCGTCCACACAAGGAGCTCAACAACAAGACACCCGGGGAAGTGGCTAAGGCAACTTTCCCCTACCAGAGCTGGCAAGAGCTGATCATAGGGGCTAATTTAATAGATAGCAGCTAAATATCCATCTAAACCGAACAATATCACTGTCAAACTATTTAAGGTCAATTGCCCCACAATTTTTCTATATCTTGCTCAGCCTTTTTCTTGAGCTCAGCAGGTCCGGAAAGCCCCAGCTCACGATAGGACTCGGTTGAGCCATAATCCCTGGTCCTCAGCACCGCAGGCATAGGCACTGCGTGCCCAAAGATGAGAAACTGCTGTTTGGTCTCCAGTTTAGCTAGTACTGAACGAAGCTCGTTATGGCCTGATACCCCCGCCAGCACGCTATCTATGTCTCTCTCATTGTCCAGCAGACAGGTGATTTTAGTGCCAAGCTGAGACATCACCTCCTGGTCAATACCGCTGGGTCGCTGATCAACAATCAGCAGCGTTACATTATATTTCCTCATCTCACGTGCGATGGTGCCAAAGATGGTCTGCTTTGAAACCTCGGGGTTCAGTAGTTTATGGGCTTCCTCAATGGTTATGACCAGTGGCCGTGGAGACTGGCTTCCCTCACCTAAAGCCCGCTCCGTCCTCCTCTGATATTGCTCGTAGATGCGCCTAGATAACAGATTGGCTACCAAAACATGTGCAGCATCATCATTTCGGTATGAGCCAAACTCCAGTACAACGTTAGTGCCCTGGTCAAGGCAACTTAGTATTTTCTGTACAGCTTTTTCCGATGTCCTGGGCACCAGAAAAGATAACCGTTGTAATTTCTGTAAACCACGGCGCAGATTGCGATAAGTGCCTTCGTGAATATGCAATCGATCCAGCAAATCACTGGCCTCACCAGGCTGCAGCGCTATCGTCTTCTCAATCCAGCTTTCCTCACCGAACTGACGCGCCAGTTCAAACACTGCCTGAACAGAGGCCTCAGTAAGGTTCAATGTCTGACGCAGTATTTCAATATCCTCCGGTTCGATCTCATCGTATCCAATCCTGACTACAAAATCAGCGCTGACCTTGCGACGTTTGGCGCTTTCTTCGTCCAGGGTGAACAGAGCCATTTTAGACGGAAATAACTGCTTCAGACCCTTTACGCTATGTCCGGACTCACTGGTGCCCGCCCAACCATATTCATTATGCATATCAAAAATCAAATTAACAGCAGATGCGCTCTGTAACATACCAATTAGCAGCAGACGTGTCAGAAAAGTCTTGCCGGTGCCAGCTTTGCCGAAGATGCCGTTGGAGCGTTTGACAAACACAGGCAGGTTAAGACAGACTTTGGTCTCCATATCCAGCGGAGTTCCAATAAAGAACCTTTCCCTGCCCTCCTGCCCAAAGACCAATTCCACATCACGTTGCGAGGCTGTTCGCACTACTGAGAAGTGGGCGGGAACCGTTTTCACCGGTTGAGGTCCTTGAAGCAAGCTGGTTTCATCACCGCTCAGGGTGAGCAGTGGCATCACACTCAGGCTCCCGTATATAGCAATGCCAGACATTACCTCAGCAATGAAAGGGTCAGAAAAATCAGGGGGATTGATAGTAATTTGCGGATCAGCCACCCCCAGGCCAATGTCAGTTATCATACCAAAGAAGCGTCGTCGTTCCCCTTCAATAGTTACGTAGCGGCCTACGGCCATATCCTCAACAGAGGCAGAGCTGTCCAGCTTCACCTCTATACCCTTGCTCAGTGAGCCGGAGATAACAACACCCAGACGTTTGGATTCCTGGTCTAGCTCAAGGCTCATTCCTTCATCCTCCTTAGAATGGCATTGAGCCGGCTGGTTTGTCCATTGAGTAATACCGCTAGCTCCTTGCCCGCTGCCACCAGAAATTTGTGATGGTCTTGATGTGCCTGAGCTGCCTGACGTAGAAAAGCAGCTATCAACTCATCCCCCAAACCGGCAGGCTGGGCTGCCAGCAACAGACTCAGGCAGTCGAAGCGCTGACTGAACTCCTGCAACTCTTGTGCCTCACAAACATAAACAAAGCTGTGCAGACGGGCCGGCTGAGGCGGCAGGTAGTGATGCAATTTAGTCTCTTGTCTGTGGCCGACCACCAGGGCAGTAAAATCAGTCCGTAAGAGTTTGAGCAACTGCGGGTTCTCCCGATATACCGCTGTCTCATCAACCTCATCTTTGCCCCGGGCGATGGCGCGCCTGCCTGGCTCAACACTGGCAGTAATCACCTGGCTAACCACAGCATAGACGGCTACTGCGCCGGCCCCGGCTTTGACCAGGCTACCCAAGGGTGGTGCCTGGTGTAGCTCATAGCATTGGGCAGTGAACTGGCTGGTGCTGGACTCTACCACCTCGGCTATTTTGTCCATTACAACCACCTCGTTCTCTTGCTATAGCTCTTAGCTGATACCTGCTCCGGTAAGTGCCGTTCCACAAAGGACGCTTGAACCAGTTGCCAGAACTGCTCACGGTCAGCACCGCTGACCACCGCCAGCTCATGGGCCTCGCTAAGAGCCAAGGGATAGCCCTGCCCCTTGCGGCATTGTTCTAGAATTAAAGAATGGGTCAGTTCCAGAGCAGCTTTATTCTGGGCCACCCAGATGGGTAGCTCTATACGTGCAATTTCCCCCTCCAGACACAGATAAAAGAAACATATCTGATGCTCACCATAATATTTTAGTATCGATGATCTACTCATGAACAGCGCTGAGCGTTGTCCAGTTTTGAGCACCCGATAGAATAAATCTCTATCACGCAGGCCGGAGACCTCATCACAGGGTCTCTCCCCCAGTTGACGTTTTCCCCAGCAATAACGATCGCAGTCGGCCGGGTCGTGAGGACAAAGTGCTACTCTTAAAATATTGACTACCTCGGTACTGCCGGGATAGCTGATGTAGCTGGCCAAGGCCAGCATACGGCTCTGGCTCAGCTCCTTTGTTGTGGCAAGGGAAGGAAGTAGTCCTTTGTCTAGAATAGCTTCCCTTACAAAAGTCTCGTAAGTCTGCCTTTCCAAAGCCCACAATATAAGAGAACCATCCAGAAGCCCCAACGCTGGACGCTCATTACCCAGACCACGTAAAAGGTCAACAAGCAGTTGGCATTCCGCTATTGTTCGTTTGAGACCCAAGAGTGGGCCCTGCACTGTCTCCTGGCGACCAGCAGAAGGGTCTGCGATGACCAAATCAGCCTGTTCAGAATAAAGCATAGGCTGGCTTAATAGCTGTGCGTCCGGCTTTGAACCATAGCTGAGTAGAATGGCCCCCAGATTAATGAGAAGGCAATGGGCAAGGCTGTGGCGGTCAATATCTATTTGGGAGCCATCAGCGGCCACCACACAGTAGTCACTCGGGCAGGCAACATGATCATAAAAGTTGGCGGGGTTCTCCATAGGGTCAGCTACCAGCCAGGTTGTGCGGCTGGTAGCTATCTTTCTCTTAAGTGCAGCCATATCGCACTTATGTAAAGTATCCAAAGCCCGTTGAAGCTGCTGCCGCTGTTCCTCCTGGGCAGTCTTCAGTTTAGAGGCCATAACCTCAATCTGAGGCATAAGCCTGTGCAAGTCCAGAGGCATATTCCACCATCCTTATCACGCAGTATACCATAGAAGCTTTTAATGGCCAAGAGTATTTATTTAAGAGCTAGAATCTGCTATCCTACGATAGAGGAGGTGAACGATATGATGAAAGTGGGTATTATCTCTGATCCCATATATCTCCAACATGATACCGGAGCGCATGTGGAAAACGCAGGACGTCTGGTGAAAATAGGTGAAACGCTGGAAAAAAGCGGAGTCTTGAAACAACTCGTGCCAGTAACGCCACGGCCAGCGACCATTGCTGAAATAGCACTGATACACGATGAGCAATATATAGCCCGGCTTGAGAGCTGGGCCAAAGAAGGTGGCGGCTGGCTGGACGCCGATACAGTAATGAGCCCTCGCTCCTACGAGGTGGCCAGATATGCCGCAGGCGGCCTGCTCAATGCAACAGCAGACGTTATTGAGGGCAAACTCGATAGCGCCTTTGCCCTGGTGAGGCCACCAGGTCATCACGCTACACATGAACAGGCTATGGGTTTTTGCCTATTTAATAATGTAGCTATCGCTGCCAAATATGCCCAGGGAAACTATAAGCTGGAACGCATCCTGATAGTTGATTTCGACCTGCACCACGGCAACGGTACTCAGGATGCTTTCTACTCTGACCCTCAGGTATTGTATTTTTCCACCCACCAGTATCCCTACTACCCCGGATCAGGTGATATCAATGAAATCGGTACAGGCGCTGGCAAGGGTACTACCATAAATGTGCCACTGCCTGCCGGTTGTGGTGATGCGGAATATCTTAAAGTATTCAACGAGGTGCTCCGGCCAGCGGCTGAACGCTATAAACCACAGCTTATTTTAGTATCTGCTGGCTATGATGCCCACTGGGCTGATACCCTGGGCATGATGCAGTTGACTGTCAGCGGATACGCTAGTTTGACAGAAATACTGAAGGAGATGGCCATAAAGCTATGTCAGGCTCGGCTGGTGTTTACGCTGGAGGGAGGCTACAATATCCCGGCGCTGGCCGCCTCGGTCAGGGCCACCTTCGATGTGCTACTGGGTAATAAAAAGGTGGAGGACCCTGTGGGTCCTCCACCCCAACTCTATCGTCATACCGATATAACGCCAGTTCTAGAGAAGGTCAAACGTATCCACGGTCTAGCCTAATAATACTGCCGAAAAAGAGATCCAGGGACTTCCTGGTGGGGGTCTGGGGGTATCCCCCAGCTTCAATATTCCCCCAAGATTGGGGGATCAAGGGGGTTGATAAAGACTTTTTCAGCAATCTCCTGAAGGATAATCAGAATAACCTGGCTTAATACTTCGCCTTCGCAGGTGGAGGCAAGCGCCGCCATAGTCCGCTCCACTTGCCCCTGTCCCAAACTACCAGCAGCCAACTGGACAGGAAAATAGAGCCATATGCTCCGGCTACAATGCCGATGAGAAGAGCCAGGATAAAGTTCTGGAAGTCAGGAGCGTTGAAGCCCGTGTAAATATAGAGCACCACCATAGCAAAAAGAGTCGTCAAACTGCTGTTCATCGTCCGACCCAGAGTTTCGTTTACGCTCTTATTTGCTATATAGGCGAGGTCCTGACTACGATCCTTGGTAAGATTTTCCCTGATGCGGTCAAAAATCACAACGGTATTGTTAACGCTATAGCCCAGCACCGCCAGCATGGCGGCAATGAACATCAGGTTAACCTCCATGTTGAACCAGACGCCCAACAGGGCAAAAAGCCCTAACGGAATTACCACATCATGCGCCAGAGCTATGATAGCACAGGTGCCATAGCGCCACGACTTAGGCAGGCGACGGAAAGCCAGAGCCACATATATCAGAATACCAACACAGGTTACTAAAACGGCTATAATAGCCCCCCTCACCTTCTCCCCACTTACTTGTGGGTCAACTGTCTCCAAGGGAGGATCAGTAACAAAGGGACTCAATTTCTGGAGTTCGGTTTTTACTTTCGCGAACTCCTCTGTGGTAAGCACCTTACTACGTATAGTAAAACGTGAAGGGTCAAAGGGGTCACCTTGAACCCTGGCCTCGCCGTGGCCGGCATCGGCGAATATTTTAACAACACCATCCCTTTCAACAGCATTGACAAAGTTCACTCTAACCAGGGAGCCACCGGTAAACTCAATACCTCTCTCCAGGCCAAACACGCCAAGTGAGATTATCCCTACGACAATCAATATCAACGATGGTATAGCAAACCAGCGTCCTTTATTTATGAAGTCAAACATTGGACTTCTCTCCCATACCAAGATATAGCCAGGGCTTTTTTGCCCAGGACCGGTTTATAATCACCCTCACAAAGGCATGTGTCATTATGATAGCTGAAATCATACTCACAGCCACACCGAAGAACAGTGTTATAGCGAATCCCTGTACCGGAGTCACTCCCAAAGTGCTGCCTAGCCAGTAGAGGATGCCACAAGCGATGAATGTAGTGAAGTTGCTGTCACGAATTGCAGGCCAAGCCCGGTTGAAGGCAATATCAGTAGCAGGCCCTAGCGCCCTCCCGCCACGCAGTTCCTCTTTGAGTCTTTCAAAGATAATGCAGTTAGCGTCCACCGCCATACCTATTGACACGATGAAGCCACCTACACCTGCCATAGTAAGAGTCACCGGAATCAGCTTAAAAATAGCCATTACAGTCGCTACATACACTATCAAAGCACCACCGGAGAGTAGCCCCGGCAGACGATAGTAAATGGTCATGAACAGAAATATAGCTAACAGCCCCAGAGCACCAGCGATGAGGCACTTCTTAACAACCTCCGGTCCCAGCGTGGGATCAACATCATGTCGCTCTACCACCTGCAGGGGTACCGGTAAAGCACCTGACTTTAGCTGGGTAACCAGGTTCCTGGCTTCATTTAAGCTCAGCCCAGTGATAACGCCTTTGTCTTTTATCACTGCCTGAACTCTGGGTGCCGAAATAAGTTCATTGTCCAGGAAAATCCCCAGAGGCTTGTTTCCATTCACCAGCTTACTGGTCACCTCCTCGAAAGCAGGTGCTGCTTCACTCTCCCACTCGAAAGCTACCTCTGGCTTATTATCCTGGTCAAGCTGTACCTTTGTGTTGCCTTTGAAATATTGCCCGCTAAGTTCTATCTGCTGTCCATCCGCACCAGTCCCTGTAGCGACCTCCCATATGTAATCGCCGTTTTCATCAAGAACCGGATTGCCATCAACACCAAGTTTCTGCACCTTGAATTCAAGCGTTGCTGTCTGCCCAATAAGATTGACAGCCTCATCAGTGTTCTTTACGCCTGGCAGCTCTACCAAGATACGGTCACTGCCAACCTTTTGAACAACCGGATCCGACACTCCATAGCCATTTATACGCTTTTCGATGATGCTGATAGCTCCTTTTATAGCATCACTCTTATCTCCATCTGCTATATTCGCCGCTGCGAAATCAGCCTTGAGTACTATTTGGCTGCCGCCTTTAAGATCTAGCCCAAAGTGGAAACCTTTATTGGACAGAGAGATTTTTTTAGAGGAACGAACAACATTCTTATAGCCGGATTTGCTAGCTATGAGAGTCAAAGACATTCCGTGGGGCAATCCCCCTAGAGCATAGTGGCCTTGCTCATCGGTCACCGTGGTATACATAACCTCAGCAGTCTCAGTACCTTTCGGAGTTTTACTGACAGTTACCGTAGCCCCAGCTATTGGAGATCCATTAACCGAATCAAGCACCAAACCTTCTACAGATATATTCGGAGGACTTAGGGATACACTTTGCATAACAGCCTGGTTAGCCAATACTTGCAGTGGGAGCCTTTTCTCCAGATAAGTGCCCTGGGTTATTATCAAAGTATAGTTACCCTGGGCAACATCAGCAATAGAATAGGAGCCTTGTGCATCGCTGGTGGCACTGTCCACGTGATTGCCGTCTTTAGTCAGGCTAACTGTAGCACCTGAAAGGGAGGATCCTGTAAGAGTAGTAATAACACCACTGAGCTGTCCAGGCTTTGGGTCTATCTTGAAGTCCTGCGTCAGTGGGGTACCTGCGAACTCTAGCGCAGTTGGTTTTACGGCCTTATAATCAGGGTGGGAAGCTAATAGTGTATAGCTGCCCGGCAATGTCACAGTCAGCCCATAGCGTCCCAGAGAGTCGGTGGTGGTGGTGACCAATGGTAGACCTGTTTTGTCTCCCAGAACTACAGTGGCACCTTTTACCGGATCGTTGCTGACCGAGTTCGAGTTAAGGACATCGCCCTTTAAAGAAATGTTAGAGGGAATGCTGCTTAGATTGAGGTCGATTTGTTCTACTGACTTGATATCAACATTGTAAGAGATAGCATCATAGTCAACACGAACGATTTCCAGTTTATAGCTGCCCGGCTTGAGGTTAGGGAAAGAGAATTTACCAGAGTCGTCAGTATTAACAGTAGTGGAATCTCCACCATCTTTGATAAGTTTAGCTTCCAGACCAGCCACAGGTTGATCTGAAGATAAATCCTTAACTGTGCCTGAAATAGTCCCATTGGACGGGGACAACATCAGATCACGATGGGCACTGCCGCTACCACGAGTGGGCAAGACATACCAGAAACTTAGACCGAAGATAATTGCTATGAGTACTAAGATCCATTTATTCCATTTCCGCATTAATCACCCCTGCTAATCCTGTCAGCGTAATAGTAATTTCCCCGCTAGAGATAGCGCTTCTTCCCGGCTGGTGACCTCCCCGGCTGCCTGAGCTTCTCGAACTTTTTCCAAGATACGGCCCAACTCAGGACCCGGTTGAAGGCTAAAAAACGCCATCAGGTCATGCCCTGTGATCAGCTTGGGCGGCCGTATCAGGCCCGCCTCCCGCTCTCGCTCCTCTAGCACATAACTAACCAGAAGATTATGCTCTTTCCATTGCTCCACGTCAAGTGTCGGCCCACGGCTCGCGAGATGGTCAGCTAGGCTAATAAATAAAGTATCAACCGCTGCCTCTCCGGCATCCCGGAAGAATCGGTATATAGCCCGGCGCGTTGGCAATCCCTCACCCCTCATTTGCCCAGGACGCAAATGATGCTCTATGACACTTTCCACCAACTTTATTTCGCGATTGCTGAACCTGAGCCTCTTTAATATCTCCGTAGCCAGGCCAGCCCCTTGTTGGCTATGTCCTAAGAAGCGAATCCGGCCGGTTTCTTCGATTGTCCTGGTCTGCGGCTTAGCCACATCATGAAGTAGTGCTGTCAGTTTCAGCAAAACTCGCCGCTGGTGGCCTCCCCCTACCTCTTCGCTGAAATACTGTGCCAGGCTGGCCGACCAGGGAGTTAACCCCAACAAGTCCTCTTTTACATACTCCCAGGACCCATCCCTCAGGATAAACCCCAAGGCCTCTACCGTGCTTAAAGAATGCTGGAGAACATCCCAAAAGTGCTCTTTGGGTTGCTCAAATCCTTTAGCCGAGGTCAACTCCGGAAATATGGCCAGAAGCAACCCTATCTTTTCGAGATATCTGAGGTGATAGCCAGCGCGATTAGTCGCCAGCAAGTGACATAGCTCATCCTGAATGCGTTCCCCGGCCACACGGCTGATTTGCTGGCATTGGCTGCGGATCATCTCCTCAGTAGATGGTTCCACGTTAAAATCCAGTTCAGCGGCAAACCTGACTGCCCGCAATAAGCGTACCGGGTCCTGCCCAAAGGCGTCTCTTCTGACCATACTTATACGTTTAAGCGCCAGGTCACCTCGACCATCAAATGGGTCAATGATTACAGCCTCTCCCTGAACAGCCTGTGCCAGGTTAACCGCCATAGCATTTATAGTAAAGTCACGCCTGCTCAGGTCTGCTTCTATATCGCCACCCAGCAACGCCGAGAAATCCAGATGCAAGCCAGTATCAGAGATTACCACCCGGGCTACCCGATTCTCCTCATCCAGCAGAACAAACTTGCCACCCAACCCTGCGGCCACCTGCTGAGCCAGTTCAAGTGCCGGGCCAGATAAAGCTATGTCTATATCTGATATAACCCGTCCCAGTAGACAGTCGCGCACAAAACCACCCACCACATATACCTTTGTGTCTGGTTTATGGAGCAGGTGGTTCACTTTGAGCAGAAGCGAGGCCATTTCCCCTTCGATTGTAAGAACGGACCTGGCTATGTTAGTATTCCTCGCTCCAGGATTGATTGGAGAACTGTTCTCTCTTTGTAACAATGCTAAACCTAGAATATGCTACTCCTCAGGTATCGAAAACTCTTCGTGCTGTGACTGGGGTTCAACTCGTTGCAGTTTGTCACTACTATCCAAACGGTCAACATAAAGCATGCCATTGAGATGGTCAAGCTCGTGCTGTAATGCATGGGCTACCAGACCATCGGCTTTTATACGAATCTCCTTGCCCTTCCGATTAAGCCCTTTGACCACCACGGCTAGCGAGCGTTTGACCTGGCCTTTATAGCCAGGCACACTCAGGCACGCCTCCTCCATCTCTTCCTCTTCTGAACGACGCACCATCTCGGGGTTAATCAACACCACCACATCCTGTTCAGGTGCCTGTATCACAGCGACTCGCAAAGGCACGCCCACCTGATTGGCAGCCAGACCCACACCGCTGGCCTCATGCATGGTTTCAATCATGTCATCTATAAGCTTCTGGACAGAGTTATCAATAAACCTCACCCTCTTTGCCTTGGTATGCAATACAGGGTCAGGCAATTTTCGTATAGGCAGTACAGCCATCTACACTCCCACCAGAATAGATACTTTTGGTGAATTATAGTCCAGAAGTCGACACTTGTAAAGGCTATAGTAAGCTGGCAGGGTCCACGTCAACCGTCCATCCATGAGGAATAGGTACCTCTGCTACAAAGGCAGCAGGGTCAGCACCACGTAATATAAGTTGCCACCGGAAGTGACCCCGTACCCTCTGGAAAAAAGCCGGTGCTGGCCCAACAAAACTTATATCTGCAACACCCAGAGCATCACGTTTCTCTCTAAGCAGATTGTGCATTCTATCAGTCTCCCGCTGGCACTTCTCAGAATTAGTATGTGTATAAAGCAGCCTGGTCAAATGGCTAAAGGGCGGATTATTCTGTTCCCTGCGAAAACCTATTTCCTTTTGGTAGAAAATTTCATAATTATGTTCGGCGGCCGCCTGAACAGCGTAGTGATCGGGAGAATACGTTTGCACTACTACCTTGCCTCCCAACTCACCTCGCCCGGCCCGGCCAGCCACCTGGCTCAAGAGCTGGAAAGTGCGTTCGCCAGCCCTAAAATCAGGCAGATTGAGCGCAACATCTGCCAATACAACCCCCACTAGAGTGACCAGAGGAAAGTCCAGCCCCTTTGCTAACATTTGCGTACCCACCAATATATCCGCCTGGTGAGAGGAAAAGCAATCCACTATTTCCTGATGAGAATACTTACCCTGGGTAGTATCACGATCCCAACGGATCAGCCT
>Ga0315286_10006653_pt1 | contig 11259 bp, 10 predicted proteins | sample YL17G10_0_MG_FD_205038 | JGI IMG/M metagenome (GOLD analysis project Ga0315286, IMG submission 205038) | Sediment microbial communities from Yellowstone Lake, YNP, Wyoming, USA - YL17G10_0 | ecosystem: Environmental > Aquatic > Freshwater > Lake > Sediment | place: USA: Wyoming | collected...
CTTCAACTCCCTCTATGGCAACGATTACAAGAGGGTGACCGCGACACCCGACAAGGCGGACGACGTCGCGCTGGCCAAGCAACTCTTGGACGCCGCGAAGGCCCCGGGCGTCCAGCCCGGTCTCCTGTCCGTCCTGTGCGACAATGCCTACGAGTTGGGCGTAAAGTCGCCCGCAGGCTACGAGACGGCCGCGGAGGCGATGGAACTCCTGGCCCAGAAGGCCCCGGCCGGCGCCGCGGCAGCGCTCGACAGGGTCGCGACGATCCGCGAGAAGCAGTACCAGGCGGTCAAGGGGCCCGACAAGGCGGACGCGGGCGAGGTCTTCATCGAATCCGTGCTGGTGGCCGCCGCCGCCCACATGGCCTCGGGCGCTACCACGGAGGGCATGGCGCTCCTGCGCAAGGCGCTCGTGGCCGCCAACGCGATCAAGTCGGACCGCAAGAATGAGATCCAGGGGCGGATCGACTTCGCGGCCACGCGCCTCCGGACCGAGAAACAGGTGGCGGACCTCAAGGCCAAGGTCGAGGCCAACCCGGACGACGCGGCCGTCCGGAAACAGCTCGTGCAGGCCTGCCTCGTCGGTCTGGACGCCCCCGCCGAGGCGGAGGAGTTTCTGAACGATTCCTCGGATCCGTCGGTGCGCAAGTACGTGCCGGCGGTTTCCAAGGGCGTGGACGCTGCGCCCGAGATCGCCTGCATGGAGTTGGGTGAATGGTACCGCGGTCTCGGGGAAGCGCCCGGCGTCACACCGGGCGGCAAGGAGGCGATGCTCAAGCGGGCCCGAGCATACTACCAGCGGTTCCTCAATCTCCACAAGACCGAGGACATTGCGCGAAACCAGGCGACCCTGGCGGTCAAGAAGGCCGACGAGGCGCTCGCGAAGCTTGGCCCCGGCAAGGGCGAAGGCATCATCGGCCCGGGACGATGGATCGACCTTCTGAAGCTCATCGATCTGGAGAAGGACACCGTCGAAGGCAAGGGCCAATGGAAGCTCGCGGAGGGCGAACTGCTGTACCAGGGAGGCTTCCCTGATTTGAGCCGGGTCTCCGTTCCATGTGCGCCGGCCGGCAACTATGAACTGAAAGTGCGTGTGGCCTGTCTGCGCGGGAATCCGGATGGCTATGCGGTGGTGCTCCTGCCGGTGGGCAACACGGCTGTGGCGGCCCGCCTCCTCGGCCAGGGAGACCCTGCCACGCTGTACGGCATCGAGAAGCCTCGGGACCAGAAGGTGTCCCTCACCGTCGTCGATGGGCAGGAACACGAATTCGACATCACCGTGCTCCTGGCGCGCGACCAGGCGGACATCACGATCACCTCCGGCGGCAAGCCCCAGTTGCACTGGCAGGGACCCCTGTCGGCCCTGAGAGGCGGCGCCGGGTGGCAGATGCCGGATGTCAAGCTCCTGGGATTGGGTGTTGAGAGCGCGAGGATGGCCATCAAGAGCGCCAAGCTCAAGATGCTCAGCGGCAAGGCGAAGCTCTTGCGGTAGGAGGACTACAGGCTCGAAGGTTGAGGGCGGACAGCATCACGGACCAGTTGCGCGACGATGCGGACATCCGTGGAGAACGGGCCGGCGAAGTTCTTGAGGTAGGACTTCGCCCACGGTTCGAGCGCCTGCCTCCCGCTCACCCCATTCTCTTCGCGATACCTGCTTCGAGTCCGCCGCGGGAGCGGGGGGAGATTCCCCATTCAACGTCTCCCGCTGCTTCCGCAGCGGACTCGGGCCAAGGCCAGGGGAGGCGGGCTCGGCCGGGGGACCGCCCTACCCTTGCGGCGCGCGCTGGAGCTGGAAGATCGCCAGGCCCGCGCGCCAGTTGGCCATCAGGCCGCTGATGGGCCGGTAGCGCGGCGTCAGGAAGATCTCCTCGACGATCTCGAGCTTCTCGCGCTCGCAGAACTCCTCGAAGTCCTTCACCGTGCACAGGTGCACGTTCGGCGTGTTGTACCAGTGGTGCGGGAGGGCCGGGGAGCGCGGCATGCGGCCGGTCCAGAGCAACTGGAGGCGCACGCCCCAGTGCCCGAAGTTCGGGAAGCTGATGATGGCCTTGCGGCCCACGCGGAGCATCTCGCGGATGACCTTGGGCGGGTCCATCGTCTGCTGGAGCGTCTGGCTCAGGATGACCACGTCGAAGTGGCCCGCGCGGTAGCACTCCATGCCCTCGACCATGTCGCCGTGGTAGACGGCCACGCCGCGCTGGATGCACTCCAGGACGGCCTTCTCGTCGAGCTCGATGCCGCGCCCTTCGCAGCCCTTGAACTCGATGAGGTCGGCCAGGAGCTGCCCGTCGCCGCAGCCCAGGTCGAGCACCTTGGCGCCGTCGGGGATGAGCGATTCGATGAGCTCGTAGTCGAGCCTCAGCCTGGCGGGCCGCTTGCGCTTGGCGACGATCATGGCCGGCGCCCCTCCGCCGCCGCCTCGCGGACCCGGCGCTGGACGTTCTCGAGGAATCCCGCGATGGTGGCCGACATCCGGTCGTTCGGCAGGAAGAACGCGTCGTGGCCGTACGGGCTCTGGATCTCCAGGAAGGTCGTCGGGATGCCGTTGGCCTTGAGGGCCTTGACGAGCTCCTTCGACTGGTAGGTCGGGAAGAGCCAGTCGCTGGAGATCGAGAGGACGAGGAACTCGGCCCGGGCGCCCTCGAAGACCTCGACGAGCGACCCGCGGCCGGCCGCCAGGTCGAAGTAGTCCATGGATTTAGTGATATAGAGATACGAATTGGCATCGAAGCGGCGGACGAAGCTGTCGCCCTGGTACTTCAGGTAGCTCTCGACCTCGAACTCGGTCTTGAAGTCGTACCCGAAGCCGTCGCGGCCGCGCAGGCGCCGGCCGAACTTCGCGTGCATCTGCTCGTCGGACAGGTACGTGATGTGGCCGATCATGCGCGCGATCGCCAGGCCCGCCCGCGGGGCCTCGCCCGCGTAGTAGTCGCCCTCGCGCCAGTTCGGGTCGGCCATGATCGCCTGCCGCCCGACCTCGTTGAACGCGATGCCCTGCGCGCTGAGGCGCACCGCCGTGGCGATCGGGATGGCCGAGGCCACCTGCCCGGGATACCGCACGACCCACTCCAGGACCTGGAACCCGCCCATGCTGCCGCCGGTCATCGAGAGCCACCGCGGGATGCCCAGGCGGTCCATCAGGACCTTCTGCGTGCGGACCATGTCGGAGATCGTGACCATGGGGAACGCCAGGCCGTACGGCCGGCCCGTGGCGGGGTTCGCGCTCGACGGGCCGGTGCTGCCCTTGCACCCGCCGATGATGTTCGAGCAGACAACAAAATACTTCGTGGTGTCGATGGCCTTGCCGGGGCCGATGAAGAGGTCCCACCAGCCGGGCTTGCGGTCCTCGGGCGCGTGGTAGCCCGCCACGTGCGCGTCGCCCGAGAGGGCGTGGAGAATGAGGACGGCGTTGTCGCGCTCGGGCGAGAGCGTGCCGCAGGTCTCGTAGGCCAGCGTGATGGGGCCCAGCTTCAGGCCGCACTCGAGCTCCATCTCGGCCGGCGGCCCGGCGAAGGCGATGTACTGCGTCCGGACCTGGCCGACGCTGTTCGGGCCGCCGAAGCGGCTGCCTTCCGAAATCGGCACGGCATCGTCGATCGACACGGTTGTCCTCGCACCCTGACGGCAAGAACACGCGTCCGCCGCGGCGGACGGCTAAAAAGCTGTTTCAGAACCGGCGATAGCGCGGTGGGCAGTCTTGCCCACCGCGCATACGCGCCCGCATTCTCGCGGCGGGCAAGACTGCCCGCCGCGCTATGCAGCGCTGATGGGCGCTTCTGAAACAGATTCTAAACGGGCCGGGCCGCGGCGCCGCCGAAAACAAAAAAAGCCTCTTCGATAAGAAGAGGCTGCGTTACGGCCATCGCGTCTCTCTTATCTTCCCCAAATCGGGGCGGGAGTTAGCACCAGCATCCCTTTCGCGGGACCGGTTGCTGTGGCTTCAACGGGCCCTTCCCTCAGCCACTCTTGATAAGGGCACGGCTATTCAGTTGTCGGCGGTACTATACAGCGCCCTTGAGCGCAAGGTCAACAGCAAAAGCGCCGTCACGTCCGCAGCGCCGGCGGGCGCGGTTTCGGTTCGGGCGGCGCGAGTGGGGCCTCGCGCTGCTCGGTGCGCAGCCGCATCACCTCGTCCTTCAGCAGGGCGATCTCCTGCGAGAGGTCGCGCTCGCGATTGGCATACTTCGTGATCACCACCGAGAAATGCACCGCCACCGCCGCCAGGAAGACCAGGCCCATCAGCATCAGGAGCATCGTGACGCCCGGCAAGCCCGCCTGGTCCAGACCCAGCCACGAGGCCACGCCCGCCAGGGCGCTCGGCATCAGCACCAGCGCGAGCATGCCGAGCGACGTGAAGATCCACAGCACGCCGTACTCCTCGCGCAGGCGCCGCCGGCGGATCAGGTGCAGCGAGATCCCCAGCAGCGCCAGGCCCAGCACCAGCAGGACCATACGTTGCGGCCAACTCATCGGGCCACCTCTCCTTCCGCTCCGACCGGCCGTTTAAGCCTGTCCATGAGGACGGCCGGAACCACCTTCGCCAGGTACCCCAGGCCGGCCCACCAACCGATGGGCGGCACCGGCGGCCGTCGCCGCCGCGTCGAGGCCGGCACTTCGCGGACGCGGAGCCCCTGGCACCACGCCAGCACCAGCGCCAGCGGCTCCGGATACTCCGGCGGAAACTCGCGGGCAAACAGTTCGATGGCCCGCCGCCCCGCCGCCCGAAACCCCGACGTCGGGTCTGTGATCCGCTGCTCGATCAGCCGCGTCATCAGCCGCGCGAGGAGGCGGATGACGAGTATCCGCAGCCCCTTCCTCCGTTGGCCGCGCGGCGTCAGGTACCGCGAGCCGACCACCAGATCGGCCTCCTCGGCCAGAATGGGCTGGGCGAGACGGGCCAGCCGCCGGGACCAGTGCCGCCCTTGAGCGTCGAACTGGAACACCAGGTCGTAGTTCCCCGCCAGGGCGTACCGGAAGCCCGCCTGGAGGGCCTCGCCCGCGCCGAGCCGCAGAGGCAGGTCGAGGACCTTGGCCCTGGCCCGGCGGGCGCGTTCGGCGGTGCCGTCGCTCGACCCGTTGTCGATCACCACCAGGTCGGCCCACGGGGCGTGGCGCCGCAGATCGGCCAGGACCGGCCAGATCGTTTCGGCCACGTCCGTCGCGGACACGACCACGAGCGCCCGCCGGCCTTCCAGGCCGTCCTGAGGTTTTCCGGGTCTGCGCTTGGCGGCCGTCTCCACAGTGCTCCTCTGGCTCCGAAGGACGCACGCCATGATAGCCGTCGCCCCTCGCCGACTCAAGAGCGCATTGCGCAGCGACCTGTTGCAAAGCCGCAGGCGGGCGGGTACTATCGCCGCCGTATGTTCGCGAACAAGACCATCGCCGTCGTGGTGCCCTGCTACAACGAACAGGCGCAGATCGACCGCGTCCTCGTGACCATGCCGGACTTCGTCGACTGCATCATCGTGGTCGACGACAAGAGCCCCGACGACACGGCGGGCGTCGTGCGCCGCCGCATCGAGGCCGGCGGCCACCCCGGCCGGATCATTCTCCTCCAGCACGAGAAGAACCGGGGCGTCGGGGCCGCCATCGTGTCGGGCTACAAGGAGGCGGTCCGACAGGGGATGGACGTGGCGGCCGTCATGGCCGGCGACGGGCAGATGGACCCGAACCAGCTTCACCTTCTCGTGGGTCCCGTTGCCGGGGGCCAGGCGGATTACGCGAAGGCCAACCGCCTGTTCTACGCCGGGGCGTGGGGTTCCATCCCCAGGCATCGCTACATGGGAAACGCGTTCCTCTCGATGCTCACGAAGATCGCGAGCGGCTACTGGCACGTGGCGGATTCGCAGTCGGGCTACACCGCCATCAGCCGCGAGGCCCTCGAAATCCTCAACCTCGACGCGATCTACCCGCGCTACGGCTACCCGAACGACCTCTTGGTGCGGATGAACGTGTACGATTTCCGCGTGGCCGACGTCCACATGCGGCCGGTCTACAACGTGGGCGAGCGCTCCAAGATGCCGCTGCTGAAGGTCGGTCCGGTGATGACCTGGCTGATCTTCAGGCGCTTCTGCTGGCGGATGAAACACAAGTACGTCATCCGCGACTTCCACCCGCTGGTGCTCTTCTACCTCTTCGGGTCAATCTCGTTCACGGCGGGGCTCTTGTTCGGCCTGTACCTGCTCGTTTACCGGATCGCCATCGGCCGCGTGGCGGACACGAGCGGCCTCTTCAGCGTGCTCTTGTTCACGTCGGGGCTGCAGTTGCTCTTGTTCGCGATGTGGTTCGACATGGCGGTGAACCGGCACCTGCGGGTCGACGCCGAACCGGAAAGCCCCCTGAAGTTCCGCCCCGACTCGGCGCCGGCCGAGCGGGAGAAATAGTACGACATCGCTAGATACGGGTTTGCGCGGCGGGTCTCCTGACCCGCCGCGCCGTGCGGTTCCTCTTTGCGCGGCCACGCTTCTTCGCGCGGTGGGTCGGTGAATGCGTTTAGCGTTGTCATTCCGAGCGAGCGCAGCGAGTCGAGGAATCTCGCTGTGGTTGTTGCCGTTCGGACATTCGCACGGCGAGACCCCTCGACTCGGTCGCCGCGGCGACCTCGCTCGGGGTGACAGCATGAAGGAAACACGCTAGACACGTGCGGTTCAGGAGGCCCACCCCGCCCACGTTACGTGGTGCGCCCAGGACGGAGGTTGCTCCCGTGCGGGTTTGTGTCGTCACCACATCGTACCCCCGCTTCCCTGGCGACGTGTCGGAGACGACCACCGGCGCGCCCGTCCGCCACCTCGTCGCGCTGGGGAAGATGGACGTGACGGTCCTGGCGCCGGCCGACGCGGGCGCCCCGGCTCGCCAGCAGTCGCCCGGCCTGGAGGTCCGGCGGGTCCGCTACTTCTGGCCCGCACGCTGGCAGAAACTCGCCTACGGCGCGGGCATTCCGTGGAACCTGCGGCGGAGCGTGCTGGCGTGGCTCAACCTGCCGACGTTCTTCCTCACCTTTGCGTGGGCCATCTGGCGCCACGCGCGGCGGGCCGACATCGTCCACGCCTACTGGGGCGTTCTGGGGGCGCTGGCCGTGGCCCTGCGTCCGCTGCATCGGCGGCCCGTCGTCGTCACGATCCTGGGAAGCGACTGGCGGACGCCCCTGGCGCCAATCCGCTGGCTGAGCGCCTGGGCCGTCCGACGGGCCGATGCCGTGACGACGCCGTCGCCCGACTTCGCCGCCGACTTCCGGCGGATGCGCGCCGAAGGGCGGGCCGTCTGGTTCCTGCCCCTCGGCATCGAGGCGCCAACAGCGGCGGAACTCGATCAGCGGCGCGCAGCGGCGGGTGTCCAGGCAGGCCCGCACATTGTCAGCGTCGGCCGGCTCCTCACCGAGCGGCGCCACGACAACCTCGTCCGCGCCCTGGCCACGATCCGCCGGCGTTTCCCCACCGCGCACCTGACGCTCGTCGGCGACGGGCCGCAGCGCGAGGCCCTCGACGCCCTCGTGCGCCAGCTCGGCCTCGACGGGGCGGTCATGTTGACCGGCCTGGCGCCTCGCCAGGAGCTCCTGGCCGGCCTCGTATCGGCCGACATCTACGTGTCACCGACGTCGATTGACGCCTACGGCACCGCCACCGTCGAGGCGGCGGCCTACGCGCTGCCGATTGTGACGACGCGGGTCGGCTTCCCTGCCGAGCTCGTCGCCGACGGGACCACCGGATACGTCGTCCCCCCGGACGACGAAGGCGCCCTGGCGGAGGCCCTGGCGAAGCTCTGCGAACTCGACCCCGAGGCCCGGCGGGCCATGGGCCGGCGGATGCGCGACCGGTTCGACGAGATGGGCCTGACGTGGGCCGCGTGCACCGAGCGTCTGGCGGCCATCTACCGGGCCTGCCTCGAAGGGCAACCCCGCTGAGACAACCCCTCAGTTACAGGTGCTTGGTTCAGATAACCCGGGTGGCACGGCCACGCGCCGTTGCGTGGCCGTGCTCTGTGCTGGTCTGAAGTGCACGGCCACGCAACGGCGCGTGGCCGTGCCACCCCCGAAACTGAGGCGTTACCCGCTGAGACCGAATTCCTTCGGCCCGGCGCGGCGGGCCTGTATAATACGCGTCTCGAAAGCCCTGGCGCGGCGGGTCTCTCGCCACGGCGAGTCTTCGACCTGACCGGAGAGAACCGATGGCGGAACCCCAAGAGGTCTCCTCAAGCCCTGGGAAGTTCGCGGAAAAGTACTACGACGACTACGTCGCGAAGATGTCGGCCGTCAACACGGCCCGGACGCTGGAGCGCACCGCCGCCGTGCTGGACCTGTGCGGCGCCAGGCGCGGGCGGCTGCTCGGCGTGGGCGCGGGGAACCTGAGCGAAGGCCTCGCCTACAAGCAGGCGGGCTTTGAGGTCACGGTGATTGATGTCACGGCGTCGCTCCGGGAACAGGCGGAGGCGTCGGGCCTGCGGTTCCATCAGGCCAACATCGAGACCGACCCGCTGCCCGGCCCGTATGACGTGGTGTGTTGCATGGAGGTGCTCGAGCACCTGCTGGACCCGCTGGGGGCGCTAAAGAAACTGGCTGCCGCGGCGACGCCGGGCGGACGGCTTTTCGTGTCACTGCCCGAGGAGTTCCACGCGGTGGCGCGGCTGCGCGTGCTCGTCGGGCGGCCGGCCTTCAGCCACTACAACTGGCCGCACATCCGGTTCTTCAATCTGCGGGCCGCGAAAGAACTGGCGGCCGACGCGGGCCTCGAGGTGGTGGCGGTGCGCCACATGCCGCTCGTTCCGCCGCGGATGAAATGGCTCCGGCCGCTGGGCCGGCTGCTGGGCCGCCTCATGCCCGGCCTGTTCTCGATCTCCCACGTTTTCGAGTTTCGCCCGGCCGGAGGCGGCGCGGCAACCTTATCGGCGCATCGGTAGCTGTAGCGCACACTCGTTTAGCCGTCGCCGGCACGGCGACGGGAAAGGGCCGGCGAACGTTCCCGCGGCCTATGAGTCTTGTTTAGCCGTCGCCGGCACGGCGACGGGAAAGGGCCAGCGAACGTTCCCGCAGCCGTGCCGGCCGCCGCTAAACAGGATGAAGCCCGCAAAGGGAAGCCGTCTTGCATTCGATCCTGTCCAAACTGCGCGTAAACCTGGCCGGGCAATTGCGGGGGCGGGTCCTCGATTGCGGCAGCGGCAACGACCTCTTCGGCCCCATCCTCCGCGGCGGCGGCAACGAGGTCGTCAGCCTCGACATGGACCTCGCGGAACTCCGCCGGACGCCCGGCGTCCGCGTGGCGGCCTCGTGCGCCCGGATCCCCTTCGCCGACGATTCCTTTGACGCCGTCTGGGCCTGTGCGCTCATCGAGCACGTGGTCGAGGAGACGCTGCCCGAGATGATCCGCGTGACGCGCGCCGGCGGCCGCGTCATCGCCGTCACGCCCAATCGCCACTCGCCGTTCGACTACCTCAAGCGCATGACGGGCCTCGCCACGTGGGACTCGCACCCCAGCCACGTTCGCCTCTACAAGCTCAAGGAACTCCAGGAGTACGGCGAGGTGCACGGCGAACTGGTGTGGGCGCCGGGCATGGGCTGGTTCTTCTGGAAGCACCCCTGCCTGGGCCACGTCTGGATTCTCGACCTCGTGGTCACGCCGGCCCTGAAGGAGAAGGCGCGGCAGAAGGGAACCGCGCCTTGAGCTCGGCCGACACCAAGCCCACCTTCGCGCCCCGCACGATCGCCTGGCTCGCGGTCAAGCTGGCGGTCTTCGCCGTCGTGCTGGTGTTCGTCGTATGGGCCCTCGTGGACCGCTGCCGCGCGGTCGACTGGCGGAACCTCCACCCCGACGTCGGGTGCCTCGCCGGCGCGGTGGCCCTGCTGGCCGTGAGCGGCGTCGTCTCGGGCACCGGGTACCGCATGCTCCTGGTGTCCTTCGGCTACCCGATCCGCTGGACGACGATGCTGGGCGTGGTGTGGGTCTCGCAACTGGGCAAGTACGTGCCGGGCAAACTGCTGAGCGTGGCCGGCGGGATGTACCTTCTGAAGAAGCAGAACGTCCCGATGCCGGTCGGCATGGCGATCAACGTTATGCTGATGGGCCTATACGTGGTGGTCGGCCTGATGGTGGCGGCGCCGCTCGTCGTGTTTGAGCGGATCACGCTCCTGGGGCCGCTGACGTGGCTGTGGTCCTTGCTGATCCTGGCGGGGGGCGTGGTGATGCTGCATCCGCGGGTCTTCGTCGGCGCGATCAACTTCGGCCTGCGGCGGCTCGGACGCCAGCCCCTGGCCAGCCGCCTGCGCCTGCGCGATTACGGCGGGCCGCTGGCCATGGTCTGCATCCAGTGGCTCCTGATCGGCACGGCCTTCTGGCTGACGGCGCGGTCGGTGGGCGACGTGCCGCTGGCCAGGGCGCCCTTCGTGATCTCGGCGTCGGCCCTGGCGGTGACGATCGGGTTCGTGGCCGTATTCGCGCCGGCGGGGCTGGGCGTTCGCGAGGGCCTGCTTCTCCTGCTCTTCGCGCCCGTCCTGGGCGACGCCACCACCGCCCTGGTCATCGTCTCGATGCGGTTCTTCCAGGTGGTGGTCGAGGCCTCGCTCGCGGCCGTGGGGGTGATCATCCTTCGCTTGACGCCAACGCCGACGCCTTAGGCGCTGATTGGTGCGCGGCGGGTCTCCTGACCCGCCGCGCACCAGTCAGAGTAGTGCTGTGGTACTAAACACATACGGGTCAGCCGATTCGCCTCGCACGAATTCACTGGAATACACATGACCAAGCGCACGGCGGCCGTGCTTTTCGTCGCCCTGGCCGCGGTCTACCTGGCCGCGGTCAACGGCTCGTGGGCCATGCGCCCCGACAGCGCCCTGTACCTGGGCCTGGGGCGGAGCCTGGCCGAGGGGCGCGGCATGGAGTTCAACGGCGGCCGGTGGTGGGCCCTGCCCCCCGTGGCGCCGATGCTCCTGGCCGCCTGCCGCTGGGTCGACCCCGGATACTTCCTTCCGAACCTCCTCATGCACTTGGCGGCGCTGGCGGCCATCGCTATCAGCGTGGCGACGGTCCGCGAGCTCGTCCGGGACTTGCCGGAGGCGATGCAGAAGCACCTCGTCGTGGCGGCGGCGCTGACCATCGGCCTTTCGGCGGGGCTGTTCGTCCACGTGTCGCCCATCCAGACGGACGTGCCGTTCCTGCTCCTCATATCCATTGCCATTTATGCATTTGTCCGCGGGAGCCGGGGGCGCCGGCGCTGGTACTTCCTCGGCGCCGCGGCCCTCCTCGTGGCCGGTTGGACGCGGCTGCCGGGCGTCATTTT
>Ga0315286_10006654_pt1 | contig 11257 bp, 10 predicted proteins | sample YL17G10_0_MG_FD_205038 | JGI IMG/M metagenome (GOLD analysis project Ga0315286, IMG submission 205038) | Sediment microbial communities from Yellowstone Lake, YNP, Wyoming, USA - YL17G10_0 | ecosystem: Environmental > Aquatic > Freshwater > Lake > Sediment | place: USA: Wyoming | collected...
TCCCTTTTCGAGGCGAGGAGCTTCGCCGCTCCGAGAGCGATCGCCATGTGCGCGTCGTGGCCGCACATGTGTGAAATGCCCTCGTACTTCGAACGGTACGGGGTGTCGTTCTCTTCCCGTATCGGCAACGCATCCATGTCCGCCCGGTAGAGAATGGTTTTCCCCTCCCTCGCGCCGCGGAGGAGCCCGGTGACGCCCGTTCCGGCGATCCCTTCCCTGACTTCGAGCCCAAGCTGCCGAAGGTAGGCCGCGATGAACCCCGCTGTTTTGCGCTCTTCGAAGCCGAGCTCGGGGTACTGGTGGAAGTGCCTCCGCAGGGATATGAGCTCTCCTTCCAGCGTGCGCGCTTCTCCTGAAAGTTTCGCCTTATTCACTATACCGCCGCCCCTTTGTCGGAATGTCCGCGTTTTTATGTGTAGCGAAAAAAACGCTCTACGGCAATGAAATTGTGGTTCACGCGGCTGCCGCACGCGAGCGAAACGGCTTTTAATAAAAAAGCAAGAAACGGATAGCATGAAGACAGCAAAGCGAGTATCGTTTCTTGCAGAGATTGCGTAAAAACCATAGTATTGTTTTAAGCGGAGGATGATCATGCCATTTAACCGCAAAGAGACGTCGTTCACCAACGACGCAAAACGGTGGAAGGCCCTTGTCTCGCGAGACCCTGATGCCGAGGGCGTTTTTTTCTACGGTGTCGTCACAACGGGGGTGTTCTGCCGCCCCACTTGTTCCTCCCGCATCCCTAACCGGAAGAACGTCGTGTTCTTCACGACCGCGAAACAAGCGGGACAGGCGGGTTTCAGACCCTGCAAGCGCTGTGAACCCGACCAGGCGCCTTTGCAGCAGCTGCACGCGAAAGCGGTCATACGCGCCTGTCAAATGCTAAATGAGGCGCAAAAGCCGCCCCCTCTCAAGGAACTGGCCGCCCATGTGGGGATGAGCCCTTATCACTTCAACCGGATATTTAAAAAAATCACCGGCGTTACCCCGAAAGAGTTCGGAGCCGCCAAACGTACCCAGCGGCTCATAAAGAGCCTGAGCAACGGCCAATCCGTCACCCAGGCGATTTACGACGCGGGCTACGGTTCGCCCAGCCGTTTCTACGAACGCGGCGCGAGCGTGCTCGGCATGACGCCGGCTCGCTACAAAACAGGGGGCGCGGGATTGGAGATCCGGTATGCCCTGAGTGAAACGTCCCTCGGGTGGCTTCTCATGGCAGCGACGAAACGGGGGGTCTGCGCGATAGAGTTCGGGGAGACGTCTGAGCAGCTGACAGGGCGATTGCGCGAACGGTTCCCCAACGCGGGTCTCGAGAAAGGCGAACCCGGTTTCGCCAGGTGGGTCGGCAGGGTCATTTCCTACATAGAGACGCCCCGCGGCACTCTCTCCCTGCCATTGGACATCCAGGGCACTGCATTTCAGCAGAAGGTCTGGAAAGCGCTCCGGGCGATTCCTTCGGGTAGTACGGCGAGCTACGGTGAAATCGCCCGTCGCTTGGAGGCGCCGAAAGCGGCGCGCGCGGTGGCGCGAGCGTGCGGGTCGAACCCCGTAGCGGTGGCCGTTCCCTGCCATCGAGCGGTGCGCGTAGACGGCGGCATGGGCGGGTATCGTTGGGGCCTCCCGCGAAAGCGCGCTTTGCTCGATCGCGAGTGTATTGGAATGGGGTTAAATCATATGAAAAAACACGTTTAAGGAGGTCATGGAATGGGAACAGCGAAGGATCAGCCCTCCGGGGCGGATTTCATCGGCAGGGCGCTCGACCTGCAGGGGCTCGTCGGCTACCAGAAAGATTCGGTGGTGAGCAAGACCCTGATCGACAAGAAGGTGGGGACTATCACCCTTTTCGCCTTCGACGAGGGGCAGGGGCTGAGCGAGCACACCGCCCCCTATGACGCGTTTGTCTACATCTTCGACGGCGAGGCGGTCGTATCCGTGTCCGGAAAACCCCACAACGTCAAGAAGGGAGAGCTGTTCATCATGCCGGCGGGCAAACCCCACGAGCTCAGGGCCGTGACGAAGTACAAAATGATGCTCGTGATGATACGGGCGTAGGGTCCCAAGCGTTTACTCTGTACATCGAAAACCTCACGCCTTATACTTGAATCAGCACTTGCGCGCATCCGGGGAGACGGGCCGGGGGGGGAGATGTATGGGAAGGGCGGAGTCAAACGGAAAACCCGAACGAGCGCCCGAGGCCCGCGAAACGATGAGCGAGCTGGAGCTCCTCGCTCCCTTTTCAGGTACCCTCCTCGATGTCGTCCCCGTGGGGGTCGCGATCTCGGATTATTCTGGGCGGGTGTTCGCCGCAAACAGGGCGATGGCGGCACTCACGGGGTACTCGGAACAGGAGCAGAAGGAGCGAGGCGCAGACTCGATGTACGCCCTTCCCGAGGAGAGGGAGCGGATCGTCGAGGAGGTTTTAAGGTCGGGGAGCGCCCGGGGCCGCGAGGCGCGTTTTAAAAGAAAAGACGGCTCATTCATCGTCGTTTGTATCGACATGGTCATGGTGAAAAGCGGCGGCAAGACCCTGCTCGTCACCACCGCGCAAGACATCTCTCAGCGAAAAAAGGCGGAAGACGACCTCCGGAAGGCCGAGCGGGAGAGGGTGCTCATCCTCGACAGCGCCGCGGAGATGATCGTCTATTACGACCTCGACCTTAGGATCAGATGGGCGAACAAGGCTTCGGCCGTTTCCGTGGGGATGGAGCCGGGGGAGCTCGTCGGAAAGCGCTGTTACGAGATTTGGCACCGGAGGGGCGAGCCCTGCGAACACTGTCCGGTGTTGCTCGCTCGGGACACCGGGCTTCCCAAGGAGAGAGAGGACGCCACGCCCGACGGCAGGCATTTTTTTCTGCGGGGGTACCCGGTTTTTGACGATCGGGGACGCGTGTCGGGCATGGTGGAGTTCTCTCTCGACGTCACGGCTCGGAAGAACGCGGAGCGAGCCCTCAGGGAGAGTGAGGAGCAGCTCCGTCTCATCACCGACAACCTCCCCGTACTCATCTCCTACGTGGACTCGGACCTCCGCTACCGTTTCAACAACAGGACCTACGAGAAATGGCTCGGCGTCCCGAGGGAGAGGATTCTCGGCAAACGGATGCAGGAGGTCATGGGGGCTTCGAACTTCGAAAGAATCGCCGCCTTCGTGGATAAAACCTTGGCCGGCGAATCCATGACCTACGAGAGCGTCAACACCTACTCCGGGGGTGTCGTGCGCGTCACGAGGTCGACCACAATCCCCCATTTCGGCGACGACGGCAAGCCGAAAGGCCTCTTCGCGCTGATCGAGGACATCACGGCCCGAAAAAAGGTCGAGGAGTCGCTCCGCGAATCGAGCCAGTTCAACCAGCAGATCATCGCGTGCGCCCGGGAGGGCGTCATCGTCTACGACAAGGAGCTCCGGTATCTCGTCTGGAACCCCTACATGGAGGAATTGAGCGGTCTCGCGGCCGACCGGGTGATCGGAAAGAAACCCCTCGATGTCTTTCCATACCTCGAGGAAACGGGACTGTGGGAGGGGCTGATAAAGGCCCTAAGCGGTGAAACGGTGTACCATCCGGAGTATCTCTATCGCCTGCCTCACGGCAACAAAGCCGGATGGGCCACGTCCATCCAGGCGCCGTTCCTGAACGCCAGGGGCGAGATCATCGGGGTCATAGAGAACGTACACGACATGACGAGCCAGAAGGAAAACGAGGAGAAGCGGAAGAAACTCGAGGAACAACTGTTCCAGGCGCAGAAGATGGAATCAGTGGGGAGGCTTGCGGGCGGTATCGCGCACGATTTCAACAACCTCCTCACCTCGATCATCGGGAACGCCGAGCTCGCCCTCATGAGCATGACCGCCGAAGCGCCCGTCTACTCCGATATGCTGGAGATCAAGAAGGCGGCGGACAGGGCGGCCAACCTCACCAGGCAGCTCCTCGCTTTCTCGAGGAAGCAGATTATAGAGCCGAAGGTTTTAAACGTCAACGAGACCATCCTCGACATGGACAAGATGCTCCGCCGCCTCATCGGGGAGAACATCAGGCTCGTGACGAGCCTGGATGAGGGGTTGTCGTGCGTGAAGATGGACCCCGGACAAGTCGAGCAGATCCTCACCAACCTCGTGGTGAACGCTAGGGATGCGATGCCGAAGGGCGGCACGGTGAGCATCGAAACGGAGAACGTCATCCTCGACGAAGAGTACACCCGCCGGCATTTCGGCGCGAGCCCGGGGAGCTACGTTCGGGTGTCGGTGACCGACACGGGGGTCGGGATGGACGAAACGGTGAAATCCCACCTCTTCGAGCCTTTCTTCACCACGAAAGAGAAGGGAAAGGGGACCGGGCTCGGTCTTTCCACATGCTACGGCATCGTGAAACAGAACCGGGGGTATATCTCCTTTTGGAGCGAGCCCGGCCGGGGGACTTCGGTCGAGGTTTTCCTCCCGATGGTTCAAGGGACCCATGTGCCTGAAGAACGCGACCGCGGAGGTCCGCTCCCCAAGGGCAAAGAGACCATTCTCGTGGTCGAAGACGAACCGACCGTCCGGGGGATGATAAGGCGAATCCTCGCCGGGAACGGCTACCGGGTCTTGGAAGCTTCGGGCGGCGCCGAAGCGTTCGAAGCAGTGCGAAAAGCGGCAGTCGCGGCGGACGAGACCGGAGAGCGTGTCCGCGAAAAGAAGCTGGACCTCCTCCTTACCGACGTGGTCATGCCTTCGATGGGGGGAAAAGAGCTCGCCGATGCGTTGAAGAACGATTTTCCCGGTCTCATGGTCCTCTACATGTCGGGCTACACCGATGATTCGATCGTGCAGCAGGGCGTCCTCGATGAGGGGATAGCCTTCATCCAGAAACCCTTTTCACCCGCCGCGCTCATCCAAAAAGTACGGGAAACTCTCGACGGGTAGAACCCCACCGGCGACGTCAATTTCCTCTTCATGGATTCCGTAAAACATCCGAAACATAGAGAGAGATATTAGTAAGAGGGAAAACCCATGGGGAGAAAAGCAACCGATCTTATTGACATTATTGACAAGCTGATCCACTACCACGAGGAGCTCATCGCGATTGAAAAGGAGAAGGTTCGCTCCGTTATCGATCAGGACTGGAAAGGGTTGGAGAGGCTTGTCGCCCACGGTAAAAAGGTGCTCAAGGCGATCGAGGATGTGGAAAAGGTGCGTCGAAAACTCTTGAAGGACCTGGGTTCCGGAGAGGATGCCGCTTTGAGCGAAGTCGCGGGGCTCCTCCCGAACGATGACGGCCGGTCGGTCCTCGAGCACGGCGGGAGGCTCCGCGGGCTCATCGAGGAGTTGAGGGAGCTCGCGAAGCGCAGCGAGGGGTTGATCCAGAGCAGCCTGGAGGTTGTCAATTTCTCGATATCGCTCTTTTCCGGCGCCACTACGGGCGGGAAAACCTACTTGGGCAACGGAACGGAGCGAAACATCGGTGAAAAGCATACCTCTCTCGTATTCGACGCGAAAGCGTGACCGGAGAGAGGAGAGGGAGCAGTCATGGAATCGACGTTCGCGGGTATCGAGCTCGGGAAACGGGGGCTCGTCGCTCACCAGGCGGCCCTGAACACCACGGGGCACAACGTTAGCAACGCGGAGACCGACGGGTATTCGAGGCAGATGGTGACGCTCAAGGTCTTCGACCCCCTCTACATGCCGGGGCTCACCCGCGAGCTGACCCCCGGGCAGATAGGGCAGGGGATGCAAGTCGAGAAGATACTCAGGGCGCGCGACATGCTCCTCGAAGACAGGATCCTCGGCGAGACCAACGGGTTCTCCTACTGGAGGTCGACGAGCGACTGGACACGGCAGGTCGAGCTCATCCACAACGAACCTACCGACAAGAGCATCATGAACGCGCTCGACAAGTTCTGGGCCTCCTGGCAGGAGCTCGCGAACAATCCCGAGGAGATCGGCGCCCGCGAGGCGGTGAAGGAGTATGGGACCGCCCTCACGAACCATATAAACCACAACTTCATCGCCCTCAAAGCCCTCCGTGACAACATCGAGGAGACCGTTCGGGTGAAGGTCGAGGAGATCAACTCCATCGCCCGGCAGGTCGGTCACCTCAACGAGGAAATCCTTCGCTCCGAGTCGGTCGGGGACAACCCGAACGACCTGTGGGACAAGCGGGACCTCCTCGTCGAGAAGCTCGCGGGGCTCGCGAACATCCAGGTGGGCCGCAGCGACCGGGACGAGCTCATGATCTATATCGAGGGGAAGCACCTCGTCCAGGGGAAGCACTACGAACAGCTTGCGCTTCAGGGCAACCCGGAAAACGAGGGGTACTCGAGCGTCCTCTGGAGCGGGGACAGATCGCTTCTCAAGATCGGCTCGGGCGAGCTGAAAGCCCTCCTCGACGCCAGGGACGTGGAGGTCAAAGGGCAGATTGACGCCCTCGACATCTTCTCCATGAACCTCCTCGACATGGTGAACAGCATTCACAGGAAAGGCTTCGGCCTCAACCTGAGGACAGGGCTCAATTTTTTCGTTCAGAACCAGTTTTCGATAAACCCGAACGGGGACTTCGATTTTAATAGGGACGGGGAGATCGACGGAACGGCGATCTTCAGGGTCACCGGGTTGAACAAGCTAGACCCCCGCGACATTGCCGGTCTTGGCGGCTCCATCGCTCTGGACGGCGGCAAAAGGGCGGATTACACGGCCACCGACACCGTGGCTGACATTCTCACGAAGGTGAACAATTCGGGGGCCTCCCTGAAGATGTTTTTGAACGGAGAGGGAAAGCTGGTGGTGAAGTCTGATACCAATGAGCTTACGATCCGCCATCTGGAAGACTCGGGCGACTTTCTGGTTCGGTACGCCGGAGTTCTGAAACAGAGCGGGGAGGCGGGCGCCTTCGACAGGGGGACGGCAGGGATGGCCCGGGCGATCTCTTCGGACTTCCTGACGGGACAGCTCCTCCATCCTTCGTCATGGGTGCGGGTCGATGACGCCGTTCTGAACGAGGTGGAGTCGATCGCCGCGAGCAAGGGGACCGACACCGACGGCGACGGGACGCCCGATCTTGCCCACGGCGCGGGGAACGGGGACAACGCCCTCGATATCGCGGGGATCCGGTTCGCCAGGGTGATGATCGGGGGGAGTGAAACGATAAACGAGTACTACCAGACCCTCATCACGGAAACGGGGCTAAAAGGGGAGGTCGCGGAGAACGAAAGCACCAACAGGGGGTTGATCGTCGAGAACCTCGGAAACCTCAGAAAATCGATTTCGGGCGTGAACATCGACGAGGAGCTCGTGAACATGGTGAAGTTCCAGCACGGGTATGCCGCGGCCGCCCGCTTCATCACCACGCAGAACGAGATGCTCGACCTCCTCATCAATCGGATGATGTGAGAAGGGGGGCCGCTCAAATTGATCGACCGGTATGTTCAGGATAGTCCAGGAGGCGTTGGGAAGCCATGAGAGTGACCTCGAACATGATGGGGGATAACCTCATCAACATCATGAAAAGAAATAACGAGAAAATGGAGAGGATCCAGCAGGATATCGCCGTTGGAAAGAAGAACAGGATTCCCAGGGAGAACCCCGCCGAGGTCGCTCAGGGAATCGCTTACAACAGGGTGCTCTTCGAACTCGAGCAGTTCGAGAAAAACATCGGGGACGGGAAGGCGAGGATCAACGTGGCCGACGCGGCCTTGGAGAGCGTCACCGACATCCTCCAGAGGGTGCGCGAGCTCGCCGTGCAGGGGTCCAACGGGATCTACACCCGGGAAGACAGGGCGAAGATCGCCGCAGAGATCGAGGAGCTCCTCGGCGAGCTCGTCGCCGCGTCCAACACGAAGTACAAGGGCAAGGCCGTCTTCGCGGGAAACGACACCCTGGAAGATCCGTTCAAGGTGCACCGGACATTCGACAAGAACGCGGGAAAACAGGTCATCGACCGGGTCGAGTATTACGGGGACATGGGAAAGCAGAACAGGGAGATCGAGCGGGGGACGATCAGCGCGGTGAACCTCCCCGGCAACGAGGTCTTTTGGGCCGAAAACGCCTCCCTCTTCTCCTCGGTCGACGCGACCAACTACATCGTCTCGAAAGATTCGACGGTGAGGGTAAACGGAACCGAGGTCGCCTTCAAGGCCGGCGACAACATTGAGATGATCGTGAACCGCATAAACAACGCGCCGGTCCCCCTCAGGGCTTCGGTGAACAGGATGAACGGCGGTATCATCCTCGAGACCTCTTCGGCGAGGGAGATCTGGGTCGAGGACATCGAGGGGAGCACGGTGATGCAGGACATAGGCGTCGTTTCGGGGAAGAACCCTCCGAAGAACCTCTCCCCGGCTGCCCGCGCCTTCGGCGGGACGCTTTTCGACATGGTGATGCGCCTGCGGGACTCCCTCTACATGAACGATGCCGAGGATGTGGGAGGTATGTCTATCGGAGGGATGGACCTCGCCCTTGAAAACGTCCTCAAGAACAGAGCCGAGCTCGGCGCGAAATCGAGCAGGTTCGACATGGTCGAAAAACGCATCATCCAGGACAGGACGAACTACGAAGAGATCCTGTCGAGGACCGAGGACGTCGACATGGCCGAGACGATAACGAGGCTCAAGATGCTCGAGCTTTCGCACCAGTCCGCCCTCGGCGTTTCGGCAAGGATCATACAGCCGACGCTGTTGGATTTTTTAAGGTGAGCTGTTCACTAAAACCCGCACCAAGATACTTTTATATGGCAAGGAGCTGACGATGAAGATCAGAACAAAGCCCTACGGCGAGATCGAGGTCGACGAGAAGCAGAGGGTTCACTTCCCCGAGGGGATCATCGGTTTCGAGGGGATCCGCGATTACTACATGATCGATTCGAAGGAGGGGCCCTTCTACTGGCTCCAGTCCGCCGAATACCCCGAGCTCGCCTTCCTCCTCGTGAACCCAAGGGTCTTCATGGAGGAGTACCGGCTCGCGGTGAGGAACACGGACATCCAGTCGCTCGCCCCGGAGATCGACACCGACCTTCTCGATTTCGCCATCGTAACGGTGCCCGAGGACCCGGACAAGATCTCCGCGAATCTCATGGGCCCCATCCTCATCAACAGGAAGACCAAAACGGCCGCGCAGGCGATCTCGGAGAATGACGAATACGGCGTCAAGCATTATATTCTTGAAGAGATGAAGAAGCGCAAGTCGCAGCTCGTGGAAACCGGCTGATGCTCGTCCTCACCCGCAAGCTCAACGAAAGTATCATGATCGGCGATGCGGTGGAGGTCACCGTCGTTGAAGTGAAGGGTGAGCAGGTAAAGCTCGGCATACGGGCCCCGAAGGATGTGAAGGTCCACCGGAAAGAGATCTACATCACGATCCAGAGGGAGAACATCGACGCATCGAAGCTCGCCCCGGAAAGCGTCGACAGGATCGAGGGACTTTTCAGGAAGAAGATCGTTCCCTAGCGCTAGCTATCGCCTGCGCATCGGTCCTTCATACGTGGGGGTGCGTCCATGGAACATGTCTCCGACCTCGAGAAACTCAGGTTCTATCGCGACGAGGTGAAGCACGAGTTCAACCTCCTCGCGATGAGATCGACCATCCTGGTCACTTGCCAGTCTTTTCTCGTGGTTCCATTCGCCATTCTCTGCAACGCTTCCGACTTCCGCGGCGTTCTCGCCGTCGTCTGGCTTGTCGCCGCGCTTGGAGTTTTCGTCGCGTTCGTGCTCTTCGGCCCGATAAACGCCGCTCACCGCACCATCGATAAGTGGCTGTTGAAACAGCGCGCCCTCTTCAAGAGCAACGAATCCCTCAAGGATCTGGCCATCGACCGGGACACGGTCCCCGGCGCCGACGTGGAGATACAACTGGACAGGGATCACATCAAGAGCGTCTCCTTCACCAGGTACGGCCCGTGGGCTTTTATCTTTTTCTGGTGCGGCGCGGTGATCTGGTCCACGGTCAGGGTCGTCATCGGGTTCTGACAGGGTACTTGCGCCATCCCCGTATCAATTTCCGCCCTCCGCTGCAAACCCGATCCGCCCATGGCCCGAGGGCTCGTCGGCCTGCCGGATCGTTCCGAACTTCGACTCGTACTTTTTAATGTTCTCCGACATGGCCGCGAGGATCCGCTTCATATGGCCGGGGCTCGTGATCACCCTCGCGGTGAGCGTGCCGTTGGGCGGCGCGATCATGAGAAAGTCCATGATGAACTCCTCGCGCGTGTGCGAGATCTGGAGCCCGTTGGCGTAGACCCCGCCCATGAGCTGCTCCTGCATCTTTACCTTTATCTCGCCTCTCCCGTCGGACATCGATTTTCTCCTTTATTCTGGATGGGAGGAGTGTACATCGACGGGATAACGGTGTCAAGGGGATGCGCGGACGGCGGTTTTGCGGTGCGAAGGACGAGCGGGCCCGGTTGAATTTTTTTCGCGGCCCTGTTATCTTCCGAAGATAGCAGCGCCGATTCTTCGCAACAGAGGTCCGCCATGAGGGAAAAAGAAAGGGTGAAGAACTGCATTCGGTTTCGGCCCACCGGCATCCAGCCATGGCAGATCAATTTCACCACCGAGCTCGCACGGAAGGTCATGGACGCCCTGGGGCTCGAAACGCGGAAGCGCGAGGTGCTTGGAAAAAATATCGCGGAGTTCGGCGCCTTGGACGACTTTTGCGCAAACCACATCGCCTATGTCCGGAACCGGGCGGTGAACAGCTTCGCCGAGGTCGAGCCCGGGACCTTCAGGGACGAGTGGGGGGTCCTGTGGGACCGGCGGATCGACAGGGACATCGGGGTACCGGTGAACTGCGTGCTCGAGGAGATGAAGATCGAGAAGCTGAGGGTTCCCAATCCCCGCGATCCCGACCGGTTCGCCCATTTCGGACCGACCATCGAGGCGAACGCCGGCCGTTATCTCCTGGCGCGGTTTTCGTACAGCCTCTGGGAGAGAGCTTGGTCGCTGCGGGGGATGGCCAACCTCATGATGGACCTCGTCGAGAATCCCACTTTCGTGCGCGAGCTCCTCGCGGCCGTAACCGATTACCACCTCGCGCTCCTCGATGCCTTGGCCGGCTACCCGGTGGACGGGGTCTTCTTCGGCGACGACTACGGGGGGCAGCAGGGGCTCCTCATGAGCCCCGCGATGTGGCGCGCCTTCGTGAAGCCTTGCCTGGCGAGAATGTTCGACCGGGCCCACGCGCTTGGGTACGACGTCTTCATCCACAGCTGCGGGAAGGTGACCGCGATCCTCGATGACCTGGTCGAGATCGGGCTGAACGTCTTCAACCCCTTTCAGCCCGAGGTCGTCGACGTGGAGC
>Ga0315286_10006656_pt1 | contig 11256 bp, 23 predicted proteins | sample YL17G10_0_MG_FD_205038 | JGI IMG/M metagenome (GOLD analysis project Ga0315286, IMG submission 205038) | Sediment microbial communities from Yellowstone Lake, YNP, Wyoming, USA - YL17G10_0 | ecosystem: Environmental > Aquatic > Freshwater > Lake > Sediment | place: USA: Wyoming | collected...
CCGAGGAAACACTCCCGGTCATCGGAACCCAGACCGAGCTCCGACAATATGACAAGACCCAGCTCCGGGAAAAACATGACGAACTTACCAGGAAACAAAATGAAGTTAGAGCCATCATGGACGACCTCAATAAAGCCGTCCGACTCATTGAAACAGAACTCTCCGAAAAACGAAAAATGCTCTACATACTCGAAACGTTCATGGGCATTAATGAAGAAGTCCACCACATAAAAGAAGGCACCAAGGCCGATGAGATCCTGCCAATAACCTTATTCCAGCAAACCCTGTATATGGACGAAGAGGTTGGAATATGGAAAGATGGCGGACTCGATTTTCAAAATATTGACGAGTTCGACGCATGGATTTGCCAGAACTACGACAAATTCGTACGGGAACCAAAATCCATATGCTCATTTCAAGTACGAAGAAAAATGAAGGAATATGACAGTAATCCCTTCATAAACGCCCTTTTGAACGAAGGTAACTTCAGAACTTACTTCCTTATCCGGAATGGCGAGAACCTGTACCGGATCTGGTCAGATGTCTCCATAGGACCCAGACTCTTCCCGGCCACAGAAGAGTACAAAAACATATACAAGGAATGGGAATCCTGGAGCGAAGAACGAGTAAAAGAAAAACTCAAGGATGCCCACGAGAGCTACATCTACGGCCTCATAGCCATCCAAGGCATCATCGAACGAACAGACATCCTAGGATACCGGTTTAAAGGCAAGGTGAACCTTCTAAAGCCCGGAGGATACACCACCGACGACGTACACTTGGTTCGGGACGCAGAAAGAGAACACTGGATATCTCAGCGCGAACCCTGGAACGAGTTCATAAAGAAGAACCGATCCACCATAAAACAGGGCACCAGAGTGGTTTTGACCGACCATAATTGGCACGTACATACCGAAGATAAATGGAGGGTAAGCCCATTCAGGGTGTCCCACGGACCCTCGAATTATGAAGTCTATGAAGTAGCTGAAGAAGGACCAGAAAAGTCCTACCACAGCTGGAAATTCAAAATCTATTACCACCCCGGAGACCGTATCTGGGATTACTGGAAAGGGGCAAGAGACCGGAAACGCCGTGTACCTTTCCTCCTGTATTCGGATGAACTCATTAATTTCGACGAAATTACCGCGGAGGACTGCGATTACTATGAAAAAAACAGAATAGAACGGGAACATTATCTAAGCGTCCTGCCCATTCTCCATTGGATAAAAACTCTCAAAGAGAAGGAACAGAAGCTCGAGGCTGAGTTCACAAGGTACATCGCTGACCATATGGGCTGGGCGGAGAAAAAATACTCTATCATACAGGATGCCATAAAACATTGGAAATTAAAAAATAAGTGGAAACGAGGATTAATGAAAGATGATGCTAAAGCAGTTCGTATGATTTTAAAAAAATTGAAGAGGGCATCAGTTTCAGGGGGAGCCAATGCCAAAATTTAAACCAAAAGATTTGGTCAGAGTACACACGCAACCGACGGGTCAATACGTAATTTTGGACGATTACTCGGGATTCATTGAGGAAATAAAAGGAAACAAAGCTTTATTCCATGCCCTACTTCCTAGTGAAGGCTGCGGGTCAGTACCCCTGAACTGCCTGGAACACAGCTCCGATCCAGAACTAATAAAAAAGAAAAAGGAGTACAGTAATCGTATTGCAAAAGTTGAAAAGAATCTCCTGTCCTACAAAAAACTGGACGAGATAGCAAAATTTGGACTTACAAAAGATAAGCTAATGGAAATATACAGAGCTGTTGAGAATGCCCGGGAAACCAGGAGCTTATAAAGAGTTTAAAAACAAAAACGAGGAAAAATGAGTGAAATATCCGTAGCTTTAACCTCTACACGTTTTCTAATAGCTACCGAATACGAGTTCCCGGATGAGATCCGATATGGAAACATCCCCGTATGCATTGCAGAAATGGGCATTCATTCTTTCGGAGGACCTGATGAACAATTTGAACACATCATATCCCAATCCTGTTTGAGCATGGCCAAAACAATTAAAATAAACCCAGAAAACAAAAGCGTCTTCGTAGGACTAAACCCGGACGACGAGAATACAGGCCTTGTCGTATATCAAGAACAGGGAAACTCCGACTGCGCCAAAGAATTCTTTTCCAGATGGAAAGAGACAAAAACCATGATCTTCGAATTTGGGGTAGCTGGAAAAGCTATGTCCTTCGCAATAAACGGGTTATGGAAGGATGATGGGTGGCAGTCCATAGAAGTAGGCTCCGAGCAGAAATGGCACGCAATAGGATCTCCGGCGGCTAAAAACAAAACGTGAGATTTAGGTAAAAATGCTAAAAAGAATCTTGCATTTTTTCATTATTAAATAAAGTTGCCACGCTACCAGAGTTATTGTAACTCCTGTTATAAATTCCCACTCCTACTCATGCTCCAGCCCCTACTCTCACTACTCCAACCCATGACAGAATGGCGTCCGATGGGTCGAGGCTGACATATGCCCACGTTGCATGAAAAAGTTTTTCACAAAATTTTTTATCTCATTTAAAGGAAACTGAATATGGATTTCTCTTGTCCGTTTGCTGGAGCTGGGGCAGGCTTTTTGCTGAACGCCTGGCTCCCTTTCGGGCATGCCCATACTTCACCATTCGGGAACCTCACTTTCAGGTCAAGGTTTTTCTGAGGCAGGTTCCGAGGACCCTCAAATACAGATTTCATCTTGCTCCTTCCATTCTGTGCTCAATTACATCCCTGATAAGCTTATGGTCTATCCCTTCTCGAATAATACATTTGCCTATATCTCTTAACAATATAAATTTATTCTTGCCATGAATAAATTTTTTATCATTGACCATTGAATCCAAAATATCCGTAATTCCACAATTTTTAATCCTCGTTGGCAATTTCATACTCATCAATAAGGTTTCTATCCTATCAGATACTTCTCCACGGAGAACCCCTAAGCGAACAGCAATATCATTCGCACAAACAATTCCAATAGCCACAGATTCACCATGCGTGAAAGCATACCTGGAAGCACTTTCTATTGCATGGCCAATTGTATGACCATAATTAAGCATAATACGAATATCCTTCGTGTCCCGCACATCCCTAACAACTATCCCCACTTTAATTTTGTAACATTTTTCAGAGATTCGCAATATCGCCGCAGAATTATCCAGCCTTAATTCTTCCCACCTACACTCTATGTAATCAAATAGCTCAGCATCCAAAGAAATACCGTATTTTATAACTTCAGCCAAACCGGATTTAAATTGGCGTTTACTTAACGTTTTCAAAAGCACTATGTCCACAAAAACCAATCTTGGCTGCCAAAACATACCAACACTATTCTTGTACCTGAAAAGATTGACACCAACTTTACCACCCACCCCACTATCTACGCAAGCCAATAACGTCGTTGGTATCTGCACATAAGGGATTCCTCTGTGATATACGCCAGCGACAAACCCTCCCAAATCACCAACGACACCACCCCCCAGATTTATTATGAATATTTTTTTGCTCTGGCCATCATCAAAATTTGCCAATTTATCCAAGACTTTCGAATGCTGAACGATACTCTTGTTTTTCTCACCATCTGGCAAGTGATACACAGCAATGTCATCAAAACCAGCCCCCCGCAGGCTTTTTAATACCAACTTTTGGTATAGTTTCCCTATACGTGGACTGGTTATCAAAAAGATGCTTTTGCCTATGGCTAACCTTCTCAGCTCCTTGCCCAAGACCAAAATGTTGTTGCACCCTATTAAGATATTATATTCGTAGTTAGGTACCTTCACCGGTATCCGAGTATATATCATAGTTCTGTTATAGGATCTAATCCTGGCATAGGTCCATCAGCAGGAGACCAAGAAGTAGGATATTGCGTTAACCATTTCATACTTCATATACATGAAACTTCTGCTCACTCAATGTTTTAAGCGGCAACTCAACTTTTTGACAATTAATTACACCGTACCCAGATGAACTACCACTAGCAATCACAAAACAAACATCATTCTTAATAATAAAAATTGATTCATCCCATTCATGCACACCGTCATCAAATATAATCTTGTCAGCACTAACAAATTCTCCAAACTCTTTCAACCTTGGAAAAATATGTGAATTAGAATCAAACACTTTCTTTTTATCATCGCAAAACGTATGAATCTCTAATATCATAAAAATCCTGGTTTAGAAAATCTGATAAAATTTTCAAGAAGTCCTTTCCACTTCTGATAAGTTTTTACAAATGTGGGAGTAAGGCACGGGGCTACTTATATTACATATGATACGAATTCACAAGACCAATGTAAAGTAAATACTAAAGCCGTCCTAAGTAATTTAGTAAATTTTATAGTACAGAACAGAGAAGACATTCCCCGGAACCCAGTTAAGAACCGCTTAGAGAGAGGTCAGAGAGATACAAAGATATAACTCCAACAATTTCAGGAGCTCGGAAAAATCGGAACGAATTTTCAGCTTTTACTTTGTGGACATCAAATGGGCATTTTCCAGGCAAAATTTGCCTCCCAAAAAATAGCTATTTAACAATTTAAATTGTGAAAAGTTTTCCAGGTTTTTTGATATTACTATTTAGAAAGGAAAAAGAGAAAAAATAATTTAGTAGGAAAAAATTTCCTACCTATTTAAGAAATTAAATTATGAAAAGTTTTCCAGGTTTTTTGATATTACTATTTAGAAAGGGAAAGAAAAAATAATTTAATGGGAAAAAATTTCCTACCTATTTAAGAAATTAAATTGTGAAAAGTTTTCCAGGTTTTTTGATATTACTAATTGAAAGCAAACATAATAAGGCATCTTTGAAAAAAGGTGTCTTTCATTTCAAAGGAGGGTTTTTATGTATGTTGCTAGACCGGATGATCTGTATAGTGTTTATGTTAGGCCAGTTAGAACCATTGTTCCAAAACAGCGAAAATTTTGGCAAGATGTATGTCGAGAAATGGGGCCTAGGAATTATAATTCACTAGCATCTAGACAACTTGGTGCATGGGTAAATACGTATTATGACAAACGTTTAGATCATAAAATTGAGACACCTCGATCGCCGAAAGAACTCAATGACATACGGACGTTACAACGCAAGGCAGAATTTGAAAGCAGATGGAGCAGCATAACCGGATCCAAATAAGGGGTATTTCTATGTGGTGGGGAGTCAATACCGAAACAAACGTATTCTACTTTAAAGCAGGGGATAAGACCGAGGCCCTGGCCATTGCGTCTAGAGACTTCGGGAGTTCAAACCTAGTAGGTATGTTACCCTTAGTCCTGGGAGAGTTCAGTATGAATGCCGGTCATGATTATTGCCTTGATGATTATAATTTTCATTCCATAAAAGAGGAGGGAGTTATGACTCTTCTGAAAGAAAACCTGAACGGAACATCTGTTCAGGGTACATGCCCGTCTTGTCATAGGATTGTTTTCGAGACGACCCTAACGTTAGATGATAACTTTAGCATGAATTTTACATGCCCACATTGTCAGGCTATCCTATTTCTGGATGGACCCGGCCGCGGGTACAACCGCGATGTCATGAACTTTGCGCTTGTGGATAACGTTTAAGGCTAAATTAAAAGGCTTGTTGAACAGGCCTTTTGGACTGCGGAAGTACAGTAAAGGAGGTAAATCCTATGGGTATTCGATTATACCCTAACACTACTCCGGAAGTCATAGAACGACTGATCGGAGTTCCTGCCGGGACTTATAACCGGTTTAAAGAGTATGAGGCCAAGCGACCTACTAAGCCCGGGCCGACTATGGATGCATGGTATGAAGGGCTCTTCAATGACAATGCTTTGCATCTAATATCGAGTTTCATTACGTTCGGTTGGGGCAGATTGACTTCTGAGGCCCTGACCTACAAGAAAGAATACTTTCCGGATTCGGAGTATGCGGGTTCGACGGATAATCCCCAGCTTGCACAAGGCATGATTCAGGCTATGGGTATTACTGCTGAAGGTGTAACCAGTGTTCGCTGGAGCTAAGTTTAATATTACCAAGTAAATAAACGGTCTTTCTCTCCTGGGTAAATGCCCCGGATAAAGGGGAGGGCTATAACCATTAACGAACCATAAGGAGGTTTGTTATGGCACGTTCTATAGAGGAACAGGTTCGGCAGATTCAGAATACGGTCAGGGACCCCGACCTACAGAGGGCTGCGATATCTGAGCTTCATCGGCGTGAGGCGCTCAGGGCAATTAATGGCAAGACAGTGGCAACTGTTACAGGGCCTACCAGGGACTGGCATGACGCCCTTCTGCAGACGTCAGCGGGCAAGGTAGCTATTCAGGCCAAGCTTGATAAGGAGCTCAAGGCACAGGCCAATTCTGATGCCCTGGTGCAGGCACGACTTGATATCGCTGACCGCATCAGGCAGCTTAAGGAGCTTGTCCACGAGGTATTTGTTCTCCATCCGAAGATTGCGGAGCCTGTGAATGGATGGAAACCCCGGGTCCGGTTTGATATCTATCAACGGTCGAAGGAAACCTGTAGGAAGCTTGGGCAGGCTGGTGGTGAGGAATACAACAGGGTTCTCACGACGGTGAAATATGCCATGACCGGGTCTAAGGCATATCGGGATGCAATTGAGACATTAGGATTATAAATCATTCGGGGGAGCCGGGAAATAGACCCGGCTCCCTTTGAATTTAAAAGGGAGGGGCAAATGATACCTGCTCAGATAGGACTGATAATTATAGGTTTTCTGATTGGGTATTGTATAGGTCTTGGTGTAGCAGTTGGTATTGTTGCTTATTATAGTGTTAAGAAGAAGGCGGTGCCGAGGGTTTTGAAGGCACTGGCTACAGACCTTTCATGGCACATCTAACTCATTTAAAATGGGGGAGTTGTAAATGGGTACATTTTTAATAATTCTTGCGGTGTTTGTGGCTGTTCTGGCTGGTGTATTTTTCCTTCTCAGTCTTAAGTATGAGCAGGACAAAGCTCTGACTCGGTTGAATTCGGCACAGGAGGCTGAGTTTGAGTTAATCACGGCTGAGAACATCGAGGCTGTATTGGATTGGCAGATGATGAAGGCACAGGGATTAGTTGATAAGGATCATCCTGCAGTGGCCAGACGTAAGGCTGAGGCTCTGTCTTAGACATATCATCAACATACAAAAAAATTAGGGAGGATGTTCATGAATAGCAGCGTAATCTTTATTCAGTCTTCTGCTCAGTTAACTCAAGAGGAGCGAGTAGTTTACGAGTGGCAGTATAATTTGGATGGTGGGTTCAGGCATACGTTGATGGATGCCATATCGAAAGCGGATGAGGAGAATATTGAGAAGCTGAAATTAGGGTTTCCTGTTCAAGTTAGTGCGTACGAACGGTTTACACATGAAAAGGGTTGGTTCGAATCGATTCAGCATCGTATGGGTAACTAAAAAAGGGGGCATTATGGTGGACTTGATAATAACCGGTGGTCGTAATGCGTATTCGGTTGCGGTCGTTGAGGTTAAAGATATCAAGGACCACCTGTTTGGTCGTGTAGAGAGTAAAGTTCGGTGTCGGTTTGAGGCGCTTACTATAGAGTGTCTTAAAGCTTTGAAGCGTCATTATCATCGAAGGAGGGAATTGATATGAACATGGATAAATATATATGGAGCAAGTACAATGCAGGCACCATGCTTTTAGAATCTGCAAAGCTTGCACAGGCTGAACACGAGTTGCATCAAGAGCAGGGCAGATACATCATGAAGGATGACCTCCTGAACCTTCGTATTGCTATGGGGACGAGCAAGGATGTGAACGAGTTCCTGGCGGTGATATGAACTTTCCAACTCTTGAGCGGGTTGAAACGGCAGACAGATACACTTTATGTATGTGGCATCGGTTTTTACCTTCGGCTACCACGTATGAGACGGTTGTTATTCAGGATCGTATCTTTGAACGATGGAAAGAAGTCGGGGGGTTCACGCCGGAGATAAGTAAATCAATCGGATGGGAGGCTCGATGAGTTTAAGCAGAAAGTCTTTACCATATTGGAAGCCACACCGGAAGGACAGGACTCCTTACCGGTCATGGAAACAATATCGTGGTCATCAGTGCCGCGAGAAGTTGAGCAATGATTCTTTCTTAAATCATATCCCATTGGAGGGTGTTATGTTTGTAATGTATAAGTTTACCTGTAAAGCTAATCATTTGAAAGACTTTGAAGTGGGTGTTGATGATTCTATGGATATGAACTCATACATAGATGCTATGGTCAGGACCGGGTTTGAAGTTGAGGGTCCGGATAATATAGTTTATACGGTTAATGGTGCAATAGCCATAGAGCTTAAGGAATGGCCGAAGACGATAACCTGTAGTCACTGTGGATTGATAATGGATTTGGTGTCCATTGATGAAGGGTACTCATGCCGGAATAAAGGGTGTCTTCTTCACTTCAAACATTTGGAGCATGCATGAATGATTTCATAGATAAAATTGAGAATGAGACTCTTCGGAGGAATTTGAAGAATCTTCATTCAACTCTGCAGGAGCGTGTTAAAGTCATGCCGGCCTCGGTTAAGTACCATCAAAACTGGACGGGTGGGTATCGTGACCATGTAAGACAAGTTATTCAGAAGGCTATGGAACTATACAGATTACTTTATATAGACGGCCTGACCAAAGTGAAACCGCTTGTCGGGTTTACGATGGATGACGTCATACTTGTGGCGTACATTCATGACATGGACAAACTATTTCGATATCAGAAAGTAAATCAGCCGAGAGATGGTCGGGAGTGGGAATATGCAGAGGTGCCTGCGTATGATGACTCGGCCAAGATTACGCAGCTCTGTGCCCAGCACGGTATCATACTGGGAGATAACCATTTGGAAGCACTTGCGATGCATCATGGTGGGTGGTCGGCTAACAATAAAAGAGACATGAGTCCGTTGGCTGTGATTATACACTCAGCGGATTTGATATCAACGTATATTACGAATCATAAGGGGGACTGAAAATGGTTAATGTTAATTTAGAGACTGGAAAGAACAGAATTTATGCACTGGTTGAAACGTCCAAAAATCGTCGCATGCTCAAGAGAATGAGGAAGTTTACTGACTAAGGTCATAAGTCCTTCTCCGAAGATGACTAAGCCCAGGCACTGGACAGCAAAAGAAATTGAACTGCTCATTGATGTAGCTAAAAAGCTTGACTGATGCGCAAGGATTTCATGGATTTTTTAACGTAAGTATTATTAAAGGAGGCGCGGCAATGACAGATTATGAAATAGAAATGGCGTTTGAAAATTTCATTGGGCTTCGTGCAGCTTGGGCTACCTATTGCGGCATTTTATCAAGTGACGATAGGTGTATTTATGGATGGGGCGCAAGATTTTTAGATTTTTTTAACGGTTGGATGGACGCGCTTAAACAACAGGGAGGCGCAACGGCATCCACCAACAAACTAAAGGCTGAAATTGCCGTTCTTGTAAATGAGTTTGAATCTGTTCATCAAACTGTGTATTTGGTTCCTGGTCATCGTGCTGTTATTGAAAAATTGCGGCAACTGTCAGCCGTCTAGCGTACGTTGTACGCAATACCACGGCCATTAAAACGTTGGCATACTACAGCCAAAAGGAGAAGTAGTTGTTGCCTGTATAAGGGGAGGACCCAATGTACTGTAGAGTCTGTGGTTCCGAAGAGAACGTACACTATAGGGAAACTAAACTGAGTTCTTTATGTGATGATTGTAACAGTCATACTCCTAAGAAGGTTCCTCGGTCGGAGTTCGATCCTTTTTACTGGGGGAAGAATAATTTCAAAGGGGTACCTGACCATATTCGGAAGCTTCACTATGAGGATTATCTTTTAAGTAACTTTTCTACAACGAGATACAAGAAAGAAACCACGGAGGTTATGCTATGAGTTTAGGTATGGCCATAGACCTGACGAGAGAGTTACATAAGATGGTCTTTCCGAAGGAGAAGAGACCGAGGAAGTTTCGGTACTCGGAATCTCGGTCTCGTGAGAGGTCAAAATTTTTGGATGACTACGCTGAGGACATAAAATACATGACCCTTGCAATGTTAAAAAAGAAAGCTTTCTCTTTTGATCTACAGGATGTTCTTCAGGAGGTAAGGAAGAGAGCGCTGACTTCAAGGTCATGGTACAGTAAAAAGTGGTACAGTGAAGAAGGAAAATGTGGGTCCAAAGCAACTACGTTCCTTTATGTCGTTATAAGGAATGTCATTCAAAGCATGATAAAGAAAGAACCAAAAGAGATTCCATTCAGTCAGCTTAACAATACCCGTCAGGTCTTACAGGACGGGGATTACAGGGAGTTTGAAGTTACCCTTGACGAATCTGTTATGGATGAAGAGGACAGGGGATATGACTACATTGATAGAGTCATAGACATTCAGGAGGAACTTAAGGATAACAAGCCTCTCCTTAGCTATATCTTTTACGGGTACCTGATGGGATATAAGAATAGGGACATAGCCAGGGAATTATTAGTGACAGATGCGTTTATTGGTCTTGAGTGGAATAGATTTGTTCAAACATTTAGGAGGTTCCGGTGCAATCCATTGTTATTTCTCCAGAAAAAACTGTCAGTGTTGCCAGCCTAATAAGTTCAGTTATGGATATCATTCTACTGAACAGTTCTCATAACCTATTAGGTTTGCATGAATTACCGAAGATTAAGTTCAAAGAAGGGCGTGGAAAGATGACAGTGCGTAAACTATTGAGGAGGAAATAATGCCAAGAGCTTGTAATTCCTGTGAGATCCTTTACATCAACGGGCTGAAGTGTCATGAGCACGGGTGCCCGGATGCTTGGAAGGACTATTCTCGGGAATGTAATTGGTGTGGATCTCAGTTTAAGCCCGAGGGAGAGAGTCAGGATTGCTGTTCTCATTCGTGCTTTGTTGCTTATAATAATATGTCCTGTGAAGAGTGTACGGGCATTGAGGAGGTACCATGAAGTTCAAAAATGCATCGTCAGGATTCATAGCTGGGTTCCTGTTTGCAATATCAGTCACGGAAGAGGAACGGGATGCCAATGCACGGCTCATAGCCTCTGCTCCTGATCTACTCAATGCTTTGAGAGCGATGCTTGTGGCCGTGGATGATTCGACGGATACATTACCGGGACATTTCATAGGGCAGAGCGAAGCATATCTGAATACCGTAGCCATACCTAGAGCTAAGGCAGCCCTTAAAAAAGCAGAGGGACACAATGAAGTTCAAAGACCTGACGCTTAACCAGAAAAGGAAACTGCTCCATGAGGAGTACCTCTCGGACGGGGC
>Ga0315286_10006659_pt1 | contig 11253 bp, 11 predicted proteins | sample YL17G10_0_MG_FD_205038 | JGI IMG/M metagenome (GOLD analysis project Ga0315286, IMG submission 205038) | Sediment microbial communities from Yellowstone Lake, YNP, Wyoming, USA - YL17G10_0 | ecosystem: Environmental > Aquatic > Freshwater > Lake > Sediment | place: USA: Wyoming | collected...
GTTTTGCCACTACTCGGGGCAGCGTGAACCCGACGGTGGCCGAGACCAGCGGCGGGGAGGCGCATACGGTTCTGACGGCCAGTACAGTTGCTGGGGTGGCCTCGGTGACAGGAGCAAGCGCTGGGGCGTCGGCAACGGTCGATGTGACGATGACGGCGGGGGCGCCGGCTGTGATACTCCTGCAGGCCTCGCAATCCAGCATCCCGGCTGATGGGCAATCACAGGCGGCGCTGCTGTCGACGGTGACCGATGCCTTCGGAAATGCAGTCGCCGACGGCACGTGGGTCGCCTTTGGCACCAGCCTGGGGAGTGTGTCGCCGGTGATGGTCGCCACCCAGGGGGGAACCCCGCAGAGCACGCTTACCTCTGGGACTCAGGCCGGGACGGCGGAGGTGACCGCGACGGCCGGTACGGTCTCTGGCAGCATCTCCATCATCCTGCAGCCTGGAGCAGCGGCGGGCGTTGGCGTCGAGGCCAGCCCCGGCACGCTGGTGGCTGACGGGGAATCGACGGCAACTGTGGAGGCGACCGTCATGGATCAGTTCGATAACGCGGTGCAGGACGGAACGGAGGTTCTGTTCGCCGTCACCTTGGGCAGTATCACGCCGATCACTGCTACGACCCAGGGGGGGCTGGCCATGACCACGTTCCAGGCCGGCACCCAGGAGGGGACGGCTGCTGTCACTGCGTGGTCTGGTGTCGCGGTCGGCCAGGCGCAGATCGTGCTGGTGGCGGGCCCGCCAGGGCGGGCGGTGCTCACGGCTGAGCCCCAAGCCGTCGTGGCGGACGGTGTTTCACAATCGACGATCCTTGTTCGAGTGAGTGACAATTCGGGCCACCCGGTGGTTGATGGAACGCAGGTGCACTTCTCGACGACGATGGGGAGCGTGACCCCCTCTGTAGGGTACACTGCGGGAGGCTGGGCGACGGTGACACTGACCGCCGGCGTGAACGTGGGCGTTGCTGTGGTCACCGCGACATCCGGCAGCGTGGAGGCGACGGTTGGCGTGCAACTGATCGCCGGGCCTCCAGCCTACCTTGGCCTTCAGTCTGACGACTACAGCCTGCCCGTGGGAGTCCGCTTCACCACGACTGTGAGGGCTGTGGTCGAAGATGCCATCGGCCATCCTGTTGCCGATGGCACTCCGGTCACGTTCACGGTGGGCCTGGGATCCATCTCGCCGGGACGGACGACTACGCTGAATGGCTGGGCAACAGCCGTCTACACCGGCGCCCGCGCTGGTCGCTTTGCACAGATTGCCGCCGAGACGGAAGGTGCAGTATCTCATCCTATCTGGATCTGGTTGGAGCAGCAGCGAGTCTACCTGCCTGTATTGCACAGGAGTTGGACTTCCCGCTAGGTTGGATTGGCGGCGGCTCAATCCGAGCCAGCCGCTGGCCCGAGGGTGCAGGAATCCGGACAACGGCGCGCTGGGGCAGCCTGGCGTTGACAACTCGGTTGAGCTGTGGTATAAGTGTCGACCTGAGAGCAAGTTGCCTGTGCGCACATTGCGCTGGTGCAGGCCAACCCGCAGGTCGATGGAGGTTTGACCGATGTGGACACCGCGTCCGCGCCCGCTCCTCGAATCCGGTCTCTGAAACGTAGCCTCGCTTTGGGCGGCTGAACGTAGCCGCACTGTCCCCTTTGGAACAGATCTGCAAGTGTCCAGGTGAGCGGACCGCAAGCTCCGGCCATTTGTAGATGTGTGTTTGCATGTTTGCCAATTCGTACCCTAGATCTTGAAGGAGGATCCATGATTCGGCCAAGACTGGAATTCCTGTCGCGCGACACCGTCGATCGCGTGATCGAAGAGGCGTATGAGCTGCTTTGGAACCCTGGAGTGCGCGTGCACTATGACGAAGGGCTTAAGCTGCTGGCGGATGCTGGCGCTACGGTGGACCTCGAGTCGCGGGTGGCCAAAATCCCACGCGGCCTGGTGGAAAAGGCGGTGGACACCGCGCCCAGTTCCTTCTATCTGCACACCGTTGAAGGGGATCCGGTGGTGCACTATGGCGGGGACGACGTGCACGTCGACCCCGGATCGGCGGCCATCGAGATCGTCGACTATAACACAAACCGGTGGCGCACGCCGGTCACCAAGGACTGCGAGGATTTCGTCCGGCTGGCAGAGATGCTGCCCCAGATCGACGCGCTGGCGACGTCGATCGTGTGTGGCGATGTGCCACAGGGCATGATCGATTGGTACCGGCTGTATCTGCTGTTGCTGAATGGCCGCAAACCGATCGTTACCGGCACATTCTCTATGGAATCGTACCCCGTCATGCACGAGATGCTGGTGGCCGTCTCGGGCAGTGCCCAGGCGCTGGCCGCCAAGCCGCGAGCGGTCTTTGACGTTTGCCCCTCACCGCCCTTGTTGTGGAGCGACATAACCTGCAAGGTCCTCATCGACTGCGCGCGCACGGGCGTGCCGGCCGAACTGGTATCGATGCCGTTAATGGGTGCGACCGGCCCTCAGACGGTTATCGGCTCGACCGTGCAGCACGCCGCCGAATGCTTGAGCGGGATCACCATCCACCAACTGGCAGGACCGGGCAGCCCCATCGTCTGGGGCGGGTCGCCGGCTTCGTTCGACATGCGCACCGGCACAACGCCGATGGGCGCCATGGCAACAATGATGCTGGACTGCTCGTACGCCCAGATCGGCAAGTCGATCAAGCCAGGGGGACTGCCCACCCACGCCTACCTGGGCATGTCCGACACCAAGATCGTAGATGCCCAGACCGGCCTCGAGACCGCGTCGGGCCTGATTCTGGGTGCTCTGGCCGGCGTCAACATGATGTCGGGTCCGGGCATGTTGGACTTTGAGAGCTGCTTCAGCCTCGAGAAGCTGGCCATCGATGCCGAAATCGTCGGCATGGTGAAGCGGCTGGTGAGAGGTGTGGACGACACGGAGGAGCCCCTGGCGCTCACAGTGATGCGCGAGGTAGGCCACGCGGGCAATTTCCTCAAGAGTAAGCACACGCGGCGCAACTTCCGCAAGGAGGACTATATCCCGAGTGAGGTGATTGACCGCGACTTCCGGCAGACCTGGTTCGACAAGGGGGCGCTGGACGTTAACGCTCGAGCCCACCGCAAGGTGCAGGAGCTGATCGCGGCCTGGCAGCCTCTGTCGCTGCCAAAGGACGTGGCGCAAGAGCTGGAGGCCATCGCCACACGCCATGCCAAGGGAGCCGGCCTGGACAAGCTGCCCAGGCGAACCATCCAGTAACATACGCGCTGGCCACGAATGAACGCGACGGGTTGAGACAGCGCGCAATTCGTGGCCGGGCCTTTCAAAGCACAAAGGAGAACGACATGTCAGAAGAACTGTTCAAACGAATGGCTCAGTCTGTGATCGATGGCGATACGGATGTAGCGGCGGCCGTGGCCCAGGAAGCGCTCAACTCGGGGGTGGACCCGTTGGAGGCGATCTACAAGGGCTTTAGCGCCGGCATGGACGTCGTGGGCGCCTTGTATGCGACAGGCGAGTATTTCCTGCCAGACCTGATTCTCGGCGGCGAGGCGATGAAGGCGGCCTTGGCTGTGCTCGAGCCTGTGCTGCAGGCGGCAGGGCAGCACCGGAAAGTGCTGGGCAAAGTCGTGCTGGGTACCGTCAAGGGCGACATCCACGAGATCGGCAAGGCGTTGGTGGGCTCGATGCTCTCGGCGGGTGGCTTTGAGGTCTATGACCTTGGCATCGACGTCGAATCCGGCGAGTTCGTGGCCAAGGCGCGGGAATACAACGCCGATATTGTGGCCCTTTCGGCGCTCTTAACCACCACTATGCAGCATCAGCGGGAAGTGATCGAGCACCTGTCCGAGGCGGGTCTGCGTGGGCGGGTGAAGGTGATCGTCGGTGGTTGCCCGGTCACTCAGGCGTGGGCCGACCAGATCGGCGCCGACGGCTTTGCCGAGGACGCTGCCGGAGCCGTCGTCGTTTCCAAGAAGCTGATGGGTACCTGATATGGGCTTCAAGTACGCCGTGCTGGGTGCCGGTAGGCAGGGAACCGCCTGCGCGTACGACATGATGCGCTGGGGAGAGGCAGACAGCGTCGTCCTGGCCGACCAGTCGCAGGCAGCAGCCCAAGCTGCCGCGGCGCGGGTGAATGGCTTGCTGCACACCGATAAGGCGCGTGGGATTCAGCTTGACGTAACCGATCACACTGCGCTGGTAGGGGCCTTGACCGGAATCGACGCATTTCTGAGCGCGGTGCCCTACTACTTGAACCTGAATATCGCTCGGGCCGCCGTGCGGGCGAAGGCGTGCATGTGCGACCTGGGGGGCAATACCGACCTGGTGCGCGCGCAACTGGCGCTGGATGCGCAAGCGCGCGCTGCCGGCATCAGCATCATCCCCGATTGCGGCCAGGTGCCCGGCATGGGCACCACGCTCATGGTGTACGCCATGAGCCTGCTGGACGAGGCGGAAGAGGTGTTGATGTGGGATGGTGGCCTGCCCCAGAATCCCCGGCCCCCCTTCAACTATCTGCTGACCTTCAACATCGCCGGCCTGACGAACGAGTACGCCGAATCGCCGGTGTTCTTGCGCGACGGCAAGCCGACGCTGGTACCGACGATGGACGAAGTGGAAGAGATCGACTTTCCGCCGCCTGTGGGCCGCGTGGAGGCGTTCACCACCGGCGGCGGCGTGTCGACCCTGCCCTGGACGTTCGAGGGCAAGCTGAAAACTTTGCAGAACAAGACGGTCCGCTACCCGGGGCAGTTCGCGCAACTTCGGGCTTTCTACGACTTGGGGCTGTGGCGGACCGACAAGGTGAAAGTGGGGGACCAGGAGGTCGCCCCGCGTGAGCTGTTCCACGCCTTGTTCGAGCCCATGGTCACGTTTCCCGACGATAAGGACGTGGTGGTCATCCGCATCCGCGCCACGGGACAAAAGAATGGCGCTCCGGCCGAAGCCGTGCTGGATCTGATGGATTTCCGCGACGAGGAAACCGGCTTCACTGCCATGGAGCGCACCACCGGCTGGGATGGGGCCATCGTGGCCGAGATGATGGCCCGTGGCCAGACGCCGCGCGGCGCCCAGCCCGTGGAGCTGGCCGTGCCGCCGGACCTGTTCGTGCAAGAGTTGGCCCGGCGCGGCATCCAGGTGCACACCCGGGTGACGTGCTTCGCGTAGCAGAACATAGTAGGTGCGACTTCAGGCGCTTGATGCACCAGGTCCGCGCCTGAAGTCGCTACTACACCCGGTACTACACCCTGTCGCTAAGCGCCACCGTAGTGATTGCGCAGGATCGTTTTGTCGATCTTGCCCACGCTGGTCATGGGCAACGCGTCGGCAAAGACGTACTTGTCGGGCACCGACCAGTCGGTGATGACCCCTTCGACGACAAAGCGCTCGAGGTGCGCCTTGAGCATTTCGGGGGTCACCTTACCCTTTTGCTCTTCCACGGGCACCACGATGGCCAGGGGCCGCTCGCCCCAGCGCTCGTCGGGGACGCCGATCACGGCCGCTTCCTTGACGTCAGCGTGCAGGCTCAGCAGGTTTTCCAGCTCGAGCGTCACGATCCACTCGCCGCCGCTCTTGATGATGTCTTTGAGCCTGTCTACAATCTGACGAAGCCATGCTCGTCCACGTTGGCCACGTCGCGGGTGTGCAGCCAGCCGCCCTCCCACAGCTCTTGGGGCCTGTCTGGCTCCTTGTAGTAGGCCGGCGTCAGCCACGGTGCCCGCACGACGATCTCGCCCGTCTCTTTGCCATCGCGGGCCACTTCCGTGCCCGCAGCGTTGACCACCTTCAGGTCGACGAGGGGGATGGTAGAGCCGGTCTTGATCGCCCAGCCCTACTGCTTCTCGCTGTCCCACTGCGTTTCCATGTACGGCCGCAGCGTCGAGAGAGTGAGCACCGGGCAGGTCTCGGACATGCCATAGCCGGCCCAGACCTTGATGCCCAGCTTGGTGGCTTCCAGGGCCAGGCCTTTTGGCAACCGTGCCCCACCGATGACGACCTGCCAGCGACTGAGATCGACCTTCTTGACGGCGGGGGCGCTGACCAACATCTGGAGGATGGTGGGAACGCAGGGGCTGAAGTTCACTTTTTCTCCCAGGAGCAGCCGCATCAGCATCTCCGGCTCGTACTTGCCGGGATAGACCTGCTTGACCCCCAGGAGGGTGGAGACGTAGGGGATGCCCCAGGCGTGGACGTGGAACATGGGTGTGAGGGGCAGGTAGACGTCGTGCTTGCTGATCCCGCCATAGTTGCCCAGCGCTGCAGATGACACCCCAATTCCCGATCCTTGTCAATCCGCGTGGATGGAGCCTCAGCAATTCTCAATATGGTTGCGGTGCGCCCCCTGTCGCTCCCGCCGGCGACCGAAGGCCTGTCCTGTGCCGGCCAGGCACAGGGGAGGGCCAAATCCGGCGGTCGGGGCCTGGATTTGCGACCGTAGGCCTGTCCTGTGCCGGACACCGCAGAAGCGGTACTCCGCAGGCACAGGGGAGTCCAGGCCGAGCAAACGGACAGCCGAGGTCCGATGGTCGTCCAAATTGAGAATTGCTGGATGGAGCCTGTGCTGTGGTATAATGGGAGCGGAACCAGCTCTGCTGTGGAAAGGGAAACGGCATGCTGTTGGACGAAGTGCGGCGCAGTGTAGCGCAGCATCGGCTCCTGTCGACGGGCGAGACGGTGGTGGTGGGTGTGTCGGGAGGGCCGGATTCGCTGTGCCTGTTGCACGTTCTGTGCCGGCTGCGCGCCGAGTATGACCTTAGACTCCACGTCGCGCACTTGCACCACGGCCTGCGCGGGGCCGATGCCGATGCCGACGCCGAGTTTGTCCGCGCGCTGGCGGGCGACTGGGGCCTGCCGTGCACGGTCGAGCAGGCCGACGTGCCGGCGCTGGCGGCCGAGCACCGGCTGGCGGTGGAGGAGGCTGCGCGCCGCGCCCGCTATGCCTTCTTGAGCCGGGTGGCGGGGACGGTAGGCAGCCGCACGATTGCCGTGGGTCACAACGCCGACGACCAAGTTGAGACGGTGCTGATGCATTGGCTGCGGGGCTCGGGCCTGGCCGGGCTGTGTGGCATGCTGCCCGATTTGGCCCTCGCAGAAACCCGCCTCGCCCAATCTCCAAGCCCCCACCTCCATCTCATCCGGCCCCTGCTCGAGGTCACGCGCACCGACATCCAGGCGTACTGCGACCTGAACGGACTGGAACCTCGCTTCGACCGCTCGAACCTGGACACCACGTATTTCCGCAACTGGCTGCGCCACGAGGTGATTCCGCTGCTGGCCGGCCACAACCCCAACGTGCAGGAGGTCCTGCGGCGATCGGCGCGAGTGATCGCCGGCGACTATGCCCTGTTGCGTAGCCTGCTGGAAGAGGCCTGGCCGCAGGTGGTGGTGGAGGAGGAGGCGCACAGGATCGGGTTTGACCGGAAGGCGTGGCGAGCATTGCCCACGGGCCTCCAGCGTTCCACGCTGCGCGAGGCGATCCACCGGCTGCGGCGCGGGCTGCGCAACATCAACTTTGTTCACGTGGAAGATGCCGTGGTGGTGGCGCGCGAGGGCACAACGGGCGCCCGGGCCACGCTGCCCCAGGGGTTGATGCTGACGGTGGGCTATGACCGGTTCACCGTGGCGAGCGTCCACGCGGCCGAGGTGCTGCCCGATTGGCCGCTCTTGCCCACAGGTGTGGAGCCATTGCCGGTGGCCATCCCGGGCGTGACCGCCCTGCCCGAATCGGTATGGATGCTACGGACCGACTGCCTGGACCGTGACCTGCTGCCCCGCGGATGGGAAGCGAACGAGGATCCCTGGCGCGCCTATCTCGACGCACAGGCTGTTGGGCCGTCGCTCTGGCTCCGCACCCGGCAGCCTGGAGACAGCTTTCAACCCCTGGGCCTGGCCGGGCACGCGGTCAAGCTGAACGACCACTTCACCAACCAGAAGGTGCCCCGCGCCAGCCGCGACCATCTGCCCCTGCTGGTGGATGGGCAGGGAATCGCCTGGGTGTGCGGCTTGCGGCTGGACGAGAGGGTCCGGGTGCGGGATTCGACGCGACGAGTGCTCGTTTTTCGGTTTGTGGAGTGATGCCTACTCGACGTGAATTGCGCCCGTCCTGCCGTGCACCCGGCTCGCTGTGGCGCGCGCCGCCTCCATCACCTCGGCCAGGGGGACATTGGCGGCGGTGGCCAGGCGCGCGCAGTCGTCGTACTCCGGCGCGAAGGACACGACCTGCCCGTCGAGAACCTTGGCCTTCACTTGTACCGGCCCCCACGCAGTGTCGACCGTGTGTAGGTGACGGTGGGCGATTCTGCGGCGCAGCGTGTCGTAGCGCACCCCCAGCGTGGGCGTTTCGCGCAGCAGGATGGCTGCCAGCGCGCCCTCGTCCCCCGGTCGGGCCAGCACCGAAACCTGGATCGCCGGCCGGTTCTTTTTCATGTGGATGGGCGTGAACCAGACGTCGAGCGCCCCCGCCGCGAACAGGCGGTCCATGACGTAGCCCATCGTCTGGCCGCTGGCGTCGTCGAGGTTGCAGGCCAGTTGCACGACCCGATCGGCGTCGGGCCCGGCTGTTTCCTGCGCCTGCTCGCCCAGCCAGACGCGCAGGGCATTGGGCCAGGCGAGCTCTTTGCTGCCAAAGCCATAGCCCACCGTGTGGATGGCCATGGACGTTGCCTGAAACGAGGCGAATTCTGCCAGCAAGGCGGCCCCGGTGGGGGTGACCAGCTCCCCCGGGCCCGGTCCGGGCACCGTGGGGGCGCCGGCCTCGGCCATCAAGGCCAGGGTGGCCGGCGCAGGGACGGGCAGCCGCCCGTGCTCCGTCTCGACGGCGCCGCCGCCCAGGGGTAGGGGCGAACAGTAGACCGCTTCGATCCCCAGCCGCTCCAGGGCCGAGACAAAGCCGACGATGTCCACCAGGCTATCGACGGCGCCGATCTCGTGAAAGTGGATGTGGTCCACAGGAACGCCGTGCACGGCGGCCTCGACGCGGGCCAGCCGCTGAAAGACGGCCAGGCTGCGCGCCCTGACCCGGTCGGGCAGGGCACACGACCCAAGGATGTCCCTGATGGCGTCCAGATTGTGGGCGGGCCGGTCCATCGTCTCGACGAGCACGCGCAGGTGGGTGCCGGTGAGCCCGTGGCGGGTCACACGCCGCGCCTCCAGCCGGTAGCCGGGCAACGCCAGGGGAGCCAAGTCGGCTTCCAGATCGGCCAAAGGCAGCCCGGCATCCAGGAGGCTTCCCAGCAGCATGTCGCCGCTGGCGCCGGAGAAGCAATCGAAATAGCAGGCCCTCACGCCAGGACCTCGATCGCGTCCCCGACCTTGACCTGGCCGCCTTCGTGGACCTTTACAAAGATGCCTTCCCTGGGCATGACGCAATCGCCGGCCTGGATGTAGATGGCGCACTTGTCGTGGCACACCTTGCCGATCTGCGTCACTTCCACCAGGGTCTCGCCGAGGCGCAGTCGCGTGCCGATGGGCAACGAGGGCAGGTCCAGCCCCTGGGTGGTGATGTTCTCGGCGAAGCTGCCGGCCGCCACATTGAGGCCCAGGGCGCGCATCTTTTCGATGCTCTCCCAGGCGAGGAGGCTCACCTGGCGGTGCCAATTGGCCGCGTGAGCGTCGCCGACGATGCCCCAGTCGGGCCGCAGCTCGGCGTGGTCGACGTTGCGCTTGCGCATGCCCTTTTTCGCGCTGGTGCACACGGCCAGCACGGCGCCGGTGCGTTTGACTGTGTTCGTCTCATCCATCTGGACTACTCCCTGGGTTGCGCCGTCTCGCGGTCCCACGCGCCACTCTTGCCCCCGCTCTTGCGCACCAGGCACACCTCGGCGATGCTCATGCCGCGGTCCACGGCCTTGCACATGTCGTAGACCGTGAGCGCCGCCACGCTGACGGCGGTGAGGGCTTCCATCTCCACACCGGTCTTGCCCAGCGTGCGGACGGTGGCCTCGATCTCGATCCATGCCTGCCCGTCCGCTTCCCGTGGAGCCAGCTCTACGCCTACGTGAGTCAACAGCAGCGGATGGCACAGGGGGATCAGCTCGTGGGTGCGCTTGGCCGCCTGAATGGCGGCAATCTGGGCAACGGTCAGCACGTCGCCCTTGTTGACAGCGCCGGCCTGGATGAGGGCCAGTGTGCGGGGCTGCATGAGGATGCGCCCCCGCGCCATGGCCACCCGTACTGTGTCGGCTTTGGTTCCCACGTCCACCATGCGGGCGCGGCCCGCTTCGTCCAGGTGGGTCAGGTTCGTGTTCATCATCCCTGCATCATCCTCCAATCTCCGACATGGTCCGGCCGCGCGGCGGGAGGGCTTCGCCCAGCCGGTGGCGTTGGGGCTTGAGTTGGATGGCCTGCGCCAGCAGGGCCGTCATGCCCTGCGGGCCGGCGCCGTTGCGCAGCGGGGTGCGCAGGTCGATCTCCTCGTCGCTCATCAGGCAGGGACGCAGCCGGCCGTCGGCGGTGAGCCGCAGGCGGTTGCAAGTGGCGCAAAAGTGGTCGCTCATGGCGCCGATAAAGCCCACGGTGCCTTCGGCCCCGGGCAGGCGGTAGTAGCGCGCCGGGCCGTTGCCGGTGGGGCCATGGACCGGCGCCAGGGTGCCGACCTCCCGCTCGATCCGGGCACGGATCTCGGGGATGGGCACCACGCCGTCGCCTGACCAGCCGGCACTCGCCCCGATGGGCATCAGCTCGATATAGCGCACGTGCCAGCCTGCGGAGGCGGTGCGCCGGGCAAATTCGACCACTTCGTCGTCGTTCAGCCCACGGACGACGACCATGTTGAACTTGATGGGAGTGAGGCCTGCGAGCCGCGCCGCGGCGATGCCGTCCCAGACGTCCTCCAGGCGGCCACGGCGGCTGATCTGCCGGAAGCGTTCGGGGTGGAGCGTATCCAGGCTGACGTTGATGCGCCGCAGGCCGGCGGCGGCCAGCGCCTGGGCGTGGCGGGCCAGCAGGGTGGCGTTGGTCGTCAGCGAGAGGTCGTCGATGCCGGGGATGGCGGCGATCATGCCCACGAACTCGGGCAGCCCCAGCCGGGCCAGGGGCTCACCGCCGGTGAGGCGCACCTTGGAGATGCCCAGCTCGGCGGCAGCGCGGACGATGAGGGCCAATTCCTCGTAGCTGAGAATGTCGGTATGCGCCCGCTTCTCGACCCCGCCGGCCGGCATGCAATAGACGCAGCGCAGGTTGCAGCGGTCGGTGACCGACACGCGCAGGTAGTTGATGGCGCGGCCAAAGTCGTCGTGGTAGGGCACGCGGGCCTAGCCTTCGCCCTCGGCCTGCACCTTTGCGG
>Ga0315286_10006660_pt1 | contig 11252 bp, 9 predicted proteins | sample YL17G10_0_MG_FD_205038 | JGI IMG/M metagenome (GOLD analysis project Ga0315286, IMG submission 205038) | Sediment microbial communities from Yellowstone Lake, YNP, Wyoming, USA - YL17G10_0 | ecosystem: Environmental > Aquatic > Freshwater > Lake > Sediment | place: USA: Wyoming | collected...
ATGTAGCCCGAACATCGCCAATTCCCTCGATGTGCCGTAATTCTTCTGGCATGATTAAACCCCCTTAAAATTCGTTCTTTATATCGTTTTCGTTTGCGGGGTGCTCCGCTTTTGTTAGGAACGTATTTTTCCAATCGAGCCACCCGACCGTTCCATAATGCAAGAAAGTATCTTTCACCCAATACGAAACCACATCGGAAAGCCCGAACATAATTACATCGAGTGTTATAAGATTATTTTTCAACCCCGTTCCTTTGGTGATTTTTTCGATTAAACATTGAACCGCAAGATTGCCCGTCTGGAAGGGAAGGCTCAAAAGAAAATGTTTGGCTACGTTCCACCCCTGGGCGATTTCATAAGGAACAGAAAAAGAAACTTTCCGCTTCGGGAAAATTTCGACGGTGCCGTCTTCTTTCGTATAGGCTCCCATATATTCGAGCCACAAATTAAGAACGAATTTTGCGTCTCGTTGTGTCCTTATAAATTCCAGGTCGGTTAAATCGCTCGGCGGGTTTTCAATTTGCCGATAATATTTATACAGGGCGTTACATTTCTTCCACATCATTTCAGCGTCTTCCCCAGAATAGCCCTCGACATAGGAAGGATCGAAGGCGGGAGCGGAAGAATGCGAGATACTTATTATTCCGTCGAATTTATCGGAACCGTAATTTTTCCCATATTGAACGAATGGTTCGCAAAAAACGTCTTCTGGCTTTTGATCTTCCACCTGGCCGATCTCGCCGACAATATTATAAAGATCGATCGTAGGAAGGGCGGAAACATCGTCCAGGGAAAAGATCGGGCTTACACATTCTTTCCCGTCTACGTCCTGGTAATTGCATAGAAAAAATTGTTGGCAAATTTTTTGAATAATATTTTGCGTCCACCCGCTATCATATTCGGAAATTTGTCCCGCTATTGTTATATCAAAAAGGTGGCCGAGCCCACGATAATCGAATCCGCCTTCTGTTACGCCGACGTTTATTAAGGCCCCCGTTCCGTATGCTTTCCCTGGCGTTTCGGTCGCCCCAACCTCACTCCAGTTTTGCAAGCGTAAAATGTGCTCCAGAAGATCGACTGGGTTCTGGATTAAATCGGTGGCCGTCTTGCGGAGCCCCCAGGTATCGTTAAAAATTCGGCCTTGCAAGCAAGCGAATAGATAATCTTTTATTGTGCATATTTTTTGGAAAGCGATACCGAATTTATAAAATTTCGTTACCATATCGCAGTAAGAATCGGAACCCGTAAAGGTAATTTCATAATTCAAAAAAACTGCCAACTGTTGAATTGATTTGTAATAATTTATATTTTCAAGACTCGAAAGTTCGAAATTTAAAAAGCCATTCCAATTCGGCATCGCAATATTTGTTTGATAAAATTTCACATTATAATTCATGGCGATTTCTGGCACGAAAAAAAAACTCGGTATATCATTCATCAAAACGCCCCAAATTGACCCGCCAACATTAGAAACGCCGAATTCTTTTTTCCCGCCCCCCAGGAACGGGCGAGAATAAACATCAAAATTTAAAATGCACTTCGGTGTACCTGGGATTTGTAAATAAGCTTCGAGGCCCGCAATAAGAAAAATTTTATCGAATTCAAAATTGACGGGCAATTCTGGAAGCTCAAAAGTTATTACGTTCGCCACATAAATCGGGTTTGTTCCATAAGAAGACCACGGCCTATAGTTAAGATTGCAAGTATTATTATTTGAAGGATTTATTATATCGGCCAACTGTGCGGCGGTAGGAACTTGGGTATAAGAAATTGCATAGTGATTTGGAGAATCGGCAAAATTCAACCATATTCCGTTAGGCTTTGCATAAGGGTATAAATTGAACCCGAAATATGTGGAATTAAATCCCGATTCAACCACGATCGAATTGTCGGCGAACTTGAAATTTTTAACAGGAAGCACGATAAAAGAGCTTATCGTGTCCTTGCTATCGAAATGTTTTGAAACACTATATATTCCGTTCTTTTTTCCGTCTTCGATCCTTGCCAGGGCTAGATCGGGAAGTTGAATAAAATCGGGTACCGTTTCCTGGGTGGTTATTATTCTCTCTGGAATAGTGGCGGGAACGGAAGCAATGGAAACAGCGGGAATCGTTGTCGTTTTTTTGGAATCGTAATTATATAGAGCGATTCGATCCGTCGCCGAAACTCCATTCGTGTCGAGAAAATCTTTTCCTGGGAAAATGTCGGACAAATAATTTTTCGAAATAGTTTCTATCTGGCACCAGGATTGGTTTACGGCCGTTCCGTACAAATTATTCGCCAAGGGCTTTATGAAAACATCGGCAACCGCTAACCCTATCCACGAAGAATCGTATCGAAAATCGATCCAAGCACTCGTAATTTGTTTATATTCGTTTTGCCCGTCGCCCCCGATGCAATGTAAATATTTCCCGATAAGAAAATGCAAAACGGTTACGCCCGCCCCGCCTTCATTCGTGGTTAAAAGCAATCCGTTTGAGCCCTTCCAGAAAGTAGGCGACAAAGACGTAGGATAGACAGGAGCCACCCGAGTTGAAACTGTAATCTGGAAGGCGGGAAGCGGTGTCGGTTGGTACATAATATCGCCGTTTCTAATTTCCCCCCAAAGCGTCTTTATATATAGCGTATGATGAACATTGTCGATAAAAGTTAAAACCCCCGCTCCGTGGGCGGGCGAGCCCGCATATATAATATTGTTAACCTTTGGAAGCCCAACAGCGGAACCGACAACATAGTTATATATAAGGGCCTGGCCGTATCCGATTCGAAGGGCGTAATTAATTATTGCTCCGCCCGTACCGCTCGAAGCCATTACAGGAAGCGAAGTAATATTCGTAAGATCGGAAATAAGGGTCAAGGAATCCCAGGGGGCCACGCTTCCCGCATTCGCAAAAACTTGACCTGTCAAACCGTTTCCGAAAGTTAAAATATCCGTCTGATCTTTCGTTCGGATTATTTTGGCGGGAGAAACTAAACCGTTTACTTTATCGATCTGGCCGAAGCTTGCGGGCACAATTTTACCGATGTCGCTTTGATCCGCATAAGGGAAAGATGTTAGATCAATTTCCGTTACAATGTTCGCCTGGCGTTTATATTGATTGCTTTGAACGGCAACCTTGTAAAAAGTTTCTGTCCATTCGGGGGCCTGGCATATTCCACGGAATTCGATCGTTTCTGTTGCGGGGTTGCTCGAAGCGTCAAAGCGGATCACTTCGCATATTAAGCCGTTCAAAGAAAGCCCGATATTTTTTATTGTGGAAAAAAAGCTCGTCGTGTTATCGATATAAAATTCGGTGCCGTCCACAATAGAAGGATTCCCAGAACGCCGAAAATCCGCCGAAGCGGAAGCGTCGCCGATAGGATTTTGGCCGATTAAAAAATGTTCCTTATATCGGAGCGTCGTCGGAACGTAATTCGTGATAAGGCGTATATAAGATTTCCCGCTTTCCGTAAAAAGCCCTATGCTTTGATCTTCGGTAAAAACCGCATCGAGATAAACTTTTATTCCAAAAATATATTGTGCCATTATATAACCACTTCCGCCGTTTCCGAATGGAAAGTTAAATCGACCTTCCACCGATTAAAAGTTTCGTGCGTCATTTCCAGGCTCCCGTCGATCCAATGGCACGAAAGCGAAGCCAGATCGTTTTCCACGCCGAACAAAAAAGAATTCGAGGGAATCGTTATAACAATTGGATTCGCCCGAACCGTATTAATCAAATAATACTGAAGGTGGGCGACATTTCCCTGGTTCAAAACAAGGGGGAGCGAAATTTTCCAATTATCCATTGTGGCCGTTTGATCGATTATATAAGCATTGTTCCCGTTTGTAACTTTCGTATCGAAACCATATTCGGCCAGAAGTTCGGGCGGATTCATAGGAAAGCGAAGGCCCGTAATTGTTCCAATGGCGAGCGATCCTTCCTCTACCATTGCGGGGGCGGAATAATAAGGGAAGCTCCCAATATTCACAAATTTCAATTCGACCGGAATAAGGTCGCCAGGGTGCCCCAGGCTCGCCACTTGTTTCGCTTCGATAATCTTCACGGTAAAGGCCAGGGAATCGCCACGAACCGCTCCGAATGGAAAGAAGCCACGGCCCGCCGTAAGGGTTAAAGCCTGGCCCCGCCCCTTGCTTATATTCCGAACAACGTCAATAAAACTTTTGGCGATCGCAACAGGAAGCAAAAGGGTGCATTCGCAAAAATAGGTATCATAAACCGCCCCAGGGTCGTAAATTGAATATCCGCCGTCCGCCCGTTGCGATATTTTAAGGGCGGTTCGAACCGTCGCCTTATAACCGAAAAGCGGGTTCTGTATGTCCAGATTCCCGCTTCCATAATTAATATTTAAAATGGTTTCCATTATGCGGGTGCTAATCCTTTTAGGCGGGGAATGTTCATCATGTTCCGCCGAAATAATTGTTCGAGCTCCCACCTGTGTTGCTCCAGGCGGTCGGAAATTGATTGTATCGCCTGGGGGCTCGCCGATCCGTGAATTGTGATCCTGGTTGAAGCGTCGATATTTCCGAAGTTTTGCGGGCGACCGATTGTTTCCCCGCCATGCACGACGGCCAACATTCCCTCGTTATAGGCCCCAGGGACCGTTTTCGTTTCGCCTGGCTCTGTCTGGAAGGATGAAACGCCCGCCTTCACCGCTTCGAGCCCTGCCACAATTAAAGCACCCTCGGCAACTTTAAAAGGATTCATGGTTAAAAGCCCTTCGAGCGTATTAGCGAAAAAAGCTTCCAGGGCCAATTTTTCGAGATAATTTATTCCCACGATTAAAACTTTTTTGAGCGAATCTTTTAAGCCTTCGGCACCCTTGCCGATTCCCGCCGATAATGCAACGCCGAACTGTTCCGCCAGTTCCCGTTCTTGGGTTAAAATGTCTTTATTGTAATCGAGAATCGCCTGGCGATCTCGCTTTTCATTTTCCAGGTCTTTTTTCCTTCGTTCTTCCGAGTCTTTCGCTTGCTCTATTGCGTATTTTTTTCTGGCTTCGATTAGATATTTTGCGTGTTCCCGCATCGATTTTAATTCGTCATTTTCGGCTTTTTCTCTCTTTGATTTTTCGAAAGCGATTTCGTCCGCTTTTATTTTTCTCAAATTGTTGTTGTGGGTTTTTTCCAGGTTTAAAATCGCTTCGTGATTGCCCGCATATTTGGCGAGCTTTTCCGTATAGTCAATGTTTTCAATTTGCCGTTCCTGGTCGAATCGGTTTTTTAATAATTTGGCCGACGAAACTTGCAATTCGTGGAAGGATCGCTCGACAATATCCTGTTCGTCTTTTAGCTTTTTTTCGAGAAGGGCTTTAACCTTGGGGTCTTCATAGGCTTTTCTTTCGTCTTCGAGTAATTCTTCCCTGGATTTTCCGCCGAGCCCAACCAACCATTTGAACCCCTCGGCGGTCGCCTTCCACCCGTCGATCATGTGGTTAACAAGCTTCGCTCCAATATTTATTACGCCAAAAAGGGAACCCAGGGTTATTGCAAGCCTGGCCGATTCCAGGTTGGCATCTTGCAAGGTTTTAACTTCCTCGTCGGTAAATAATTCGGGGCGGGTGGAAACAAGTTCTTCGTATTTCGCTACCGATTCCGTTACCTGGCTCACGGCGTTCTGTAAAAGCCCAAACCCGACGTATGTTTTTATTAACTTTCCGATTCCCTTTGAAAAGGAAGCTTCCCACTTTTTTTCAAAAAAGGAAGCCGATTTTTCGGTGCTTGCGTCAATATCGTTATTGTTTTTTACGACGGTGGATTTAAACCCGCCGATATTTTTGTTGATCTTATCGAGCTCACCAGAAACGTAATCTTTGAGCCTTGCTTCGAGTAAAATTTGTCCTTCATCGGCCATTTTGTCGCTCCCTTATTTCCGCCTTTTTGCTCTCATAATAATTATAAGCCCGCAAAAATTTAGGGCTTACATTTTCGAAGCTCGGAATCGGTGCATTCGGGAAGGCTTCGTAATAGTCGAGCCTTCTTATAAACTCCCAGATCGAGGGGGAAACGAAATGTAGGGGGCAATTCAAATAATGATATTCCACCCCTTCCTCGATTTCAATTTCTGGCTTCCTGGGCCTTCCCTGGCAACCCCAGACTTTTTTCAATTCTGGCGACCTTTTGCACTTCACGCAATTTTGCGGTAAAATGCCAGTTCGCAAAGTCGCCACTATTCTAAAGAGCGTAATTCTTCCTCGGAAAGCTCCGTCTGTTCGGTGATCGCATTCATTAAATCGTTTTGTAAATCGGGCGGAAGAACTTTAATAGATTCCTCGCCCTGGAAAACAATTTCTTTTCCACTTTTGTCGAAGTAATTTTTCCAGGCTTCGATTCCCTTCTTTAAAAGGGCAATTCGATATTTTCCAGGGGTGCCGTGAAATTCCCGCCCCTTCTCGGAATGAACGATAAACCCCGATTGCCCCTCGAATTCCGCAAGCTCGATGCCGTCCATATATCGAAGTGTAAATATAGGCCAGAATTTTGGCGGAAGGATTTTAAAAGCCTGGGGCGTATATTTGAAGGTTGCATCGGGCGTTATCGCCAGGAAAGAAGAAAGTTTTTTCCGAACTTCCTCGGTCATTTCAAGATTTTTTTGTTCCATTTTTCCCCCACGGTCGGGATATTGGGAGCTCTCGGTTCACCCGTGGGGGCAAAACCGAAAGCTCCCTCACCCGTTGAAATTATGTTTTTGAACCTTGCAAAATTTCGAACTCGGCGTCGACCGAATCGCTCGTCCTGGTCAAGTTGAAATCCAGGGCGTTCGTTGTCAATTCATTCCTGGCCCCGCCGTCGTAGGCTTTGATTATTTGTTGGGCGGGAGCGGAAAGCGTAAGGTGAGTTCCCACCGTCATAGAGAAGGCCCCTGTCGTATTTCCCGTCCACTTGGTAAGAAAATCTTTGTTTGCGATCGAATCGAGATACGGATCGGCCGTTAATTTCGGTTCTCTGGAAACGATAATTCCGCCACGAATTCCCGCCGCTCTTGCGGGGTCGGTGATTAGCTCGACCTTATTCCCGATATTGATTTCGATTTTTTCCATATCCAGGGCGTAACCCATAGCGGTTACGGTGGAAGCCAGAACAGCGTCGGGGCTCGATGCGACAAAAGTTCCGTGGCTTAAAAGGCTCGATCCTGTGGCGTCGACGATTCCGCCGAATACGCCTTTGAACTCGAAATCCATTTTTATCGGATCGCCGACCTTCGCCATTGAAAATTTTACGCTCCCGCACATTCCCGCCCCCTTAATAAGCATCTGGGCGGTCGAAGCTTCGTTCATTTCCACGATCCAAAGCGTAAGCGGGCGGGCCACATTTATCGAACCCAGGGCCCAACCGATACCCGTTGTCGTGTAGGCGGTTTTTGTAAAACCGCACGATTGTAAAAGCGAATCCCATTCGGGGGCCGTTGCCACCGCTCCGCCCCAGGCAAGGTCGAGGGAAAAGGCGATCGTCAAGTCTCGCTTTCCCATGACAGAAGCGTATTTCGCCAGATCGCCCGTTGCATATTTTCGGGCGTATTCGGCAATGGCGGGCGTATATTTTAAATTATCCGCCCGAAAAAACAGATCGCTATTCGCAAGCGACATCCCGCCCTCGACATAGGCGGGGGCATCGAGCTTGAGCCCGATAAGCTTTTTTTGTGCTAAAAACATTTTTCCCCCTTTTTAATCCGAAGTTTGAACGGCGATTCCGTTCGTTAAGGTTCCGTCCGCTTTGAATACCTGGGCGTAGCCCGTCGCCGAGCTTCCGGTGAAATAACGGTACACCCTGGAAATTCTATCGGCGGGAAAATCAACCCCTGCGTAAACTTGCATGACTTTTGTGGCGGGGTTCCCGTTCGAATCCCGATATTCCACCTTGACGATTCCGTCTTTGTCAACCCGAAACGTCTTCGAATTAAAAACGCTTGCGGGAATCGCATCACCCGACGAACAATCCAAAACTTCTTGTCGCATAAGCCCCCCTGTTCGGCTTCGAAGCCGTCTGTATTGATAACCTGTATTGTCTGGAACAATATCGAGAATAGGAAGGCCCAAGATAATGAGCCTTTCTACATTCTCGAATACATCCACATCTGGATAGAAAAGCATATCGGCCCCTGGCCACCCAAGAACCGATATTCGTAAATCTTCATTCGGAAACGACATATTTCACCCCGCTTTAAGCGACCGTCGCCGCTCCCTTTGTTGTTGTGGTTCCGTCGTCCGCTATCGTCCGCTTGTGCCGCTTCGTCGATCCGTCGTTCATATAGGTAATTTCTTCGCCCGATGTTGCAAACGTGATTTTATTCACGATCAATTTAAAATAAAGTTGCTTGCACATTTCCACGAAGGTCGGCGTCGATGCGGGGGCCCCCGCTCCAGGCTCCGTGAAGGTATCGGTATTGATCGCCGCTACCACCTGGGCTTTTACCTGGGCGGTCGAAACATTATTTAATGCGGCCACTGTTGCTTCCTTCGCTACGGTTGCATCTTTGGCGACCGTCGAATCTTTGGCGACCGTGGAATCCTTCGCTACGGTTGCATCCTTCGCCACCGTTGCGTCTTTTGCCACCGTGGAATTTAGGGCCATATCGGTCGGGGCGTTTGTAACCGCCGTTACGGTTGGAATCGTTACGCCCGTTTGAGCGTCCGCCGATAAAAGAACCTTGCTATCGGAGCCGAGAACCCAATCGGCGAGCTTTTTCCCGATCGAGCCAACGGCAACCATAGCACTTGTGAGATAATCCCAGATCGCCAGGATTCCCGCCGAAGATAGGGCGTATCCTGTTTTATCGTTATTCGTGCCGACCGTTACCGCCGCCGTTACGCTTGCAACGGCCCCGCCCGCATAGGTCGAGCGGGAAGAAACCGTGGCATCGAGGTTGGCGATCCTGGTATCGCCAAGGGCCGTCAAGCTTGCTCCCGCCGCTCCGATCCGAGCGAAGGAATCGCCCGTCTGGTTCACGCTTGCCGATGTAAAAACAGGGGCCGCAACGTCAAAAAGCTTTTTGAATGCCGCCGCCAGGTATCCGGAAACGGTTTCCGTCAAAGTTGTTCCGAGGATTTGTTTCGTATCAACTTCGAGATTATCGGTTCCAGATATAAGGGAATCGTAAACCATTGCGGGAACGATGGTGATTTCTTGCCAAACAGGAAGGGCCCCAGTCATTTTTATAGCGATCATTAAGCGGCCCAGGGTTCCGGTGTCGGTTGTATCGAGAGCAATCGCATACCACCCGTTTTCGTCGTGCGTGGCCGTCGAAGATTCGTTCTTCTGGGCGAAGGCTCCGCCATTTTTTGAAAGCCGAACGCTCGCCTGGACAATGGAAAGCCCCGTTTCGGCGGTATAGCCGTCAACATCGTCTACAAAAGGCCCCAATTTTAAGGTTGTTGCCGTCGATTGTTTCGCCAAGAAAAGCATTTAAGACCTCCTTCGTCTATGGTACGTAGATTTATTTCCGAAATATTTTGCTTCGTCCGCTCCAATATCCCAAGCGGAACCAATAGGCCGTTGCGTTCCGGTTATATCGTCGCTGAAAGCATACGAACCATCCGCACTTAGATTTGCACCAAGGTCTTTTGCGTCGGTATCTTTTATTGATAACCGATAATCATTTCCCGCCGTATTCACAAAGGCAACTGTTTTATTTCTATAATAAGTATTTAAAGCGGGAGCGGTCGCGTCTTTTGAAAGATTATTAGTGGAAGCCGCCGCAAAATCTGATCCAAAATCGGTCGTATTGTTATAGCAAATATTATTTTTTGCTACAATATTTAAATAACCAGAGGTCATTCCAATCACGCATCCATAGGCAGTATTATTATATGCAAACCCGCCACTTGCTGCACTACCTAAAGCGAAGGCCGCAGAGTTTGCTGTTGAAAATCCATATATAATATTGTTTGCAATAACAACATCCGTTCCGCCTCCTGTTGCATATACTCCGCTCTGGTTTGTTCCTGTTCCACTTTGTTTCATTATATTACTTAAAATTCTAACACCATTCGAGGTGTTTGTTCTCACTCCATATCTATATTGATCGGAACTTGCAATATTAAATTGAAATCCCTCTATCCTAACATAATTATCATTTGTTGTGAAAAAAGCGGCAGAAGGTGCACCGGACATATAAAATTTTGTTTCATCCCAAACACCCGAATGCCGTTGAGTAATTCCAACTTCGGCCAACGTAACAGGAGTAAAAAATCTTACATATCGAGTTGCATCAACTGTCCACCCATCAACATCAGTAGAGCCGCTTATATTTCCGTCTGCATAACAAGCAATCTGTAAAAGGAAATTACTTGCCACAAGATCGCTCGTATTAAGATGCGAAGCGTCACTCGCCCCTGCTTCGGCGGCAGATATAGAATTATAAGCCCGATATATAGTAATCGCTGTCGAGGAAAAATCCGTAACGCTCCCGCCCGTTGCCGTTGCTATATTAAAAGATGTTGGGCTATTCCTGCCTGTTATATAATATCGATTTGATCCGTGGCGGATTTGGTCGCCGATTCCGATATTTGCGGAAGCGGCACTCGCAAGCGTTAAAACATTCGACGTTGAGCTTGCGTTCCCGCTATATAAAGCCCCCGAATTCGTTCCTACTGAATAAGTAATAATCATTCTTTAACCCCCCAAAGAAGGAACATTGCAAGAACACATATTTGCTATTGAATCGGCGAACGGATCGACGACCTTAAACTCATATTTTACGGGAATGCTTCGGTTCGGATTTTCGGGAAGCAACGCCTGGAGCTCCGCCTGGATAGATTCGACCGAGCCTTCAACTTCTACAATATTGAACCCAGTTTGTTCTTCCTCGACGGGCGTTTTATCGTCGGGGTAAATTGCCACAATGTCGCCGATGTTATTTATTTCTTCCCGATACGTTTCTTCGTTTATACACAAAAGCTTCGCCATATTTCCCCCTATGTGGAAGGCTTGTTCGGATTTTCCAGGTCTTGCCGATAAAATACATCGATCACGAATTGAACGCCGTTCTTCGGGCGGGTGGCTTCCGTATAAAAAGGAACCGAACTTAATATATAGCATTCGGTACAAGTCCTGGAGCCGTTCGCATCGATAAGAAAGAAATTCCCGAAGAACTTTTTTTCCATGTCGGCGACAAGGGCCTCGGTTTCTTCATTCATTTGATTTTCATTCAAAGAAAAAATATCCACAATGTAGCCGATCTTTTTCCGAACCCAACGGTCGGTTCCCTGGGTTATATATTGCTCGCTTCGGGCGATCACATTCGCAAAAGGAT
>Ga0315286_10006661_pt1 | contig 11251 bp, 13 predicted proteins | sample YL17G10_0_MG_FD_205038 | JGI IMG/M metagenome (GOLD analysis project Ga0315286, IMG submission 205038) | Sediment microbial communities from Yellowstone Lake, YNP, Wyoming, USA - YL17G10_0 | ecosystem: Environmental > Aquatic > Freshwater > Lake > Sediment | place: USA: Wyoming | collected...
CTCATTCATCCTTCTCATAGTGTTGTTGCCTGAGCCGCCCGCACCAACTACCCTGATCCTGGCCATCGAGTGCTGTAAGGTCTCCTGCAGTTCGTCGTCGCTCATAGTGCCAGGGCCCTTTACTGCCTTGGTCTGCTTCGCTTTCTCTATCTCCTCTAAAGCCGAGTTTATAATCGCTTTCAAACAAAGACCCCCATTATCGGTTAAATTACTAGAACTTGTCCTCACCGTTGTAGTTAAATTTAGCATATATTAGTATAAAAAGGTTTACAGGATATTCAGCGTAAATTTATATATACTGGTTTTGTTATATCCGTGATGCAAGCGCAGGGAGCTTTAGAGTATCTGATTATTATCGCAGCAGTGCTGGGAATATCCGCCGTGGTAGTGTTATTCGTAGGCGGCGCGTTTATAGGCAGCTCGGGCGGCGCGGACTTGTCCAAATGTAGGCTAGCTGCGGCCAATTGTCAGAAAGACATGGCCATGGGATTGAGCAGTACATGTCCAACGTGCAATACTGCCTGTCTAGACTCCAGAGGCAATGATGTCTTGAGCGGAACGCCTGGCTGCGGAGATGCCTGCCAACAATGCAAGAAAGGCATAATGACCGGAGGCGGCTCAACGCCAGCAACCGGCATGGTCGCGCAATTGACCTTTGATGAAGGGAAAGGCCGCCTTATCGCCGATTCTTCTGGCCAGGCAAACAACGCCGTTTTTTACGGCACGTTACATGATGGGTCACTGCTCCCGCAACCAAACGGACCATCATGGACAACTGGTTATTATGGGAATGCCGTGAGTTTGGATGGAATAAACGATTATGTTGGGATAGGAAATGTCGGCTCTCTGACTCAAGGCACGATAATGCTATGGGTGAGATTCAACAGATTACATACCTCTGGCACATGGGAAAGAATCGTTCATGGCGGCTTAACGAGCCCCTGGACCTATCACATTTTCAACTATAACGACGGAAACGGAATCGCATTTTTCACAAGCACCCTGCGGTCCACGACCAAGCCGGCAATAGGCACATGGTATCACCTCGCGATGACCTGGGACGGGGTTAACAAATTCGTCTACGTGAACGGGAATCTGGAAAACCAGGGCGCTGGAGCATATTCCGCGGATCTTTCGAATCTTGCGCTCGGTGGACACCAATACACTTATTATTTCAGCGGAGCATTCGATTCATTCAGGATTTTTGAAAGGAACATGACCAGAGAGCAGATACGGGCCGAGATGAACTCGCCTATAGCTGCCAACAGATCTATCCTCGATTTGGAGTTCGACGAAGGCTCTGGTACGATAGCAAACGACACCCGCATGTGGGTCAAGGGCAAATCAGGCACCGCCCTGGCGTTAAACGGGGTCGACGATTCCTTTATAATACCTCCGTCTGCCACCCTGCCTGCGGACCTCTCGAAAAAAGGCGAATGGGCTTTCGAGGGATGGGTGCTCCATGATTCCACCTCCCCCCCATACAGCAATGTCTTCTGGGGCAAATACCACCAACCTACGATTAGGTGGACCAACACGGGCACCGGCGACTATCTGGCTTTACATGGTTTTTTGAATGGCATCTATGATTATCAAAGCGTTGTAAACACCCCAGCCCCAACCAGCGATGTATTCCACCACCTAGTCGTACAGCAGAGCGCATCGAGAGGAGTGAGCGAGATATGGGTAGACGGGAACAAAGTAGCATCTGACGTTTTTAAGAGAATATATCTCTCTGATAACCCACTTACGCTTTACGCCATCGGGAATAACGATATTGACGGCGCAAGCCAGCGATTCGCGGGAATAGTTGACGAGTGGCACATCTATAACCGCAGCCTGGGCGACTCGGAGATAATCGCGCTATACAATGCCCATAAATAATCTTATTCCAGCGGGTGACGCCGGAAGCCCCGTATAATATGGGCACGCTGCTTTTAAATAAATATTGGCGACAACTGAAATGAGGGCGGGATTTGGAGCAAGGGAGGAAAAGGTAATGGTGACACTTGCAAATAGCTACTTTAGTACGAGTAGTATTTTGGAACAGTGGGCTAAGCGCGATTACTTTAGGAAATAAAACAGTCCGTTTGTGCGCATTTTACTCCGCTACAAAGCCTCGTGATGTAAAGACCGCTCGAAGCATTAGGCATCTCTTTATTGATTGTTTGGTTCTTGCCAAACTCAAGATTATTCAATTGCAACTGTTCATACACTTTATTTTTTCCAGCACCATAATTGTTGAATAAGACAGCCAGCGGGTATTGACTTTCAGTTAGGTTATACCAGGTAATGTTGAGCATTGCAGTCAGGCCAGGCGAGTCTATAAATGGCGTAACTACAATATTTGTCATATTACCACAGTGGTTGGGAAACAAACCAAACGGTATGGGAGGCACCATTTCCTCTGGCTTAACGTCAGTAGCGAATGATTTTAATTTAAGCGCCTCTACATCTAAGCGGGATAGTTTCCCACGACTGAATGATATATTCGAGCTTTCGTTTATCATATAATACACAGGAAAACCGAATTCCTTATCGAGGCATAGTTCAAAATTTCCAGAAAAATTACCCGTATAGTTCGAAGCGTATGCAAAATACCCGGGCAGCATGATTCCCGTGAAATCGATACATGTTCTGCCGGTATAAATTTTTTCTCCATTAAGGGCTACGCTAAATTTACTCCTATCTGAAAGGTTTAGCATTGCCATTTCCCATATTCTTGAGTAAGTCGTGCTTTTTCCTACTTCGCAACCGCGTTCTCCTCCGCATACGAAGTTTATGCCTCCCCTCTTAAAATCTGTCCTGATAAATGGAATTGATATGTTCGGTGAGGATACTGATTTCTCCATATCATTCAGCTTGTCTGCTTCTATATCATACATTAGCGTAGTTGACTGATTTACGTCGGTTGAGTAAATGTTCTTTTCTAAAATGTAACCTAATCTGAGATTCTGTGCCTGACTGGCTTTTGCAGACAGTTCTTCATACTGTGCAACGGCATCAGTATTTTCACCAATGCAGCCTATAGTTGCAACTAAGAAAACGAAAATCAATCCAGCAAGGATTTTTTTCATAACTATGCTTAGCTTAACGAGGTTTATAAGGATTTCTAAATATTTTGTTAAATCCCGCCAAGAAGAAAACCGCATATTAAGCAGTGGTACGCCGGAAGCAGGATTCGAACCTGCGCTCCCCGAAGGGAAATAGCTTTCGAAACTATCGCATTAACCGCTCTGCCATTCCGGCTCATATATATTTTTATACCACGGCTTTATATTCTATTGCACGAACATATGTGCTATTCGCGGATTAAAGGCGTTTAAAAGCATTCTCAATCGGGCTCAAAACTAAATCAGGTGACCATCAAATGGAATTTAAGGAATTAAAGGTGCGCGATGACATAACCGCATTACTATTGAAGCAGGGCATATCCCAGCCAACGCAGATCCAGGAGCTTGCGATACCCCCCATCATGCAAGGAGAAGACGTCGTGGCGCAGTCGAAGACCGGCTCAGGGAAGACGCTGGCTTATGCCATCCCTATTGTGCAGAACTTGAAAAACGAGAAGGGCGTCAAGGCGCTGATCATAGCCCCGACGCGCGAATTGTGCTCACAGATAGCGGAAGAGATGGTAAAAATCTCGGCGAGGAGGCTTTTCATCCAGACGGCCTACGGCGGAGTCAGCATAGAACCGCAGATACGAAACATGCCGCATACCGACATCCTGGTCGGAGCCCCTGGAAGGCTCTTGGACTTGATCCACAGGCGCGTCCTCAGGCTCGACAGATTGCAGTTCTTAGTTCTGGACGAAGGAGACCGCATGCTCGACATGGGGTTCATAAACGACATCGACGAGATCATAAGGGCCACGCCGAAAAACAGGCAGACTCTTCTATTCAGCGCAACAGTACCTAACGAGATAAAGCACCTGATCGAGAGGTACATGAACTCCCCGACGTACATCAGGACTGCGCAGCACGTCGAGGCGCACCTGCTGAAGCAGTACTTTTACTATGTGCCCCATCCGCTGAAAATGACCGTGATGGTCAATTTGTTGAAGAACGAGGAAAGCGAACTAAGCCTTGTTTTTTGCGCGACGAAACGAGGGGCCAACATTCTGACAAAGGTCATCCGTGCGAACGGCATCAACGTGGAGCCTCTGCACGGCAACATATCTCAGTCGAAAAGAGACTCAACCACAAAGAGGTTCAAGCACGGCGAAATCAAAGTGCTAGTCGCCACTGACGTTGCTGCCAGGGGCCTCGACATCGACAAAATCTCCCATGTCTATAACTTCGATGTGCCTAACCCCTTATTAGTATATACGCACAGGATAGGCAGGACCGCAAGGATAGGCAAGACAGGCGCCGCGATCACAATCGTTTCCGAGAGGGATTCATCGCTGTTCGGGGACATTTACGAAGCGTTCAAGGATAAAATCACCGAGCTTCAATTGACCCCTGAATTGAGCGCCCCTATAGCCGCTGCTTCCCCAGAAGAGAGACGGCGACCAGAGTCATTTCAGCATAATCGGCGGAGCAGGTATCCACAGAAGAATAGTGATAGGCATTCCGGCATGAACCCCACTGGGCACCGCTTCTCTAGGCCATCTAGGTCGCACAGCGGGAGAAGAGGCAGAAGGTAAATCTTAAGAAGGTTGAGCATGGTCTACAGGAAAGGCGTTTCAGCCATTGTCTTTAAGCGGAAAGGGAAAAAGACCGTTTTCCTAGTTTTGCACAGGAAGCTGAACTGGAACGGCGTTGAGATAATGAAAGGCGGACTGATGGCCAGAGAGAGCGAGGAACACGCCTTAGGACGCGAATTGAGAGAGGAGACGGGGATAAGGAGATATAGGTATGTAAGGACGGAATACGAATACGAATATCCATGGACCAAAGCCTATATCAAAGACAAAAACACCTATCATGGAGCACATTTCAGGCTGTTTATAGTCGAGGATTTGGACAAGAGCGATAGGATAAAGATAGACAAAAGAGAGCACTCGGGCTATGGCTGGGTTAATGGCAGTAAAGCGCTGAAAATGCTCACCTATAACGACCAGGAGAAAGCCTTAAAATTCGTGCTGAAGAACTATTTTTGACGTTTCTTTTTTAGCTCTCCTATTATCTCCTTTTCTGCCTCTGGTCCAGAAATTTTCTTCTCTTGCATCCTTTCTAAAATTTTCCTACTTAGTTCTTGAGTCGCGTGGAAAGAAAAACCCAATCGAGGCGTCTCCCCAACCGCTCTCCTTTTTTTGCTCGCGGACGGCATAAATATATTAGAGCGTGTTAGTAAATAAATACGTCTGCCTCAGTAGCACAGCGGTAGTGCGATCGCCTCGTAAGCGATAGGTCGGGAGTTCAAATCTCCTCTGAGGCTTTTATAGGGGAAAGGTGGATGATATAATGGACAGGAAAAAAATGAAAAAGAGGGCAGGCACCATAGACAGGGAAACAGCGGAATTTCGAAGAATCAGCAAAGAGGAAAAGGTGCCGTTCATCATCGAAGAAAACCGCACAGATCAGCTGCCGATTAACAGGGAGGAGCGACGGAAAATAAAGGTAAGAATGATTAGAGAGTTAGCCAATCAACGGCCTGGCACATATATGATTTGCCATCCGATTGCGGCGATAGCCAAAAGAACGGCCAACGGCGTAAAAATCGTGCCTTTAACTCCTAAGACAATGAAGGAGCTTAAGGAACAGGCCGATAAGAAAAAACGGGAAGAGGGCAGAAGAATAAGAGAATTCGAGAAGAAGCACAAGAAAAAACTTGTATGAGCAGGGGTGCCGGAGCGGTCAAACGGGAAAGACTCAAAATCTTTTGGCTTAGCGCCTACACAGGTTCAAATCCTGTCCCCTGCAGTGATGCCATGACGTTCAGGATGAAATGTGTCGAGTGCGGGAACGAGTTCGAGGCCACTCAGAGCAAGGCAAAATTTTGCGGCCCTGCCTGCTATAGGGAGGGAATGAGGAAGCTGAACAGGGTGCGAAACAGAGGCAAGGACTACCGCAAGAAAAGGGTTTATCCGGCCACTAGGAGATGGCAGAGGAAGAAAAGATAGATTAATAATATGCAAATTCGTTATAGTCATGGTGATTTGATGGTTGATTTCTGGGAATTCGCTATAGTGGCGGTGGCCCTGTGGTTCATCGTCAAGATAGTCTCCATAACCGCTGGCGGCAAATGGTCCAAGGGAGAGAGAAGGCCGGCCAGGAGAGAAAGGTACGAGATGGGGTTCGACGAGAGGCAGGGCTTTGTCGTCGGCGGGATAGTCTGCCTGTTCATGGGGATTGCTATGATAGTCTCTCAAGAGATGGTGCAGATGCCTTACAACCTGGCGCCGTTCGTAACCCTCGGAGGCACAGTGCTTGGGGCTATAGGGCTGGCCCTGCTCATTGCCGTGGCCGTCCTCGGAGTGATGCCCGTCCCTAAAAGGAGATAGTTTTTATATCTTATCTGCCTAAGGTAAATGATGAAAAAGCCGAAAAGGATAGCGGTTATAGGCATCGATGGCAGCGGTAAAGATATTTTTGCCAAGACTCTTTTTGAGAAAAGTAGGAACGCTGCACTAATCAAGCTGACTGAGTATGGCCCGAAGAACAGAGTCTTCAGGGCGTTAGGCAGGATCCCGGACAAATTGATTGCGACCGGAGAAAGGACTAAAAGTAAGAAACTGGTTGTCGCTGGCTATGTCGGCCATGCGCTTCTCTTCGCCCCGTATCGCATAAAGAAAGAAAAAGGGAAAGACAACGTCTATTTCGTCAGATACCCCCCGTATGATGCTGAGGCCCTGTCCAAAGTCTATGGGAAAGGGAGGACTTCATCGCTCATCAAGAAGGTCGTTAAAGTGGCCAGCGCCTCCCCGAGACCAGACGAGATCTATCTAATGGAAGTCGAACCGAAATTGGCTATGGAACGGATAAGACGGAGGGGCAGAGCGGTACAGCTGCATGAGAACGAGGAAAGCCTGGCGAAACTGCAGATAGAATACGAGAAAGTCGCAGACAGGCTGGCTAAGAAAGGGGTTAGAATCAATAGGGAAAGGATTTGAGGGCCACGATCGGGATTTGAACCCGACCCGGAAGGTCCACAGCCTTCTGTGCTCTCCTGCTTGTTTAAGACAAGAACCAGGCTACACCATCGTGGCCACAGGATAATTATAATTAGGCTATAATAAAAAGATGCACTCAGAGGTCACCGAGATGGGCGCTCCTCTTGAGCCAGTCTATCTCGACCTGCTTGTATCTCCAGACTATATCTCCTTTCTTGTTCGGCTCTATGTCCCAAGGCTCGAGGATGACATAATCACCCTCTCTGACCCATATCTTCCTAAGCTTGCCCGGGATCCGGCACATCCTCAGCTTGCCGTCGGCGCACTTGACGGTCAGGTGCTTTCCGCCGTGCAGCTGGAGCACTCTCCCGAACATCTCCTTGTCCCGCGGCAGCCTGACTCTATACTCCTGCTCGCCGAACTGCGGCGTCTTCGGCTTATACCTCTTGCTGCTTGAAAAGCTTCTCATGTCACACCTTGAATATAATCGCGTACGGCACTCCTTTTACTCTGCCTATCTTATTGACTAATTTATTCCTCTTCGCTATTTTAATGGTTTGCTCTCCGACGAGGTTGATGTTGTTATAGTCAGTTAGCATCTCGCTGAGCTCCTCCCCACTGACAATCTCGCCGCGGTAAAAGCTCTCCTTGATATCCAGGATTAACCCCCGGTCCTCGAACTTTTTCCCGATCAGGTCTTCGTCGCACGCAGCTAGAACTTCTCGATGCCGCTTGACGAAAATCATCATCACACCTGTTCCACAGGAGATCTCGCCCCGCAGACCTCGCAGCGCTTGTATTTGGTGCCCTCGAAAGCGATAAGGTCAGTATCGGGCTTCTTGCATTCCCTGCATATGACGAACTCGACAATATAGGCGTCGAGCTTCAGGTTCAGCTGGTCTTCCCTGAACTTTCCGTTCAATATGCCTCTTCGCCCGTCGTAATTGCCGGCGGTGGCCAGTTCTTTCGCTATGAACCTCAATAGGTGGTTGGGCTCCCTTCGCAGAGCAGTGGCCACCTCGCTGAAATTCTTTATGAACGTCTGGTTGCCCTGGACCAAAGACTGGAACCTGGGCGGCTCGAACCTCTCCTTCTGTACCAATTTCTTAGGCAGCTTCTCGTAAGCCGTGTCTAGCAAATCCTCATACTTCATCATCAGAAAACCTCAAAAAGAGACCTCTTCGACCAGGCTGTCGCCTAGCTCTTTCTCCCTGAGCAATTGATAATTAGCATCATCGAGCTTTTTAATGATTTCTCCGAGCACGAAACGCTCGGTCTGGTCCTGCCTTATCTTGCCGATGACCCTGACCAGATCGCCCATCGAAACCTCTTTAATCATCGAATCGTCGCCGAACGTCCTCACCCTAATCTTGCCTGTTTTGTCCTTGATGGTAATAGAGTTAGCGTCTTTCTCAGCCACCTTTCCGACAAGATCGACCCTAGAGACCAGAATGCTGTCGATTTTCACGTGGGTCGGGTTCTCGATAGTCCCGCCGGCGACGTAGTCCCCTTGCGACAGGTCCCTGATCCAGAAACGATAGGCTATTCCTCTCTTCATTCAACCACCGAAAATCAAGACACTGGCGACCAGTCCGAGGCAGGCTCCGGCTGACAACGGCGGGAGCGCCGGCAGAGCCCCGCCAGGCCGTTTTATGACGTATATGAACAGCAGAGCCATCGCGATAAAAGCGCCTAGCGATGTGACTAAAGCGTGGTATAATCCTAACCGTCCTAGCACAGACACGGACAATATCAATGGCATGACCAGGTCCCCGCCTCCGAGCTGGAACACGTGGCTGACTTTCTTGGTCTTCAGCGGTACAGCGACGGTAAAAGCCATAGGAGTCTCTGTGATAGCCTTGGCCATGTAGACCATGTGCTTGGTTATGAAGACCGAGATGAAATCATAGGCAGAGAGTATCAGCAGGAACACTATAACCGGGAAGACCCCTAGCGAGCCGCCGATTATAGCGCCGGCGCCGGAGGCGGAGAATATCAGCGCTATGTTCTGGTTGACGATAGACGGTCTCAGCATCTTCCACGCCGTCAGCAGTATCGCCAGGAGCACGCCCCAGGGTATGAGATATCCTATCAGGCCATAGGGTATGAGGAAGTCGAAAGCGATCCACGAAGCAAAAAATACGGCCATGGCCTCGAATATCTTCAAGAACGATTTCCTGAACCTGATTATCAGTATTATTATGAAGGTGGTTATCAGGATGTAAGCGAACAGGATGATGGAATTGGCCGCGCTATCCGGGTTCTCGAAAGGCCCCTGCACCTCGCCGCTCTGGATCAGGCCCAGGTACTGGTAGCCGCAGTAAATGCCTATAACCTGCACTATGGCGAATATTGCCAGTAATGTAAAAAAAGTCTGCCACTCGTTCATGCCTATCTTATCCAATCAGCATATAAATAGCGTTAGGTTACCTCTGTCGTTCTTCAGCGGGCCTGTACACACCGTGTTTTGGCTTGTATATATCCCCGTTTCGCAGCAGGATATTCAGAACTTCGTCGAACTCCTCGCCGCGCAGGCCTTGGGCTTTAGCCTCTTCGAGCAGCGCCTCGTGTGTCGCCCCTTCCGTCCCTTCGCTGAGCTTCTTCACGGCGCGGTAGACTGTCTTGAGCCGGTCCTGCTTAGAGCGCGATGTCCCAACGGCTATAATGTCTATATCATAATTGCCTGTCTCCGGGTCTATCCCCACTCCCTTAAGGCAGAAAATCATAAGCTTTATAGCCCTTTCGGCATCCTCCAGATCGACTGTTTCGCTGAGCCTGCCCTTTGCCGACGCCTCCGCGAGCCGGACAATAGCCTCAAGGTATCTCGGGGTTATGGGCACGGATTTCTGCTTTATGCCCAGCTTCCTGAGATCAACGTAGAACGCCTCTATCTTTTCCAGAGCCTCTTTAGTCAGCAACGGCTTGACCTCTATCTTGGCATAGGCGATATAGTTTCGGAGCAGCTCGGGATTTATCACCGGAAGCACCCTTTCTTCCGCCTTCTCCATCTCTTTCTTATCATAATCACCTTTGCTCTTTACCCCGGCGGTGAAATGGGAGGTGAGTATGTGCTTCGCCATCTCCCTGTCCTTGACCTCATCAAGCTCGTCTCTCATCGGGAATATCAAATCGAATCTGGACAGCAGCGTGCCGGGGATGTCGAACTGCTCCGCAGGAATGCTGTTCTGGTCGAATCTCCCGTATTTCGGATTAGCGGCGGCCAGTATGGCTGTATTGGCCCTGAACACGGCGTGAATGCCCGCCTTAGTGACGTGGATGACCTGCGATTCCATCGCCTCGTGCATCGCCGACCTGTCCTCGTCGTCCATCTTGTCGAACTCGTCTATGCAGGCCATTCCACCGGCCGCCAAAACCAGCGCGCCCGCCTTCAACGTCCATCGCCCATCGGTGCTTTCGTCCTTTTCTGCCGTTGCCGTCAGGCCAGCGGCTGAAGAGCTCTTGCCCGATACATATATCCCTTTAGGCGCTAGCTGGTGCACATAGATTAGCAGTTGGCTCTTGGCTATCCCTGGGTCCCCTACAAGCAGCACGTGCATGTCTGACCTTATCTTCATGCCGTCCGCCTTGACTTTGTTCGGCGTGCCTCCGAACAATTGCAGCGCTATGGCCTCTTTTATCTCGCTATGGCCGTAGATGGAGGGCGCTATGGAAGCAATTATCTTGTCATATATCTTCGGGTCGTTGGCCAGTTCCCTTATCTTGTTCTCTTCCTCTTCTGTCAGCTTTATCTCCTCGAACTCCTTCTTGACCTGGACGATGGAGTTTATGTCCATGAACTTGTCGTAAATAGAACTCTTCGCCTTTGGATTGTCTATATTCAGGACGCCGGTTATCTCCACCTTGTCGCCAGGAGTCATTATATTTGTCAGATCGTCCTCTATCCAGAGCAATAGGCGTTTGGCCTGCTCTCCGCCCCTCAGCATCTCAAGAGGCTCCTGGATCTCTGCTCTCTGCGTGTCTATGAATGTGCACTGCTCCAAAAGCAGCTGGAAATTTTTCCTCTCACACACACAGTTGATCTGCTCCACCAGCCTGCCCGTCTTCTCTGTCTGGGGGATGTTATAGATCCGGCCGCAGTGCTTGCACTCAAAGACGGCGTTGACCAGCTTCGGCCTGGATTCAGTCACCGTCGTCACGAGACCGTCGATGCTGATGAACTGGCCTATGTGGGTG
>Ga0315286_10006662_pt1 | contig 11251 bp, 8 predicted proteins | sample YL17G10_0_MG_FD_205038 | JGI IMG/M metagenome (GOLD analysis project Ga0315286, IMG submission 205038) | Sediment microbial communities from Yellowstone Lake, YNP, Wyoming, USA - YL17G10_0 | ecosystem: Environmental > Aquatic > Freshwater > Lake > Sediment | place: USA: Wyoming | collected...
CCGACCTGCGCGAGATGAGGCGGCTCCTCCTCGATGCGAGGGCGGCCGCCGCCGCGGAGCGCGAGGAGGCCGCCGAGCGGGCCAAAGCCTATCGGGAGCTCAAGGCGCTCCAGGCGCGCCTCATCCAGTCCGAGAAGATGTCCTCGCTGGGCCGCATGGCCGCCAGTGTCGCCCACGAGATCAACAACCCTCTCGGCGCGATCGTCGTTTTCAGCCACCTCCTGCTCGAGACCACGTCGGAGGATTTCCCGGGCCGCCGGAACCTGGAGAAGATCGTGCGCGAGGCCACGCGGTGCCGGGACATCGTGCGCGGCCTGCTGGATTTCGCGCGTCCAGGCCCGGGCGCGCGCCTGGCGGCGGACCTCAACGCCGTCGTCCACGCGGCCCACGACCTCCTGAGAGGCCAGCCGCCCTTCCGGGACATCGAGGTCGCCCTCGACCTCAGCCCGACGCCTCTGGAGGTCGCCTGCGATTCGAGCCAGATCCAGCAGGCGTTCACCAACCTCCTGGTCAACGCCGCCGAGGCGATCAGCGGCCCCGGAACGATCTCGATCCGAAGCTGGCTCGATGCCTCGCGCCGAACAGCGGCGGTCAGCTTCGCGGACGCGGGATGCGGCATTGCGCCTGAGAACCTGGAGCGGGTGTTCGAGCCCTTCTTCACGACCAAGCAGGAGGGACATGGCACGGGGCTGGGCCTGGCCATCGTCTACGGGATCATCGAAAGGCACGGCGGGACGATCAAGGCCGACAGCCGCCCCGGCGAAGGCACGACCTTCACCGTGTGCCTGCCCGTGAAGGGAGCCGAGGAGGCCGTGGAGTGAGCGATCGAGCCACCATCCTGATCGCGGACGACGAAGAGGCGATGCGGGACGCATGCCGTCAGGTCCTGGCCCCGCAGGGGTTCGTCTTGAAGGAAGCCTCGTCGGGAGACGGCGCCCTGGAGATCCTACGCCGGGAATGCTTCGATCTGGTCATCCTGGATCTGAGGATGCCGCGCGTGGACGGGATGGAGGTCCTGCGGCGCGTGCAGCAGGAGAGCCCAGGCACGGCAACGGTCGTGATCACGGGCTTTGCGACCGTGGAGTCGGCCGTGGAGGCGATGAAGCTCGGCGCCGCGGACTTCCTGCCCAAGCCGTTCACCCCGGACCTGCTCCGGCTCACCGTCCGCCGAGTGCTGAACGGGGCGCGGATGGCCAAGGAGAACCTGCTCCTCAAGTCCCAGCTCGAAGAATGCCGCGGGGGGGGCTACGAGCTGGTCGGCCAGAGCGACGCGATGCGGCAGATCCACGACCTCGTGCGGCGCGTCGGCCCGACGGACAGCACGGTGCTCATCATGGGCGAGTCCGGGACGGGCAAGGAGCTCGTCGCGCGCGCGATCCGAGACCACAGCCCGCGTCGCGACAAGCCGTTCGTGACCGTGGACTGCGGCTCGCTCGTCGGGACCCTCTTCGAGAGCGAGCTGTTCGGCCACATCCGGGGGTCTTTCACCGGCGCGACGAGCCTCAAGCACGGCCGGTTCGAGCTGGCCAGCGGCGGCACGATCTTCTTCGACGAGGTCGCCAACGTAAGCCCGGACATCCAGGGGAAGCTCCTGCGCGTGGTGCAGGAACGCGAGTTCACGCGCGTGGGAGCCACGCAGGTGATCCCGGTGGACGTGCGGATCCTCGCCGCCACGAGCCGCAACCTGCCCGAGGAAATCCGCGAGAGCCGCTTCCGGGAGGACCTGTTCTACAGGCTGTGCGTGGTCCCAATCGTCCTGCCCCCGCTTCGCCAGCGGAGAGACGACATCCCGCTCCTTGCAAACTACTTCCTCCAGAAGCATAAGAATCGCGGTTCCGGTAAAGTCCGAGGGTTCACCAAGGAGGCGTCGGACGCGCTGGCCCGGCACGACTGGCCGGGCAACGTGAGGGAACTCGAGAACGCCGTCGAGCGAGGCATCGTCCTCGCCCGGGGCGACCTCATCACGCCGGCCGACCTCCTTTACTACGGCCCCCTGATGAAGCCCGGAGCACCGGCCGACGAGCTCCTTCCCCTCGCCGCCGTCGAGAAGCAGCACGTGGCAAAGGTGCTCCGCTGTCACGCAGGGAACAGGTCCGCCGCCGCGAGAGCGTTAGGGATTGACCGCAAGACGCTCTGGCGGAAGATACGCGAATACGGCTTGGCGCACTGAAATGGCCGGGGCATATCGCCCCGCAGCTGTGGCCAAGCGCCCCGCACCCCAAACGCCGTCCGCCGCTCCCCGCCAGTAACCCCCCGGAAGATTCTCCGGAACTCCTCCCGCTCCTCCGTGGGGGCATGGCCCTCTCATCACGCGCAAGCTCCCCATAAGTCCTTGCTGTTCCGCGCCATAGATAGCCGGCCGCGGCTGAGCCCATGGCGCCGCAGTCCCACGGCGCCGGTTGGCAGGAACTGAATTGGGGTCGCAGCCGCCATTGTGGCACGCGACTTGCTAGTTGTCCAAGGTGGTTGCGGGGTTCCACCGTGTACAATGCGACAATACTGGTAGTGTGTGGCGACGCGCAGCGGCGGGAGAGCCTCGCCAGCGCCCTGTTGAACGCCGGGTGGCAGCGGACGCTCTCCGCGGCGGGCATGTGCGAGGCGGCGCGCCTGCTACGTGACGCGCGGAGCGCGTGCGTGGTCCTCGATGCCGAGCTGGTGGACATCCCGGGCCTGACGGCGGCCCAGATCCTGCGGCACCTGTGCCCGCACATCAAGATCATCTTCACCGCTGCGGAGAACACGCGCGAGCTCGAGGCGCAAGTGCGGGCGCTCGACGTGTTCTACTACTACATCAGCTCGGGCGACACGGCGGAGCTCGTCGAGGCTGTGAAGGACGCGATCGGTGCCCCGCGGCTCGACAGGGCGCGGGGGGCCCCGAAGGTCCTGATCGTTGACGACGACGATGACTTCCACGTTTCCCTCCGCGCAGTGCTCGAGCCGGCTGGCTACAGCACGGTCTCGGCATACTCGATACGCGAAGGGCTCGACGCGGCCCGCCGAGAGGCGCCCGACGCCATCCTGCTCGACATCATCATGGGAAGCACCACAGACGGCTTCGAGTTCTGTCGCGAAGCGAGGCGCGACCCGCAGATCAAGCACACGCCGATCCTCGGGATCTCGGCCATCGAGGAGAAGCTCGAGGCCCCGTGTCCCCCCGATCGCGAGCCCGAGCTCTTTCCCGTGGATGCCTACCTCAGGAAGCCAGTGGAGCCGGAGCGGCTCTTGGCCGAGCTGAAAAGGCTCGTTCCGGCGGAGGGATAGCCGATGGAAGGCGCCAGGGGAAAAACACTCCCGCAGGGTTCACCCGCCAAGGTCCTTGTCGTGGACGACGAGGAGTGGATGCGCGATGCCTGCGAGCAGATTCTGCAACCCGAGGGATTCGAGGTGATCACCGCCGCCGATGGCCCGACCGGCCTGGAATTGGCCCGGCGCCGCTCGCCCGACCTGATCCTGGCCGATCTGAAGATGCCTGGCATGGACGGGCTCGCCTACCTGAGATCCATCAAGGCGGTTGATCCCGAGGCCGTCGTGATCGTGATCACCGGCTACGCGACGCTCGAGGTGGCCGTCGAGGCGATGAAGGCGGGGGCCTACGAGTTCCTGGCGAAGCCGTTCAAGCCCGCGGAGCTGCGCGCGGTGGTTCGCCGCGGCGTCGAGCACCGCTCCGCGGCGCTGCGGGCCTCCGCGCTGCTCCATGGCGACGCCCCTCCGTCGGAGCTTCACCTGGCGATGCTGGCCCACCGGTTCAAAGCCCCGTTGGCCGCGCTCCGCCAGTGCGTGGGGGTGGTCCTGCACGGGTACGCCGGGGACATCAGCCCCCGTGCGCGGAGCATGATCGAACTCGTCGCCCAGCGGGCGGACCAGATGATGCGCTTCGTGAGCGACTGGCTCACCCTGGCCCGCCTGGAGCAGAGCAAGGGACTCCAGGAGGCCAAGGAGGTAGACGTCGCCGAGGTTGTGAAGGCCACGGTGGAGCGCGTGAAGCAGGAGCCGCAGGCGGACAAGCTGACGATCCGCTTCGTCCTGAAGACCGACCCAGGAACCGTCCGCGCCGACCCGAGCGCCTTGGACGAGGTGTTCGCCAACCTCCTCGACAACGCCGTGCGCTACACACCAGCGGGAGGCACCGTGACCGCGGAAGTGAACGGGACGGAGTGCTGGGCAGCGGTGACAGTGCGCGACACGGGCCCCGGCATCACCCCGGAGGACCTCGAGCATATCTTCGATCCGTTCTACAGGGGACCCGCGCAAAAGAGCATCCCCGGAACGGGGCTTGGTCTGCCGATCGTGAAGAAGATCCTGGAGGGACATGGCGGCAGAGTCGAGGTCCAGACCACCCTCGGCGAGGGCTCCGCCTTTCGTGTCCTTCTCCCGCGCACGGGAACGAAGAAAGCCGAGCTTGCGCTCATGGCGCAAGAAGCGTGAGGTCACCCATCATGGCAGGTTCCCAGCACTCGCCGAGCAGCAATGGGAAGGTCGGGGCGGTGCTCGTCGTGGGCGGCGGCATCGCCGGGATGCAGGCATCGCTCGACCTCGCCGAGTCCGGATACAAGGTGTACCTGGTCGAGGCCGGGCCTGCGATCGGCGGCGCAATGGCCCAGCTCGACAAGACCTTCCCCACCAACGACTGCGCGATGTGCACCCTGGCCCCACGCCTGGTGGACTGCGGGCGGCACCCGAACGTCGAGAAGCTCATCTACTCCGACGTTCTGGCGCTGGACGGCCAGCCCGGGCATTTCCGAGCGCGGGTGAGGAAGCGGCCGCGCTCGGTGGACCCCGCCAGGTGCACCGGCTGCGGGGACTGCTCGGCAGCCTGCCTGGTGCGCAACCGCGCGTACTTCGAGCCTGCCGAGGCCGAGCCGCCGGAACTCGACCCCGGCCAGCTCGCCGAGGTGGACCGCATCATCGCGCAGTACGGGGCCGAGCAGAGCTCGATCCTCCCCGTGCTCCAGGACATCAATGCGACGTATCGCTGGCTGCCGCCCGGCGCGGTGCAGCACGTGGCCGAGGCCATCGGGCTTCCCCTGGCGCGAGTCCTGCGGATCGCCTCCTTCTACAACATGTTCAGCTTCGAGCCCCGCGGCGAGCACGTGATCACCGTCTGCACCGGCACCGCGTGCCACGTCCGCGGCTCCGATCGCCTCACGGCGACGGTCGAGCGCGAGCTGGGCATCTGCCACAGCCAGACGACCTCCGACCTGCTCTTCACGCTCGAATGCGTCAACTGCCTGGGGGCCTGTGCCCTGGCCCCCGTGGTCGTCATTGACGGCGTGACCCACGGCAAGGTGACGCCGGACCGCCTGTGCCGGCTCCTGGACGGCTGCCGCGACAGCAAGCCTGTGGAGGCCGTGGGCGCACCAAGTCAGTAGGGACCAGAATAGGTTCGGGACGCCTATGCCACGAGTCAACGCCATCGCCGAGCTGGAAGGGCTTCAGCAGGCCATCGAGGCCGAACGCCAGGGCCAGCGCGTGACGATCGGGCTGTGCGGCGGCACCGGCTGCCTGGCCGCGGAGAGCGCGAAGGTGAACCAGGCGTTCCGCGACGAGATCGCGCGGCGCGGCCTCGAGGACCAGATCGCCTTCCGCATGACCGGCTGCCGCGGCTTCTGCGAGTGCGGCCCCGTGGTCGAGATCCGGCCCCAGGAGGTCTTCTACGTGCGGGTAAGGCCCGAGGATGCCGCCGAGATCCTCGACGGGATCCTCGCCGACAAGCCGGTCGAACGGCTGCTCTACGCGCATCCCGTCACGGAAGAGAAGATCGTCCACACGAACGACATCCCCTTCTACAAGCGGCAGCAGCGCCTCGTGTTCCGCCATAGCGGGCTGGTGGACCCGACGGACATCCGCGACTACCTGGCCCTGGGCGGCTACAGCGCCCTGGCCAAGGCGCTCCGCGAGATGACCCCCGAGCAGGTCATCGCCGAGATCGAGAAGTCGGGCCTGCGCGGCCGCGGCGGCGGCGGGTTCCCCACCGGGCGCAAGTGGCGCTCCACCCGCGAAGCCCGCGGCGAGCCCAAATACGTCATCTGCAACGCCGACGAAGGCGACCCCGGCGCGTTCATGGACCGCAGCCTCCTGGAGGGCGACCCGCACTGCGTCGTCGAGGGCATGATCATCGGCGCCTACGCCATCGGTGCAGCGCACGGCGTCGTCTACGTCCGCCACGAGTACCCGCTGGCCGTCAAGAACCTCACGATCGCGCTCCAGCAGGCCCGCGACTACGGCTTCCTCGGCCCGAACATCCTCGGCTCGAACTTCGACTTCGACATCCGCATCAGCCGAGGCGGCGGCGCCTTCGTCTGCGGCGAATCGAGCGCCCTGATCGCCTCGATCGAGGGCAAGCCGGGCGAGCCGCGCGCCAAGCACACCCACATGGCCGAGAGCGGCCTCTGGGAACGGCCCACCTGCCTGAACAACGTCGAGACCTGGGGCAATGTGCCGCTCATCATCGAGCGCGGCGCCGACTGGTACGCCAGCATCGGCACCCGCAAGAGCACCGGCACCAAGGTCTTCTCAGTCGTTGGCAAGATCAACAACACCGGTCTCGTGGAAGTCCCGATGGGCGTCACGCTCCGCGAGATCATCTTCGAGATGGGCGGCGGCATCCCCGGCGGCAAGCGCTTCAAGGCCGTCCAGACCGGCGGCCCGTCGGGCGGCTGCCTGCCCGAGTCGGCCCTCGACCTGCCCGTGGACTTCGACAGCCTGACCGAGGCCGGCGCGATGATGGGTTCGGGCGGCATGATCGTGATGGACGAAGACACCTGCATGGTGGATCTCGCCCGATACTTCCTCAACTTCCTCCGCGACGAGTCCTGCGGCAAGTGTACCGCCTGCCGCGAGGGCCTCGAGGCCATGTACCAGATCGTCTCCGACATATGCGCGGGACGGGGCAGGGAGGAGCACGTCTCGTGGCTCGAGGAGCTGGGGCAGGCGGTGAAGGATGCCTCGATGTGCGCGCTGGGCACGACCGCTCCCAACCCAGTGCTGAGCACCTTGCGCTACTTCAGGGACGAGTACGAGGCCCACATCCGGGAACACCGCTGCCCCGCCCACGTCTGCAAGGCGCTCATCACGTTCCGCATCATTCCCGAGCGGTGCAAGGCGTGCCTGCTCTGCAACAAGAACTGTCCCACGGGGGCCGTCTCGGGCGAGAAGAAGAAGCCCCAGACCATTGACCAGGAAAAATGCATCAAGTGCGGCGCCTGCCGCGACGTCTGCAAGTTCGAGGCGGTAGAGGTCCAATGAGCCACGAAGCGGCGAGCTCAGGCCCGGTGAACCTGACGGTTGACGATCGGAAGGCGAGCGTGCAGGCCGGCCAGAGCGTGCTGGAGGCCTGCCAGCAAGCCGGGGTCAAGATCCCCACGCTCTGCCACCACCCGGCCCTCCCGCCCTACGGCGCCTGCCGGCTCTGCCTCGTCGAGGTCGAGGAACGCGGGCGGAAGCGGATCACGGCCTCGTGCCTCTTCCCCGCGCGGGAGGGCCTGATCGTCCGCACCCAGACCGAGGGGGTCATTCGCACGCGGCGGATCATGGCGGAGCTGCTTCTGGCCCGCTGCTCGAACTCGGAGCAGGTGAAGGCCGTGGCCGCGGAGCTCGGCGTCACTGAGTCCCGCTTCCCGAAGAAGGACGAGAACTGCATCCTGTGCGGGCTGTGCGTGCGGGTCTGCTCCGAGCTGATGAAGGCGGGCGCGGTGGACTTCCGGGGCCGAGGGAACCGGCGGAAGATCGCCCCGGCCTACGACAGGCAGTCGCCCATCTGCATGGCCTGCGGGGCCTGCCAGGTAGTCTGCCCGACCGGGGCGGTGGACTTGGGCAAGATTTCGGCGCGCGAGCCGCGGCCGATCCTCTCCGAGTTCAACGCCGGGCTCGGCGGCCGCCCGTCCATCTACATCCCGTACCCGCAGGCAATCCCGAAAATGGCGGTCATTGACCGCGAGACCTGCATGCACTTCCGCAAAGGCTATTCACAAAAGCTCGACGCCTGCCGAGCCTGCGAGAAGGTGTGCGGGGCCAAGGCCATTGACTACAGCCAGCAGGAGGAAGTGGTTGACCTGGACGTGGGGGCCGTGGTGATCGCCCCTGGCTTCCAGCTCTGCGACCACACGCTCCGCGCCGAGTACGGGTTCGGCCAATACCCGAACGTCATCAGCAGCCTCCAGTTCGAGCGCGTCCTCTCCGCCAGCGGGCCTTACCAGGGCCATGTCCAACGCCCCTCCGACGGCAAGGCGCCGAAGCGCATCGCCTCCATCCAGTGCGTGGGCTCGCGCGAGGAGGAGGCCGCCTACTGCTCGTCCGTCTGCTGCATGTACGCGGTCAAGCACGCGCTCATGGCCAAGGAGCACCTGCCAGGGCTCGAGTACACGATCTTCTTCATGGACCTCCGGGCGTATGGAAAAGGCTTCGATGCCTACTACCAGCGCGCCCAGGACGAAGGAGTTCGGTTCGTGCGGGCGCGCCCCGCGACCGTCCAGGAGGCTGGCGACGAGCGGAACCTGCGCATCAAGTACCTCAATGAGCGGGGCGAGTTCAAGGACGAGGAGTTCGACCTGGTCGTCCTCTCGTGCGGCATCCGCCCGGCGAAGGGGGCCGTCGAGTTGGCCCAGCGGCTGGGCCTCGAGCAGGGCGAGGACGGCTACTGTCTCACGCGCCCCCTCGCTCCGCTCGAGACCAGCCGCCCAGGCGTCTTCGTCTGCGGCACCTTCACCGAGCCGAAGGACATCCCCGAAACGGTCATGCAGGCGAGCGGCGCGGCGGCCCGCGCCATGGGCCTTCTGGCGGACGCGCGCGGCACGCTGGTCCAGCCGAAGCAGTATCCCCCGGAACGCGACGTCGCGGGCGAGGAGCCGCGGATCGGCGTCTTCGTCTGCCATTGCGGCCGCAATATCGGAGGCGTGGTCAACGTCCCGCAGGTCGTCGAGTACGCCCGGAGCCTGCCCAACGTCGTCCACGCGGAGGACAACCTGTACTCGTGCTCGACGGACAGCCAGGGGAAGATTCGCCAGGCGATCGAAGAGCATCATCTCAATCGCGTGGTCGTAGCCTCCTGCACGCCGCGAACCCATGAGCCGCTGTTCCGCGACACGCTCCGGGAGGCAAGCCTGAACCCGTATCTGTTCGAGATGGCCAATATCCGCGACCAGTGCTCCTGGGTTCACATGCACGAGCCCGAGAAGGCCACGCAGAAGTCCAGGGCGCTGGTGCGGATGGCGGTCGCGAAAGCCCGGCTGATCGAGCCGCTTGCGGAGCGCACGCTGCCGCTGAATCACGCCGCCCTCGTCGTGGGCGGCGGGGTGGCCGGGATGACGGCCGCGCTCGCGCTGGCCGATGAGGGCTTCGACGTTCATCTGGTCGAGCGCGAGGCCGAGCTCGGCGGCCACGCCCGACACGTCCGCTACCTTTTCGACGGGCAGGATCCGCAGGGGTTCCTGTCGCAGATGGTCGAGGGGACCCTCGCGCATCCGCGAATCACCACGCACCTCCGCACCTCGGTCGCCGGGGTGGACGGCTTCGTTGGGAACTTCAAGACGCGGCTCAGCCAGGATGGCGTCGCCTCGGACGTGGAGCACGGGGCCGTCGTCGTCGCGACGGGTGCGGACATCCACAAGCCGACCGAGTACCTCTACGGGCAGGATGACCGGGTGGTCACCCAGGTGGAGTTGGAGCAGAAGCTCGCGGCCGGCGACGTGGCGGCAGACACCGTGGTCATGATCCAGTGCGTCGGGTCGCGCGATGCGGAGCGCCCATACTGTAGCCGCATCTGCTGCGCGCACGCGATGCGCAACGCGCTGAAGCTGAAAGAGCTGCGGCCGCAGGCGAACGTGTTCGTGCTCTACCGCGACATTCGGACGTACGGCTTCACCGAGCAGTACTACCGGCTCGCCCGCGAGAAGGGCGTGCGGTTCATCCGCTACGAGCCGGAGCGGAAGCCGGTCGTCTCCGCCGGGGAGAGCGCGCTGCGCATCGAGGCCTGGGACCCCATTCTCGAGCGGACGCTCGCGATTGACGCGGACCTGCTCGTCCTCTCGACGGCGGTGGTGCCGAGGCCGGACGGGCAGGCGCTGGCGCAGATGCTCAAGGTGCCGCTGAACCAGGACCGCTTCTTCCTGGAGGCCCACCTGAAGCTCCGGCCGGTGGACTTTGCGACGGAAGGGGTGTTCCTGTGCGGGCTGGCCCACAGCCCCAAGCGCCTGGAGGAGACCATTGCGCAGGCGACGGCCGCGGCGTCGCGCGCCGCCACGATCCTCGCCAAAGACCAGCTCACGCCGGAGTCGGCCATCTCGGAGGTCGTGGACGCGAACTGCGACGGCTGCGCGTATTGCATAGACCCCTGCCCGTACCACGCGCTGATGCTCATCGAGTACGTGCGCAACGGCGCGATCAAGAAGACCGTGGAGACCAACGAGGCGCTCTGCAAGGGCTGCGGAGTGTGCCAGGCCACGTGCCCCAAGGACGGGATCCTCGTGCGGCATTACCGGCTGGACCAGATCGCGGCGGTGGTGGAGGCGGCGCTGGTGCCGTGAGAGAAGAGCCATGAGCGACGAACCGTTCGAGCCGATCATCGTGGGCTTCTGCTGCAACTGGTGCTCCTACGCCGGGGCCGACCTGGCCGGCACCTCGCGCCTCCAGTACCCGCCGAACGTGCGGATCGTCCGCGTCATGTGCTCGGGCATGGTGCACCCCAAGCTGGTGATGGACGCCTTGAGCAAGGGCGCCGACGGGGTGCTCATCTGCGGCTGCCACCCGGGCGACTGCCACTACCTGGAGGGCAACCTGCGGGCGCAGAAGCGCGCCGAGGCCATCGGGCTGCTGCTCGAGGACTTCGGCCTGGAGCCCGAGCGGTTCCGCCTGGAGTGGGTCTCCGCCTCCGAAGGCCCGCGCTTCGCCCAGGTCATGACCGACATGGTCGAGGCCGTTCGCGGCCTCGGCCCGAGCCCGTATCGCACGGCATAGGAGGAGCGCACCGTGCCGCAGGACGTCCGGTTCTTCGACCGGCGGAAGTTCGTCTGGGATGGCGAAGTCTACGACGCCGCCCCTGCCGCCGAGGCGAGGAAGAGCGGTTACGAGGCACAGGGATTCGAGGCCCAACTGGTCGAGGAGGAAGGTCGGGTGTTCTTGTACACGCGGAGGGTGGTGAAAGAAGTCGTGGTCGAAGGCGAGCCACCGCCGATGTGAGGCGCGGCGACGCCCAGGCAAGAAGGAGACAACGAGAATGCCGAAAGTGGCGGAAGAATGGCTCAACATCTGCGGCGGG
>Ga0315286_10006664_pt1 | contig 11249 bp, 6 predicted proteins | sample YL17G10_0_MG_FD_205038 | JGI IMG/M metagenome (GOLD analysis project Ga0315286, IMG submission 205038) | Sediment microbial communities from Yellowstone Lake, YNP, Wyoming, USA - YL17G10_0 | ecosystem: Environmental > Aquatic > Freshwater > Lake > Sediment | place: USA: Wyoming | collected...
TTCAGGCAGAAGAAGGAAAGAATGAGGGTTGTTAGCGTGCGCATAGTGTTCGGCGACGGTATTCCCGGGGGCAAACTGCCGTCAAGTCAGTGGCAAGGCACTCAGCCCGGCATTTCGGAGTGAATCACGGCGTCGCGGACCGTACCATCTGGACCGGTCCCAGAAGGCCGGAGGGCAGCAAGGGTGAATTGGCCCGGTAGAACGGCCGGGCGTGTAGGTGTACTTCTTGGCGGTGTTGGGCTGCTGATCGCCAATCAGCCGGTTGACCCACAGGTTCGTCACCTTCACTTCCGCTTGGTTTCCGCCTGGCCCCAGCGCGTCGGTCACATCGACCCGGCACGAGAACGCGACGAAGAATTCCGCCCGGCACTTGGGGCAGTGCGCCCGAGCGAAACGCCATCCCTCAACTCTCAGCTCTCAAATCGCCGTCATCGGCCGCTGCAGCTACTCCTCCCGCACCCGGTAGTAGCGTTGCAGGGCGCTGCCCAGCGTGGTGTCCTGATACGTGGCGGTGGCGCCGTTCACGACCGCTGCGCCGGGAAGATCGGCCCAGTCCCCGGCGCTGAGGCCCGGCTTGAACTGGGCGCGATAGCTTTTGCCCGCCTGCGCGTTCCACGTGAGCGTGGCGTTCCCGCCGGAAAGCACCAGCGGCCCGAGCAGGATGGCCGGATCGGGGTAAATGAAATTGCCCACCGCGCGATACGCTCCAAACGGTTCGGCCCGGAATCCCCAACTGACCACCAGGAATTGCCCGCCGTTGCCTCCGGCAACCTTGGGCGCATCCTTCTGGAACGAACTGCGGTTGATCTCGAAGCCGTCTTGATCCAGCACCGTCCCGCTGCCGCTTACCCGCGCGCCGTAGAGGTCACAAACCGGGACATGGCGCTCGTCCTGCCAGACCACCAGGAAATCACCGCCACTCGCCGTCACGGCGGGGAGTGATTGGTCTCCGTTGACCGCGCAGACCGCGATCCCGGTCGTGTCAGATACGCTGCCGGTCGCGCTGACGCGACTTCCGAAGATGTCAGGTTTCGTGAGAAACACTTCCCCATTATCAGTGTTGGTTACCACAGTCCCGTTCCGATAGTCTTCCCACGCCACGAAATAATCCGCGCCGTTGGCGGCGACGCTGGGGGAGTAAGCCCCCTTGGACGACGTGCCTATCAGGAAACCATTCGTATCGACCACCACCCCGCGGGTGCTTACCAGCGTGCCGAAGATTTGCGCTTTGGCATTTCGGTAATCCTCCCAGACGACCAGGTAACTGTTCCCCAGGAAAGCCACGGACGGAGCCGCCTGCTTGCTCGCCAGTCGGCAGATCGGAATGTCCTCGGCTGGTGAGACGACGCCCAACCTGCTGACGCGCGCTCCATAGATGTCATAGCTGCCATTGCGGGAGTCCTCCCAAACCACGAGGTAATCAGATCCGTCGCTGGCGGCGGCACTCGATCCCCCCGCGCCCCCCGCCGGGCTCCTGCTGACAGCGAATTCGTCCAGATCCAGCACCGTGCCGTTGCGACTTACACGGGCCGCGTGCGCGTTGTTGGCTCGCTGCGTATTCGACCAAACGACGAGGAAATCGGTTCCATTCGATGCGATCGCTGGGTTTAGCTGGCTCACGTCTTTGCGCCCAATCTCAATTCCGCTCGGGTCAACCACGGAACCGTTGATGTCCAAGCGAACGCCTCGGATGCTGAACGCGTTAATCCATGCATCATAGTCGAAACCGTCAACCCAAGCCGCCAAGTAGTGAGTGCCATTGAACGCCACTGCCGGTTGCATCTGGTTATTGGCTGACGTGCTGATTTGAATCCCGTTCGGATCGGCAATCGATCCCGCATCCGTTACCCGCGCGCCCCAGACGTTCCACGTGCGGTAATCGTTCTCGGAAGACTGATCCCGCCACGCGACGAAGAAGTCAGTGCCGTTTGAGGCCACCGAAGGTTGGTCCTGATAGCGAACAGCAGTGGTGATCGGAAAACCACCCGGTTCTCGTACGGTTCCGCCCTCACTGACTCGCGCACCGTAGATGTCGCGTCGCGTCTGATCCCAGTCGCGATGGTCCGTCCAAACCACAAGATAGTCCTTCCCGTTCCATGCGACTTTGGGCTCAAACTGTCCGCCCCCAAAAGCGCCGATGGGTAACCCGTTAGTGTCTAGAAGGCTCCCAGCGCCACTCACGCGTGCACCGTAGATGTCGGCGTAATTGCGGAAGTCCTCCCAAATCACCAAGTAGTCCTCGCCGTTAGAGGCCACGGCAGGCGAAGCACAATTCGTGGAACAGATCGTGATCGGATTGCTGTCAATGACCGTTCCCGAGCCGCTGACCCGCGCACCCGCGATGAGCGAGTTGTGTGCCCAGACGACGAAGTAGCCGCTCCCGTTGGGTGCCACCGCCGGAGACCAACCTTCTGACGCGACGGGAATTGCATTTGTGTCCAGCAATTGCCCCGCATCTGATACTCGCGCACCGGCGATTCCGTTCTTGTTACTGATCAAAGCGCACCAAACGACAAAATAGTCTTTTCCGTCGCTGGCAATGGCAGTCCGGTCGTTCCGTCCGTCAGTGGCGCCGATGCCGACGCCTTCAGGATCCATCACGATCCCAGTGCTGGTCACCCGTGCTCCATACAGGTCGACCGCCGATCGGCCCCAATTGCGGTTATCCGCCCAAACCACAAAGTACTCCGTCCCGTTACTCGCGACCGTCGGTGCGGCTGCGTTGATGCCCGACGTGTTGATTTCGATTCCACCCGGATCGAGCACCTGGCCGGCTTCGCTGACCCGCGCGCCGAAGGTTCCGATGGTGCCGCGACGATGGTCCGACCATACCACCAGGTAGTCGTGGCCATTGGACGCGACTGCGGGACTGTCCTGCTGACCAAGAGCGGGCAGGATCACCGGCGCGTCCAAGCCAAACTCCGGGCCGATCACCGGGTCAATCGCCAGCGGGTAGGACGCTTGCGCCAGCAAAGCGGCGGGCACTTCCACGCGCAGGTGGTCGCCGGATGAGCGAGTGGCCAGGTCCCACTGCCGACCGGTAGCGTCCACGAGCTTCGTTTGGCCCACGCGCAAACGCGCCGTGCCGGTGGCGTCGGCAAAATGGTGGCCGCGGTCGGTCTGGCCCGTGTAGGTCAGCCCCGTCAGTTCTGCCTCCACGGTCAGCGAGTCCGCGCCGGGCAATCGCTTCGCGAAAACCCACGTCACCGCCACGCCTTCGGCCCGCGTCTCGTAGTGCTCCACCAAACCCAGGTCCGATTCCAGCAACGCCTGCGCGGTGTTGCCCAGCAGCGACCAGGTCGGCGTTGCCTCGTCCGGGACGTAGAGCGTGTGATCCCCTTGGCGGATGGATACGGTGCGGAACACCGCTTCCGTCGCCGGATCCGGTTTAGGGAAACCCGTCGTGGTCGGGCGCGGTGTCCCCACGGCGCTGTTTGAAGCGGCGTTCCCGTTCAGCGGCGCGCTGAGGACAGCACGCCCTACCCCCCCACGGGCGCCGGCTGCGGAGTCGGAATCCACCAAGCGATGCGGCGAGAAGCGCAAGCCGTGCCCGTCAAACGCGGCCGTGTAGGTTTTCGTCCGCGCTTGCGGATGGGGCGCCGACTCATCCTGGGTGATCGCGTGAGACACCCGCTCGATGACGTCGCCCAGGTTGAGGTCCGGCGACACGACGACGGCGGATCGACTTGACCGATCGTTGCGTGGCTGGGCATTCGCTGCGGGCCGCCGCCAGAACTCCTTGCCATAGCCAATCGCCCAGGCAGGCGCGTCTTCAATCTTCTGGTGCAGGGCCACGTCGGCGGTTCTGGCCTCCTTCGTTGAAGGGATCATCGCCCGTTGCACCGGGGCTTCGGCCTGTGGTTTCCCTGGCGCGTGGCGAGCCGCCACTGGCGCCAGCGCCGCCACCGTCCGCGCCGTCGCCAACACGGCCGCTTCTCTCGAAGTGATCAGGGCCACGGTGACGAGGATTCCGACTCCGGCCAGAATCCCCACGCACATCGCGCTGGCTTTGGTGACTGATAGGGATTTGCATTGGATCATGCCTTGGAGGGTAGCGTTCAGGAGGCTGTAGAACAAGGAGAAAGCCTGCTCGAAGCAAGCGTAACGCGAGAATTCCCTCCGGAGGCTCCGCCGCGGAGCCCCAGAGGAGAGCCCGGGCCAGCGCTGGGCGGCCAGAGGGTGCGGCGGTTCTGAATTCAAGGCTCGCGGAGAAACCACCGTCGCCACAAGCCGTCCGCGGTTCTGCGCCACCTCACCGCGGGCGCCCCGCGATCCGGTTGAAAGCTGATCTCTCACGCGCCCTCCACGGTGGCGGGTGGTGTTTCGATCTCCCACGGCAGGGTGCGCGAAAGTTCTTTGCCCTGGCGACTCACGTTGGCGAACGCCGCAGCCGCCCACACCCTCACGCCGTTCCTTGTCATTGGGCCGGTGGGAGAGCTCGGCAACCTTGTTGACCTTTGGGGGAGCCCCGCGGAAAATCAAACCGAAAGAAACCAACCCTGAGGATGGATCGTGACAACCGACCTCGCGTGGGCAGAATGCAATCAGACGCGGGCCGAGCGGGGCGAGATGATGCCGAAATGACAACTCAAAAGAACGCGATGCGCTTGGTGGCGTTGCTGCTCTCGTACCTGCTCGGTCAGCTCGCGATCGCTGGCGAGGTGGTCTTGCGAAACCCAGCCATGACGATAACGGTTGACCCGTCCACCCTGGAACTCCGGGTCACTCCCACGGGCAAGACCGAGATCACGGTTTCCGCCCCGAGCCCCAAGGCCGGGCAGGTCAGTAACCTCCAGCAGTCCGAAAGCCGCGCGAGTTGGCGGTTCAGCGATCCCGGCCTGACCGTCACGCTCGACCTGGAGGCTGATGCATTGGAGGTGCGCTTCGTGCCGGACGGGGCCGGAGAGCTATCCTGGCCGAACCACGCGCCGGGTGCCGCGGCTCGAGCCTGGATGCTGCCGTTGTTCGAAGGGGTTTACGTGCCTGCGGAGGATGCGCGCTGGGTTTCGTTTCTGACCCAGAGCGAGGCCATGAACACCACGGCGGACCTCATCCTGCCGTTCTGGGGGCTCGACTGCGGTGAGTTCACGCTGACGTGTCTGCTGCTGAACCCATTCAACAACGAGGCGAAGTTCGAGTCCGCCGCCGGGAGGATGCGTCTGCGCCTTACCCACCAGTTCACGCGCAACCATCCGGTGAAGCAGTTCGGAGTGCGCATCTCGGTGGGAGACCCGTCGCCCATCGAACCCGCCCGGCAGTATCGTCGGTGGCTGGAGAGCCGCGGGGAGTTCGTCAGCCTGCGCGACAAGATTCGGCGCACGCCCGGGGCCGGGAAGCTGCTGGGCGCCGCGCACGTCTATCTTTGGGGGGATGGCGTGTCGTCCCCGATGATCCAGGAACTGGCCGAGGCGGGCTTCGACCGCCTCTGGCTGGGCGCCGAAGGATGGGCTGGGTTCGTCGAACGACCGGAGACCGTGACCAACGCGAGCGCCCGCGGCTACCTCATCGGGCCCTATGACTCGTACCACAGCATCCACGCGCCCGACGAGCCGGACACCTGGCCCACGGCGCAGTTCGACGCGGAGCTGTATCGCACCGGCGCCATCATTCGGGCCGACGGCACGAAGCGGCGCGGGTTCAAGGGCAAAGGTTACCTGCTCAGCCCCAAGGCCGCGCGGCCCTACGTGGAACGTCGGGTGTCGAGCCTCATGAAAACCTTTCCCGCGAACTCGTGGTTCATCGATTGCGACGGCTACGGGCAGTACTTCGACGATTACTCGACCAACCATCCGGCCACGCAGCCCTCGGACCGCGCCGAGCGGATGGCGCGTTGCGCGTGGATCCGGGATACCTACGGCGCGGTCATCGGTTCCGAAGGCTGCTCGGCAGGCGCCGCCGGCACGATGCATTTTGCCCACGGCGTGCTGACCCCGGTCATTGGTTGGGGTGACCCCGACCTCACGAATCGCCAATCGCCGTACTACCTCGGGGGTTACTACCCGCCGCATGCACCGGCGGTGTTTTTCAAGCCGGTGCCGCTGAAGGAGGAGTACCGCCACCGCTACTTCGACCCGCGGTTCCGTCTACCCCTGTTCCAGACCGTCTTCCATGACTCGGTCGTCGCGACGCACCATTGGAGCTCGCCGAGCTGGAAGTTCTCGAACGCGGTGGAAACCGTTGAACTGCTCGAGTTGCTCTACAATGTCCCCCCGCTCTATCACCTGAACCGGGAGGAGTTCCAGCGCCGCAAGCTTCAGATGAAAGCGCACTACGACTTCTTCTCGCCGCTCCACCGCGAGCTGGGCGTGCTGCCCTTGACCGGGTTTCAGTGGCTGACGGCCGACCGCACCGTCCAGCAGACGGTGATCGGCGACCGCGTCGAACTCGTCGCGAACTTCGGGGAACGGGAGTTTCAGCGCGACGACCTGAAAGTGCCGGCGCGGAGTGTGGTGGCGCGATGGCGTGAAACCGGCAAGCGTTTCGTTTTCACCGCCTGGAACGGGGACGGTCGGTGGTCACATCAGCCTGGGCACAGCACTTCAATCAGGTAGCGCAATTCTTCCTGGCTCTGGGTTGGATCGTCCACGGTTTGGGCGATCTCCTGCTTGATCAACTCGCGGAACCGCCGACGGAGTCGGTGCACCGCCACACGCACGGCGTTCTCCGTCCAACCCAGCCGCTCCGCCGCATCCGCCTGGGTGAGGCCGCTCACATCGCCCAGGAGCCATGGCTTCAGCACCGCAAACTGCGCGCGCCGCGCCTCGTCGGCATGCTCCGCCGCCAGGCTTTCCACCGCGCGATTGACCAAGGCGACCGCCCACTCCCGGTCGAACACCGTATCCGACGGCGGGCTCGCAGGATCGGGCAGTTCGGGTGCGCCGGTGTCGTCGGCATCCAGGGGAACCGCGACCGCCCCACCGCCGCGCTTGACCGCGTTTTCACGGTCGTGCATGTCGGTGAGGAAATGCTTCACGGCGCCGAGGAGGAAGGAGCGGAACCGACCGCGCCCGGGTTGAACGGTGTCGAGGCCGTGTCCGCCCAGCAGGCGGGCGAAGAACTCCTGGGTGAGATCGCGCGCCGTGTGTTCGTCACGCCCTCCGCGGCGGATGAAGCTGAAAACGGGTTGCCAGTAGGCCGCGCAGAGTTCACCCAGGGCGGCCTGGGCCTCCGGGGACCCGCCCCGCGCCCGCAGCACCAGCGTCCAACGCGTGGTGACGAACGCGGGCGAGGGGGGCGTGGTCGTCTCGGCGTTCACGCTTTGGAGGTAAGCGGCGGCGCGACGGCGCTCATTCTGGACCGACGGCGGGGCGGCAGACCGAACGCTGCGCGGACGCCGGGGTGGATGAGCGTGACCAAGCCGGCCACGGTTGCGAGCATCGCCAGCAGTTGGCACAACGCCCTCAAGAGCGGATAGGCAGCCAGCAGCCGTCCCAGCGGCAGATACACACCGGAGTAAAACAGAATGGAAGGCTCCGCGAAAACCCCGGCGAGCAACGCTGCGGCGCCAGGGAAGGCAAGCAGCAGAATCCAGGCGTTGAGCGCCAAGGCGGCGGCGCGCCAGACCCGGCTGCCCGTCCAGAGTGCTACTGAAATCAGCGCCAGAAACCCGGCAAGCCCGCCCACGATCACATACTCCGTGCGGGATGCCACCAGAAGTGAAGTGGTGAAAGCCAGCGCCACAACCGCCAAACCCGCCGCCACGCGGTGCGCCCAGGCAGGCAGAGGCCCGGGCACGGTCAGGTTCGTCCGCTTGAGTTCGCGTCGAACCAGTAGCCACACCACCATGAGAGTACACAGTCGAGTCGCGAAGGCAGAGCCTGCGCGCCCCAACTCGCCATTCGCTAGCATCTGGCCGAGCGAGCCGACCTCGACCAGAACTATCTGGACGAAGTTGACCCCAACCCCGACCAACAGACTGCCGAGGAGCGCCTGCAGCCAGCGGTTCGTGACGTCAGCCGAGAGCGGCAGCCGCAGGGGCGACACCCAGGCGGCGCGTCTGCGCCAGCAGAGCGTTCCCAGCCAGATAACAGCGGCCATCCCCGCACCGACAGCCACCGCCGGTAGCCAGCCCTGAGCAAAGTACCAAACGATCATCCTCTGCCAGGGAGCCCACTGGAGCACGAGGGCGTAAAGCAGACACCCGACCATCACGATGAGCAATGTCCGGATCGCTTCCCGGGCGAACAACGACAATTGCCACAGCGGCGCCACATGCGTCGATTCGGTCAACGACGGCGGTGACGACGATGGCACGTCGCCGCGTGCGGTCACCCCTTCGACGTCGGTCTTCACCTCACGGGCGCTCTGTTGCCGGAGCTCCCGTTCCTTGGTCAGGGCACGCAGGACGATCTCGTCGATGCGCGTATCGAGGTCGGCCTTGGCGGAGGGTGGCGCGAACCGGCCGAGCGGCAATTCGCCGGTCAGCAGTTCGTAAAAGACGACCCCCAGCGAATAGATATCCGCGCGATGATCCACGTCGGCCGGACGCTCAATTTGCTCCGGGGCCATGTATTGCGGCGTTCCAACCGCGGCGCCGGTCGCCGTCAGGCTCACGTCCGCCCGAGCCTCGCCCAGCAGTTTGGCGATGCCGAAGTCGGCGATCTTAACGCGGCCGCGGGCATCGAGCAGAATGTTCTCCGGCTTGACGTCCCGGTGCAGCACACCTTCGTCGTGGGCGAACTGGAGGGCCTCGCAGATGCGCGGGACCAACGCCAGCGCCTGCGCCGGCGTGAACCGCCCCGCCCGCATCGCCTGCCGCAGGTTCACGCCGTCCACATACTCCATCAACAGGTAGAAAAAGTCCCCGGCCTGGCCGAAGTCATGCACGCTGACGATGTTCGGGTGGTTCAACCGCGCGAGGACGCGGCCCTCGCGCTGGAACCGCTCCGCGAAGGCCGGGTCCTTGGCCAACGCCTCGGGGAGGACTTTCAACGCGACGTAGCGGTCGAGCTTGGGTTGGCGCGCCTTGAACACCGCGCCCATGCCGCCGACGCCGATGAGTTCCAGGATCTCGAGCTGGGGGAAGGCCGTGGCGACGCGTTCGAGAGGCGGTGCGGTCGGCCGGGTGCCGGTGGGCTGGCCAGCTTCAGTGGGTGTGGCGGCGGCGGCCAGGAGACACCGGGTGCAAAGCCCTTCGGCGGCGGAGTCCGGCACCGGTGCCCCGCACTTCGGGCAACGAGCAATGGTCGAGTCAGCACTCATACACCCGGTTCCTGAGGGAAAAGGGTGTCTGACATTACAGTTCTTTCCTGATCTTCCCTGGAATTCCGGGCTGGGAAGCTAGACAGGTCCGGACGAGTTCGAGAACGGTGGGCGACCCGCGCCAGCTCTTGGAGTGCGGCGACGGAATGGAGTGAAGTCGCCGCTTTCTGGTGGCACGCGGCGACCAAGACCACTCGGGCGCCGGTTCCGGCCGCGCACCCAAAGCGGTGACTGCGCGTTGCTCCGTCACCGCACTCCAAGCGCTGGCGCGACTTCTGATGCCCCACTCCGGAGCGACGGTTTTCGTTCGCTGTGAATCCGTGAAGAACCTTTTTTTGTGTGTTTCGTGTGTTTCGTGGTTCACCTGGAGCCTTCCGGCTCAGCGCGGCACGACGCGGTGGTAGATCCGCCACTCGTAGCCGCTCAGGCGGAAGAGCGGGAAGCCGGCCGTCGGCACCTCGGGCATGCCGGGAAACTTCAGCGGCTTGAACTGCTGGTCGTTCATCACCTCCACCCAGCCGAGCAGCGGACGGCTCGAGAAGTTGATCACGACCACGAACTCGTCCTTGTCGTCGAGCCGCAGGAACGTCACCAGGTCGGTCTCGTTCGAGTTGCGCAGCCAGATCAGTCGCTCGCTGCGGAACGGGGCATACTGTTTCCGCACCTTGATCAGGTCGCGATAGAGGTCCCGCAACGGCGGACGTTCCTTCGACTTCCAGAACACCGGCAGCTTCTCGAACAACGCCGGGTCGCCTGATTCCGTGGCGTCGCCGACCTCCATGCCGTTGTAGAGCAGCGGGACACCGTCGAGGGTGAACATGAGCACCGAGGCGGCCAGCGCGCCGCGGATGCCGAACCGCGCCACGGCGCGGGCCTCGTCGTGGTTGTCCGAGATGCGCATGTGCAACGAGCCTTGCGGGAACTGGCGAAGGCTCTCTTCCCACGAGTGGCGCAGGTCGGACGCGGGCGCGCCGCGGAGGAGGACGTCGTTGAGCCGGGCGTGCAGGGGCCACGAGTAATCGAAATCGAACGCCTTGAGCAACAGGTCCGGCTGGCTCGCCTCGGCCAACATCAGGATGTCGGGCTTGACCTGTTCGAGCGCGGCGCGGGCCTGTTCCCAGAAATCCACCGGCACCATGCCCGCCACGTCGCACCGGTAGCCGTCCACGCCGAACTCGGCGACCCAGTGCTTGAGCATCGCGCTCATGTACTCGCGAAGCTTCGGATTGGCGTAGTTAAATCCGGCGACGTCCGTCCACTCCTTGACCGGCGGGATGATTTGGCCGCTGGCGTCCTGCTTGTAGAACTCGGGGTGCTGCGTGATCAGCACATTGTCCCAGGCGGAGTGGTTCAGGACGACGTCCAGGATCACCTTGAGCCCGTGCTGGTGCGCCTCGGCGACCAGACGCTTGAAATCGGCAGCCGTGCCGAACTCAGGATTGACGCCGTAGTAATCGCGGACGGCGTAAGGGCTGCCGAGCGTGCCTTTCCGGAGTTTCTCGCCGATCGGGTGGATGGGCATGAGCCAGAGGATGTCCACGCCCAGATCCTTGAGTTCGGCGAGGCGCGGGGTGATGCCATTGAAGGTGCCCTCGGAGGAGAAGCTGCGCGGGTAAAGCTCGTAAACCACGGCGTCCCGGAGCCAGGGCGGCGCCGGGTGGGCGCGTTCCTTGGACAAATCCCGGTCGGCAGCCCAACCGCTCAGCAGCACGGCCAGGAGCAGGGCGTAGGAGGGTAGGCGGCGGAGAAGGCGGGTCGTGTTCATGGGTTCAGTGGGTGTGGTTTGGCCGCGAAGATGCAGTTGAATTCCCGCCAAACACGCTGAATGACGCCAAAGCAGAGCCGGAATGTCCAACGAAGCAGAACCGGATCGCCTCCCGGAGCGGGGACTCCCTCTGCGGCGGGCGAATCGTCAGAGCGTCTTTCCCTTTCGCGTGTTTAGCGGGAACTCTCACCGGATCGTTGCGGCTCAGGGGTTGGGCTGATTTCGTGGAGGCAGACTAAGCCCGGCGGCCTGCCAGCGCCAGCTTCGTTTGCAGTACTGTCGT
>Ga0315286_10006666_pt1 | contig 11247 bp, 7 predicted proteins | sample YL17G10_0_MG_FD_205038 | JGI IMG/M metagenome (GOLD analysis project Ga0315286, IMG submission 205038) | Sediment microbial communities from Yellowstone Lake, YNP, Wyoming, USA - YL17G10_0 | ecosystem: Environmental > Aquatic > Freshwater > Lake > Sediment | place: USA: Wyoming | collected...
AGGTGCTGAAGAACGATCGGCTGGATCTGGCGGTGTCGCGCGGGGCGGCGTATTACGGGATGGTTAGAAGAGGGAGGGGGGTGAGGATCTCGGGGGGGTTGGCGCATTCGTATTATGTGGGCGTTGAGCGCGAGAGCTTACCCCAGCCCTCTCCCGGAGCACCAGGCGAGGAGGGAAAACCGTCCCCGTCCCGGTTTTCATCGGGCGAGGCGGAGGCGGCGGTGTGTTTGTTGTCGGCGGGGGTGGAGGAGGGGCAGGATGTGCAATTGGGGCGGACGTTCAGTCTGCTGATCCGGCAGCCGGTGGAGTTTCCGCTGTATGTGTCGGCGACGCGGACGACGGACCCGCCGGGGGCGGTGGTGGGGGTGGAGGCGGAGCAGTTGACGGCGTTGCCGGCGATCCGGACGGTGCTGCAGAGCGGGCGGAAGATGGCGGCGGACGTGGTGCAGGTGAATCTGCATGCGAAGTTGACGGAGATCGGGACACTGGAACTGTGGGCGGCGGAGGCGAAAGGGGAGCGGCAATGGCGGTTGCAGTTTGATGTGAGGTCGGCGACGCGCGCGGAGGTGGCGCGACATGGTGGGGCGGCGGAGGCGGAGGGGTTTGTTGAGGCGCGGATTGTGGGGCCGGGGCAGAATGTGATACGGGGGGCGTTTGGTGCGAAGCAGTTGCCAGTTGTCAGTGGTCAGTTGCCTGAGGAAGCGCAGGTTCCGGCGGCGGCGTCGCCGGCGAGTTTGGTGAAGCGGCTGGAACTGGTGACGGGGATGACCCGGTGGGAATGGCCGGCGTCGTTGATGCGGTCGTTCTGGGAATCGCTGATGGAGGCGCAGGAGGGGCGGAAGCTGTCGGCGGAGCACGAGGCGAGGTGGCTGAACCTGGTGGGGTTCTGTTTGCGGCCGGGGTATGGGCTGGCGGTGGATGATTGGCGGGTGGGGCAGACGTGGCGGCTGCAATCGCAGAAGGTGGTGTATCCGAAGAACGAGCAGTGCCGGGGGGAGTGGTGGATTCTGTGGCGGCGGATCGCTGGGGGATTGTCGGCGGGGCAGCAGTTGACGCTGGCGGAGCCGTTGATGGCGGCGATGAAGTCGCGGCTACGGGCGGGGGGGCCGATCGTGCAGGCCAAGACATCGCCGTTCCAGTACGGTCCGCACGAGTCGGCGGAGGTGTGGCGGCTGTTAGGATCGTTGGAATTGCTAAAAGTGCAAGTTAAGGTGGAAGTGGGGCAGTTGATACTCGACGTGCTGCCGCGGGAGAAGGTCGCGGCGGCGGGCAATGCGGCGCTGTTTGCGCTGGGGCGGCTGGGCCAGCGCGTGCCGGTGTATGGGCCTTTGAACTGCCTGGCGGGTCCGGAGGTTGCAGAGCAATGGGCCGATCGTGTGATGGATCTGGCCGCGGGATTGGCGGAGGAACTCAGGGGGCAGGCGCTGTTCACGCTGGTTGGCCTGGCGCGGCGGAGCGGCGACCGGTATCGCGATGTCGGCGAGCCGACCCGGCAGAGCGTGCTGGCGTTTCTCAAGCAGGAAGGCGTGGCGGGGCATTATGTGGAGCTGGTGGAAAAGGGCGGCGAGCTCGAGGAGGAGGAGCAGAAGCTGACGTTTGGCGAGTCATTGCCGCGGGGGCTGCGGATCGAGTGACGGCGGCCAATCGCGCGGCTGCGGCAATGCCAGCATCGGAACTATTATTGGCGGGGCGCGTCTGTATATTGGCCCACAGGCCGGAGGCGGGTATGATCGCGGCAGGTCTTTGATAGCGGAGAAGCGCGTATGAGAAAGGCATTGGGCGTGATCGTGCTGGGGATGGCGCTGGCGTTGACGGGGCGAGCTTATGCGGCGGCGCCGGCGACGACACAGTCAACCTCGGCGGCGATCGAGGCGTTGGTGGCGCAACTATCGAGCGATGATTGGAAGGTCCGGCAGAATGCACAGGACCGCCTGGTGGAGATGGGCGATGCGGTGGTGCCGGGGCTGCAGCAACTGGTTCGCGAAAGCCAGGACGAGGAAGTGCGCACGCGGGCGGAGGCGGCGCTGAAGCAGATCGAGGCGGACAACAAGGCCGCGCCGACGCTGATCACGATGCATCTGAAGGACGCATCGGCGCAGACGGTGCTGGCGGAGCTGAACAAGCAGGCAAAGGTGAATATTGCGGTGTGGCCGCCGCTGGCGAACCAGCCGGATGCGACGAAGGTGACGATCGACGTGGATCGCAAGCCATTCTGGCTGGTGGTTCGGGAGTTCTGCGAGAAGGCGCGGTACTCGCCGATGCAGATGGGGCAGGGCGGGCAGATCACGCTGCAGCGGGGACCGGACAGTTGGGGGCGTGTGCCGTTCATGCAGAAGGAGTGTTTCTTTGTGACGGCGGATTCGGCGAATCGGACTCACAACGTTGATTTTTCGAACCCGCAGCAGATCCAGAATCACTTTTACGTGCAGTTCAAGGTGTTGGTGGACCCGAAGCTGAGGGTATTGCAGGGGCCGGGGGGGTTGAGGCTGGAGGAAGTGATTGACGACAAGGGCAACTCGCTGATTCCGAACACCAATTTCGGGGAGAGTTACAATTCGTGGGGCTCGTGGATGTGGAACGTGAGCGCGCAGTTGCAGTATCAGCCGAACCTGGGGTCGAAGATCGCGGTATTTCGGGCCAAGGCCAGGTTTCTGGTGCAGTCGAAGGGCGAGCGGTGGGAGATTGACGATGTGCTGAACGCCAAGGACAAGGAAAAGACGGCGCCGTCGAACACGAAGTACATTTTCAAGGGTTTGAGCAAGGTTGCCAACGGCTATCAGGCGCAGATCGTGGTCAGGAACGCGGGCAACGTGGTCCAGGGGCGCAACCCGATGGTCGATGTTGGGACGTTGCAGCAGTGCATTCAGCTTGTGGACGCCGCCGGCCGTTCGTACTCAAGCGGAGGTTTGAGCGGCGGAGGCGGGGTTGCGCAGTTGACGTATAGTCTGACCTTCAATGCGCAAAGCCCGGATGGCCAGAAACTGGGGGCGCCGGCGAAACTGATCTGGGATATTCCATTGGAGGTCAAAGAAATCTCGATACCGATCGAGTTCAAGGATCTGCCGATCCCGTGAGGGGCGTGGCGAGTCCGATAATCTCAGGGTTGTCAAGCAATAGCGTGTGGCGTGTTGAGAGGCGATGGAGGCTGCGCGCGTTTTTCAGGTATTCGCGGTCCGATTTTGGGGTTTGAGAGCTTGAGGACCTTCCGAACTGGCCGATGCGAGCCGGCGTATGGCTAATATTATAGGAACGTCGGAAAAGCCTTGGAGGCCAAGGTTGTTGTTGACCATCGCTTATGCGACAGGTTAACATAGCTTGTTGGGTCTTTCCTAGGAGTGTAGTGGAAGGTCAGTCGGCAAGGATCCTGGTTCTTTCCAGTCAATCGGGTAACAACTTCGCGGTGGTCGACTGCCTCAAGACCGCGGCGACAGTGGTGGAGATTTCATCGATTGACCAAGCGGTCGATGCCCTGCGAAACGGACATTTCGACGCGATTTTCTCGGACACATCCGACTTTTTGCCGCTGGAGCGGGCGCTGGTTTCGCAGCAGGCGACGCTCATTCTCAACACGCTGGGGGAAGGCGTCTGCATTGTGGACGGGGAAGGCCGCAGCAACTGGATGAACAAGAAGATGCAGGCTTGGCCGGCCCGCGTGCATGAGCGAATCCGCCGCACGTGCCAGGAGGCATTCGAGCTGTTTACCAAGCAGTATTCGCCGCAGCCGCCCGAGAATCCTCCCGCCAACCGCTCCAAACGATACTTCCTGACGATAGACGACCAGCAGTACTTTGAGATGATTGCTTCGCCGGTGATCAATCCGGCGGGGCAGGTGGTGCAGATCGTCGCGGTGGTGTGGGACTCGACCAGCACCCGGCGGCTGCAACAGAAGATCGACGCGATCGACGGCGCCGGTCGGGAACTGGTGCGACTGGAAGGTGAAGCGCTGAGCAAGTTGAACGTGGGCCAGCGCCTGAAGCTGCTGGAGGAGAAGATCATCCGCTTCACTCGCGATCTGATGCATTTTGACCATTTTGCGATCCGCGTGCTTGATCGCACGAACCACAAGCTGGAGCTGGTGATCGCGGTGGGCCTTCCATCGGAAGCGATGGAAGTGGAGCTGTATGCCGAGGCCGAGGGGAACGGCATCAGCGGCTATGTCGCCGCTTCGGGCCGGTCGTACATCTGCCCGGACGTCGAGCGTGATCCGCGCTACGTAATGGGCCTGGACCAGGCCAAGAGCAGCCTGACCGTTCCACTGCGGCTGCACGACAAGATCATCGGTATTTTCAACATCGAGAGCCGCCAGCGGGCGGCGTTTAACGAAGACGACCGCCAGTTTGCCGAGATCTTTGGCCGCTATGTCGCGATTGCGCTGAACATTCTGGACCTGATGGTGGTCGAGCGCGTGAACACCAGCAACAAGGTGGCCGACGAGGTTTGCACCGAGGTAGCCGGGCCGCTGAACGACATTTTCTCCGATGCCAACGGCCTGATGCAGGACTACATCGGCAATGAGGACCTGCGGGTGAAGCTGCAGCAGATCGTGGAGAACACGAACGTGATCCGCCGGTCGCTGCGTCAGGCGGCAGAAGGGCCCAACACGATCCTCGGCGCCGGCGACGTTAAAGGCGAAGACGATCCGGTGATCGCGGGCGCCGATATCCTGATTGCCGACGACGAGCCGAACATCCGCGCCACGATCAGCGACATTCTGCGCAAGTATCACGCGAACGTGGTCGTGGTATCAAACGGCGCGGAGGCGATCGCTCAGCTCGATCAGCGCGAGTTTGATCTGGTGATCAGCGACATCAAGATGCCCGACAAGACGGGCTACGACGTATTCGCCGCCGCCCGCCGTCACTCACAGGGCCTGCCGGTGATTCTCATGACCGGCTTCGGGTACGATCCCAACCACAGCATCGTCCGCGCCAGCCAGGAGGGTCTGCAGGCGGTGCTCTTCAAGCCGTTCAAGGTCAACCAACTGCTGGCGGAAATCCGCAAGGCGCTCCAGCCGCGCGTGGCGCAGTAGCCAGCAATATTGTTAAAACCCCCCAATCGCGATGAGGGTGATCAACCCGCAGGTCCGGGCCAATGGGCTTGAGAACCTGGCCAGGGTCTGCAAGGGAAGAGTCTGCGTGAACCTTGACCTCGACCGGCAGATGTTCCCGTTTGGCACGCCGGCTGACATTGACCGGCACGTGCGTGAGGCGGTGGAGGCGCTGGGGTCGCCGTCGGGGGGGTTGTGGCTGAGCGCCGAAGTGGACGACGGCGTGCCATTGCAGAACGTGGAAGCGATCTGCACCGCGCTGGAGAAGCACCGGGGGTATTATCAGCAACGTCCGTGATCGGCCAGCCGGGGCAGTACACAATGCGAAATCGGGGCTCGCGATGGGAAGATCCGGGCGCTGATGAAGTTGGCGCGGATCGAGCTGAACAGGATCTTAAGCGGCAGCATCGGGCGAAACCCGGATGACGATCTCACGGCGGAATCGCCGGCGGTCTCATGACAGTAACATGTGGTATGCGGTTTGCCTCCATCAAATAGCAGGCGCGGAGTGTCTGCTTTAGGCGGGCGATCTCAAGCGTCCGGTGGAGGTATAGTTCATGCGCAATTCGACTTTGTATTCAAAGTTCAGTTCGGCTCAGCGTCATGCACATCAGGCTTGCAGGGCGTTGTTTGTGGACCCGTTGGAGTCGCGCCAACTGCTGTCCGTAGCGTCGTTGTCGTTCGTCGCGCCGGGCACGGGGCAATCCGATACGGTGGTTTCCGTCAGCTCAAACAACCGCAACGACAACACGCACAATCGCCACAAGAAGGCTCCCCACCGCAACAAAGGTGCTGCCGCGATTGCCATCGCGCCGGCCGATATTGTGGCGACCTTCACGGGCAGTCTGTTCGTACGCAGAAGCGTCGGCATCGGGAGCCCTTCCACCATTGGGGCAGAGTTGGTTGTTACCGACGCATCGGTTGGCGGAAATTTCACGGGCAACTTCACCCTGGACCGTGTCGGCACCTCCGACGTCAGCGGGATCATCACCGGGGACCGCCTGAGTTTCGCCCTGACCGGCCCAGCCACGGCGGGAACCTTCACCGGCAGTGTGAGTCACCACGGCAGTGTTATCAGCGGCACACTCTTCGCGAATGCGGGCGAAACTTTCGTCCAGGGCACGTTGGCTCTGACCAGAACCAGCGTGTCAGACGGGTCAGTGAACAGAACCGGCAAGGTCATTGTTTCCAACTCTGGCAACGTCTCTGAGTCCCGTGCCAAAAAGCGCGCCGGTGGCGGCAGCAGTGTCGTGGTCGACAACACTGCTCACGGCAGGGTCGTGGTCATTCGCAGTCCCGTCAGGAACGTCGTGTCGATAACCGACCCGATCATCGGTAGCGTCGCCATCGGGAACCTTGGCGGCAGGGCGTTCGCAGGCGATTTCCTGGGAACGGGCCTCGGCGTCACCTTTAACCCAATCGATACCGGCTTCGGCACAAGGCGGATCACCACCACCGACTTCGCCTTTGAGCCGGTCACCGCGGGCGCCTTTGCGTCCGTTACCGCCGGCGCGTTCGCTGCCTTCTGAACCGGCCAGGCAATCTCCCGCCCGGCCAGGATGGACATATCGGCTTCGGCAGGCTATTCCTCTGGGGATGGCCGCTCAGCGCTATAAGCTCACGATCGCGTACCGCGGCACGCGATATCACGGGTGGCAGCGGCAGGCGTGGGTGGACAGCTACAAAGGCGAACGCCCTCCGGACGGGGAAGGAATCCCCACGATCCAGGAGACCGTCTGGCGCGCCATCGTCAGCGTCGTGCGCCATCCGATCAGCCTCGTCGGCTCCTCGCGCACCGACGCGGCCGTCCATGCCAAGGGACAAGTCGCGCACTTCGACACCGACCAGCTCCAGATCCCCATAGCGGGCATGCGGCGGGCGATCAACGCGCGGCTGCCGGCGGATATTCTGGTCCGCAAGATCGAGCCGGTGGGCGCCTCGTTCGACGCGGTCTTCTCGACTCTCAGCAAGCGCTACCAGTATTTCATCTGGAATGCCGATGATCGCCCGGCGTTCTTCCCGGACCTGGCGTGGCATCGGTGGCAGGAACTGGACCGGGAGGCGATGCGCCAGGCGGCGCTGGCGTTCGTGGGCGAGCAGGACTTTGCCAGTTTTGCCAAGCCCGGCCACGGCCGCGAGAACACGGTCCGCCTGGTGCACTGTTGCGAGGTGAGCTGGCGAGCGCAAAAGCTCGTGATCGCCGTCGAAGGCAGTGGGTTTCTGTGGAACATGGTGCGGATCATGGTGGGAACGCTGGTGGAGGTGGGCCTTGGGCGCCATGCCCCCGAGGCGATCGCCGGGATGCTGTTGGCCAAAGATCGCCGCGCCGCCGGCGCCACCGCACCCCCGCACGGGCTGTATCTGCAATGGATCAAGACCGCCGAAACTGCAACCGGCCTCACCCCGCCGCAAGATGCGGTTGGATAACCGAGCGTTTGGGTGGTACATTCCGCAATCAGTCATCAGGAGGCGGCGTTGCGGCGGTTTGTGCATGCGATTGTTATGTTGGGGATATCGACGGCCACGGCCGCCGCAATCCCGACGACAGCACCGGCGCCGGCACCGGGGCCGGCAACGATGCAGGCAGTGACTTCGCCGGCATGGTGGACGAAGCGCGCCGCCATTGATGCGGCTGCGATCACCGATCCGCGTCTGCTTGCCCGCTTGGCCGACGCCCAAGCCCGCGTCGGGGACGCCGGGGCGTGGCGCAAGTCTCTGGACTTGGCCGAACGCGGGGCGGCCCAGATCCCCGACGCCAAGAAGCAGTGCGAAGCGTACCTTGCCGTCGCCGAGGTGTGCGCCGCAACCGGCGAGCGCAACGGCTACCTACGCTGCATCAAGGCCGCCCGACGATATCTCGAACAATCCACCGACATCGTCGAGCGCTCGACGACCAGCCAGTTCATTGCCGTAGCGCAGGCTGCCGCCGGCGACACCGAGGGCTGGAACGCAACCGTCCAAGAGATCGCCAATCTACACTTTCGCGCCGACATCTGCATCGCTGTTGCCCAGACGCTCGTCGCGGCCGGCGACAAGAAGCAGTACCAACAAGCCGCGCAGCTAGGCCAGCAGGCCGCCGCAGCACTGAATGAGCCGATGGCCACGTCGATGCTGCTGCGGGGCTTCGTCGCGGTGCATGCCAAGGCGGGCGATTTCGAAGCCGCCGGCGCGCTGGCCGATTCCATTCGCGAACCTACGTGGAAGGCAATGGCGTACGCGTCGATCGCCGACGAGCAGATTAAAGCCGCCGACCTCGAAGGCGCCAAGAAGACCATCGCCAAAGCCGAAGCCGTCCCCCTTGGGCAGATGGTCTGGGGCGAGATGGAACTGTTAATGAGCCTGGCGGCCCTGGAAGATGCCGCGGGCAACAAGCCCGCCTCGGACCAGTTGCTGAAATCCGCCCACGAGCGGGCCGACGCATATATCAACTCGCTGAAGAAAGCCGTCGCCCACGTGGAACTGGCAGCGACGCAACTGCGCCTCGGCGACAAGGCCGGCGCCGCCGAGAGCATCAAGTCCGCCGAGGCATCCCGCGCGACAATGCCCAGCACCCGGCCGGTGGAGCTGGATCTGCTGCCGGGCAAATACTCCGCACTGGCGATGGCGCAAGCCGCCAGCGGCGACCTCGCGGCAGCCCGCGCCACCGCCAAGGCAATCTCCCAGCCGGAGCTGCGGCTGATCGCGTACGCCGGCATCGCGCGCGAACTAGCCGCTGCCAGCAGGTTCGATGCTGCGGTGAGCTTGATCGGCGAAATGCGCGGCCCCGAAACGCGCTTGGCCGTCGTGCGCGCGATCGCGGCACGCTGGGCGAGATCCGCAAATCCGCAGGGCCTGATGCAATGGATGGAATCGCTGCCAACGCCGCTCGATCGCGCCGAGGCCTGCATCGAGATTGTCCTGAGCCTGCTGCCCCGTTCCCCGCGACAGCCGTAGGCGGGGTTACTTTTTGCTCGATGAACCCAACTCAACCGTTACCAGCTCGATGCCTTTGGCTGTCCCGAGATTGCGCGAGTACTTCTTCTCCTGCGCGTTGTTCCAGTGCTCGTGAACACCGAGGCTCGGCAGCCGTTTTGTGGCCGTGGCATGGTCCGGATCATAGAACGTCCCCGAAGGCGGCGCATCGGCCAGCGCCGCCTCATGCAGGTAATCGTCCACGCCATTTTGCAGGACAATGTCGGCCCATTCATTCCGCAGGAAGTCAAACGCGACCGAATCGATCGCCACGGGGTCTTGCGAGGCAAAAAGGCTGCACGCCCACCCGCCATTGAACGGCGACGACTTCATCCGCAGCGGCGCCGGATCCCGCGGATGCACGCCGGAGAACAGGCCGTCGATCAGGTACAGCACGGTCTTGCCGCCGAGCTGCGAATGCCCCATCAGATCCACCAGCGGCCGGTAGATCCTGGTCTGCTTGGAAAAGCAGTTGGGGTGGATGTCGTAGTAGCCTTGCTGCACGGGCCAGCGCGCCAGCGAGCCGTAGTGGTTTTTGGCGCAGAGCGTCACGCCGCCTCCGGTATGGGCTTTGAACTCCGCGAAGTTAACCAGGTAATCCGCCTCGGCAAAGCATGCCGGCAGGTAATCCTGCGTCTTGCCCTGCGGACGGCTGCTCCAGTACAGCGGCAGGGTGGACGTTTTCACTTTGAGGCGTCCGAATTTGCCGGTGTAATCCTCGTAGCGAACAGCCGGGAATTCCTGGTGCAGAATGTCATAGTATTCGTTGACCAGGCAAGCCAGCGTATCGCAGACGGTGATGTCGGCCTGGCGCACGCCCATGGTGTTGGTCAACTGCCGCAGCAACGCGATAATCATCTGCGGCGAGGTGTTCATGTAGTCCTGCCGCCGGGTAAACGTGTAGGTCGTCTGGTTGACGTTGCCTTCGAGGAAGATCATGCCGACCCAGTTTGGCTTGATGACGATCTTCTGGCCGGCGTTGTAGCTGACGTCGCCCTTGCCGCGGGACTGGTTCAGGTGGCGGAAAAGCCTGGTCCACGCTTGGGCAACCGTCGCCTCGCCGGTCAACTGGCAGACGGCGTTGGCCATCATGGCGTCGACGCGCGGCTGCTTGAGGTGGTCGCCTTCCCACCAGTGGCCGTCGCCAACGCCTTTCCACTCGACCGCGTCGGGATCATGCGCCCACACAACCCGGCCGGGGTTGATGCCTGTTGCCTGGCCGATGGGCTTGAGCCGATCCAGATCGTCGGCGGCGATTACTTGGCGTTGCGCGGCGACGAATGCGACCAGCACCATCACCGCCAAGATCGCAAATCGGGTCAGTCCATCTTTCATGTGCGCCTCCGGCTCATTTCATATTCAACTACATCCTCAAGATTCCGCCGGGGAGGAAGCCTTCAAGCTTGCGGGCGCGGACGGGGTGTTGGAGCTTGCGGATGGCTTTGGCTTCGACTTGGCGGACGCGTTCGCGGGTGACTTTGAAGATTCGGCCAACTTCTTCCAGCGTATAGGTATAGCCATCGCCGATGCCGTAGCGGAGTTTGATGATCTCGCGTTCGCGGTAGGTGAGGGTCTTGAGGACCTGCTCGATCTTGTCCTTCAGCATCTCCTGGGTGGCGGATTCGACGGGGTTGTCGGCTTTTTCGTCTTCGATGAAGTCGCCGAAGTAGCTGTCTTCGGATTCGCCGACGGGGCGGTCGAGGGAAATGGGGTGGCGGCTGATCTTAAGGACTCGTCGCGTCTCGCTGACGCTCATTTTGGCGCGTTTGGCAATTTCTTCGATGGTAGGCTCGCGGCCAACCTCCTGCATGATCTGCTTGGAGATGTTCCGCAGCTTGCTCATCGTCTCGATCATGTGCACGGGGATGCGGATGGTGCGGGCATGATCCGCAATGGCGCGTGTGATGGCTTGGCGGATCCACCAGGTGGCGTAGGTGCTGAACTTGTAGCCGCGGCGGTATTCGTATTTATCGACGGCGCGCATGAGGCCGGTGTTGCCTTCCTGGATGATGTCGAGGAAGGAGAGGCCGCGGTTGCGGTATTTTTTGGCGATGGAGACGACGAGGCGGAGGTTGCCGCCGGAGAGCTTGCGTTTGGCGTCTTCGTATTTGTTGTAGATTTTGCGGACGACAACGACGCGGCGGTGGAGATCCTGGGCGTTTTCGAGGACCAGGTCTTCAAGGCCGGCCAACTCTTGTTGGCAGACTTCAAGATCTTCGCCGGGGTCTTTCAGTTTTTCGAGTACTTCG
>Ga0315286_10006668_pt1 | contig 11246 bp, 10 predicted proteins | sample YL17G10_0_MG_FD_205038 | JGI IMG/M metagenome (GOLD analysis project Ga0315286, IMG submission 205038) | Sediment microbial communities from Yellowstone Lake, YNP, Wyoming, USA - YL17G10_0 | ecosystem: Environmental > Aquatic > Freshwater > Lake > Sediment | place: USA: Wyoming | collected...
ACGGGGATGGGGGTGTGAGACAATCTCTCCCCACATTTATCCCTCGTCGGAGACACCTGGAATATGAGGGTATGTATTCTGGGGGAAAATAAGCCCAAATCGGGCTCCGTTTCCCATCCAAATAATCCGGTCAAAAACGGAAAACCCCGTAAAACGCCTCTTTACTGTTCCAGTGGAGAATACGTTCAAATCTCGCTTTGATTGCCAAAATAAGGTAGGAATGCACCCAGTTAAATGCACGCCAAAGGCCATAGAATCGAGGCGAATTTTGCCCTATAGTTCACCCCGTTTAATGTGACTTTTGCCAAAGGACGCCCCTTTATTGACGTCATTTTTTCCGATGTGCCGATTTTTTTGGGAAATGAGGTGGGTAAATGACGGAATTCTTCAACGGGGATTCCAAAAATAGGGGAATATGACAACCGCCGGGAAATGTCGGGATTGACGGGATTATGTCGGAATTATGTCGGGGTAATGGCGTGTTTGGCGGGTTTAAGACGGGTTCGTGGCGTGTTTGGCGGGTTTAATTTTTTTAAGAAGGTATACGGTACTTCTTCCGGTAGTGCCCTGTTTCACTAAAATTTCTCGTGTGCAAAGATCCGTCAGTTCCCTAAGGGCAGCACGGGGACTCACACCGGTAAGATCCCGGTACGCTTTATTAGTTATTACGCCCTGCTCCCTCACATAGCGCACTGCCTGAACCTGCCGATCAGAAAGTCCCATTGCGAAAAGTCGCTCATCCGTGTAGAAATCTTTGGCGAATGTCACGCTGAACCAATCCGGATGTGCAGAAAATTCCGGCTCGGGAATCCCGTGGTTCTGACAGAGGGTAATCATACGGCCAGTCCCGGCCCATCTCTTCCCAAATCTAATATTCTCCCAGAAACTATACTGAATCAGAATGGAGCCATACATACCCCGGACCCTGCCGATCGATGACATCGACTGGACCTCGCACATCTCCCGTATCGGCAAAGCGAATGCGGCGCTCGCACGGTACGACGGCCTGCTCCAGGGCATCATCAATCCCGAAATTCTCCTCTCCCCGCTCACTATCCGTGAAGCGGTCCTCTCGTCACGTATCGAAGGTACTCAGGCATCGCTCGAAGATGTCCTGCAATTCGAAGCTGATCAGGCACACAAAATCACTGCGGAAAAACGCCTTGACATCCAGGAGATCATAAATTACCGGACCGCGTTGAAGGCAGCAGTCATCGACCTCGGGAACCGGCCGATCTGCACCAACATGGTGAGGGATCTCCACCGCGTCCTGCTTACCAGTGTCCGCGGACGGGACCGGGAGCCCGGAGAGATCCGCCGCATCCAGAACTACATCGCTCCGTACGGAACGCCCATCGAACGGGCCACGTTCATCCCACCTGCCCCCAACCTCGTGATGGACGCGCTCACAAACTGGGAAAATTACCTGCACACCGAAGAAAAGGATCCGCTCGTGCAGCTCGCGGTGCTCAAGGCGCAGTTCGAGCTCATCCATCCGTTCCGCGATGGCAACGGAAGGATCGGGCGGATGCTGGTCCCCATCATCCTCTACAACAAGCAGATCCTGTCAACACCGATGTTCTATATCAGTGCATACCTGGAACAGCACCGGGAAGAATACTACCGGCGTCTTCTTGCGGTCTCCCGCGACGACGATTGGAATGGCTGGATTGCGTTCTTCCTGCAAGCTCTCATCGAGCAGGCAACGGAGAACAACCAGAAGGCAACAGCGATCATCGACCTGTACGAGGAAATGAAAGAACATGTCCCGGAAGTGACGCACTCGGAGTACGCAATCAGGGCAATCGATACGCTCTTCTCGCGCCCGATTTTCAAGACCGCCGATTTTATTACGGAATCGGGAATCCCAAAACAGAGCGCCCACCGTATCCTGCGCAAACTGACCGACGGGGGAATCCTTATCGTAACGCGGGAAGGGAAAGGAACAAGCCCGACGATCCTGCGGTTCTCCCGTCTGATTTCGATCACAGAGACGAGCAGCGGATAAAATCTCCCCGGACTTTAGGATCAAGTGGGGGGAATTCCTGCGTAACATCAACACCAATATATGATACGCTGGGACGCCTTGTGTAACACCGGTGATACACAAGAGGGCGTTGTGTACCAAATTTTTGATTTTGTGTTACGCAAGAATGTCATCGGCCAATGTAACTGGCATGTGCATATGCACAAAGAAAAAGGGCAGATTGCGGGGATTATCCCGTTTCCTCTTCATCATGATGTAGTCGTTTATGTAACGGGCATGTAACTGGGCGGAGCCCGGTCGCCAATCAAATAGTGTGGGTCCGCTGCACCCACAATTACAGGACCTCCCTTTGGGCGCTTTTGTGAGATAACGGGGATAATCCTACGGACCGCCCACCCAGGAGTCCCGCCCACAACACCGAGGGCGGGAACCATCGTGTCCCGTTGGCCGGAGATCGGTCGGTCATGTTCACTCGTCCTCGCTGACGCTCCGGCTCGCTTCACATCACCTCCCTTGCTTTACCCGGAGTTATCCGGTTGGTAGGATGACGCCCCTGGCTTGTCGCGTTGCTCCGGCGCCAGCGGCTGCTCCGGTCCGCTCCTCACATACCGCTTCGCGGAATGTTCGTCGCTGTTGATCGTACTCATGCAGTACGCTCAGTGACTCACTCGCACGACGCATCAGGGGCTCGGACTCGTCGCTTCGGCGACTCGTTACCTTCGCACCCTGAAGCGGTGCTCCCACGGGCCGCTGGGCCGGGACAGGATAGCCTCCCTGAAGGGAGGACGGGCTTCTTGTCCGGGCGGGGAAACAAAGCGACGGTTACAGGGCGCATCAGCGACCTGTCGCTCGCTTTGTTGGGCGGGATAACTGGTGCAAATCACATTTTCCGATCAACCGGAACCGGGCCCCGGTCCGGGTGGGAGGATGCGAGCCGGAACACGGCGACCTTCGCCGTGTCGCGTGAGCATCGGGCGGGCCAGGTAAGATCAGGGCTGCTCAAGAGGACAGGCACACGGCCCCGGTCCGGGTGGGAGGATGCGAGCCGGAACACGGCGACCTTCGCCGTGTCGCGTGAGCATCGGGCGGGCCAACCTTTGCCAAAAAAGATAATGCCGGGCGTCGATATTGTACCAACCCGGCAGGGCTCTTGATTGGTGTCATGGTGTCCCTGTCCGGGCCACCGTTTATCCGCAACGAAAAATGATTTTTTTCTTCATCCGGTGCAACCACCAGACCAGGCTTTTCCACATTCCCCAGATGGTTGATCGGTTTTTACGATGCTCCCTGAATTTGCGTCTGCTGATCATGGGATGCCTTAGTACTCTGATGCGGGGATCCTACTCGGCAGCGGATCTGATATCCATGCGATCGCATCCTGCCGTTCTCTCTCTGCTACCAGATTCTCTAAACTGTCCCGCTCGGCCCTGGCTTTCCACGATGAGATAATGTTATCGTGCCTGGTGCGGAGGTCCTGGGCGTTGGCCTGGAGCACAAAGGCCTGGTGTTCCTTATCACTTATGGCGATCTCTATCCGTTCGAGTTCTTCAAGAACCTTTACGGGCATGGCATCAAAAATTGTGGTCATGCCTCTACCCCTCCCGCCGGATCTGTTCCGGTGGCGCTGGCGGGGACCGGGGGAGATGCCCCAATCATAAAGTCCGCTGCCTTCTCTGCCCTGCCGGCTGCATACATCACCAGATCGGCATCAGCCTTGATCGCTGCTGCCCAGTTCTGGAGATAGGCTGCCTGATTCTGTACAACCGCTGCCGAGTTTATACCGGTAAGCGCTGCCAGGTAAGCACTCCCAATCTCGGCGACCAGTTCCTCGCGCCCGTAGGTGTCGGAACCGAAGCAGACCGGATCGGTCCGCCTGAACCGGTCGAGCCGTGGCCCGGTGGAGTGGATGCACTCGTGAAACATCGTGGCGTAATAGTGCTCCGATGTTCTGAACTGGCCGATATCCGGGCAGGTAATCTGATCCATCTGCGGGAGGAAAGCGGCCCGCTCTCCCGTTGTGATTTTTATTGTGTGCCGGTCCGTATAGTCATGAATGACGGCATCGCATCCGAGAAGGTGCGCGTTCTCCTTCACATCGGGGAGTTTGTATCCCTGCTCTATGTAATTGGTCTGTGTGACGTTGAACACAACGAAGGCTTTCAGGAACCGGATCTGTTTTTTGTTCTCCGTCTCCTTGCCATTCTTTTCGATCTTCGTCTCGGTTTTTACGGTCCGTCCTGCGTAGATAATCCCATGGCCGCACTCTCCCTTCTGGACCTGTAACCCTGCGGCGAGATATTGGCGATAGGTCGCCCAAAAAGGGAGAGGATAGGGACTGATACCGAGAATCAGCCGGTTAAGCCCGGTGTATGACCTGCCGCTGAAAAGATTTCGCGGGCCGTTTTCGGTCCACGGTTTCAGCCAGGGAATTTTTCCTTCGGAGAGTGCTTGTATGATCCGCTCGTTGATCTGTGCTTTTACATCGGCGGCCTTCATGCTGTCGCCTCTGCCTGTTTCGTGGTCTTTGTGACGGGCAGCACTTCGCGCATCAAAGAGACGTTGGCATATTTCCGCTCCCCTTTGAGCATTCCTTTTACCTGCGCGAGCGGGGAGACGTACTGCACATCATTGATCGTGATCATCACCGCTTTTCCGGACCGGGTGATCCATGCTTTCCCGACCGGGGCCGCGTCCGCGTTCTTCATTACCTCGGATATGTCAAAGACCGGCGCGGGCCAGCGTTCTTCAAGCCTGCGGATCTCGCCAGCGGGGATGACCGCTTGCATGGTCTTGATATCGATACGGACCGAGCCGTTATAGAGGCGGGCTGCCCCTATGTGCTCGAACTTTACAGCTGTTTTTGTTGTTGGTGTCATGGTGTTTTTCACCATACATTCATCGACGTTAGATGATATAGTTCTCCGCCGTGCGCAGGGTGAAAGTGAAAGCGCTGCGTTGTTGAATTTACGAAATAACGCTTTTGCGTAGAATTTGTTACGGCTGGCCCCCCCAGGCACACAACGCGACAGGTCGCCGAAGCGCCCCGTAACCGCGCCGTGTAGCCATTACCCGCCCACGCCGCAGGAAATTTTTACAGTGTTCTGTCGGCATGCGATCACCAGAGCAGTACCCGCCCAGCGCTCACGCGACACGGCGAAGGTCGCCGTGTTCCGGCTCGCGCCTTCCCTCCCGGACCGCCGTTTGTCTCTCTCCACGGACCCGGCAATACCTTCCTTTGTCAGGGGTTATCGTACCTGACTGCCCGTCCTATCAAGGGCGGGAGGAGTGCGACCCGAAGGGTTGTGAGCGTGGGGATGCCTGTCCATCCCCGTAAGCGAACAAAGCACGGGTGGCGGGTTCCGTGGCCCAGCGGCCCGAGTGAGCGCCGCAACGGGATGCGAAGGTAACGAACCGCAGAAGCGGTGAGTCCGAGCCCCACGTGCGTCGCGCGAATGAGTCACTGAGCGTTCTTCGTGAGTATGATCAACAGCGACGAACACGATGCGAAGCATGGTGTGAGGAGTGGGCTGGAGCAGCCGCTGGCGCCGGAGTATCACGACAAGCCAGGGGCGTCATCCTACCAATAGGGTAACCTCCGGAAAAGCAAGGGAGAGTCTGTGAGCGGAGCGGAATGGAGGCGAGTGCCAGCGAGCCGGAGTGCAGCGGAGACGAGCAGTCTCGACCGATCTTCATGTCAGCAAAACAGTTTTCGTTTGGGAAGCCCACGCGGTGAAAGGTTGAGCACCATTGAGCGTAACCCTGTCCGTAAATTTTCACTGCTGCATCACATAATCACGCTTGTATCGCTAACCGCTCCGCATGCTTCGCACTGCTTCGCGACCGGCTTGCCTTGTTATTACTGCCAGTTACGTCGGTCCGAGCGATTGAGGGGATACATTTTTCTATGTAAAAGACCATTAGGAAAATACGAGCAAATTGAGCCCCAAAAAAGAATTAGACCTTAACTAGCGGTAATTAGGCCAGGGCCGAGATTCGAACCCGGGTCGGAGGATCCACAGTCCTCTAGGATAACCAACTACCCCACCCTGGCAGATGTCCCTTTTACATTTGCACCGGACTCTGATTAATGTATCCTTGCAGATTCATCGCCTGAAAGGATGCAGCAGGCATACCATGGTGCGAAGAACCGTCACATGGGATGAGAAGGTGATTATTAATAGGGTCAGGTGTCCATTACATATCAGGTGGCTCTGAACACAATTCCTAAAAATTGAGGCGTGGCACATCATACGATTGTGCACCGGGAATTGGGATTTTTTTCTTTGCATCAGAGCAAGAACGAGGAGGCATGGGATATGGCGGAGAACCCGAAGATCAGGACGCCGATTGTCTGCGTTATGGGGCACGTTGATCACGGGAAGACCTCTCTTTTAGACCGTATCCGCGGATCATCGGTAGTAAGCTCCGAAGTGGGAGCGATCACCCAGCACATCGGCGCAACAATTGTCCCCATAGAAGCAATCCGGTCCATGAGTGGGACAATGGGGAAATCCCTCAACATTCCCGGTCTGTTATTCATAGACACTCCGGGTCACCACGCATTCACCACCCTGCGGGCACGGGGTGGGGCATTAGCTGACATGGCAATCCTTGTGGTCGATATCAACCAGGGATTTCAACCCCAGACGATCGAAGCACTTCAGATCCTCCGGGGCTGCCGGACACCGTTTGTCATTGCAGCGACCAAGATTGACCGGATCCATGGCTGGAGGGTGTGCGAGAATGAATCGTTCCTTACATCGTTTGCCAAGCAAAACGACCGGGTGAAAGGGTTTGTTGAGAACAAGACCTATGAAATCGTGGGTAAACTTGCTGAACTTGATTTCTCAGCAGACCGGTTCGACCGGGTGTCTGATTTCAAACGAAACCTTGCAATTGTACCGGTCAGCGCTCACACGGGAGAAGGCATTTCAGATCTGCTGCTCGTAATGATCGGGCTTGCCCAGCGGTATTTGGGAGAGGAACTCACCCTTCTGGTTGAAGGTCCGGGCGCAGGTACCGTTCTTGAAGTCAAGGAAGAGCGCGGACTCGGGACTACACTTGATGTGATCCTGTACGACGGAACACTCGCGATCGGTGATGAAATTGCAGTTGCCACGCAGGGGGATATCGTAGTGACTAAAGTGCGGTCGCTCTTAAAACCCCGCCCGATGAAAGAGATCCTGGTTGAGGACCGGTTCGAGAGGGTGAAATCCGTTGCAGCAGCGGCGGGGATTAAGGTCACCGCCCCGAATCTCGAGAACGTGATTGCAGGATCACCATTTTTTGTGATCCGTGGGAATCGTGAAGAAGTCGAGGCAAAGATAAAAAAAGAGATGACGGAAATACACGTCATACTTGCAGATGAAGGAATCGTGATTAAAGCAGATACGATCGGGGCACTGGAAGCGCTCTGCAAGGAGCTTGAGGGAAAAGGGATTGGCGTGATGCGTGCAGAAGTCGGGCCGGTGAGCCGGCATGACCTGATCGATACCGAGACTATAAAAAACCCGGTTTTTCGTGTACTCCTCTCTTTTAATACCCCGATCCTTCCTGACGCTGCGGATATGATTAAAAATCCCCTCTACACACAGGTAAAAGTTTTTGAGGGCAGGGTAATCTACCAGCTTATCGACCAGTATCTCGAATGGCGGGACGAGCAGAAACGGTTATTGGAAAAGCAGCGTTTTGAGCATATTGTAATGCCGGCAAAGATCCGGCTCCTCCCCGATTGTGTATTCCGGCAAAGCAATCCTGCGGTTGTAGGAGTGCGGGTACTTGGCGGGAAACTGCGCAGCGATGTAAACCTCATCAGAACTGATGGAAAGAAAGTGGGGCACCTCAAATCCATGCAGCTCCGCCAGGAATCTATTCGCGAAGCGGATGCCGGACTCGAAGTCGCAATCTCGATTGAGGGTGTGACGATCGGGAGGCAGCTGAACATCGGGGATGATCTGTTTGTTGACATTCCGGAGCGCCACGTGAAAGTGCTCGAACGTGAGATGCTCAAAACACTGAACGTGAGCACGCAGGAAATTCTTGGGGAGTTCACGAAGATGCGGCGGAAAGGTGAACCCTTCTGGGGGAAATGACCGCATATGAGCTCGCGCCAGACGCGAGGGTTTAATAGCGTACCAGTATAATAAAATGGGTACATCTCATGTGCAGGTGAAACAGCCGGCAGTCAGAGACGTGAAAAAATCCAATACGTGGGTTTTTAAAATGAAAATCAATACGGAGCATAAAAGATGGTGGATTTAAAATTCGTTGTATCAGACCCAAAGACCGGTCGCGCTTTTAATGTAGATGCAAGTGGCGGCGCAGCAAGTGCAATCGTGGGCAAACGTATCGGAGAGGAGATCGATGCAGGTGCAATGGGACTTGCAGGCTACAAAATCCTGATCACCGGTGCATCCGATCGGACCGGAATACCTGCAAAGAAAAGCTTGCCAGGCGCAGGACGCAAGAAACTGCTCATGACAGCCGGTGTCGGGTTCCATCCGACGATGGAGGGTGAGCGCAGGAGAAAGACGATCCGGTCAAACGAGATCACCGCTGACTTCGTTCAGATAAATGCCCGCGTAACCACGTACGGAGAGAAACCTCTGGATGAGCTCTTCCCCAAGGTTGCCGGAGAGAAAGCAGAAAAGAAGGCAAAAGCCGGCAGAAGATAATATATCAAATTTTTCGTTTTTTTTTGTTTTTTTTTTTTTGGTTTTATTCAACCGTTTTAAGCAAATAAAAAGAGAGAAGAAAATCGTTAGATCTTATAGTTGATACTGACTTTGCCAAACGATGTTGAGTTCTTCGCAGAGGTTAACAATTTCCCGTTTTTCCAGAGTTCAACAGTTATCTCGTGCTTTACTGACCCATCTTCCTTGGTGAAGCTTGCCGAAACGTTTCCTGTCGCGTTGGTAATTTCATACGGTGGCTTATCACCGGAATTTCTCACTTTTTGCATAACACCATTCACACCGTACGTCCCGTTATACATACCGATATAACTGACTTTGACGAATACTCCGGTGACCGGGATGCTGACCGTTGCAGGTACCTTAATCGTCGTCTGGGGTACTCCAGTACCGGATACTTGTGTCACCTGAGTGCTGGAGCCTGACGGCAACGGAGTTGTCTTTACCGGGGGAGACTGGTCCGAAGTATTCCCGCTTCCCATAAAAAATACCAGTGCAATTGCCACCACAGCAATTATACCTGCAACTATAGCGATGGTAACCCACGGTTTATCCCACGGATCGTTTCTGCGTCCTGTCATGAATACACCTTGCCAAATCTGCCTGATAATATGTACGCAATATCCTAACGAAATACTTTATTGTTCAAATCAGTTCTTGTCGTATCAAGTCACCCGTTTTAAAAAAAATCGGACAATGTTGTTGTAACTACCCTTTTTTCACGGTTCCACTGAGCGCTTCTCTTTTGTCCTTGAAAGGAACATTATATTTTTTTGCGAGCAGGACCAGTGCTGCCGCCGGCAGGAGATTGCCATCAAACTGCTCTTTGATGGTCCGGTTCATCTCTGAAACTACATCAGTTTCCCGTATCCCCTGCGCTTTTGCAATCCTTTCAATCAGTTCTCCTAATGGATCATTGCGCTCAAAAATTGAAGATGTAGGTTTGAATCCGAGAGGGATGGTAATCGATGTAGTATCAAAGAGGGGGGAAAAAACTCCATTCTCCTGACCTAAAAGTCCCTCCTCTTCCGCCCGGCGGAGAAGTATCCCCGCCTGCTCGGTGCTCATCCATTTCCGGTCGAGTGAGTAATAGTAGACAAGCTCGTTCTTTCGCATGCCGGTTTTCCGGGTGTGTTTGAAAGGTGCTGCGACCGTGATTTTAAGGTTCACTTCGGCGCACCCAGAAGGATATTTTTCATGTCCAGCGCGTCCAGTCCCTCGCCCCGCCCTTCTTTTGCAATATCAATATCAGTCCTTGACACCTGGTCGGTTAACCTGATATAGAAGACATCATTTGCAATCGGAACCTTGCCCCCGCCGCGAAGTGCAAGCGCGAGCAGGGATACCTGCATATCAGCTGCTTCCGTGATCACACCCGGGCGCAGGACATCCGGGGTTATGTCCCCAAATGTCGCACGATCTATTGCAATCTTTACTTTGGTTTTTACCTTCACCAGTTCCTTTCCGGTCGTCTTGGTTGACTCCGCATTATCAAGACCTGCGATGTACTTCAGCGTCTCGTTAAACGGCATTCCCATCGCAAACGACAGATCCACCCGCTGGGGGAAACGATAATAGATCCTTCGCATAGCTAGACTATGTGGAGGGCTGAAAGAAAAAAGATTGCTGAATAAAATTGTTACCTCACTCTTATTGACCGGAGATTAATTTTTAAAATGATGCATCATCCGAGAGGGGGAAAAGCATTCATGACTGCAAAAACAATCCTGAAAAAAAATTGTGCCGGGATTTTTAAAGTATCCGGATTATTCGAGTAACACAGCGTTGATGACGCCATCCTGACCCGGGCGGCTCATGATACGGGCATTCCCGATCTCGGTCTTGATGATTGCGCCTTTGGTCAGAAGATTTCGCCGCACGTAGTTCGGGTTTGCCCCATTCTCAACAACACTCGCGATTTTAACCTTTTTACACTCGCCGTTTGTGAGGTTGGTCACATTCGCAAAGCTTGCACGGAGTGCACGAACTTTCTGGTTCGCACCGGTGGTACGGATATTCTTTCTCCGGTCGTCACCGATATGAGTATCTGCGGGTGCGAGCCCGATCTCCGTTCTTCGCTTCATCTGTGCCGGGCGGCGCCTGCCACCGGTTACCTTTCGTACTGATTCTCCCTGCCACTGCATTGTGTCACTCTCAATAATATTTCTTTGAGAAACCTGTCCCAAAGATGGTGCTCTATATATTCCCTTCAGAATTATTTATAGTATTTCCCGATTCCTTTTACTTCCATCTCAATCCAGCAGGAGGCGGCGGGGATTTTTTTAAGAGACCCCGTGAAATAAAAAAACCGAAGAAATGATTACAAGATCTTTTCTTCGTCAGATTATCATTTTTTTGGATTCTTCACGCGAGGATTGCATCAAGGAGGGCAGCAATACCATCGCCCGTCTTCAGGTTGGTTCTGAATACCGGCATCCGTGGATTGTACCGGTGGATGTCTGATTCCATCCGGTCGAGGTTTGCTCCAACAAGGGGGGCGAGATCAACCTTGTTGATCACCCCGATCGTGCAGTCCCGGAACATCATCGGATGCTTGTTTACCACGT
>Ga0315286_10006669_pt1 | contig 11246 bp, 13 predicted proteins | sample YL17G10_0_MG_FD_205038 | JGI IMG/M metagenome (GOLD analysis project Ga0315286, IMG submission 205038) | Sediment microbial communities from Yellowstone Lake, YNP, Wyoming, USA - YL17G10_0 | ecosystem: Environmental > Aquatic > Freshwater > Lake > Sediment | place: USA: Wyoming | collected...
GGCGCGCGCGTCCGGCCCCTGCGGGCTCTGCCTGAGCCTTGCCCTCATCGCGCCAACCGGGCAAGCGCCAATCGAGATAGGCTTCCATCAACGCCGCTTCCGGCGCGCCATCCTGGTGCAGCTCATCGAGGAGCTCCATCGCCTCTCGGTCACTGAGGGTGGAGAGCGTGCGGCCGGCAAATCGCCCGGAGAGGCACTTTCCATCCATCTGCCCGCTGTCATGGTCGAGCTGCATCTCGAGCCTCTCGGTCCGGATGTCGGATTTCTGTCCCGGCGTTTTGCGGGCCGAGCCGAAGGGGCCGCCGCGCCCAAACCAGCTGCCTCGCCCCATCAGCGAAAGGCCAAACACGGCGAGCGGAATGGCGAGGGGAAGCGCGCCGCGCGCCAAGAGGAAGCCTGCCGCAGCAAGGGCAGCCACGCCGCCCGTCTTGCGCACGACGCTCGCGAGCCTGCGCGGGTCGGCCAAAGCAACGAGCCGACCGGCGAATAGAAGCAGGATGAGGAGCGCACAACCGGCGAGAAAATACGCCATGGGAAGGCCGTCAGCCGAGCTGCCGCAGGAGACGCAAGGCTCCGCCGCTCTGCGTCTCCTCGCTGAAATCCTTAAGCGCCTTGCGGCCGCCCGCGGCATAGACCGCGACCGCGGTAAGGAGCTCGCGGAGCTGCTTGGCAGAGCCCGCGTCGAACGGGCAATAGGCCCCGCGCGAGAGTCGCGCGATCTCCCTGAAGGCGCGCTCGGCCTTCGACTCGCGGCCTTCTTGGAAGAGGAACACCGGCGTACCGATCATGCCGAGCTCGCCCGCGAGCCTGGCGAGCCGATCGACGTCCTCCTCCATGCAATCGCCGACATAGACGAGCGCGTTGACCTTGCCCAACTCGCTTTCGCGGCGCGCATGCGCCAGCACCTTGCTGATCTGCGTCAAGCCGCCCGAGCAGGAGACCTGGCGCATCAGGCGCGCCAGCGCATCGGGATCGCCGACCCATTTCGACGCCTGGCACTCGTTGAAGCCGCGGAAATAGACGAGCTGCACGTCGAGCCCGCCAACCGCCTTGACCGAATTGAACATGTCGCCCTGGAGCTCGAGCGCGAGGTCCCAAGAGGGCTGCCGGCTCATGGTCGCATCCATGGCGAAGATGATGCGCCCGCGGCCCGAGCCGACCGGCTTGAGCGCCCGCACGTCCTTGAGGAAGGCGTCGACCTCCGCGCGCGATCGCTCTCGTGCGACCTCGCTTTTTTCGGTCTTCGCCGGGGCTTTCGGCTGAGCCATTCTCGTCCAACTCCGGGGCAGTCGAATTCTGCCGAACTATAGATGGACCCTTGAGCCCGGGCGGACAATGCCGGATCTAAGGCCCTCAGGCCTCGTCGGCTCCGGCGGCAAGCAGGCTCGCATTGCCGCCCGAGGCGGTGTTGCGGATAGAAGCAGTCGGGGCGCGCAAGGAGCGCGCGGGCCGCGGTCAAATAGGCGACGTCGGTATTCACCTTGCGCGTGAACACTGGATAGGCCGTCAGCCCCGCTTCTTGCGCCCATTTGATCTCGCTGTCCCAATAAGCGCCCTTGACGAGGCGCACGGGGATACGCCGGCCGGTCGCCCGAGCCACAGACGCAAGCCATTCGATCAGCGGCAGCGCGCGCTTGCTATAGGCCTGCACAGCAAGCCCGAGCCCGTTCCAGCCGGCAAGTTTGAGATCGGCGAAAAGCGGCTGCATCAGCGCGAGCGAAAGATTGAGCCTCTCGGCCTCTTCGGCATCGATGGTGAGCGGCAGCCAGGCGTCCCGCATGGCGTGCGCGAGGGTCGAGAGCCGCGGCAGAAGCTCGGCGTTGAGGCGCGCTTCTTGCGAAGGCTGATAACGGGGGTGGAGCGCCGAGAGCTTGACCGAGAGCCCGGGACGGCTCAGCAGCTCGTCTTCGCTCCGCGCCGCGGCACCGGCCCAGGCAGCGATCTTTTCTGCCGCCGCGTCGTAGCGCAAGGCATAACGCTCCGCGTCGTCGCCTGTGCGCGCCGCCTCCCCCAACATGTCGAACGAGAAGCGATAGCCTTGCCGGGCTTCGTCCTCGGCGTTGGCGAGCGCCCCCCTCGATGGTCTCTCCGAGCACGAACTGATTGCCCAGGATGCGCATTGCCTAGCGCAGCGCCTGGCGAATGACCGGCTCGCCGCTTCTTGCGATCAGCCGCTGGACGAGGCCCGTAAGATCGCCCTGCCGCCGCCCGCTCCATTCGAGGATGCGCCCGGTCAGCATCAGACCCCAGGTCGAGGCGTTGACCAGGAGCGACTCGGAGTGGCCGAGATGGCGCGACCAGTCGCCTGAGCCGATGGTGCCGGCGATCAGCCGGTCCGCGGTGGCGGCATCCGGGACGCGCAGCAGAGCCGCAGAGCAACAGAACCCCCTCCTCGCTCGACAGCCCATATTCGTGCAGGAAGGAATCGACGCCTCCGCTTTCGCTCCGGCCGGCGCGCGCCGCCTAGCCGCCTAGACGAGGTCGGAGGCCGCGCCTCGATGCGACGGCGCTCCCCCTCGTTGCAACGCGCATCAGCGATCAATGCCTCGACCAGCTTGCCTTCGTCGGCAAGAAGGGCCTCGCCGACGCCCGCGCGGCTTGGGAATTGAGCGCTCGGCCGGGTATGGCATTTGGTCTCGCCCATGGCATAAGTTTAACCCTTGGCCCCTAGGAGAAGAAGCATGACGACCCCCATCGCCATTGTCCGCACCGTCGACGATCTGAGGCAGCGCGTCGCCAAATGGCGCAAGGCGGGCGAGACGATCGCGCTCGTGCCGACCATGGGCGCGCTGCATGAGGGCCATCTTTCCCTCCTCACCCTCGCCAAGAGCAGGGCCGACCACGTGGTCATGTCGATCTTCGTGAACCCGATCCAGTTCGGGCCGCGCGAGGACTTCAATCTCTACCCAAGAGACGAGGCCGGCGACCTCGCCAAGCTCGGCAAGGCCGGTGCGGACCTCGTCTTCGCCCCCGAGACCGCCGAGATGTATCCGCAAGGCTTCAGCACTCATGTCGGCGTCGGCGACCTGACCGAGGATCTGTGCGGCGCCTCCCGGCCAAATCATTTCGACGGCGTCGCCACGGTCGTCGCCAAGCTCCTCATGCAATGCAGTCCCGACATCGCTATGTTCGGCGAAAAGGATTATCAGCAGCTCCTGGTGATCAAGCGGCTGGTGCGCGACCTCAACGTGCCGGTCGAGATCGTCGGCGGCCCGATCGTGCGCGAGAAGGACGGCCTCGCTCTGTCGTCGCGCAACGCCTATCTGTCGCCGTCGGAGCGCAAGACCGCGCCCCTGCTCTATCAGACCATCTCCGCGGTCGCCGCCGATCTGGCGCAAGGCCGCGGTTGCGACGACGCGGTGGTGGCTGCAAGGTTCAAGCTCGATGCCGCCGGGTTCCGCGTCGATTACGTGGCGGTGCGCGATCCCGATACGCTGAAGCGCCTGTCAGGCCCGGTGAAGCGGGCGCGCGTGCTGGCCGCCGCCTATCTCGGCAAGACGCGGCTGATCGACAACGTGCCTGTGCCGCCGAAGAAGTGATTGTCATGCCCGCGCAGGCGGGCATCCAGTAACCACAGAAGGCCAATCTGTGATTCACGCCGGGGTTACTGGATCGCCCGGTCAAGCCGGGCGATGACAAAAGCTGAGCTTACCAATCAATCAAACGAAGCTCGCGCAGATCCTCGCGCATGGCGCGCGGCATATCGTCGGGCGCCTGCTCGAAACCCTTGGCGTCTGGCGGCGCGTCGAGCGCATCGAGATAGCGCCAGCCCTGGAAGGCGCGGCGCGGATGCGGCCGCGTAAACACAAGCTCGGGATCGAGCACGATGCCGCAACACGCGGTGCCGTCCTCCTTCATGTCGGCCCGAAGGTCGAGCACGCGCTGCCGCACGAGCACGAAGCCCTTGATCACCCAATAGAGCGAGCCGCCGTCGAGCACATCGTCGCGCCGGCGCGGCGTCTGCAAGGTACGGTGGCAAAGCTCTGGCGTCTTCTTTGCCCGCTTCAGCCGCGTCAGCCGCTCCGCCTGCCAATCGGCGAGGTCCTTCGCCGTTTCGACACCGACGCAAAGCTTGATCAGATGCACCGTCATTTGCGGTCAATGGGCCATGAACAAGGGGATCGTCGCCTGCTCGAGCACCGTCAGCGTCACCCCACCAAGGATGAACTCGCGCCAGCGCGAATGATGGAAGGCGCCCATCACCATCAGGTCGGCGCCAAGGTCTTTCGCGGTCGATAGCAGCAGCCGCCCCACATCGCCCTCGCTCACCTTGACGCGCAGGGCCTCGGCTTTCACGCCATGCCGCTTGAGATGCGCAATCATGTCGTCGGTCGGCGGTGAACGCTCCTCGCCGTCTTCGGCCGCGACTCCGGCCAGAAGCACGACACGCGACGCAGGCTTGAGGAAGGTCAGCGCATCGTTGATCGAGCGCGCCGCCTCCGCGCTTCCGTCCCATGCCGCGACGATGGTGCCTTTCAGCGCGGGCTTCTCCGGCGCCGCCGGCACGATGATGACCGGGCGTCCCGAAGCGAACAGGCAGCGTTCAACGAGAGCGTATTGCCCAATCAGCGGATCGCCGTCGCGCGGCTTGCCGAGAATGGCGAGATCGGCATGACGCGCCGCATAGGCGAAGTCGTGCGGGAACTCCTCGCTCATCCCCTGCATGAGCCGCGCCTCGGCGCTCACGCCCACTGCCTTGGCACAGGCCTTGAAGGCATCGAGCGCATTGGCGCTTTGCGTTTTCACGCTCTGCAGCACCTCACTCATGTCGGCAAAGCCGACATCGGCGCCGTAGAGGGGAAGCAGCGCGGTCGGCGCGAAGGCAATGCCGATGAGATGCGCGCCATGCTCCTTGGCGAGCGCCACGGCGAACGCCACGCGGGCTTTGGTCGCTTCTACGCCGTCGACATAGACGGCAATGTCGTTGAGCCCCATCGCCCACTCACTCGCCACGATCTGAAGGCCCGCAGGGCCCCCGATCACGGACAGTTGACGGACCCGTGAAGAGGGTCAAGACCCAAAGCACGGAGCTTTGAACAGGAGTGACGCGAGCCCCTGTGTGATCAGCGCTATAGCTCGCTTGGCGGCTCTCCGCCACGAATGCCTATAACTCATGCACAGGAGAGGAAAATGAAACTTACCAAGAAGTCTGGTGTTAGAATCGCCATGACCGCCGCGGCCCTCGTGGTCTCGGGTGCGGCTCTGATGGCCACGGCCTATGCCGACCCGATCCCGGGACGCTGTTTCGGCGTCAACGGCTGCGCCGGCAAGGGCGCTTGCAAGAGCACCAAGAACGACTGCAAGGGCAAGAACGGCTGTAAGGGCCAAGGCTGGCTCTCGATGCTCCAGGACGAGTGCAAGAACGCCGGCGGGCAGTACGAGAACAGTTAAGCGAATTAGGCTAATATCGGCCGGCCACGGCACTCGCGGCCGGCCATTTCCGCGAAGCTTGAGGAGCTAGAGCCATGACCAGCAACAAGCCTCCTTATCTCGGCTTCGGCTTGGGGCTCAGGCCACAGCATTATCAGGAGATTCTCGAAGGCGCTCCCGCGGTCGATTGGTTCGAGATCATCTCCGAGAACTACATGATCGAGGGCGGCCAGCCCTTGCACATGCTCGACCAGATCCGCGAGCGCTATCCCGTCGTGATGCACGGCGTATCGCTGTCGATCGCCTCGACCGCGCCGCTCGACCTCGACTATCTCGGCGCGCTGAAGACGCTTGCCGAGCGCGTGAACCCCAAATGGATCTCCGATCATTTGTGCTGGACCGGCGTGCACGGCGTGAACCTGCACGACCTCCTGCCCATCCCTTACACCGAGGAAGCGCTGACCCATGTCGTGGATCGCGTCGGCCAGGTGCAGGATTTTCTCGGCCGAAGGCTCACGCTGGAGAACGTATCGAGCTATGTCACCTTCGGCCAATCCGAGATGACAGAATGGGAGTTCGTCAGCGAGGTGGCGCGGCGCGCCGATTGCTGGCTCCTGTTCGATGTCAACAATGTCTATGTGAGCGCCTTCAACCACGATTTCTCCACCGACGACTTCCTGCACGGTGTGCCGCGCGACCGCGTCGTCCAGTTCCATGTGGCCGGCCACAGCCACGAAGAGAGCCACATCATCGACACCCACGACCATCCGGTCTGCCCCGAGGTCTGGGACTTCTATCGCGAGGCGGTCACCCATTTCGGCCCGGTCTCGACCATGATCGAGCGCGACGACAATATCCCGCCCCTCGCCGAACTCGTGGACGAGCTGAACCATGCGCGCTCCATCGCAAATGAGGTGTCTGGCGGGAAGCGGCTCGAAGCAGCGGAATGAAGAGCCTCAAGGAGCTCCAGGAGAGTTTCCAGCGCGGCATCCTTGCCGGCGACGACTCCATCCTTGCCGAGGTCAATGACAGCGGCAAGGAAGAGCGCATGGTGCTGTTCGGCGTCTATCGTAACGCCTATGTCTCAAGGCTCGCCGAGATCCTCGCCGACGACTATCAGCAGCTCCATTCCTATCTCGGCGACCAGGCCTTCGCCAAGCTGGTCAAAGCCTATATCGACGCCAACCCGTCGGACCGGCGCAGCGCGCGATGGTTCGGGCGTCACCTTCCAGACTTCGTGAGCGAGAGCGGCAACTACGCCAAGCATCCTGAGGTGGCCGAGATCGCCGCTCTGGAGAAGGCGCTCGCCGATGCCTTCGACGGGCCTGACGCGGCGCCGCTCAAGATCGAGGCGCTCGCGGCGCTTGCACCAGAGGCCTGGCCGCAGCTCGAGCTTCAGCCGCATCCGACCGCGATCCGCCTCACCTTCAGGACCAATGCCGCCGAGATCTGGTCGGCGCTCAAGGACGAAGCCGCCCCGCCGAAGCCGCTACAGATGCCGGAGCCGCAAGCCATCGTGGTCTGGCGGCAGGACTTCATGGCGCGCTTCAAGCCGCTGACCACCGAGGAAGCGATGATGTGGGACGAGGCGGCGAAGGGCGTCCGCTTCTCCGTCCTCTGCGAGATGGTGGCGACCTTCGCCGGCGAGGACGAGGCCGAGCTTCGCGCCGCGACCTATCTCAAAGGTTGGGTCGACATGGGGATGCTGGCGGGCTTTCAGACGCGCTAGCGCCGGGCTGGGCGAGATCGCAGCCCGCGACGGCGACCGGTTGTGGCGCGGGAAACAAAGCATCGCTCCGCCCCCTCAGCCAATAGGCGAGAAGCCCCACCCATTCGCGTGCAGCCACGTCCACGCGGCGCAGGCCTTCCGAGACCTTGTCGAAGGGCCGCGTCAGATCAGCCGCCCCCCGCGTGCGATAATCCACCGGCCAGGGCTCCACCGCGAAGCCGGCCTTGCGGAAGACGCCCATGGCGCGCGGCATGTGATAGGCCGAGGTGATGAGCAGCCAACGTTTGCCGGGCGCAAGCTCGCCCGCGCGCGTCAGTTCCTCCTTGAGAAACGCCGCGTTCTCGTAGGTGTCGCGCGACTTCGCCTCGAGGATCAGCCGGTCCCGCAGAACGCCGAGAGCGGTCAGCAGCGTCTCGGCGCCTTCCGCCTCGCTGCCCGTCTTGTAGAGAATGCCGGCATCGCCACCCGAGAAGGCGATCTTCGCCTCGGGGAAGCGGCGGGCAAGCATGGCGGCCTCGACTATGCGCTCGCCCGCCTCGTTCAGCGCGGGCGCGCCACGGGCGGCGCCTACCAGCCTGTCCTCGGCGCCGCCGAGAATGATGAAGCCCGTGGGCGGCGGCGGATCGTCGAGATTGGCGCGCGGGAAACGGTCCTCGAGCGGCAGGATCAGCGCATTGCCGAGCGGCGAAAGTCCGGCAACGAGAAGCAGGATCGCGCCGATGGTCACGAAGCGCCGTCCCCAGCGCGCCCAGCCCGTCCAGATCAGAATCGAGCCATAGCCGATTAGGAGCGCGATCAGGGTCGATGGCTGCAACACGAACCACAGCCCTTTGGCGATATAGAAGAACATTGGAAGCCCCCCCGCCCCTAGACTAACCACATTGCGGCTAGCCCGAGAAAGGCGAAGAAGCCGACCACGTCGGTGACCGTGGTAACGAACACGCCGGAGGCGATGGCCGGATCGAGCCCCAGTGCCTCCATGCCGAGCGGGATGAGGATGCCGGCGACCGCCGCGACGATGAGATTGACGATCATGGCCGCCGCAATCACGAGGCCGAGCGGCTCGCTCCCGAACCAGAAATAGACGATGACTCCCATGATGGCCGCGAACAACACGCCATTGAGGATACCAACCGCCGTCTCGCGCGTGATGACGCGGAGCGCGTTGACCGAGCCGAGGTCCTGCGTGGCGATGGCACGTACCGCGACGGTCATGGTCTGCGTGCCGGCGTTGCCCCCCATCGACGCCACGATCGGCATCAGCACGGCTAGCGCCACCATCTGCTCGATGGTGGCGCCAAACAGGCTGATCACCAGCGAGGCGAGGATGGCCGTGGCGAGATTGACGAGCAGCCAGGTGAAGCGGAGCCGCGTCGTTCGCCACACCGAGTCGCTCACCGACTCGCCGGCCACGCCGCCCATCCGCAGAATGTCCTCTGACGCCTCCTCCTGCACCACCTCGACCACGTCGTCGGCGGTGATCACCCCGACCAGCCGCTTGTCCTCATCCACCACCGGCGCCGAGGTCAGATTGTAGCGCTCGAACTGGCGCGCGACCTCTTCCTGGTCGGCCTCGGCCAGGATCGGGTGAACATCGTGGTCGGTGATGGACTCGACGCTGCCCGTCCGCTTGGAGCGCAGCAGCCGGTTGAGCGCGACGGAGCCGATCAGATGAAAGCCGGGATCGACGACGAACACTTCGTAGAAGCGGTCGGGCAGATCCTCCGCCTCGCTCATATAGTCGATCGTCTGCCCCACCGACCAGAAGGGCGGCACGGCGATGAGATCCGTCTGCATGATGCGGCCGGCCGAGTCCTCGGGATATTCGAGGCTGCGCTCGAGCGCCGCGCGTTCGAAGGACGGCAGCTTGGCGAGGATGTCGGACTGTTCTTCCTTGTCGAGGTCCTCGATGACATAGACCGCCTCGTCGGACTCGAGCTGTTGCAGGGCCTCGGCCACCTGCTGGCTGGGCATGCCCTCGAGCACCTGGTCGCGCACCGCCTCATCGAGCTCGGGCAGCGCGGCCACCTTGAAGTCGTCGCCGAGCGTCGCGATGAGTGTCCCGCGCTGCTCCGGGCGGAGCAGCTGGATCAGATCGGCGAGGTCGGCTTCGTGCAGCTTGAGGGTGAGCTCGCGCACCGTCGCGGCGTCGCCCGCATCGAGCGCGGAGACGACGGCATGCAGGAAATCGGAGCGGATTCCGCCCTCTTCGTCGCGCAGCTCGACCTCGCCTGCGGCGTCCTGCATGGCCTGTCCGATCGCCGGGTACTTAAAGCGTCAAGCGGGAAGGGCCGCGGGCTCCTCCCACAAGGCGGGCGCTCGCCGGCCGCTTGAGAACGGAAAATCGAGGAATGGTGCGGTCGAGAGGAATCGAACCTCCACGGGCTAAGCCCACAGCGCCCTCAACGCTGCGCGTCTACCAATTCCGCCACGACCGCTAAGCGTGACCCCCGAAAAGTCGAGAGACGTTCCGGAAAAGGCCATGCATCAAAACGAGGAATTTCGAGGCTTTCCGTCCCCGATATGGCTATAGGCTGCCCCATCGGCAAGCGCCAGCGGGACAAGCTGCCTTAGCAAACCCTACTGCACCGTGCAAGGTTTGGCCTAGAATATCGGAGCCCCGCTGGATCGAAGCGCCCATGGCCATGGAAGCCCTTGCAAGACGGCCTCATCCCGCGCTCAAGCCGCAGATCGAGTGGCTGGCGAGCGGAGCGCCCGTGCCTTACGCCGAGGCGGTTACCGCCATGGACGAGCGCGTTGCGTCGATCGCCCGCGGAGAGGCCCTGGAATGCGTCTGGCTGCTTGAGCACCCCGCCATCTACACCGCCGGCACCAGCGCCGATCCCGCCGAGCTGCTTACCCCTGCGCGATTTCCGGTGTTCAGGAGCGGCCGCGGCGGGCGCTTCACCTATCACGGCCCAGGCCAGCGCGTGGCCTATGTGATGCTCGACCTGTCAAGGCGCGGCCGCGACGTCCGGGCCTTCGTGACCGCGCTGGAAGATTGGCTCATCGCGACCCTTGCGCGGCTTGGCGTCGAGGGTGAGCGCAAGCAAGGCCAGATCGGCATCTTCGTGCATGGGGCCAAGATCGCAAGCATCGGCGTGCGGGTCCGACGCTGGATCAGTCTGCATGGCGTCAGCCTGAACGTCGCTCCGGAGCTCGAGCATTTCTCCGGCATCGTGCCCTGCGGACTGAAAGAGGTTCCCGTCACGAGCCTCGCCGCGCTCGGCGCCGAGACCGACATGGACAGAGTCGATGAGGCCCTTCGCGTGGCTTTCCAGGATGTGTTGGGCTAGTCAGCGCTGCCAGTCGGGGCCGCGCACCCTAAAGCCGGGCGCGACCGAGCCGCCTTCTTTCATGATGGTCACCTTGGTGACGCGTGCATCTTTCGGTCCGTCCACACAGCGTCGCAGCATATCCGCGACCGCCTCCGCCGGACCTGAGAACACCGCCTCGACGCTTCCGTCGCTCATATTGCGCACCGTGCCGTCGAGCCCGAGCGTACGCGCCGTGTCATCGGTCCAGGCGCGGTAATAGACGCCCTGCACCCGGCCCTCGATCTTCACCGTGACGGTCCGCTTCGTGTCATCAGACTCCGTCATCGTGCCAAGCCTGCCGCCAAGAGTTCAGGTGTCATGTCCGCGAAGGCGGGCATCCAGTAACCATCGATCTCGATTAATCTATAGAGGCAGGGGTTACTGGATTGCCCGGTCAAGCCGGGCAATGACAGGAAATATCGTCGGGATCGGTTGAGCGGCCGGCTTAAGCGAATTCGAGGATCACGGCATCGACATTGAGGCTGTCGCCGGGCTTGGCCAGGATCTTCGCCACCTTCGCGTCGCGCTCGGCCTTCAGCACGTTCTCCATCTTCATCGCCTCGACCACGCAGAGCGCGTCGCCCGCCGCGACCTCCTGGCCCTCGCTGACGGCGAGCGACACCACGAGCCCCGGCATCGGGCAGAGCAGGAATTTCGACGTGTCGGGCCGCTCCTTGACCGGCATCAGCGCCGCAAGCTCGGTCTCGCGCGTCGTCAGCACCCGCACCGGGACCTCGACGCCTTGATAGATGAGCATGACACCGTTCAGGATCGGACGCACCTGGACGGCGGCAGGCGTGCCGTCGACGGTGCCTTCCCAAACGGGAGCG